>ENA-OQNN01000033-OQNN01000033.1-human-gut-metagenome-genome-assembly--contig:-NODE-33-length-159714-cov-28.576701_pt1 | contig 159714 bp, 155 predicted proteins | sample MGYA00242624_ERZ504870 | MGnify/ENA primary metagenome ERZ504870 (study PRJEB26092, sample SAMD00036379) | human gut metagenome | host: Homo sapiens | study: EMG produced TPA metagenomics assembly... | reverse complement strand
CTAAAACAACATCAAAGAAGTAACGGATAGCACTGATGACTGCGTTTAAAGAAGCAGGAGCATACGTCTGTTTCATATGGACAACATAATTTTGTGCCATTGAAACATCAAGAATAGATACATCTTCCAATTGATAAAAATCAAACATTCTTGAAAGATACCATCTATACATGTGAATGGTATTTGATGAAAGATTTCTATATTCCATCATAAAAGTAAATTTGTTTAAAGCTTCATCTTTATTCATAACAACACATCCTTTCAAAAAATAAAGACAAAACTATGATAGAATAAGAAACAGGAGAAGAACTAGGCTATATTAAAAAAAGCCCACACTCGCCAGAGTGTGTTAGTTCAATAAATGTATGTATAAAGAGAAATTAAGAGAATCATTTAAAGTATATGATGAAATCGTATTAAAGTGTTTTTGCGGAATTTTTATTGGCGCAATTGTTGCGATTTGTGAAGTTGTTTTTGGCAAAGGTCTAGAATGGATCTTAAATTTTAGAGAACATATGGGATGTGTTATGTTATTAGGACTTCCGTTTGCTGGTTTAGCCATTGTGTTCTTGTTTGATCATTGGGGAAGAATCTCTAGAAAAGGTATGGGACTTGTCTTTGAGGTAGATCAAGGAAAGAGTGATTGGATTCCTCTTCGTATGGCACCATTTATGGTCGTCTCGACATGGATTACACATTTCTTTGGTGGTAGTGCTGGTCGAGAAGGAGTTGCAATGCAGATTGGAGCGACTGTATCCCATTATTTCGGTAAGTATTTTCGTTTTAAAAATAGTGGTGTCATCTTCATGGTTGCAGGTATGGCAGCTGGTTTTGCCGGTTTATTTGGGACTCCAATTACGGCTATTTTCTTTGCCTTAGAAGTACTTGTTGCGGGAACCTTAAAATATCGAGCTATGTCATGTGCGATTCCGGCTAGTTTTACGGCAGCTTATGTTTCTGGTTTGTTTGGATTACACAAAAGTACTTTCAAGATAGGAAATGTTGCCGAACTAAATATGGAATTATCTATAAAATTATTAGTGTTAGGTATTTTGTTTGGTATGGTTGGTGGTTTATTTGCGTATTTCTTAAAACATACCAAGGCTTTTGTCACAAATAAAATTACGAATCCCTATAAACGCATTTTTATGATGGGTATTATTGTTGCGATTTTATTGTTTGTATTTGGCAAGTGTCGTTATTCTGGGGTTGGTGAAAACTTGATTGTGGGATCTTTTACATCTGAAAAGATATATAGTTATGATTGGATCTTAAAATTTATTTTAACAATTTTAACTTTATCAGCTGGTTTTCAAGGTGGAGAAGTTACACCATTATTTGCAATTGGGTCAAGTCTAGGAGTTATAATTGCGCCTGTTTTTGGATTAAACCCTTTATTTGTCGCATCTTTGGGATATTGTAGTGTTTTTGGTGCTGCGACGAATACCTTTTTAGCGCCGATTGCGATAGGTATGGAAGTATTTGGATATCAATATTTTCCGTTCTTCTTTGTAGTATGTGCTATCTCCTATATAGTAAACCAAAATGAGTCAATTTATGCTTTACAAAGACAAGTCAGAGAATGATTTGTCTTTTTTTATAGTGATTTGAAAACGCATACAAATTTCCTTAAATAAGTAGATTTTATTTGAAAAAGTGCTATACTTTAGTTATATAAAGAGTATTATTAGGAGGATGATTATGAAACAGAATAATATGCTCGCCATGATTTTAGCGGGTGGCCGCGGGACACGACTTTTAGAACTTACTAAAAAGAATGCGAAACCGGCTGTTTACTTTGGAGGAAAATATCGTATTATCGATTTCCCACTAAGTAACTGTGCGAATTCAGATATCAACGTTGTAGGTGTTTTAACGCAGTATGAGTCTGTAGAATTAAATGCTTACGCTGGCGCTGGACAAAGATGGGGACTTGATGCACGTGGAAGCGGAGTTTATGTTCTACCACCACGTGAAAAAGATGGAACAAAATTTGACGTTTATCAAGGAACGGCAGATGCCATTACTCAAAACATTGACTTTATTGACAAGTTTGATCCTGAATATGTATTGATCCTTTCAGGTGACCACATCTATAAAATGGATTATACGGATATGTTATCTTGTCATAAGGCAAACAATGCCGATTGTACAATTGCAGTACTTCCAGTTCCAATGAAAGAAGCAAGCCGTTTTGGTATTATGAATACGGATGATGAAGGAAGAATTGTTGAATTTGAAGAAAAGCCAGAACATCCAAAAAGTAATTTAGCAAGTATGGGTATTTATATCTTTAACTGGAAACAATTGCGTAAAGCATTGATTTTGGACATGACTGCAGAAGGCTCTCACCATGACTTTGGTAAAGATATTATTCCTAACTTCTTAAATGCAGATAAGCGTTTGTATGCTTACAAATTTGAAGGATATTGGAAAGATGTTGGTACAATTGATTCATTGTGGGAAGCTAACATGGATTTGTTAAACAAAAATAATGAATTGAATTTGGATGATCCAAATTGGAAAATTTATACAGAAGATATTCCAACTTTACCTCACTATGTAGGTCCAACTGGAAAAGTAGAACATTGTTATATTAACCAAGGTGCTGTCATTAGAGGACATGCAGTGGATTCCGTATTATTTAATAATGTTGATATTGATGAAGATGCATTTGTATCTCAAGCTGTATTAATGCCGAATGTTAAAGTTGGTAAAGGTGCAAAAATCTATCGTGCAATTGTTGCGGATGGTGTAAAAATTGATGATGGTGCTGTTGTTGGTAGTCCAGACAGTGAAGAAATCGTATTGATTTCAAAAAGAGTAAAGAAGGGTGAATAATTATGTGTAACGCTTTAGGAATAATTACTTACAATGATTCTTCTGTATATGTAGAAGGTATGCAAAAATATCGTCCAATCGCTGGATTTAGCTTTTTAGGGCGTTATCGTTTAGTTGACTTTGCAATTTCAAATATGTCAAATTCAGGAATTGATGATATTCAAATTTATGTAAATGGAAATCCTCGTTCTTTAATTGATCATGTTGGAACAGGTCGTCACTATAATATCAACTCAAAACATGGACACTTATCGTTAGTGCCTGTATATACAGATGGTGGAACTTCACGTTTTACTACAGATATTTCATGTTATGCAGAAAATATTCATGCAGTTATGGAAAACCACAATGATTATGTTGTGATTGCTCCTGCTAACATGCTTTATAAAGGAAACTATGAAGAACTATTAAAACAACATATTGAAAGTGGTGCAGAAGTTTCTGTTTTATATCAACATGTTGATAACGCAAAAGAAAACTACATTGGATGTGATGTTCTTCAAATGAATAAACAACGTGGTGTATTGAGTATTGAACAAAATTTAGGTAACTATAAATCTAGATATTTATCTTTACAAACATACATTATGTCAAAGGAAATCTTCAAAACATTAGTTGATGAAGCTCAAGAAACAAGTTCAATGTATTGGTTTAAAGATATTTTGAATGACAAATGTGTAGATATGGATATTCGTGGATTGAATTATCGTGGACACATTTATGTTATTAATGATTTGAAATCATATTATGAAAGTAATATGCAATTCTTAACAGAAGAAAAAATGAAAGATATTAATGATCCTGAATGGCCTGTATATACTCGTACAAGTGATTCAGCTCCAGCTATTTATTTAAATGGTGGTACTGCAACAGGTTCATTAATTTCGAATGGTTGTGAAATTAGTGGTGTAGTTAAGAATTCGATTGTGGGTCGTTCTTGTAAAATTGGAAAAGATGCATTAATTGAAAATTGTATCATTATGCCAGATGTAGAAATTGCGGATGGTGCACATTTGAAAAATGTGATTGTTGACAAGCATTCTAAAATCACGAAGAAAAAAGATTTAGCAGGTTTGGAAGAACAACCTTTGTATATTGGTAGAAGGGAGAACGTTTAATGGCATCAATTTTGATGGTTGCTGGGGAAGGATTACCATTCATTAAGACAGGTGGACTTGCTGATGTTATTGGTTCTTTACCACAAGCACTTACTGAAAGAGGACATGAAGTAAAGGTTGTAATGCCTTTATATAAGAAAATTAGTGATAAATACTATAATGAACTTCACTTTGATTGTGAATACTCAGTTTCAATCAATTATCATGAAGTACCGGTGCGTGTATTCTCAAAAGTGGTAGATAATGTTTGTTTCTTCTTCATTCAACATCAAGGTTATTTTGAAAGAGATTCATTATACGGTTATCAAGATGATGGTGAACGTTTTGGATATTTCCAAAAAGCTGTTATCGAAATGTTGAATCAGTTGAACTATTGGCCTAATATTATCCATTGCCATGATTGGCATACAGGTATGATTCCATGTATGGTAAAAGAAACACATGATGCAGATCCTAGATATCGTGCTATTCGTTTCGTATATACTATTCACAACATGGCATATCAAGGAAACTTTGGTCCTGAAATGTTAGATAGTTGTTTAGGCTTACCATACTATTTGTTAGACAATGGTAATGTGCGCTTTGATGGTGGAATTTCATTCATGAAATCTGGTATTTTATATGCAGATAAAGTTACAACTGTATCACCAACTTATGCTCAAGAAATTTTATCACCTCAATATGGTGAACACTTAGAAGCTGTATTGAATATGCGTAAATATGATTTGTGGGGAATTGTAAATGGAATTGATATCCAGTTATGGAATCCGAGTACAGATCCAGAAATTCCTTATCACTTTGATAAGGTAAATATTACGGCTCAAAAGAAAAAGGCAAAAATGGCCCTTCAAGAAGAATTAGGATTGGAAAAAAATCCAGATGTTATGATGGTTGGAGTCGTTTCTCGTCTAACTTGGCAAAAAGGATTCTATCTATTGATGGAACAATTAGATGCATTATGTGCTGCTCCTATTCAATTGGTTATTTTAGGTAGTGGAGAAAGTCAAATTGAAAATAAATTCCGCGAATTGGAAGATGGAAACAAAGGTAAAATTTGTTTCTATTACGGATATAATGAAAGTTTGGCACACCGTATTTATGCGGCAAGTGATCTATTCTTGATGCCTAGTTTATTTGAACCATGTGGTATTTCGCAATTGTGTTCTATGCGTTATGGTACTTTACCTCTTGTTCGTGAAACAGGTGGTTTAAAAGATACAGTCGATGCATATAATGAATATGAAAAATCAGGAAATGGATTTAGTTTTGAGAACTACGATTCAAATGAATTGATCCACACATTGTATTATGCTTGTGATGTTTACTATAATCGCAAAGAAGATTGGGAAATGTTACAGCGCAATGCGTTAAACACAGATGTATCATGGCAACAAAGTGCTAAAACATATTCTTTGTTGTATGATGAATTAGTAGACTAATGAGAATTCTTGTTAGCGCATGTTTATTAGGATATAACTGTAAGTATAATGGGAAGAACAATTATAATTCGAAAATTGTTGAACTTTTAAAAGAACATGAAGTGGTTCCTGTTTGTCCAGAAATGTTTGGAGGACTTTCTTGTCCGCGTATTCCTTGTGAAAAAGTTGGGGATAAAATTATGGATAAAGAGGGGAATGATTGTACAAAACAGTTTATCAAAGGGGCAGAGATTGCTCTAAATATAGCGAAAGAAAAACAAGTGGATTTTGCGATTTTACAAAGAAGATCACCTAGTTGTGGATATTCCCTAATTTATGATGGGACTTTTAATGGGAATCTTATAGTTGGTAGTGGTATCTTTGCCCAAAAGTTGCAAAGTTTAGATATTCCAATTATGGAAGCGGAATCAGAAAAATTCGTTTAGGTATTGTTTTCTTTAGCAAAATGTCATAAAATACATTTAGATTTGATTTAGGAGGATAATTATGAAACAAGTAACTGTAACTGTAGTAGATCCAGTAGGTCTTCACGCACGTCCAGCAACTGTAGCTGTTAACGCTGCTAGTAAATTCAAAAGTGAAATCAATGTAGCTTTCAAAGGACGCGAAGTAAACATGAAATCTATCATGGGAGTTATGTCTTTAGGAATTCCTACACAGTCAGAAATCACAATTAGCTGCTCAGGCGAAGATGAAGATGCTGCTGTAGCTGCAATCGAAGAAGTATTGCATGCTCAAAAGATCATTGCTTAATTAAGAAAAGTCTCATAGTTTATGAGACTTTTTTATTTAAAAGTTAGAAAAGAAGGAGAATGAATAATGTCTATTGTTGAAGAAAGATATTCAAAATGGTTGAACCATGAAAATTTAGCCCCTCAATATAAACCTGTTTTAGAAGCTATGGATGCTGAAGAAAAAAATGATGCATTCTATACTACAATTGAATTTGGAACTGCAGGTATGCGTGGTCTTTTAGGCCCAGGAACAAATCGTATTAATATTCATACAATTCGTAAAGCAACACAAGGATATGCAAACTACATTAACGAAAATAATGGTGGAAAAGCTGGTATTGCGATTGGGTATGATAATCGTCATATGTCAAAAGAATTTGCGTTTGACTGCGCTGATTTATTAGCAAAAAATAATATTAAATCCTATGTATTTGAATCATTAAGACCAACACCAGAATTAAGTTTTGCGGTACGTCACTTAAATTGCTTTGGTGGTATTATGATCACAGCGAGTCATAATCCAAAAGAATATAATGGTTATAAATTGTATGATGATAAAGGATGTCAATTGATTCCATGTTTAGCGAGTCAGGTTATTGATAAAGTAAACGCAATTGAAGACGAATTGGCTATTGATGCAAATTGTACAGAGGAACAAAAGAAATCGATTACAGTGATTGGTAAAGATGTAGATGAAGAATACTACAAGAATGTATTGAGTATTCAATTGAATCCAGGAGTGAAAAAGGATATCAAAATCGTATTCTCACCAGAACATGGTACGGCAAATATCCCAGTACAAGAAGTTTATAAACGTGCAGGATATACTTGTATTCCAGTTGTAGAACAGTGCACTCCAGATCCTGATTTTTCAAACACACCAACACCAAACCCAGAACAAGCGGGTGCTTATGAATTATCATTGAAACACGCAAAAGAAAATCAAGCTGATTTGATTTTAGTTTGTGATCCTGATGCTGACCGTATGGGTGTTGGAGTATTACACAATGGTGAATATGTTGTTTTAACTGGTAACCAATCTGGTTCTGTTGAAATTGAATATATTTGTTCACAACTTCAAAAGCAAGGTAAAATGCCTGAAAACCCTGTAATGTTCAATACAGTTGTAACAAGTGATCTAGGTGAAAAGGTAGCTTCTGATTATGGTGTATCAACAGAAAAAACATTGACAGGATTTAAATTCATTGGTGAAAAAGTCGCTAAATATGAAAAAACACACGAAAAGAACTATGTATTCGGATATGAAGAGAGTTATGGTTCATTAATCAAACCTTTCGTTCGTGACAAAGATGCTCCTCAAGCTTGTTTGATGCTTGCAGAAGCTTGTGCATTCTACAAAGAACAAGGAAAAGATTTAGTCGATGTATTAGATAGCTTGTATGATCGTCATGGAACATATGAAGAAAGTCAAGTGGCTTTATCATTAGCGGGCGAAGCGGGTGCTAAGCGTATAAAAGAAATTCTAGCTACATTAAGAAAAGATGCTCCAACCCAAATTGGTGGTACGAAAGTTGTTCGTAGTGAAGACTATAAAGAATGTACAATCAAAGAAGGAGATACAGTCACTGAACTTACAGGCTTTACAAAATCCGATGTATTAAAATATTACCTAGAAGATGGAAGTTGGATTGCGGTACGTCCTAGTGGAACAGAACCAAAATGTAAATTCTACTATTGTATCAAGGGAGCTTCAAAAGAAGATGCTCACAACAAAACAGTTCATTTCCAAAAGGCAATGGATGATTTGATTGCTAAGTAAAATTAAAGGATGTCAAATTAAAATGACATCCCTTTTTTGTGCTTATTTGAAAAAAAGGATTTAGACTAATTATCTAAATCCTTTAAGAATTGTTCTAGGCGAACAACAGCTTCTTTAATATGGTCAATACTATACGCATAAGAGATACGGACATATCCTTCTCCGCTATCTCCAAAAGCGTTTCCTGGAACACAGGCTACTTTCTGTTCTTGTAGTAGTCTTTCACAGAATGTTTCTGAATCAAGCCCAGTTGATTGAATATTACAGAAAACATAGAATGTACCATGTGGCATATTTGTTTTTAGACCCATACGATTCAATCGGTTGACTAAGAAATTTCTTCGTTTTAGATAATCATCTTTCATCATCAATACATCGTCATATCCATTTTTGATGGCTTCAATACCAGCATATTGGGACATAACAGGAGCTGACATAATAACATACTGGTGAATCTTATTCATTACAGAAGATAGTTCTTTATTGGCCATACAATAGCCAAGTCGCCATCCTGTCATCGCATAGGCTTTTGAAAATCCGTTTACGACAATAATTTGAGATTTGATTTCATCAAATTGAGCTAATGAAGCAAATGGCTGATCAAAACTAAGTTCTGCATAGATTTCATCACTTATGACATAAATGCCGGATTCTTTAATGATATCAATGATCTTTGCGTAATCTTCTTTAGTCATGACACCACCAGTAGGATTGCTAGGGTAGTTAATGATCATAGCTTTTGTCTTTGGTGTGATCACTTTCTTTAAATCTTCTGGAAGAATTTTAAAATCGTTTTCTTCTTTTAATTTTAAAGGAACAACGACACCATCACTTAATATAACACTAGGTGCATAGGCAACATAATTTGGGTCCAATACAATGACTTCATCTCCAGGATTTAAAAGGGCACGCATACATAGGTCAATGGCTTCACTACCACCAATTGTAACAATGACTTCATTTTCAGGATCATATACTTGATTGTAGTGTTCTTTATGAAATTTACAGATTTCTTCACGAAGTTCTAATAAACCACGGTTAGCAGTATAGTGTGTGTGACCTGTGCTCATATAATGAATTGCATTTTCACAGATGTGCCATGGTGTCGCAAAATCAGGCTCACCAACACCTAAAGAGATAACCCCTTCCATGGTGCTTGCTAAATCAAAAAATTTTCGGATTCCACTCGGTTTAATGGATGTTGCTTTTGTAGATAAACATTTCATTATGGAGTCACAACCAATCTTGATTCTTTGTCTTCAGGCTTGTCAATCATAACAATACCACTTTGTTTATATTGCTTTAAGACAAATAAAGTCTTGGTAGATCGTACATCTTCTACACAAGCAATTTTATCCGATACAAAGCGAGCCACTTCAAACATTGTTTTTCCTTGTACTAAACACAAGAAATCACAATCTCCACTTAAAAGATACATAGTATCGACTTCTGGATAATTGGCAATCAATGCTGCCGTTTTGTCATACCCTCTATTTCTAGTTGGTGTACAACTTACTTCTATATAAGCTAAGACTTTTTGGTCTTTTAATGCTTTGTTGTAGTTGATAATCGTGTGATAACCACAAATGATTTTATTTTTTTCTAAAGATTGAATCTCGGATTTTATACTCGCTTCATCTTCGTTTAGAATATCTGCTAAATCTTGTGATGATAAGCGAGCGTTATTTTCTAGTAAATCTAGGATTAAACTTTGGTTCATTTTGAATTCCTCCTTTTGAATATAATAGCACAATTAAGGTTATGTAAAAAGTGTGAAAACACTTGAGAATGGACTGTAAATAGTCTAAAATATAAGTGGTTGTTAGTTGTTAAAAGTTTTACTTGTTAGAGAATTGACAAATTAACGGTAGGCTTTTATAATAACAATGGTATTTAAAGGAGGATTTACTGACATGACAGTAAAAGTTGCGATTAACGGTTTTGGACGTATCGGACGTTTGGCATTCCGTCAAATGTTTGGTGCTGAAGGCTACGAAGTAGTAGCTATCAATGACTTGACTAGCCCTAAGATGTTAGCTCACTTGTTGAAATATGATTCAACTCAAGGAACTTACGCTAAGGCTGACACAGTTGTTGCTGGTGAAAACTCAATTACAGTAGATGGAAAAGAAATCACTATCTACGCAGAAGCTGATGCTTCTAAATTACCTTGGGGTGAATTAGGAGTTGACGTAGTATTAGAATGTACAGGATTCTATACTTCAAAAGCTAAAGCAGAAGCACACATTAAAGCAGGTGCTCGTAAAGTTGTTATCTCTGCTCCAGCAGGAAATGACTTACCAACAATCGTTTACAATGTAAACCACGAAACATTAAAACCAGAAGATACAGTAATTTCTGCAGCTTCTTGTACAACAAACTGTTTAGCTCCAATGGCTAACGCTTTGAACAAATTAGCTCCAATCAAATCAGGTATCATGACTACAGTTCACGCTTACACTGGTGACCAAATGACATTAGACGGACCTCAACGTAAAGGTGATTTACGTCGTAGCCGTGCTGCTGCAGTTAACATTGTTCCTAACTCAACAGGTGCTGCAAAAGCTATCGGATTGGTTATTCCTGAATTAAACGGAAAATTAATCGGATCTGCTCAACGTGTTCCAACTCCTACAGGATCAACTACTATTTTAGTAGCTGTTGTTGACGGAGAAGTTACAGTTGACCAAATCAACGCTGCTATGAAAGCTGCTACAACTGAATCATTCGGATATACTGAAGAACAATTAGTATCTAGTGATATCGTTGGTATGCGTTACGGATCATTGTTCGATGCTACTCAAACAATGGCTCACTCATTAGGTGACGGAACTACTCACGTACAAGTTGTTTCTTGGTACGACAACGAAAACTCTTACACTAGCCAAATGGTTCGTACAATTAAGTATTTCTCAGAATTAGCTTAATTATCGTAAGACTTTTTAAAGGAATCCAATTGGATTCCTTTTTTTTCATCTTAACTAAAAAGTGCAAACCAAAAACTTGAAATAAATAAGTAAATACTGTATTGTTTCCTTTAGAGATTGTGAGGTGTTAGCGATGGGAATTCGACATCGTTTGACAGATTCTGAGCGCGATGATTTGACAAAAGATGTAGATGATTTGGATGCTGTCTACATGGAAAAATTACGAAAAGACGGAATTAGTGAAGATCTATTGGCTCAGTTTCGTGATTTAACTTTAGAATTAGAAAAGGATAAGGATAAAGATGAGTAAGAATTTAAATTTAATAATTATCGTCATAATGACATTGGTTTTTATTTTTGTGCCAATCATTATGAAGAAAGTGGTATGGAAAAAATTATTATCTCAATTGGATAATGAACAATATGATGAATTCTATAAAACATTGGATTCAAATGCTTGTAAATTTTCATATCAAGCATTTAATTGTGAGTATATGCGTTTAAGTGGATACTTAGCGCAAAGAAATGATGCTAAAATTGAAGAACAATTTGATTTATTGAAAAACATGCGTATTTCAAATAAACAAAAAGCAAGTGTTGCTTCTCGTGGATTCTATTATTACTTAGAAAAAGGTAAAATTAAAAAAGCAGAGGGTATGCTTTCTTATGGAAAAAGCTATATTGATGAAAAATCATTTAAGAATATGCAAATTCAATTTAGCATTCTAATGAAGAAAGAAGCTAAATATATTAAGGATTGCAAAGATATCTTAAATGGTATGTGGGATGGAAAATCTGAGCTTGACAACAATAAGAAATTTCCAGTTGGAACCATTCAATATTTAATTGGACTTCAATATTCATATTTGAAAGATGTAGATCATATGATGGAATATTTTACACCGGCATTAGAAAATTTAGCAGGTACACCATATGAAGAAGATATTCGTCGCATTATGAATAATTTACATGTAAGCTAACCTTCTGGTTAGCTTTTTTTTTCGAGTTTTGTATTGTATAATAAACTGTATGAATTGGAGGACATTTTATTATGAAATTATATAATAGTTATTCTCAAACAATTGAAGAATTAAAACCCATCGAAGAAGGTAAGATTTCTATGTATGTATGTGGACCTACAGTATACAATTATCCACATATTGGAAATGCACGTCCTATCGTTGTATTTGATACATTAAAAAAAGCATTGTCTGCACAAGGCTATGAAGTGACTTTTGCTTCAAACTATACAGATGTAGATGATAAGATCATCAAAACGGCAATTGAACAAAACGTGTCTGAAAAAGAAATTACAGATAAATTCATTGCTGCCTACAATGATGTACGTAGAGGTTTACATGCAGATCTTCCCGATTATGCACCACGTGTAACAGAAACTATGGATCGAATTATTGAGTTCATTGATAAGATGGTTAAAAATGGTTCAGCTTATCAAGTTGGAGGCGATGTTTATTTCCGAGTTAATAGTGATAAAAAATATGGAGAACTATCTCATCAAAGTATTGATGATTTAATGGTAGGAGCTCGTATTGATGAAAATGAAAAGAAAGAAAATCCATTAGATTTTACTTTATGGAAAGAGACAACAGAAGGTATTAAATGGGATTCACCTTGGTCAAAAGGACGTCCAGGATGGCATACAGAATGTGTTGTGATGATTCAGGATGTATTCAAGAAAACATTGATTGATATTCATGGTGGTGGATTGGATTTAAAATTCCCACATCACGAAAATGAAATTGCCCAATGTGAAGTATGCAACGATACACACTTGGCAAATATCTGGGTACACAATGGTATGATCAATATCAATGGTATTAAAATGTCTAAATCTTTAGGAAATGTATGGTGGGCTAAAGATTTGATTGCCAACCACGGAGGTAATTTAACTCGTTGGTTAATGATTTCTACACACTATCGTGCACCATTAAATTTAAATGAAGAAGCTTTCGCAACTTCAAAGAAGGAACTAGACAAGATTGCGGCAGCTTATAAACAAGCATGCGTAAAATTGGCATTATCAAGTGCTCAAGAAGCAACTACATTTGATGAAACGTATACTTCATTTATTGATGCATTAAATGATGATTTAAATACGCCAAATGCGATAAGTGTTGTATATGAATTAGTTAAAAAAATCAATCAGGCCGTACGTCAAAGAGAAATCGATGTTGAAAATTTAGCTGTTTTAGTACATACATTAGAAAAGATGCTTTATATTTTAGGTATTGAATTCGATAAAGTTTCAATGACTAACGAAGACAAAGAGATGTATCAAAATTGGAGAAGTGCTGTAAAAGAAAAAGATTTCAAAACAGCGGATACACTTCGTCAAACATTGATTGAAAAAGGAATTCTGTAATGGAAATAGTAACAGAAAATGCGACTAGTCTTGCATGGATTGGTGATGCCGTTATGTCTTTGGCAGTACGTGAACACCTTTTGAGTTTAGGCTTTCGTAAGGCCCATATTCTTCAAAAGAAAAATGCTGTTATTTGTAGCGCAAAAGGACAAGCCATCATGCTAAATAAAATGATGGAAGAAGATTTTTTTACAGAAGATGAAAAGACAATTTTAGCGCGTGGAAGAAATGCCACTATTCATTCAAAAGCTAAAAATGCGACACACAAAACATACTTAGAAGCAACCGCATTGGAATCAATGCTTGGCTATTTGTATTTATATGGCCATCAAGAAAGACTGAAGGTTTGTCTTGATAAAATTATTGAAATAGGGGATAGTCTATGATCGTATATGGAAAAAACGTATATTCTACACTTCAAAATGATATGGATTCAATTGAAAAAATTTATGTACTTCAAGGTTTGAAGGACGCAAAACTTTTGAAGTCGATCCAAAAATCAAATTTAAAAGTAGAATATTGTAATCGTGCAAAATTAGATAAGATTGCCAATACTACACATCATAATGGTGTGGCAGTTAAGGTCAGTGAAATTGAAACGTATAGTATTGAGCAGATTGTATCTCGCGCAAAAAAACCGGGTCTTCTTGTTGCCTTGGATGGAATACAAGATCCACATAATGTAGGTGCAATTTTAAGAACTTGTGATTGTGCAGGTGTAGATGGTGTAATTTTAACAAAACACAACAGTTGCGGCTTAACACCAACGGTTGTGAAGGCAAGTACAGGAGCAGCATATACAGTACCTGTTTCCATTGTCACAAATTTATCACAAACACTTAGAAACTTAAAACAAGAAGGATATTGGGTTGTCGGAACCGATATGAAAGATGCCAGGGAATATCGTGAAGGTATGTATGATTCACCGACTGTATTAGTAATTGGTTCAGAAGGGCAAGGCATTTCAAATCTTGTAAAAAAACAATGCGATTATATGGTTTACTTACCAATGGTAGGAAGTATCACTTCATTAAATGCGAGTGTGGCAGCTGCTATCTTGATGTATGAAGTATATAATCAAAGAAATCCAAAAAAATAAGTCAATTTTTAAAAATTGGCTTTTTTAATGTCTTTTTCACATTGCCTTATTATAATGAATTTAGGTGATAGTTATGAACATATATGAAAGTATATACTTGATTCAAATGAATGATTTTTATGAGATGAATCATTTAATCCAATATTACAGACCTATGGTTACAGAAATATGGGCGGATATATTTGTGCGTAAGACGAATACAATATTATGTGAAAGAGATGAGTTTTACAGACATGCAGACTTATTGTTGTATCGATGTATTTTTGAATATCGTATGGATCGTGTATTAACATTTACAAGTTTTTATAGGCGTTGCACCAAAAATAAAGGGTATGATCTTTTACGTCAAGCCATACGCAAACAATGTTATCTAAATCAGGTTTGTATAAGTTTTGATCAAAAAGTGAAAGAAGATACGAACTTGTATTATAGTACAATCAGCACGGATGAATCTTTAGAAGTACATGAAATTGTAATGGATAAGTTGATGTGGGAGCATATTAAGACAAGAATTATGAATTTATTTGGCGAAGAATATGTTCAAATTGTCGATTTACGTATGGAGGGATATACCTTTAAATATATAGCGCAAAAACTTGGATTAAGTTGTGCAAAGGTTAACTTTATGTTTGAAAAGGTAAAAAAATGGTATACGACAATTGACAGTTGAATGGTTTAAATGGTACATTTAATGAGTTAAGGAGCGTGAAGGAATTGGCAGATAAAGTTGTTTTGACGTGTACAGAGTGTCTATCAAGAAATTATACGACCGAAAAGAATAAGAAGACCAACACGCAACGTCTTGAAATTAAAAAGTATTGTCCAAAGTGTGGCAAACATACTTTGCATAAGGAAACAAAGTGAGGAATCCATATGAGTAAAGAAAAAAAGGAAAGAACATATTCACCTTCAAAGGTGTTCAAAGAATTAAAGACTGTAAAATGGCCAACATTTAAAGAATTGATGTCCTCAAGTGCTTTAGTTATTGTGTTTACAGTATTATTTGGTTTGTATTTCTTTGTTTGTGAGATTTTATCAAGCGGTCTAGTTAAAATGATCGTTGGCGCATAGGGAGGAAATTATGTCAGAGTTAAAAAAAGAGTGGTATGTAGTAAATACATATGTAGGTCAAGAAAATCGTGTAAAAGAAAACTTAGAACGTCGTATTAAAACTATGGGTCTTGAAGACTTCTTGTTTCAGATCGTCGTTGCGGAAGAAAAAGAAATTGAATATAAAAATGGTAAACCAGTTGAAAAAACACATAACTTATTTTCTGGTTATTTGTTAGTGCAAATGATTATGACAGATGAAGCATGGTATATTGTACGTAATACACCAGGTGTAACTGGATTTATTGGATCAAGTGGAAAGGGTGCAAAACCATTCCCAGTAGCTCAAGAAGAAGTAGATGCGGTATTGCGTCGTTTAGGGCGTCAAGATGTAAATGTTCAGGTTGATTTTGAAGTGGGAGATCGCGTAGAAATCACAAATGGTGCATTCAAAAATTCAGAAGGTACTATTGAATCTATGGATGAAGAAAAGAAAGAAGCTACAGTATTATTGATTTTATTTGGTCGTGAAACACCAACAGAAATTCCATATATGGATTTAAAGAAAGTCGACTAAGACTTTCTTTTTTTAGGTATGTTTATGAAGACTTTAGTATTTGATTTAGATGGCACAATGTATCGTGGTACCCAAATTATTGAAAGTGCTCATCAATTTTTAGATTATTGTATCCAAAATAAGATTCCGTTTATTTTTTTGACAAATAATTCTATGCGTACGCCACAAGAAAATGTAAAACATATGCAAGATATGGGATATACAAACATAGAGCCGTCCATGTTTTATAATAGTGCTATGGCAGCTTGTCAATATGTTAAGAAACACTACAAGGGAAATAGGGCATATTATATCGGAAAACAAGGTATGAAAGATGCGTTGGATCAAGAAGGTTTTATTGTTGATGATGAAAATCCGGATTTTGTGTTTATTGGATTGGATAAAGATGCAACATATAAATCTTATTCAAAAGCGTTATCTTTGATTTTAAATGGAGCTAAGATCATTGGTACAAATAATGATCGTATTTTGGCAAAACCTGGCGGATTTGAAGTAGGCAATGGAAGTGTAGTCGATATGTTTGAGTATGCAGCCAATCAAAAATCGCCTCGTATTGGTAAGCCCAATCGAGCTATTCTTGATTTATGTTTGGAGTATTTTGGCTTAAAAGAAGATGAAATCATATTGATCGGTGACAATTTAGAAACGGATATTAAACTTGGATTTGAACAAAATATTGAAACAGTACTTGTACAGACGGGTGTTCATAAAAAGGAAGATATTGAACAACTAAAGATTTATCCAACGCACGTAGTGAATACGTTAATGGATTTAGTGGGCTATAATTTTGACTAGTATTTTTTTTGAATTATTGGTATAATCGAAATATCGTAGAAGGTGTGATGAAAAAATGAAAGATATATTAAACGTGGTTTTAATGACATTATCTGGTGTTATTATTATATTAACATTATTACAAAGTGGTAAATCAGACGGATTATCGGCTGCCTTTACAGGAAGTGGAGATTTGAACTTGTTTGCGGTACAAAAAGAAAGAGGACCAGAAAAAGTTATCTCTCGCTTAACTTTGTTTTGTGGGATTTTGTTCTTTGCGATTGTGATCGCATTGCAGATTGTGTAATTAAAAGACCGTTAAGGTCTTTTTTCTGTTTTAAAGGAGGAAAGAAATGAAAGAAAAAATCATTCAATATTTAGAAGAAAAAAAAGAATGTAAAATACGAGATTTAGAAAAAATAGTAAGACCTAAATCAAGTAAAGAATTTACAGAAATGGTGAAGTCTTTAAATGAGTTAGAAGATGAAAAGTTGATTTATAATGATCATACAAGTTTGTATTTGATTGATGATATACATTTTATGGCTGGAAGCGCAAAAGATATTTCGAGATATGAAATAGCTGTCTTTAATGAAAACAATAAAGTATATGTTCCGAAAAATAAAAAGATGAAGATCTTTGATAAAGATGAAGTGTTAGTTCGCTTAAAGCCTGAACTATCTTTAATTAAAGTGTTTAATCATGGATTGACAAATATTACAGGAGTTATGATTGTTAAAAAGAAGAAGACATTCTTTTATAGTGATCTAGACTTACATTGTTCGATTCGTGTAGTTAATGAAAAAGAATTTAGTTTTAAAAAACGTGCAAAAGTTGTATGTCAAATCGTAAAATATGCAGATCCACTAGAAGTAAGAATTATTCAGGTTCTAGGACATCCAGATGATGCAGGTGTTGATATTAGTGCGATGCTTACAAGTAATCAAGTGCGTCAGGTGTTTAATGGAAAAATTGTGAAGGAGTGCAAAAGAATTCCTGCTAAAGTACAAAAGGATGAACTTGAAAATCGTAAAGATCTAAGAGGTTTATTAACGGTTACCATTGATGGGGATGATGCCAAGGATTTTGATGATGCGATTTCTATTGTGAAAAATGAAAAAGGATATGTATTGTATGTACATATTGCGGATGTTTCTCATTATGTAAAAGAAAATAGTGCCCTTGATCAAGAAGCCTATTTACGAGGAAATTCTATATATGTTTGTGATCGAGTTGTTCCTATGCTTCCATTTGATTTAAGCAATGGTATTTGTTCATTAAATCCAAATGTAGATCGACTCACAATTACTTGTGCTATGCAAGTGGATGAAAAGGGAAATCTATTGACATACAATGTTTTTCCAAGTGTGATTCATTCTGACAAGCGTTGTACATATAAAAAAGTGAATGCGTGTTTAGATGGTGATAAAACAATTTTACAAGAGTATTCTGAAGTAAAAGAACTGTTGTTTACTTTAGAGTCTTTGGCTAAATTATTAAAGAAACAATCGCATAATCGTGGATGTATTGATTTTAATACAAAAGAAGCAAAGATCATTATGGATAAAAATGGATATCCAGTGGATGTTAATGTGTTAGAACGTGGTTTTGCCGAACAAATGATCGAAGAATGTATGATTTTAGCCAATGTTTGCGTAGCTCATCATATGCATGTCAATAAGATACCAAGTATGTATCGTGTGCATGAAAATCCAGATCCTAAAAAGGTGGCAACAATTTGTACGGTTGCGAATTCTTTGCGTATTCCATTTGATTTTTATCCAGATGAAGTCAATGCGAGTCAAATTCAAAAATTTTTAGAATCCATTCAAGATGAAAATGCATATGAAGTCCTGTCTATGGTTTCTTTGCGTTCTATGCAAAAAGCGCGTTATGATGCACATTGTCTTGGACACTTTGGACTTGCTTTAGAAGAATATTGTCATTTCACAAGTCCAATTCGTCGTTATTCAGATTTAGTCGTACACCGTATGTTGCATGCATATTGTTTTAAAGAACAAAAGCGTACACCATCAAATGATGAAAAGAAAATCGAAAAACAAGCCTTCCATATTTCTGAAAAAGAAAGAGATGCGATCATGATGGAAAGAATGGTCAATGATTATAAAAAGGCACAATATATGGAAAAACGTGTAGGTCAAGTTTTTGAAGGTACAATTGTTGGTGTAATGAGTTTTGGATTCTTTGTGGAAATGGATAATACGGTTGAAGGTCTTGTTCCTGTTCATACTCTTTCAAACGACTTCTACGATTATGATGAAGATACAATGACTTTAAAGGGACAGACACATGGTAAAGTGTTCCAAATGGGCATGCGTGTACGTGTGGTTTGTACGGATGTTCAAAGGGAAAAAGGACAAGTTACATTTAGCTTGTTAGAAAGGAGAAATTATGATTAAAGGTATTCATCATGTCGCATTTAAATGTGAGACACAAGAACAATATGATGAAATGATTTATTTTTATCACGAATTACTTGGACTTCCTATTTTAAGAAAGTGGGATTCAGGAATTCATTTGGATTGTTTTAATAGTTGTATTGAAATCTTTTTGGATGGCACAAAATCCGTCGGTGAAGGATGTATTCGTCATTTTGCGTTTGCGACAGATCATGTGGATGAAATTGTTGAAAGAGTTCATAATGCTGGCTATAAAGTGAGTGTTGAACCTATAGATGTAGTTATGAAAACAGATCCTGTATTTCCTATTCGAGTAGCTTTTATTGAAGGTCCGCTTCATGAATCTATCGAATTGTTCTGGGAAAAGGCATAATCGGTAGGTTTTCTGTCCAAGTTGGTACTTGATTTGCACATAATTATTTCTTTGTTAGAATGGAATCAGTTAAACAAAGGAGTGATTGAAATGAATCAAGTGCAAGTTGTAAAATTAAATAAAAATTTCAATCTTTTCTTTGTACATATGTAAACTGGGGTGAACTATCATTCCAGTTTTTCTGTGATTTCATGAACAATAAAGGATGAGGAGGATGATTGAAATGGATCAGAATTTTAATAAGGTATTTTGGGATGCATGTGCAAATGGTGATTTCCCAATGGTTTGTTCTCAAATCAAAGCAGGGGCAGATGTAAATTATCAGAATGGTGATGGACGTACAGCTTTGATGCGTGCAAGTAAACGTGATCGAAAAGATGTTGTACAGGTTTTACTTGATAATGGGGCAGATGTGAATATTACAGATAATAAAGGGAAAACAGCTTTGATGACAGCTGCAAAAAAAGGCAATAAAACAATCTTAAAAGCTTTGATTGATGCAGGTGCAGATGTCAATGCCAAAGATGATAGAGGTCGTACAGCTTTAATGCGTGCTTGTTTATTAGGACAAGATCGTTGTGTTGAAGTGTTATTAGATGCTGGGGCAAGAATCAATGATCAAGATGAAGTAGGTCGTAGTGCTTTAATGGAAGCTTGTATCGCATTTAAACGTGACACAATTCACTTATTGCTTGAAAGAAATGCCGATGTGAATTTATTTGATAATAATGGTGTAACTGCATTGATGCGTGCTGCTTATGGTGGATATCCAAGTTTAGTTGAAAAATTATTGGCGTATGGAGCTGATAAAGATATGACAGATAAACAAGGTCGTGTTGCATTGGATTATGTTCGTGAACATTGTAGAGCTCAATTAGAGCCTATCTTAAGATGAGGTTAAGCGTATGAGAGATTATCAAAGTTTTGAAGTACGTAACGTAAGCGTAATCGGACATAGTGGAGCAGGAAAAACAAGTGTATTAGAAGCTATGTTGTATTATACAAAGGCAACAGATCGTTTTGGAAAAACAACAGAAGGAAGTTCAATGATTGATTTTGATGCAGAAGAAATTCGTCGTGGACTTTCTGTTTATACAACTATTGTTCCAATTGAATGGGAAGATAGTAAGATTAATTTTATTGATACACCAGGTTATTTAGACTTCGTTGGTGAAAAACAAGGTGGTTTTTCGGTAGGTGATTCAAGTTTAATTGTAGTCAATGCCAAAGATCCTTTACAATCAGGAACAAAACTTGCGTATAAACAAGCCGTTGCTGAAAAGAAACCTACTATTTTCTTTATTAATAAATTAGATGAAGAACACACAAGCTTTGATGCTAGTTATCAAGCGTTGCGTGAAGAATTTGGTAAAAGTGTTATTCCGTTTGAAGTTCCTATCGTTGAAGATGGAAAAATCGTTGGATCTGTAAATATCATTAAAAATAAAGCTTGGTATTACAGTCCAGAATTGGCAGATAAACCATGCCCAGTTCCAGAATCTATGCAAGAAGAAGTGGCTCTATATAAAGATCAGATTGCAGAAGCTGTAGCCATGGGTGATGATGAATTAATGGAAAAATTCTTCTCTGGTGAAGAATTTAGTGATGCAGAATTAAAACGTGGTGTTCGAATTGGTGTGCGTAATGGAGAAATTTGTCCAGTATATTCTGGTAGTGCAGTCAATTCAATTGGTATTCAACGTTTGATGGATTTAATCGTTAGTTATTTCCCAACATATTCAGAAAGAGGTATGTATACAGCTACAACTCCAAATGGTGTTAAAGTGGAATTGTTGACAAGTGAAACTGAAGTTTTAACAGCGCAAGTATTTAAAACAATCGTAGACCCATTTGTTGGAAGAATTAGCTATGTCAAAGTATTGAGTGGTGTGCTTGCAGCTGATAGTACAGTAGTGAATGCCAATAATGGTAAACCAGAAAAGATCAGTCAAATCTATATCGTTAAAGGTAAACATCAGACAGCGGCTGGTAAATTGTTTACAGGTGATATTGGAGCTTTAGTTAAGTTACAAAATACAAAGACAAATGACACTTTATGCGATAAAGGTAAATTGTTGATGGCTGATCCAATCACATTCGAAACGCCAATGTATGGACAGGCTGTTGTACCTAAGACTAAAAATGATGAGGATCGTTTATCAAATGGTCTTGCTCGTTTACAAGAAGAAGATCCAACATTTAAAGTGGTGAATAATCCGGAAACAAAAGAAACAGTGATTTATGGTATTGGTGATCAGCATTTAGACGTGATTGTGAATAAATTAAATTCTAAATTTAAAGCCGAAGTTGTCTTAAGTGATCCAAAGGTTACTTATCGTGAAACTATCACAAAGACAGCGGTTGGTGAAGGTCGTCATAAAAAACAATCGGGTGGACATGGACAATTTGGACATGTATTTGTAGAATTTAGTCCTAATCCTGATGAAGAAGAAATGGTATTTGCAGAAAAGGTATTTGGTGGAGCTGTTCCTAAACAATATTTCCCAGCTGTTGAAACGGGTCTTCGTGAATGTTGCCAAAAGGGTCCTTTAGCAGGATATAAGATGGTAAATGTAAAAACGACATTGTTAGATGGTAAATATCATGATGTTGACTCAAGTGAAATGGCATTTAAGATGGCTGCTCACTTAGCTTTTAAAGATGCGATGACAAAAGTTCGTCCAATCCTATTAGAACCAATCATGAATGTCAAGATTCGTGTTCCAGATGAATTTACGGGGGCTGTTATTGGTGATTTGAATAAACGTAGAGGTTCAATCATGGGTATGACTCCAGTGGATTCAGATCAAGAAATTGATGCACAAGTTCCTATGGCAAACATGTCTAGATATTGTGTTGAACTTAGAAGTATGACAACTGGTTTAGGAACATATACAATGGAAATGGACCGTTATGATCCAGTACCAGAACCTTATGCTTCAAGAGTGATTGAAGAGAGCAAGAAAGAAAAAGAATAGGACATATGTAAAAAGACAGCAGAAAATGGCTGTCTTTTTCTATAGGATGTCAAAATGTTTTAGTGCACTGACTATTCCATCTTCTTGTACAGAATCTGTTATGTAGTCAGCTATAGCTTTAACGTCATCTTTGGCATTACCCATCGCAACACCGATACCAACATATTTCAACATCGAGATATCATTTCCTCCATCACCAAAGGCCATGGCTTCCTCTTTGTTGAAATTGAAGGAATCCAATATCTTTTGAATACCTATATCTTTTCCACCATTACATGGAATAATGTCACAAGCTTTATCCCACCAGCGAGCCACTTTTAATGTGGTTGTGTTTTCTAGAATCAATTCATCTTGATCTTCTGTAGTCGCAATCATCATTTGATAAATTTCTTCTTCCATAAAATTATTAAATTCATCAAGTACATGAACGTGTTGGTTGGCAATCATGAAATATTCTTCTAAGATTTCATCATCAAAATTACATCCCATCTTATTGATTCCAGCTAGAGTAACTGCTTTATTTAGTCTTTTTGCGTTTTCGACGAATGTTTCAATGTCTTTCTTATCCATGGGATTCTTGTAAATCAATTCGTTAGGTGTGAAACAATAGGAGCCATTAAAAGAAAGTACTCCATCAAATTCAATGCCATGAAATTTTGGGACGACAAATGGTGGCCTTCCAGTGGCTAAAAAGATTTTAATCCCTTTCTTTTTTACTTCATTCAGTGCAATAATCAATTCTTGGTGCATTTCCTTCTTGCCAAATTCTAAAAGTGTTCCATCAATATCAAAAAATAATATTTTAATCATAATTCATTCTCCATTCTTTCATATTTTAGCATTATTTTGGAAAAATTATGAAAATTCTTGTATAATACAGAAATCAGGGAGGGAATATATGAGTACATTTAAGCGTTTTTTACAATATTATAAACCATATAAAGGAATTTTCTTTATGGACCTATTTTGTGCACTTATTATGTGTATTGTAGATCTTGCGTTTCCTTTGATTCTAAGTTATTGTACCGGAAAATTCTTTTTGAAATCATCGAATGAAATTTTAAAAGGAGTTCTTTTTTTAGGCATAGGTTTACTTATTATGTATGTAATACGAGCATTGTGTCGTTATTATGTGAGTTGTCAAGGCCATGTGATGGGAGCCAACATGGAAAGTGATATGCGTCAAGACTTATTCAATCAATATCAACGTTTATCTTTCTCTTATTATGATAAGCACAATACAGGGGTTATGATGTCTCGTGTTGTGTCAGACTTATTTGATATTTGTGAGTTTGCGCATCATGGACCTGAAAACTTATTTATTTCATTATTTAAAATTTTCGGATCCTTCATTATTTTAGCTACAATCTATTGGCCATTGGCATTGATTCTTTTGGCAGTGACTGTTGTGATGATGGTATTTTCTTATTCACAAAATAAGAAGATGCGAAGAACCTTTATGGAAAACAGAAAGAAGATTGGTAGTGTGAATGCAAGCCTTCAAGATTCCTTAGGTGGTATTCGTGTTGTACAGTCTTTTGCGAATGAAGATATTGAAATTGATAAATTCAATCATTCAAACATGGAATTTTTGGAATCTAAAAAAGACAATTATCGTGTTATGGGTACTTTTCAAGGTGGAAATAATTTCTTCCAAGGACTTTTATATGTCACAATCATTGTATTTGGTGGGTTGTTTATCGCTAATGGCGATTTAAACCCAATTGTGTTAGCTACGTTTGCCTTATATATCAATGTCTTTGTTTCTCCAATTGAAGTCTTGGTTGAATTTACGGAGATGTTCCAAAAAGGATTCTCTGGATTTAGACGTTTTGAAGAGGTTATGAATGAAGTTCCTGAAATTCAAGATTCTAAAAATGCCAAGGATTTAGAAAATGTTTCTGGAAATATTGATTTTGATCATGTGTCTTTCCAATATAATGAGAATGAAAAGGTTATTGACAATGTAAATCTACATATCAAAGCAGGAGAAAAAATTGCCTTGGTTGGACCTAGTGGCTCTGGTAAGACTACACTTTGTTCGTTGTTGTCTCGTTTTTATGATGTCACAAATGGTTCAATCTCAATTGATGGTCAAAATATTAAAGATGTGACTTTAAAATCTCTTCGTTCAAATATTGGTTTAGTTCAACAAGATGTATATTTATTTACAGGAACGATTGAACAAAATATCGCTTATGGAAGACCTGGCGCAAGCCATGAAGAAATCGTAAAGGCAGCTAAAAAAGCGAATATCCATGATTTTATTATGTCTTTACCTGAAGGGTACGATACTTTCTGTGGAGAAAGAGGTACGCGCTTATCCGGTGGTCAAAAACAACGTATTTCGATTGCACGTGTTTTCTTGAAGAATCCTAAGATTTTGATTTTGGATGAAGCGACAAGTGCTTTGGATAATGAGAGTGAGCGAATTATTCAAAAGAGTCTAGAAGATTTAAGTAAGAATCGCACTTGTATTACAATTGCCCATCGTTTATCTACGATTCGCAATGCCGATGAAATTGTCGTAATTGATGCGACAGGTATGCATGAGCGCGGAACACATGATGAATTGATGAAATTAAATGGTACTTATGCGAAATATTATAAGCTTCAATTTGAGGGCTTAAATTAGCAGGCATGCAAATGTCTGCTTTTCTTGTATCTTTGAAAAAAAAGTGTTAAAATTTTATCTGTAGATGAAAGCGTTTTTCGCTTGTTTTAGGAGGAATTTATCATGTTAAAAGGGATAGCAGCAAGTGCTGGTGTATCAGTAGCTAAGGTCTACAAATTGGAAACACCAAAAGTTGTTATTGAAAAAAAAGCAGGAGTAGCTGAAGAAGAAGTAAAAAAATTCGAGGATGCTCTAGAACAAACTAAAAAAGATATCGAAGGAGTAAAAGAAAGAGCAGCTAAACGTTTAAGTGACGAAGAATTAGCTGTATTTGATGCTCACTTAATGATGGCTGGTGACCCTGAATTAGCTGGTCAAATTAAAGCCATGATTGAAAATGATGGCGTAAATGCTGAATATGCGACTGAACAAGTAGCTAATCAAATGGTTGAAATGTTCGAAAGCATGGATAATGATTATTTCCGTGAAAGAGCAGCTGATATTAAAGATGTTACTTTCCGTTTAAAATGTAACTTATTAGGATTAACAATTCCTGATTTAACAAGTATTGATGAAGATTCAATTATCGTTGCTCACGATTTGACTCCAAGTGATACAGCTCAGTTAAATGAATTTGTTAAGGGTTTCGCTACTGAAATCGGTGGTAAAACTTCTCACTCAGCTATCATGGCTAACTCATTGGAAATTCCTGCAGTTGTAGGATGCCCAGGTGTATGTGATGCATGTAAAACGGGTGATACTTTGGCATTAGATGCATTAGATGGTGTTGTTGAAATCAATCCTGATGAAGCAACAATTGCTAAATATGAAGCTAAAGCAGCTGCTTACTTAAAAGAAAAAGAAGAATTAAAAGTATTGAAGAACGAAAAATCTGTAACTACAGATGGACACGAAGTTGAACTTGCTGGTAACATCGGTGGATTCAAAGATGTTGAAGGTGTATTAACTAATGGTGGTGAAGGTGTCGGATTATTCCGTACAGAATTCTTATACATGGATTCAGATCACTTCCCAACAGAAGATGAACAATTCGAAGCATACAAACAAGTATTAGAAGGTATGCAAGGTAAAAAAGTTGTTGTTCGTACATTAGACATCGGTGGAGATAAACACTTATCTTACTATGAGTTCCCTCAAGAAATGAACCCATTCTTAGGATATCGTGCTATTCGTCTATGCTTAAAAGAAACAGATATCTTCAAAACTCAATTACGTGCATTATGCCGTGCATCTGTTTATGGAAGACTTTGCATCATGTTCCCAATGATCGCAACTGTTAAAGAATTCCGTGACGCAAAAGCTATCTTTGAAGAAGTTAAGGCTGAATTAATTGCTGAAGGTGTTGCAGTTAGTGACAGCATTGAAGTTGGTATGATGGTTGAAATTCCAGCTGCTGCAGTTCTTGCTGATCAATTCGCTAAATATGCAGATTTCTTCTCAATTGGTACAAATGACTTGATCCAATACTCAATGGCTGCTGACCGTATGTCTGAACACGTTTCTTACTTGTATCAACCATACAACCCAAGTGTATTACGTTTAGTTGCTAATACAATTAAAGGTGCTCACGAACACGGTAAATGGGTTGGTATGTGTGGAGCCATGGCTGGTGAACCACATGCAGTTCCTATTCTTTTAGGTTTAGGTCTTGATGAATTCTCAATGAGTGCTACTCAAATCTTAAAGGCTCGTAAGGTTGTTAAATCTTTAAGCTATGAAGAAATGCAAGGGTTAGCTCAAGAATGCTTAAATAAAGACACTGCTGATGAAGTTTTAGAAACAGTTAAAACTAAATTGGGTGAATAATTAGATTCGGGGTTCTATTGAACACCCTTTTATTTTGTAGGGGGAATATATGAAGCTTATATGGAAATATTTAATGAAATATAAGAAATGGTTTTTGTTGGATTTTATAAGTGTATTCGGGTTTGCACTTGTAGAACTTGGAATTCCAACCATCATTTCAGATATGATCGATCATGGTATCGAAGCACAAGATACAGGCTATTTATATAGTCGTTTTGGAATTATGGCTTTCATTAGTGTTATAGGAGTAAGTGGAGTTGTGCTACTTGGATATTGCTGCTCAAAAATATCCACAAATATTACACGTGATATTCGTAATGATGTTTTTAAGCATTCGCAATCTTTTTCGGCGGCTGAAATGGAAAAGTTTGGTGTATCCAGTATGATTACACGCACCAATAATGATGCCTATCAAATTATGTTATTTTTAAATGTCATCTTAAAATCCGCATTATTAACACCGGTTATGATGTGTGTTTCCGTTATGCTGATTTTACAAATATCTTTACAATTGTCTTATGTGGTTTTAGCTACAATTCCTGTTGTTATTTTGGGCGTGATCATTGTTGCCAAGGTGAGTGAGCCATTGAGTGAGAACCAACAAAAGTCGATTGATCAAATTAATCAAATTTTGCGTGAAAATATTACAGGTATTCGTGTGATCCGTTCTTTTAATAAACAGAATTATGAAAAGAAACGTTTCTCTAATGAAAATGATTTCTATCGAGATCAAAGTGCAAAGTTATTTAAATTAATGTCTTGTACAGAACCGTCTTTTTTCTTTTTGATGAATATCGCTACAGTCATTGTATATTATTTAAGTTGCACTTTATTAAACACAAATGCCATCACTTTAGGAAATGTAGTTGCCTTTGTTGAATATTTATTCCACGTTATGATGTCTGTATTGATATTCTGTATGGTATTTATGATGTATCCTAGAGCCAATGTATCGGCTAAGCGTATCATGGAAGTGTTGGATACAAAGCCAAGTATTGTCAATGATAAAGATTGTATTTTATTGGATTCAATTGAAACATTAAGTTTTAAAGATGTTAGTTTTTCTTATCCAAATGGTGAAGAAGCTGTTTTAAAGAATATTGACTTTTCATGTCATAAAGGACAAAAAATTGCCGTGATTGGAAGTACAGGTTCTGGCAAGAGTACGTTAGTAAAATTGATGAACCGATTTTATGATGTAAGTCGTGGATCGATTGAAATCAACGGTGTAGATATTCGTAAATATGATTTGGAAAGTTTACGTGCTCAAATTGGATATGTAGCTCAAAAGGCGCATATGTTTAAGGGGAGTATTCGTTCTAATATTTGTTTTGGAAAGCCTGAGGCAAGTGATGAAGAAATACATCATGCATCTAGTGTCGCTCAGGCAAGTGACTTTATTTCAAAAAGGGAAAATGGGTACTTGGATGAAATTGCAGAGGATGGAACAAATATTTCGGGTGGACAGAAACAAAGGCTTTCGATTGCTCGTGTCATCTTAAAGAAGCCATCCCTTTATATTTATGATGATAGTTTTAGTGCTTTAGATTTTAAAACGGATGCTACACTAAGAAAAGCCTTAAAACCAGAAGTGAAGAATGCGATCTTTTTTGTGGTTGCCCAAAGAATTTCAACAATCATGGATTCGGATATGATCATTGTCTTAGATGAAGGACAGATTATTGGATTAGGTACGCATTTAGAACTTTTAAAGAATTGTAGTGTGTATCAAGAAATTGCCCATTCGCAATTGACACAAAAGGAGTTGGATGATTATGAAAGAAACTAAGAAAATGAAGTTTAGTGAATGTTTATCCCATCTTTTTGTGTTTGTTAAACCTTATCGTTTTAAGTTGTTATTTGGAATTTTAATGGTCATCACAGCCCAGGTGACCTTCGCATTAAATCCTACTGTTGAAGGTATGATCACAACTCAGCTTGCATCCGATATTTCTTCACATCAGCCAATTCAGATAGATAAAGTTGTACATATTTTATGTATCTTATTTACAATCTATATTGTAAAGACAATATCCCAATTTTTAATGGCCATCTTTATGACGGATGCGATTCAGAAGACGATGTTTGATGTACGTAATGCGATTGAGGATAAAATTCATCATTTACCAGTATCTTATTTTGATCAAGAAAAAACGGGAGAGTTATTATCACGTATCACAAATGATGTGGATACATTATCGAATGCGTTGCAACAAACTTTATCACGAGTGATTTCTGCAGTCTGTACATTTACTTTTGTATTATTTATGATGTTTAGAATCAATGTGCTTATGACATGCATTATTTTAGTGGCATTACCTGTTATCGCACTTCTTTCAAAATTTGTAGTGAAAAAATCACAGCCTCTATTTGATGATCAACAAAATACATTGGCTGATTTAAATGGTACAATCAATGAATTGTATGATGGATATAATGAGATTCTTTCTTATAATCAACAAGAACATGCTTTAGAAAGATTTCAAAAAGATAATGAAAGAATGCGTGTATCTAGTTTTAAAGCACAATTTGTATCAAGTTTGATCAACCCATTATGTTCTTTGATTACCTATTTAAGTATTGGATGTGCTAGTCTTGTTGGATGTCTTCAAGTGTTAAATGGAACTATCGCATTAGGTCAACTACAAGCCTTTATTCGTTATATCTGGCAAATCAATGATCCCATTTCTCAAATATCTCAATTATCAAGTGCTGTACAATCTGCCTTTAGTGCGATGTCTCGTTTATTTACTTTCTTAAATCAACCCATTGAAGAGGATGTTGTATCTAAATGTCAAATTGATGAAGTACGTACTATTGAATTTGAGCATGTACAATTTGGATATGATGATAATCTATTAATGAAGGATGTTAATATTGATGTACATCAAGGTCAAACCATCGCAATCGTAGGTCCTACAGGAGCCGGTAAGACGACATTGACAAATTTATTGTTGCGTTTCTATGATGTGAAAGGTGGAAGTATTAAAATCAATGGTATTGATATTCGTGAATTGTCATATCATGATTTAAGAAAACTTTTTGCGTTAGTACTACAAGATACATGGCTATTTGAGGGTAGTATTGAACAAAATATTGCGTATGGAAATGAAAAAGCATTAAAAAATGAAATCGTGGAAGCCGCAAAACAAGCTAATGTCCATCACTTTATACGTACTTTAACCGATGGCTATGATACTTTGATCAATGAAGAGGGAAGTAATGTAAGTCAAGGTGAAAAACAATTATTGACGATTGCACGTGCTCTATTAAAGAATCCGGAAGTCTTAATTTTAGATGAAGCTACGAGTAGTGTAGATACAAGACTTGAAAGACGTCTTCAAGGTGCAATGGATCGAGTTATGGAAAATCGTACTTGTTTTGTGATTGCACACCGTTTATCTACAATTATCAATGCAGATAAGATTTTAGTTCTTGAACATGGGGATATTGTTGAACAAGGTAGTCATGAAGAATTGTTAAATAAGAATGGAGTTTATGCTAGGTTGTATAATGCTCAATTCGCAAAATAAAGAGTCTGATCAGTTCAGACTTTTTTTGATGCCTGCGGCAATGGCTGTCGCAATATTTTTTGTATGATTTTTAAGGTAATATAAATCCGAATCATCCGATATAAAGCCAGCTTCAATTAATATGGCATCCACTTTGTTGTTTTTGACAACATACAAAGGTGTTTCATTTGTATCTAATAAGCCTCGATTGGTTGAATAATCGAATTGATCAAGTTGTGTAAGAATGGAGTTGGACAATTTCACAGTGTTCTTGTTGTTGAAATCACAATAGATTTTATATCCATTGGCTTCATATTCACTTGAATTTAAATGTATGGATACAAAGAGATCGGCATTCTTTTTTTTGGCTAAATCACAACGTGCTTGTAAATCCTTCTTATTATTGCTTGGCCAAGAAACAGAATCACTTGTACGTGTATATACAACGTTGTAGCCATAGGACTTGAGTTGTTTTCCAACAAGTAAAGCAATTTCTAAATTGATGTCTTTTTCATAATCACCATAGTAACTTTCAGCTCCTACATCATATCCTCCATGACCAGCATCGATCATAATGGTTTCTTTTGTGCTTTTGGCAGAAATGTTTATATTTGTTCCATTAAGAAATGTAACGGCGCATCCTATACAAAAAATCAATAAGAATGACATTAATAATTTTTTCATGGGCTTATTAAAACATGTAATCCTTAAATGTTTCTTAAATCGCTGTCCCTTAAAATTAAGTTAAAACTGTATATTTTAAAGTATACAGTAAAATGCTAATATAGGGACAAGCTTTTTAAAAGGAGACAGGATTATGACAAATGAAACGACAAAAAGAATCGCAAAAACAGCTTTAATGGTCGCATTGATCTTTGTATGTACATTCACAATTAAGCTTCCAAATCCAGCAACTGGAGGATATACACATATGGGAGATTGTATGGCATTTTTAGCTGTACTTTATTTAGGTAAAAAGGATGGTGCTTTAGCTGCAGGCTTAGGTGCTGCTTTAAGTGATTTATTAACAGGAGCCATGATTTGGGTACTTCCAACATTTATCTTTAAATTCATCATGGGATATATCATGGGTGTTGTACTTGAAAAGGGAAATAATGAAAAAATGGATTGGATTGTTGGGGCTAGCCTTGGTGGTTTGTTTCAATGTTTCGCATATACATTATTTAAGATTCCTTTATTTACTGCAGCAGTCGCCTTTGCGTCTGTACCTAGACTTTTAGCTCAAACGATTATGGGTCTAGTTATTTATGCGATTATTGCGAATGTTTTGGCAAAATCTAAAGTGCTATCTTTACAAGGAGCTGCCGCATGAAGAAAATCGATGCACATGCACACTTAGGATACATTGGTGGATGGGCCAATGTAAAAATGGATGCAGACGAATTGATTTCACTAATGGATACATATGAAATTGAAACGACAATGATTTGTGTTTTGGATAATAAAGTAGCTTACAAGGCTATGCAGAAATATCCAGGACGTATTGAAGGGTGTGTCTATGTAAATCCTTTAGAGCCAGATTGTTTGGATTTGATTGATAAATATGTAAAGCTTGGCTTTAAAGCTATTAAACTACAACCATTACGCCATGCCTATTGTGCGGATAGTGAAATAGTAGATCCTATATTAGATAAGGCAGAAGAATATGGTATTCCTGTTTGTATTCATTCAGGCCATCCACCTTATTCACTTCCTTGGCAAATTGGATTACTTGCCGAAAGACATCCCAACTGTAAAGTATTAATGATTCATATGGGTCATGGTCATGGTGTATATATTGATGCAGCATTAAAAATGGCTCGACGATATCCAAATATTTACTTAGAAATGTCCGGTATGCCTATGCATACAAAAATCAAGGAAGCCTATGATACAGTAGGACACGATCGAATAATGTTTGGAACGGATACTCCTTTCCATCATCCTACAGTTGAGATGCAGAAAGTATTGATGTGTGGCGTTGATGAACAGGGCTTAGAAGATATTTTCTATAATAACGCAAAGAAATTTTTTGATGTATAGACAAAACTAGTAACGGGTAAACCTCATCAATTTACCCGCTTTTTTTATGCCTTCTATTTAACTATTGGGAGTGTTTTGGAGTTTTCCGTGAGGATGGTTTGTCCAAGTTGTAAAAAGAGAAGACCTTCATCGAAAGCACCAGCATCTAAGAATATCTGTGATTACATCTCGAACGCCTAAGAACAAAGAGACTTAATGTTTCTTTGTTTTATTGTGCTTTTACAAACAAACGAAGCAAACTTTGGAAGTTCTTAGTTTCATAATGAAGAAACAAGATAATTTCTTAAAAGAAGTTGTTAGTTTTTTAAAGAAGCTGTTAGTTTCATGAAAACAGTTATAAAGCGATATAGGTTTTTACAAGTTTTTATTGGTAATATGATGGTGTTACAAATTTTTTGTATGAAAATTAAACACGATATATTTCCTCTCTACAAACCACTTATATTTTGTGTTAAGACACATTTAATAAATTAGGATATAAAACTAAAATCAACACTCATACAACGTCTTATATAAATTGACTTCTGGGCATATATCTTTATTTCGAATGCCACTTAAGATGTTGTTAATCTTCATGAATTCATCTTGAAACATTTTGCTACCAATCATCATTGTATGTAATTCACTATATTGAAATAATGCTAGATAACCTTGTAGATAATGTGTCATTACATTTCTTTTGCCTCTGAAGAATGTTTTTATTCTATCATGAAGATGATTAACCATTTCTAGAGTATATCCATCTTTTGATTTTTCACCAGATGGTATTTTGACCCATTTTATGTTTAATGCATCCATTAATTGGTGATAACTTCTTTGACTATCACTGATTACGATTGATCCAGGACGTATTGTGTTTTTAAAAATATCTATTAGCGTGCTAGAGGTGGGCCGACCTCTGTCTGCTGTGTGTACAACATAATTTCCATCTTCATCTATTGCACATGCAATACCAATTTTATCTTTACTTATACCTCTACGATTTTGGTTTACAAACCCCTTAGCTTGGTATATCAAATGTGTTTCATCTAGTGCAATTTTCTTTGACAATTGCTTTTTGTTTATCAATTCATTAAGCACATACATAAGTTTGTGTCTGTTATAAAAAGCTGAAACAATACTGATACCTACAAGCTTTGCGGTTTTAGATAAATAATCATTGTTCAATGAAGAATAAAATAAGATTTCCCATTGTTCCTTTGATAAGTGGGACCAATGCATTAGATGATTTGTACTATTAATGAATCTTCGTTTACAATTGTTGCATTTATAGCGTTGTCTTCCTTTACTGTTTTTTCCAGCCTTAACGATATGAACGCTTCCACAATAAGGACAACACTCAATACGAGAATTGAATAGAAATTCAAAGCATGATTGTTTAATAGTATCGGATAATAGTAGCAATTCATTTGTATCGTAGTCATCAAATGTTTTTGTATCTAGCAACTCAGTAGATTCATCTATTTTTAAATTAAATTCTGTACACATGTTTCATTACCTCACTTACAGGTAAATTGTACAAGTCTATTTGACATTAATGATGTCTATATCCTGTTTTATTAAATGTGTCTTTTGTGTTAAAATAAATCAATAAATCGGAAGTTGTGGAGGTAATTATCAATGAGAAATATTTACGATAATAGTGAATTTTTTGCCGCATATGCTGAAATGGGAAGAAGCAAAGATGGTCTGAAAGCTGCTGGAGAGTGGCATCAGTTGCAACCGTTATTCCCCGAATTACAGGGAAAAAAGTTTTGGATTTAGGATGTGGTTACGGGTGGCATTGTAAATATGCCGCACAAATGGGAGCTGCTGAAATTCTTGGTATTGATAGTAGTAAAAAAATGATTGCAAAAGCTGTAGCTGATAACTCTGATGACAAAATCAAGTATGAAGTTTGCAGTGTTGAAGAATACATTTATCCTGAGAATACTTATGACCTAGTTGTTTCTAATTTGGTACTACACTATATTGAAAATTTAGCCAATGTTTATCAAAAGGTGTATTGCACATTAAAAGTAGGTGGGTATTTCCTATTCAATATTGAACATCCGACTTTCACCGCAGGTGTTAATGAGGATTGGATTTATGATGAAAATGGGAAACCTAAATATTGGCCAATCGACAATTACTATTACACAGGCGAAAGAGAAACCAATTTTCTTGGTCAACGAGTAATTAAACAGCATCACACATTAACGCAGATATTCAATCCACTTATAAAATGTGGTTTTCAAATTGAGGCTATTGAGGAAGCAATGCCTCCGGCAGATATGATGCGTATGCCGGGAATGTGTCATGAAATGCGTAGACCTATGATGTTGTTGGTTAAGGTTAAAAAGGTTTAATAAACAACTTTCAGTTTGTAGAAGTAAGGAAATCGGTATTTGAAGGAGTGAATATGATGAAAAGAAACAAAATAACAGCATTATTATATTTTATAATGTCTTTGCTTTTCTACGTTAGTGGTATATTAAATTTTACTAGTGATGTTAGGATGGGTGTTATATATCTTTGTCTAGGTTCAATCTCTTTGTGTTTTGGTGCTACATGGTTGAATAAAAATAAAAAAGATGATGATAACAAATAAATCGGAATTGATTTAACAGTTTATTATTAATAAGCTGATGATTAAATAATTAGGAGAAAATGATGGAAAGTAAAATATTTTATGTTGAAGCTGCTGGATTAACCCTTCCGTTTGAATTTTATACACTTGATTCTATACAAGCTGACCTCAAAAATAATTTTGGGGACCAAGTCAAACAATATGACATGTCAATTTATAAAAAGTGGAGCCAAATTCGTCAAGACAACAAAGACAAGACAAAATTCTTTACTTATATTAAATTCTTTATTGACACAGATACAAATAAAATCTATGGACTAATCGGTGGAAAAACTAATTATAATAGCCCTGATATTAGCTTACATGATGAGAAAGAAAATGAGCGTAGATTTGGACGCTTATTCATGAAAAGTAATAAATATAAAATGAGCAATATTATACTTGTTGTTCATCATAAAACAGTTGATGAAGACTCGATGCAGGCATTTTTTATTGAAAAGTACGTTCAACGAAAATATAATCTATTTGATAGCTAAATCCCAGTTTGTCGATGTATAGACAAAACTAGTAACGGGTAAACCTCATCAATTTACCCGCTTTTTTTATGCCTTCTATTTAACTATTGGGAGTGTTTTGGAGTTTTCCGTGAGGATGGTTTGTCCAAGTTGTAAAAAGAGAAGACCTTCATCGAAAGCACCAGCATCTAAGAATATCTGTGATTACATCTCGAACGCCTAAGAACAAAGAGACTTAATGTTTCTTTGTTTTATTGTGCTTTTACAAACAAACGAAGCAAACTTTGGAAGTTCTTAGTTTCATAATGAAGAAACAAGATAATTTCTTAAAAGAAGTTGTTAGTTTTTTAAAGAAGCTGTTAGTTTCATGAAAACATGAGTATTACCCGTTCTTACTTTAACGGTTTGTGTTTTGTCTCGCTAAATGCACGGCTTAGTTTAACATCGACCTGCGGGCAGAATTTGCTAAATGCACGGCTTAGTTTCTATATGCACGTTATAGTTTAACGATGACATTTGAATTAGGATAGTTTTATCCTAATTTTTTTCTTTACAAGTGATATATACTGTTATACACTGTTATATAGAAGGTGATACAATGATTATTATCAATAATAGTTCAATGATTCCCATTTATGAACAGATTGTGAATCAAGTGAAACAAAATATTGTGGATGGTAAGTTAAAAGAAGGAGATGCTTTACCGAGTGTTCGTGGTCTATCAAAAGATTTAAAAATATCGGCATTAACTGTTAAAAAAGCATATGACATTTTAGAAGCGGATGGTTTATGTAGAACGGTTCAAGGTAAGGGTTCGTTTGTGTTGGGGGTAAATCCTGGCTTGGTACATGAGCAGCGTGTAATTGAAATCCAAAAGGATTTAGAGAAGATACTGGATAAAGCGAAATCTTATGATTTATCAAAGGATGAAATTAGAGATTTATTTGATATCTTGATGGAGGAATAATAGTATGCGGTTTGTAAAGACATATAATGATTTTAAATTGGATTGCAACCTTGGATTAAAGCCAGGTACAATTACGGCTTTGATTGGTCGTAATGGCTCTGGTAAGACCACTTTGTTTAAATTGTATCTTGGTTTGATTGAAGATGATGATAAACATACAAATCAAGTGAATAAAGAAGAAATTGGGGTTGTATGGAATGATTCGAGTTTTAGTTTGGTTTTAAATGTTCTTGAAATTAAAAAGATTCTAATGTATTCCTATAAACATTTTGATTGTGATTATTTTGATTCTATGATTTCTCGATTTGAATTGGATCCAAAGAAACCACTAAAAGAATATTCTACAGGTATGCTTTCAAAATTGAAGATTATTATTGCAACAAGTCTTCATGCGAAAATATTATTGTTGGATGAACCAACGAGTGGTTTAGATGTGATTGCACGAAATGAAGTATTAGATTTGTTGCGTGATTATATGGAACAAAATGAAGAGGTTTCCATATTGATTAGTTCACATATCGCAAGTGATTTGGAGGGTTTGTGTGATACATTTTACTTTATTGAAAAAGGAAAAATCATTCTGCAAGAACAGGATCTAGAATCTTATGCACTATTAAAGGGTGTTGATGAAACTGTGGATTTAAGCTATGCATTAAAAAAGATAGGTTCGACTTATCTTACAAATGAAAGACAATTCTATGTAGAAAACTATCCAGGCCTAATTATTGAAAAAGCACGTATTGATGATTTGATGGAATATATGATCAAGGGGGAAACTGTATGAAGGGATTGTTAGTCAAAGATTTCTTGTTGATGATGAAAAGTAAGAAAGTCATATTGTTTATGTTGTTCATTGGAATCATTGGTGGGATAAATGATATTTCATTTGCGACAGGCTATATTTTGATGGTTCTTGCGATATTAAGCTTATCTACAATTTCGTATGATGAAGCCAATCACGGCTTAAAGACTTTGTTTACGTTACCTATTTCTAAATCAGATTATGTGAAAGAAAAATATTTGTTTTCTTTGATGATTACAGGGATTGGTTTTGTGTTTGTCACAATATTAGGTTGTTTTAGTAAAAGTGGCTTCATGGAAACACTTATAATCTTATCAACAGCTTTGTTGTTGTTAGCTTTATCTTTGCCTTTTCAATTAAAGGAAGGCAATGAAAAAGGAAGAATTGTATTGTTTGTGGTGGTGTTTGGATGTACCTTCTTATTTGCTTTCTTAAATCAATTTATTCCTAAATTCTTTGAATCGATTGAATCATTACTGAACACATTAGATCCTACAATGTTTAGTGTGGGTTTATTGATTACAAGTATTATTCTATATATTATTTCTATGATGGTTTCAATTCGTATATACAATAAGAAGATTGTTGATTAACGAACTAATTTATCTACAATACTGTTGATGATATTCGCAATCTCTTCACAAGATTCAATACATCCTGCATCGATCCATTGTTGAATCGTGGCTAGAGATCCAAAAAGGATGTAGTTTTTGATGTATGGATCGTTTTGTGAGACTTGTTCAAGCTGATTGTTGATGGAATCGAGTGCTAGAACTTGTTTAGGAAATTCATTGTCGACATTGCATTCAAAAAAGATTTTGATGGTTTCTTTATTGGATTTTAAAAATTGGAGCAATTGGATAAAAGAAGTTTCTTTTGGTTGATCATTTAATTGTTCATTGATCAATTGAATGACTTCTTGCTCCATTTCTTTAATGACATCATATTGACTACCATAGTACTTATAAAAGGTGGAACGATTGATATCGGCCTTTTCACATAAGCTAGAAATGGTAATCTTATTGATGTCTTTTTCTTTTAAGCATTCAAATAAAGCTAGACGAATGAATTTCTTCGTCATTTGTATTTTTCTATTCATAATCAACACCTGTTGCTTTCGTAACAATATGTTAAAATCAGTCGATTGAAAAATCAAGAGATAATTTTTTATAATTAACTCAAATGGAGGGCTATTTATGCTTCAATGTAAAAATATTATGAAAGATTATGTTTCAGGAGATGAAATTGTACATGCATTAAAAGGTGTATCACTTTCTTTTCGTGAACATGAATTTGTTTCAATACTTGGACAGAGTGGATGTGGTAAGACTACATTTCTAAATATTATTGGTGGTTTAGATCATTATACTTCTGGTGATTTAATTATCAATGGAAAAAGTACAAAGGATTATAGTGATAAAGACTGGGATACGTATCGTAATCATCAGGTTGGTTTTGTGTTTCAATCTTATAATCTGATCATGCATCAAAGTGTTTTAAGTAATGTAGAGTTAGCTTTAACACTAACGGGAGTAAATAAGGAAGAGAGAAGAAAAAGAGCTATAGAGGCTTTAAATAAGGTTGGACTTTCGGATCAAATTCATAAAAAGCCAACCCAGATGTCGGGTGGACAAATGCAGCGTGTGGCGATTGCTCGTGCTATTGTCAATAATCCAGATATTATTTTGGCTGATGAGCCAACCGGTGCTTTGGATAGTGCAACAAGTGTGCAAATTATGGAGATCTTAAAGGAAATCTCTAAAGATAAGCTTGTCATTATGGTTACGCATAATCCGCAATTGGCAGATGAATATTCGAGTCGAATTATTCGCTTAAAGGATGGTTCTTTAGTTTCCGATTCAAATCCTTTTAATGAACAAGAAATGAATGTGGATACGAGTGTGTTAAAAAGACCTGGCATGTCTTTTAAAATGGCTTGTTCATTAAGTTTAAATAATTTAATGACAAAAAAGACACGTACATTTTTAACATCTTTTGCCGGAAGCATTGGCATCATTGGAATCGCATTGATCATGTCATTATCGCATGGTATGCAGTCTTACATTGATCAAATGGAAAATGATACTATGGCCAGTTATCCGATTGAGATTCAATCGAGTTCAAGTGATATGTCTACATTAATGACAACGATGATGGGCATGAAGAAAGAAAGCAAGGAACACAACGATTCTAAGATATATTCTCGTCCTTATGTGGAGGATGTATTAGAATCTTTATCGAGTTCAAAAAAGAATAACTTATTGGCTTTTAAATCGTATATTGAAAGTAGTAAGGGTAAAGAATTTAGGAAGACGGCGAAGGCAATTGAGTATGATTATGATTTAAATCTTCAGGTTTATAATGAAAATACAGATTCTGGTTTAGTGCAGGTATCACCAAATGGTTTATTAGATAAACTAGGAATGTCGGATATGATGTCGATTCAATCGCAATTCATGGATTCGAGTGCTATGACCAATGATCAAGTATGGCTTTCTTTACCCGAATCGAAAAAGCTTCGAGACGATGAATATCAGCTTGTCGAAGGTAAGTGGCCAACAAACTATAATGAGGTGGTTTTAGAGGTCGATGAAAATAATGAGATTACCGATTATGCACTGTATTCCTTAGGATTATTGGATCAGGATGAATTGGTTAAGAATTATCAAAAGATTTTAAATGGAGAGACGGACAAGATTTCAAAGACAAATCTAAAATCTTATAGTGTGGATGATATCTTAAATTTGAAGTTTAGATTGGTTCTAAATAGCGATTTATATCAAAAGGTAAATGGTTTATGGATCAACCAAAGTGAAAATGGATCGTATATGAAGGGTGTTGTAGCGAATAGTCCGGAAATCAAAGTGGTTGGAATTATTAAGCCAAGTGAATCCACGGTTTCACAACCAACAATGGGTGGTGTGTATTATACAAAGGCTATGGAAGAGTATGTAACTTCTAAGACGGAGAATGCTCAAATTGTAAAAGAACAAAAATCAAATCCAAATATCAATATTTTTACACAGACTGAATTTGCTTCAGGTCAAAAGATGAGCATGTCAAATCTTACAAATGAGCAGATGATGCAGCTTTCTAGTATGTCGCAAGAAGAATTGATGAATTACATGAATACGTATAATGAGAATATCAATGCAACATATGATTCGAATTTGACTAAACTTGGTGTTGTAGATTATTCAACTCCGACAAAGATTTCTTTGTATGCTTCAAGTTTTGATGGAAAAGAAAAGCTGGGTGATTTGATTGCGGATTACAATAAGAAACAGAAAAAGAGCAATGTGATCACATACAATGATTTCATTGGAACGATGTTAAGTTCAGTAACAAGTGTTGTGAATATCATTAGTTATGTCTTGATTGCCTTTGTATCTGTATCACTCATTGTATCAAGCATCATGATTGGTATTATTACATATATTTCTGTATTGGAACGTACAAAAGAGATTGGTATCTTACGCTCCATTGGTGCCAGCAAGAAAGATATTACGCGTGTATTTAATGCAGAAACATTCATTATTGGATTGATTAGTGGTGTATTAGGTATATTAATTACACTTGTATTAAATGTTCCAATTAGTGTGGTCGTTGAGAATATGACTGGTGTTTCGCATATTGCCAAGTTACCAGTCAATGGAGCTGTATTCTTGATTTTCATTGATTTAGTATTAACGATTCTTGCAGGATTGATTCCATCCAAGATCGCAAGTAAAAAAGATCCTGTAGAGGCGTTAAGAAGTGAGTAATCACTTCTTTTTTGGTATAATACCTGCGAGGTGATTTCATGATTCGAAAAGGAACGATTGAAGATGCAGAAATATTATCTAAGGTAGAAGCAACTTGTTTTTTGCCCAATGAAGCAGCGACTTCAAAAGAGATTCAAGAAAGATTAAATGTATATGCGAATCATTTTCTTTTATTGTTTGAAAAAAATCAATTGATTAGTTTTATCGATGGCTTTTGTACAAACCAAAGAGATTTAACGGATGAAATGTATAGTGATACCTCGATGCATGATGAAGATGGTGACTGGCAAATGATATTTGGATTAAATACTCTTCCTAGCTATCAAAGACAGGGTTATGCCGCTAAAATCATGTGTGCGATGATTGATTTGGCTAGACAAGAAAAGCGAAAAGGATTAGTGTTAACTTGTAAAGATAGATTGGTGCCTTACTATAGTAAGTTTGGATTTAAAAATGAGGGTGTATCCTCAAGTGTTCATGGTGGTGTAGTTTGGTATCAGATGCGATTGGAGTTTTAAGTATGAATATAATAAATATGGTGAAGAAATATCAGAAGAAAAAAGCGAAAAAAGCCGCAAAAGAAGAATTGAAACAGATGATTCCTACGTTAAGAAGTGCATTGAATGAAGTGACTTCTGGTTTAGATGAATTAAATGGTCTTCTTAAAAAGATTACGCGTTCATGAAGTCAAAGATTTATTTAGCTATCGATTTAAAGTCTTTCTATGCTTCTTGCGAATGTGTATCTAGAGGATTGGATCCTTTAACTACAAATTTAGTTGTTGCGGATGCTTCTAGAACAGAAAAAACGATTTGTTTGGCTGTATCGCCTTCTTTAAAGCAGTATGGAATTGGTGGAAGGTGTCGTTTGTTTGAGGTGAATCAAAAGGTAAGAGATGTGAATGCCAAAAGGAAAAAGGGATTTTTGCGTTTTGATGGTAAATCGAGTGATGATGAAATTTTAAAGCAGAATCCTAGATTTGAAGTCGATTTTATAGTTGCACCGCCTAGAATGAAATATTATTTGGATATCAGTACACAAATTTATAATATCTATTTGAAATATGTTTCAAGTCAGGATATTCATGTATATTCTATTGATGAAGTGTTTATTGATGCAACGCCATATTTAAATACGTATCAATTAACACCCAAAGAGTTCGCAATGAAAATGATTTTAGATATTTATGAGACTACTGGCATCACGGCTACGGCAGGTATTGGTACGAATTTATATCTTGCCAAGGTGGCAATGGATATTGTGGCCAAACATAAAGATCCAGATGAAAATGGGGTTCGTGTTGCGGCTTTAAATGAATATAGGTATCGTAAATTGTTGTGGAATCATAAGCCTTTGACTGATTTTTGGCGTGTTGGAAAAGGGTATGAGAAAAGATTGCATAAACTAGGTATTGATACAATGGGTAAGCTTTGTGCCTTTAGCTTAGAACATGAGGATGTTTTGTTTAAAACATTTGGTGTAAATGCCGAACTATTGATTGATCATGCCTGGGGGTATGAGCCTTGTACAATGGAAGATATTAAGGCGTATAAACCGGAAAAGAATAGTATAGGTTCGGGTCAGGTCTTATCTTGTGGATATGAAAAAGAAAAGGCTAAGATTTTAGTAAAGGAAATGGTGGAATCTTTAGCTTTAAGTTTGGTTGATAAGCAATTGGTGACAAATAAAGTGGTTCTTACAATTGGTTATGAAACAAATGAAGCATATACAGGCGAAACGATGGTTGATTTTTATGGGAGAGTCTTGCCGAAAAGCCTAAATAAAATTGTTCGTTTGCCTCAAAAGACAAATGCGAATTCAATTCTAATTCAAAATATATTGGATGTATATGATCGGTTTGTGGATCCGAGTTTATTGGTGCGAAGAATCAATGTGGCGGCTATTGAAGTGATAGATGAAAAGAATCGTGGTTTTGAACAGGTGGATTTATTTTCAAATGTGGATGAAGAAGAATTAAAGAAGGAAAATGATCTTCAAAAGGTGACTTTAAAAATAAAGAATAAGTATGGCAAAAATTCAATTTTAAAGGGAACGGATTTTGAGAAGGGTGCCAAGGCCAAAGAAAGAAATGAGCAGATTGGAGGGCATAAGGCATAATGGATGAAAGATGGTATACAATGGAACGTCCAACAAGCAAGTATCCAAAGATGTCTATGTCAGATCGTGCCGCTCAATTTGCACCTTTTGCAGCTTTAACAGGTCATAAAGAGGCGGTATTGGAGCAACAAAGAATAACTCAGACAAAACGTATTTTATCAAATGAAGAAAAGCTTGAAATCAATGAAAAGATTGTTGAGATGGTGAAATTGAAATCAAAATGTAGAATCACTTATTTTGAAAAGGATCAGAAAAAGTCTGGTGGAAAATATCATACAGCTACATATACTTTTAAAAGGTTGGATGAATTGAATAAAACTTTAATTTTTAAAGAAAATGTACAAATTCAAATTGATGATATCGTAGACATAGAATTATTGGGACAATGATGTTCCTTTTTCTTTTCGAAAATAAAAAAACAGCACATTGTGCTGCCTGATAGAGATTGCATTCCTAATTTAAAACAATTGTATTGTTGTCTTGTGAAGTTTATGCCTTTCAATCGTTTTAAATAGAATACTTGTTACTGGAAAGATGATATCTTTTATTATGGGATATCGAACATGAGTATCAGATAAAAATCTTCTGAATACATTTATAATTATAATTACAGTATAGAGTTTTGTCTTATGATAAATAGTCAAAAAATATAGATATATTATCATTTTTGGTTTATATTTAGTTTATGGAAAATAAATTGCACATTTTAAACGGATATACGGATGAATTGTTCCCAGTAAATATCTGTGTTGTTAGAAAATATAGTGATTTACCGATTGGTAGTGGCTTTAAGTCTTTGCATTGGCATGAAGATTTGCAGTTTGTACTTTGCACTAAGGGTTATGTCAATTACCAGGTGAATGGGATTGAGTACAAACTTAAAGAAAAAGAGGCATTATTTATTAATAAGGGTGCTTTGCATATGTCAAATGATATGAGTGAGGATGGAGAATATGTGACACTTACTTTTCCTGAAGAATTACTTTTTTTCTTTAAAGAGAGTCGAATGAAATATAAATATGTATGGCCTTATACGCGTATGGATTTTTTAAGGTGTTATGAAATCAAGGAAAAGAATCAGATTATTAAATGTTTGTATGATATTTATAATATTCATTTAAATGGTTCGGATATGTTTGAATATGATGTTTCTATTTTGATCACAATGATTTGGAGAGATTTGGTGAAAAGTTTATCTAAAATTGATTTTACCCCTAATAAAAAAGATATAGAAAGACAAGAACGAGTACAAGTGATGCTTGTATATATTCATACGCATTATGCAGATGAATTATCTTTAAAGGATATTGCAGATGCAGGGATGATGAGTATTGCGCAATGTAATCGCTGTTTCAATAAGATGTTAAATGTAACGCCATATGAGTATTTAATTCAGTATCGATTACAGAAGGCAACAAATCTTTTAAAGGATGCAACGTTGAATGTAACGGAAATATCTGAGATTGTGGGTTTTAATAATGTAACACATTTTATTCAGGCGTTTAAAAAGGTATATGGCATATCACCAAAGAAATATCGAATGATGGAGGATCAAGATGAAAAGGGCAGTTGAAGAAATATTAAAATTTAATGAGGAAAGAGATTGGGATCAGTTTCATAATCCAGAAAATTTGGCTAAATCCATTAGTATTGAGGCAGGAGAATTGTTGGAATGCTTTCAATGGAATAATGAATATGATAAGCAACATGTTTGTGAAGAACTGGCAGATGTGATGAATTATTGTATTTTAATGGCCAATAAATTGGGTGTGGATATGGAAGAGATTTTATTGATGAAATTAGAACAAAATAAAAAGAAATATCCTGTAGAAAAGTGTAAAGCATCTTCTAAAAAGTACACAGAACTGATAAAATAAGGGTATGTTAGAAATCGAGCGATTACAATTCTTAGATTTATATAGTTTTGAACTACGATTGGATTATTTTGAGAAGATTCTAGAATATACGAGTTCTTCTTATTCTTTTTATTGGTTAGAGGCCATATTAAATGTAATGATTTATAAGGATACAATTGAATTTGATGAAATCTTGGATGAAATGATTTCTTTAGCCTATGAAGATGTGGTAGAAAAAGGGTATCACTTGGGTCCGTTGATTCATCAAAAGCGTACAAACGCATTGGAAAATGCGATTTTAAGCATTCAAAAGTATTTGCCTGAAAATTGTTCGAAACAAGAAATTATTATTTGTGTGAAACAACATGATGAAGATTTAAAGGAATATAAGAAATTATTGATCATGCAGACACCATATCGTTTATTATCGAGTTTTTTGGTGGATGTAGGTGGTAATGATCCAATTTGGAATCGGCCTAAGGATATTATAGAAACAATTAAAGATTATAATGAAAAATATAGACTTCCATATATCATTGAAAATGACAGGGGTCTTAAAAGAAGAGTTATTGTTCAACCAGAATGGAGAGATTTCTTAATGACGAATTATCGTGTCATTATGGAATGGGTCCATGATGAAAAAATCAAGTATCTAGAAAAACGTAAGATTGAAGAAAGTGCATCTTAGGATGTACTTTTTCTTTTTGTTAAAATAAAAACATGGCAAAAATAGTAAAATTCAAAATAAGTGTATATAAAGTGTATATTAATGATATATAAAATAAAAAAATTCCTTTATGTAAAGGAGTAATTGTTTAATGGTAGCGCGTACGGGATTCGAACCCGTGATACAGCCTTGAGAGGGCTGTGGCTTAACCGCTTGCCGAACGCGCCATGTGCTTAAGTATTATAGCACAAAATAAAAGAGAAGTATAGACTTCTCTTACAATTCTGCAATCAAATCGCATAAGTTTTTATAGGCTTTTTGAAAAGATTCTAGGTTTAATTTTTCTTCTGGAGTGTGACAACCTTGGGCAATAGGACCGTATGTGATGATATCTAAATCTGAAATCAATCCTTTTAGAATACCCGTTTCCATACCGCCGTGGGATGCTTCTGTTTCCATTTCTACACCTTGTCTTTTTAAGATTTCTTTTAATGTATCTCTTAAGGGACTGTTCGCTTCATAGTTCCATCCACAGAAGTTTGTATCTTCATGTTCAAATGCATGACATAATTGTGCAATCATTTTGATTTTATTTCCTAATTCATCCTTCATGGATTCTAATGGGGAGCGGATGCAGAATGCACATTTTACAACATTGTCTTCTGTTCTTAATTTACCTAAATTAAGAGAAGCTAGAGTTAATCCTTCAATGGCCATCGATTTATGCTGCAAACCATTTGGTAGTAAGTAGTATAGTGTAATTAATTCATTTGTATCTTTTAAAGTAAAGGCTTTAGTGGCTTTGTCTGTTTCTTCGAATTGAATGTCGAGTTTACTATCACTAAATTCAAATTCTGTTTTTAAATCGGCTGTGATTTGTTCAATATTTGGTTTAATATCTGAAACGAAAGTTGCTTCTGCTTCTCTAGGAATCGCATTTTCTTTTAGACCACCATTTACAGATACGATTTGAATATCTTTTAATGTTTGTAGAACTCGAAATAAAATTTTAATGGAGTTACCCTTTTCTTGATCAATACAAGCACCTGAATGACCACCATCTAATCCTTTTACAGTAAGTTTGTAGGTTGGTTTGTCAACTTCTTCAAGAGCACATGTTTTATCGACATAGGCATAGCGACCACCACTTGTTGTGGTACAAGTACTAATTTCACCACCACCATCTAAACCAATCATTTTTTTAGCATTGAAGTATTCTTTCTTTAAATGGATAGATCCTAATAGACCTACTTCTTCTTGTACAGTAAATACACATTCTAGATTTGGATGTTTTAGAGTATCATCATTAAGAATGGCCAACATGTAGCTCACTCCAAATCCATCATCGGCACCTAATGTTGTTCCTTTCGCTTTTAACCATCCATCTTCAACATATAAATTTAAAGCATCGGTTTCAAAGTCAAAATCGACATCCTTGTTTTTTTCACATACCATGTCCATATGCGCCTGCAACATTACAGTATCGTGCTCTTTGTAGCCTGGTGTAGCATCTTTATAAATAATCACATTATTCATGTCATCACGAACATATTTAAAATTATGTTCCTTCGCAAAGCTTTCTACATAGTCTGCGATTTTTTCTTCATGAAAAGATCCATGAGGAATTTTTGAGATTTCTTCAAAATATTTGAAGATTTGGACATTTTCATCTAATACACTCATTGTTTGTACCTCCACTTGATTAAAGTTTAGTATAGTACAAAAAATGAGAGACGCAAGTCCCTCACTATTGAATATTGATATATCTTGTTTCTTCTTCATGCTTTACAGGTTTTGTAGGCAATAAGATAAATAATTCACCATTGTCAAAACGAGCTTTGATATCCTCTTGTTTGTAGCCTTCACCAATATAGAAAGAACGAGAATAAGTTCCAGTAAATCTTTCTTGACGAAGCACACGCGTATCTTCTTTGTTGATATTACGAGTAGCTGTGATCTTTAAGTAGCCATCTTTTAGTTCAATTTGAATATTTTCTTTTTGAATACCACAAACCTCCATGCAGATTTGATAATATCCATCCTTTTCATAAATGTCTGTTCTTAAAACAGTATTTGTATCTTGTTTTTTAGTATCATTGAAAAAGTCATCAAAATAATTTGGGTAATAGCGCATATTGAATCCTCCTTAGCACTTATATCTTTTAACTGCTAATATCATAATACAAACGTTTGGCACAGTCAATAGCTGAGTGCTAATAATTTTGTCGCTTGTTACGAGTACACTTTTCTGCATCAATAGCCAAGACAAACATAAGTGCATCCAATGCATTTTCTGGATCTTTAACATCAATGACGTAAGTATCTGTGAAATTAAATATTTCTTTACGAATAATCGCTACAGTATCATAGCTTTCATCCACAATTGTATAATTCCATTCAGTAAGAGTTCCATCAATATGCCATCCATTATAGTCAATGTTGTAATGTGGAGTAAAGAATGATAATTCTTTCGATAGACATCCAATATATTCATTATTCTTATAGATTTCAAATTTAGGAAGAAGAGTTATCACCTTTTCTAATACAGTACCCACTTCATTTCCATTTCGATCATAAATGACGAGTTTATGTCCCCAAGAAAGTTTTCCTTCAACTTGATATATGACCTGACCATCTTCGTTGTATATATCATAACTGTCAAACCAGGAAAAGAATCGTTGCTTAAATAATAGTTTCATAGTATCACCGCTATAAATTATATCACTTTAATCTCTTTTAAGGTTTATTTAAGTTTTAATATGTATACTCATTAACGAAATAGGTGATTATACTTTTCATGCCCTTAGAATAATCATGCCTATTTCTTTTTTTTGGCAATTTTTCAATTCTTAAGAAAACTTAAGGAATTCTTAAGGAAAACATAATACAATGTTTCTGAGGTGAATTTGTTATGAAGAAAAAACTCGGAAATATATTGATTTTTGTGCTGATTATTGGACTCACGATTGGATATGGAATTTATAAAGATAGTCAATCAAAAGTCACAGTCAACAAAATCTATACGATGGAATATCAAGAACAGGCATTATCGGATTTAGAAAATGAAAAAGGAAATGGAAACTATACACTTCAAAATATATTTATGAAATACAATCCTTTTTCAACCAATACACAATCGATGTATGTTTATTTTAATACATACAAAGCGGCTAAAATTACATATACAGTAAGTTGTGCTGATTATGCAGATTTTACAGCTACAGCTTATCAGGCAAAAGAATTTCAAAAAGAACATGAGTTTCAATTGATTGGATTGATTCCTGATTGTACAAATACCATCACAATTACAGCTACTTATAAGGATGGGACAAGTCAAAGCATAAGTACAAATTATACAATGGAATCACTTTTAGGTGATGAAGATATTCAACTTAAACAAGTGTCTGGTTCTAAACAAGATTTAGGCAATGGTTTATATACACTATTAGGAAATGATGCCGATGATCAAGATTTTGTCTATATGTATGATACAAATGGCATTTTGCGTGGGGAAATTCCAATTATTGGATATTGTTCTCATCGTATGTTGATGCAAAATCAAACATTATATATGAGTGTATCAACACATCGAATGGCAGCTATTAATCATTTAGGCAGGATTGAACACATTTATAATTTGGGCAATTATATAGTTCATCATGATTATCAATTTGATCAGGATGGAAATTTGATTTTATTAGCTACAAATGAAGAAAAGAATAGTGTAGAAGACTGCATTATTAAATTGGATGTAGAGACAGAAGAAGTAAGTGAATTATTAGATTTAGAAGATTTATTTAAAAGCTACAAAGAAAGCACGGATCATAAGGAAGGTTCAAAATGGGATTGGATGCATATCAATACACTTCAATATTTAGATGATGATAGTGTTATTCTTTCTTCTCGAGAAACAAGTTCAATCCTTAAAATCAAAGATGTAAGCACAAATCCAAGTATTGATTATATTATTGGAAATGAAGATTTCTGGAAAGATACGGATTATACAGAATATCTATATACAAAAATAGGTGATTTCTTGACAAGTGGAGGACAACATACTGTAACCTATATGGAGGATGATTCGCTTGAATCGAGTCAATACTATCTATATATGTTTAACAACAACTTTGGTTACTCAAAAACAAGAAAAGATTATGATTGGACGGTAAATGAAGGAATTCAAACAAGTATTACAGAAGGTACAACATCGTATTATTATCAATATTTAGTGGATGAAAATGAAGGTACATATACATTGGTCAATTCGTTTGAAGTTCCATTTAGTGCCTATGTATCCAGTGCACAAAATCTAGGCGATCATATTGTCGTAGATTCAGGAATTGCAGGACTATTATCCATTTATGATACGGATGGAAATCTAGAACAACAGTTCAGTATAAAGAAAAATGATCGATTTATTTATCGAATCTATTATTATGATTATAAAGGATATTATTTTAGTTAGAGAGCCATCTCTAACTTTTTTTAAGCCAATTTTAAGTGTTGTTTAGTATATTTATGTTATGACATATAAAGAATTTTATGGATCTGACTATGATCAGTTTAAGAAAGTACTCGATTCTGTTTTAAATACGATTGAATTGAGTTCATTAGCTTGTATACAATATACTACTTCTAGGATCAAATCGCCGGAAAGTGTTTTAAAAAAGATTGGCAATGACTATGCATTGCTTCATGATATTATTGGTGTTCGCATCATTTGTTCATTTGTGGATGAAATCTATGAAGTAAAAGATTGGATCAATTCTAGTTTTGAAGTGGTGCAAGTAAGAGATTATTTAAGACATCCCAAACCAAGTGGATATCGAAGTCTACATGTGATTATTAAAGTAGATGGATGTTTAGTTGAAATTCAGGTGCGAACGATTGCACTTGATTTTTGGGCAAATCTAGAACATCAAATTCATTATAAGAAAGATATTGAAGATGAAAAATTGATTCGTAGTGAGTTAAAACGATGTGCCGATGAAATTGCTTCTTTAGACTTATCATTTCAAACAATTAAAGATAGAATTGAGGGTTAATATGCGATTGTTGATTGCGGATGATGAAGAAAATTTGGCTTATGCATTAAAAGCGGTTTTAGAAGATGCGGGCTATAATTGCAATGTGTGTTTTGATGGAAAGAGTGCCATTCGTTTGATTTCTCAAGAAATCTATGATGGATTGATCTTAGATATAATGATGCCAGAAAAGAATGGGTATGAAGTATTGTCTATTATACGAAAGAAGAAAATAGATATTCCTGTATTACTTTTAAGTGCACTAAATGAAGTAGATGATAAGGTTCAAGGTTTTGATTTAGGAGCCAATGATTATTTATCCAAACCCTTTTCAACAAAGGAATTGATTGCTCGAATCAAAGTGATGTTAAAAGAAAATATAGTGAATGATTCTTATTTACAATATCAGGATATTCTATTGAATAAGAAAGAAGAAACGCTTTCTTGTAAGAATACAAAATATCAATTGTCTAAATATGAATGTAGTATTCTTTCTTTGTTGATTCGAAGTGAATTAAATCGAGTGCCTGTTTGGCTTGTGATTGAAAAAGTATGGCAAAATAAGGTGGATGTAGATGTAAAAACTGTTTCACTTTATGTATCTTATGTAAATAGAAAATTAAAAGCGTTAGATTCGAAAGCATATATAAAATTTGATGAAGAAAATATAGGACTGTGTGTTAATATATAAAAAAGAAGAAAGGGTGTGGCAATATGAATATATTAGTTGTGGATGATGAAAAAAATATTGCGTATGCGATTGCACAAATATTAGAAGAACAAAAATGGCAAGTTACGATGGCCTATGATGGTCAAGAAGGTTTAGACCTTGCGCTAAGCGGATATTATGATGTAGCTATTTTAGATATTATGCTTCCGGGTATGAATGGTTTTGAAATTGTACAAAAGATGCGTGCAAATAAGATTGAGACTCCTACACTTTTATTGTCGGCATTAGATGAAATTCCAGATAAAGTCAAAGGCTTAAATGTAGGTGCAGACGACTATATGACAAAGCCATTTTCAGCGGCTGAACTTGTAGCCCGCATCAATGCACTGACAAGACGAAAAGGGGAAGTCATTGTTCATGAATTAAAATATGAAGATCTTTCTTTACAACTTGATACTTGTGAGTTGTATTGCGCGAGTCAACATATTCATTTGGGATACAAAGAGTTTGAAATAATGAAACAATTAATGTCGCATCCAGAAATGATAACCTCTAAAGATGATTTGATTATCTCTGTATGGGGAAGTGAAAGTGATGCGATGGATAATAATGTCGAAGTATATATTTCATTCTTAAGAAAGAAATTGAAGTTTTTAAAGAGTCAAGTTTCAATCAAAGTGATTCGAAAAGTTGGATATCGACTTGAGGTATGCGATGCTTAAAAAATTACAGACAAAATTCATTTTGATTTTAATGTCCTTTGTCAGTGTCATTCTACTATCTGTATTTGGCATAGTTTGCTGCTCAAATTATGTCCACGATAAAAAGGATGTCGAACGAAGTTTGGAAATGGCTTTGCGGTTAAAAGATAAAGATTTTTCGATTTCATTTGGAAATAGTCGTAATTTTAATGGGAATTCCTTTGTGATCTATACAGATTCTGATTATGAATATATGATCACAAGTCGTACAGTATGGAATATATATGCAGAAGATGCACAAAGTTTGATTGAAAGTGTAGAACATAAAGAGGATGTGGGCGTACTAAAAAAACTTGGGTTTGCGTATAAAAAAGAAAAGATTACGAACTATCAAGTGAATGAGGATACCCTTATTCCTTCTGGTTATGCCGTAGCCTTTGTGGATATATCGAATATGCAGTCCTCTTTTCAAAGAATGTTGATTATATCTGTACAAATTGGATCGAGTGTATTACTTGTATTCTTTATATTAAGTTGTATTTTAAGCAAATGGGCGCTAAAACCAGTTGAGCAAGCATGGGATAAACAAAAACAATTTGTGGCAGATGCTAGTCATGAATTGAAAACGCCATTGACTGTTATTTTAGCCGATAGTGATGTGTTATTAAATCATTCTACAGAATCGATTTCTTCACAGAAAAAATGGATAGAATCCATTCAAAGTGAAGCAAATCGAATGCGTAAGCTTGTAGAAAATATGTTGTTTCTTGCCAAAAATGATGCAAATCGAATTGAAATTTCGATGCAGAATTGTTCTTTGAGTGATATATGTTTTCATTGTGTTTTACCATTTGAATCGATTGCGTTTGAAAAAGGTATTGATTTAATCGATGAAGTGGAAGAGAATATAGAGGTACATGGAAATGAGTCACAATTAAAACAATTGATTTTGATTTTCTTGGACAATGCGATCAAATATACACCTAAGGGTGGAAAGATATATTTTAAGTTGGCAAAGATACAAAATAAACCCGTTCTTACGATTCGTAATACGGATAGTTATATTCCGCCTGAAGATTTAAAACATGTATTTGAACGCTTCTATCGTGTTGATAAATCAAGAAAATATCAAGGTGGAGCTGGTTTAGGTCTATCGATCGCAAGTCAGATTGCACAAAGTCATAAAATTAAATTAAGTGTGACTAGTGATGAAAAACAAGGTACAGAATTTACTTTGAATTTCTAGGAGGAAAATTATGTTTCAAAAAAGAGTCAATCAAGTGATTGAAAAAATGAAAACAGATGGGCTTAAACAAATCTTAGTGAGTGAACCATGCAGTATCTATTATTTAACTGGTGTGGATGTAGGTCCAGGGGAAAGAATGTTTGCGCTATATTTGAATGATGAAGGAAGAAAAGTATTATTTTTAAATACATTATTTACAGTTGAACAAAAGGATTGCGAAGAAATTTGGTACAGTGATACAGACGATTCGATTTCAATGTTGGCAAGTGTGATTGATTCTAAAGAAACGCTTGGTATTGATAAAGAATGGACAGCACGCTTCTTGATTCCTTTAATGGAAAAATGTGAAGGATTAAAAGTTGTGTTAGGATCTAAATATGTGGATGCTACTCGTGCTATTAAAGATGAAAAAGAAATTGAATGCATGATTGAAAATTCACAGATCAACGATGTTGTGATGGAACGTACAAGAGATTTCATTTCAGAAGGTATGACAGAAAAACAAGTAGAAGCATTTATACTTGAACAATATAAGTTATTGGGATGTCAAAATGTTTCTTTTCCACCAATTTGTTCATTTGGAGCAAATGGTGCCGATCCTCACCACATGCCAGATGATTCTGTATTAAAAGCCGGAGATAGTATTGTGATCGATATTGGTGGAAGAAAAGATTGTTATTGTTCCGATATGACACGTACTTATTTCTGTAAAGAAGCAAGTGATGAATATAAAAAGATTCATGATATTGTGCGTGTTGCCAATGAAAAAGCGGAAAAAATCATTCGTCCAGGCGTTCGTCTATGTGATATTGATTTAACAGCACGTAATTATATTTCAAGTTTTGGCTATGGTGAATATTTTACACACCGCCTTGGACATTTTATTGGTCAAACAGATCATGAATTTGGGGATGTAAGTTCTACAAATACGGAAACTGTAAAACCAGGCATGATTTTCTCAATTGAACCAGGCATTTATTTACCTAATAAAATGGGTGTTCGTGTAGAAGATCTAGTTTTAGTTACTGAAGATGGCTGTATTGTATTAAATAAAGTAGATAAAAAATATGCGATGATTGGTTAATCATCGCATTTTACTTACTATTTACCTAAACAGAATTTAGAGAATAAAGTGTCCAATAAATCTTCTCTATGAACTTCACCTAAGATTTCTTTCAAGTGATCATGAGCTGCCTGAATATCAATCTCAATTAAATCAGGCTCTACCATCCTATTCATGGCTTCCTTAGCTCTTAACATATCTTCTTTGGCTAGATTCAATAAACCAATTTGACGCTCATTTGAAAGTAATGGATCTTCTTTTAATAAATCATTTTGATACAGATTTTCTAAGGCATCAATCAATGGTTGAATCTCTTTATTGGAAGCTGAAATCCAAATGCCATCTTTATTTGCCTCTGCCTTATCTAATTTATTATAGATAATTAAACGCATTTTATCTTTTGTCAGTTCTAATAATTGTTTGTCTTCTTCATCCAATTCTTTGGAACCATCAAAGACTAAAAGAACCAATTTGGCATCTTTTAATTTTTCTTGACTCTTTTCGATACCAATCTGTTCAATCTTATCATTTGATTCACGAATGCCCGCTGTATCAATTAGATTTAATTGAACGCTACCAATATGGATTTGACCTTCAACCAAATCTCTTGTGGTCCCGGCAATATCTGTAACAATGGCTTTATCTTCTTCAAGAAGTGCATTCAGTAAGCTGGATTTACCAACATTTGGCTTACCAACAATAATAGTATCAATTCCTTTTTTTAACATTTGTCCCGTTTGAACACGAGAAAGAATGTGATCAATTTTTTCTAACCAATCATTTGTTTTAGGAAGTAAATCATTTGTGGTCAATTGTTCGACATCTTCATATTCAGGATAATCAATATTCACTTCAATTTGTGCAATAATATCCATTAAATCATCAATCAAAGGTTGGAGTAGTTTTTTTACACTTCCCTTAATTCCATGAATCGCCATAGTAGCCGCTGTATTGTTGCTCGCTTCGATCATGTCTTGAACAGCTTCAGCTTGGGATAAGTCAATTCTTCCATGGTAGAAGGCGCGTTGCGTAAATTCTCCTGGCTTGGCAAGATTGGCTCCCACACTTAAGACCATGGATAAGATTTTACGTGTAATAAAAGTACCTCCATGACAGTTGATTTCTACAATATCTTCTCGTGTATATGTTTTTGGTGCTCTAAAAATAGAGATTAAAACTTCATCCACTGGATTTTTATCTGGATCTATAATAAAGCCATAATGAATCGTATGACTTTTCGCATTCATAATATTACGGTCAAATATTTTTTGAGTGATTTCAATAGCTTGATCTCCACTTAAACGAATGATGGAAATGGCGCCATCTTGTAAAGAAGTGGAAATAGCCGCAATTGTGTTTTCAAACATAGAAAAACATCCTTTCTTTCTTAGTGTATTTTATCATAAAAGATGTATAATGTCTTAGACAGAGGTGTAAACATGATAGAATATACAAAAAATCAAGTACACGAAGTGGCGTGTGCATTTAATGAACATAAAATTATAGCTTTACCTACAGATACTGTGTATGGTATAGGTGTAAAGTATGGTAATTTAGACGATTTAGAACGATTAAAACGCGCAAAACATCGTCCAGAAACGAAACCCATTCCGATGATGGTTTCAAATATAGAACAAATGAAACAAGTCGCTTTAGTGGATGAAAGAATCGAAAAGATTGCCGCTAAGTTTTTGCCAGGCGCATTAACTTTAGTTGTCAATGTGAAAGATAGTGTAGATTCAGCATATACAAATGGCCTAAGTACGATTGCGATTCGTATTCCGGATGAAAAATTTATCTTAGATGTGATTGACGAATTGAATTGTCCAATCTTAGTTACAAGTGCCAATCAATCTGGAGAAAAGACGGCACTTACAAGTGATGATGTATATGAACAACTTCCAAAAATAGATGGAATTGTTTTAGGTACGTGCAAAGCATTACAGGCAAGTACAATTGTAGATTGCACAAAAGATAAGCTAGTTATTTTAAGACCAGGACCTATTTCATTAGAAGAACTAAATTCAGTTCTATAAAAAAGCACCCAGAACTTATGTTGAAAAGCATAGGCCAGGGTGCGTATGAACAAATCTAGAAGTAGTATGCTTCTAGCAGTTCATGTAGTATGTTACTCTGATTTAAATTGGATTTAATGGTTTCGAATACAATTTAAACATATGTTAAAACTTGTCAAAATGATGGGGGTTTATTATAATACTGAGTATGACAGAAGAAGAAATGATTAGAGAGATTGCCGAGCCTATTTTAGAGCAATTGAAGAAAATTGAAAAACAACTAGGAAATCATCGTATGCCACAGCTTCCACAAATTAAGTTTGTGAAAGAAGGCAATATGCAAGACGGCCCTTTTATGATTGGAGACATCGAAGTTACGGATGAGCTTTTAGAAAAAGTAGAGGCTTATGTTCAGGAAGAAATCGAAATGATGCATCAACCGACTGTTTTACATTAAGAAGTTACAAAAATGTAGCTTCTTTTTTAAAAAATGCTTGCATTTTATTTTGCGTTAGTGTATTATATGTGAGCACGTTGGAAATGCGGGTGTGGCGAAATTGGCAGACGCACCAGACTTAGGATCTGGCGCCTTCGGCGTGGGGGTTCGAGTCCCTTCACCCGCACCACTTGTAAATTTAGACAATTACTTCGGTAGTTGTCTTTTTTTGTTGTATGTTATAATTTCCATATGGAAATTTGTGTATATTATGAAAAAATAAATGAAGATTCAATTCGTATCAAGCGTGTGTATGCATCAACTCCCACAATAGAAATACCCGAATTTATTGATGGATATATTGTGCGTGAAATAGGAAACTATTGCTTTTCTAAAAAGGAAGTCGATCTATCTAATTCTGTTTTAAGTCATGAAATTCCTTCTAGTTATTATGAGTGTAGTGGTATTGATGTTGAATGTGTTAAGCTTTCTAAGACAGTCACAAAACTAGGGGATTATGCATTCTACAATTGTCGAAAGCTAAAAGAAATATTTTTACCTTCTAGTTTAATATGTATTGGCAGTGATGTATTTATGAATTGTTTAAGACTCAATCATATCTATTATGACTGTTCTATATTTTGTGTCACGATTTTAAAACAAATACTAACTCAAATCACTTGGGATATCGAAGTCGATTTTATAGATGGTTCCATATTCTATCCAGAATACAATGGGGGTTATGATGAAGTGGGGCCGGCCCATATCTTTGCCTTGAATATCGAAGGGGAAGGCTTTCGTATGCGACAGTGTTTTAAAGACGGTAAAATTGATTTTGATGGTTATGATGCCTGTTTTGAAAAATTATGTGCAGAAGAAAGTGAATCTTGTATCTTTCATGTTGCGATTCTTAGATTTATGATGGGATCTGAGAGATACATTCCTTATTTAAGAGCACATGATTTGACTTCTTATTTACATACATATAAAGATATATGTGTTATGGTTGAAAAATTAATAGAAGAAAAATGTATGGATGTACAATCTTTAGATGTATTGATTTCTATGGAAAAAGATTTGGAAACTCGAACTGTATTGATGGAATTAAAGAATAAGAGGATGGAAACATCATCCGCATATTCTTTTGAGGATTTTTAATGCGACAAAGGGATTGGGAAAAAGAAAAGGCAATTCATATATTAGAGCTTGTTCGCTCCGAACTCTATATGGATATGCCACATTTTTTAACAGCGTTAAATACGTTGATGTTTAAAGAGGATGAGCGTGTATCTGTATGTGCTACAAATGGAATTTATTTTTATTATAATCCATTGAAGGTGATTGAGCTTTTTCAAAAGAATTCGATCTTTTTAAATCGTGCTTACTTACATAGTATCTTGCATTGTTTATATAGTCATATTTGGCTAAGAAAAAATCGCATAGAATTTATTTGGAATGTAGCTTGTGATATTGTGGTGGAATATACATTGGATTCAATGCATAAAAAAAGTGTTTCACGAATCTTATCCTATGCTCGAAAAGATGTATATCACCAAATTGAAAAGTTGGATGGATTGAGTTGTATTACGGTTTATGAATGGCTTTGTATACGGGATGATATTCAAAATTTATATTATGAATTTGTGGTGGATGATCATGCATCATGGCCTAAAGAAAAGGATGAAAAAACACCTCAATCGTCTTCGGTACAAAAGAAGTGGCAAAGTGTTGCCAAACAGACAGTATTTGATCATAAACAAAAAGGTAAAGAGAATGACAATGGGGATGCTTTTCTTGTATCGAGGTTACAGGCAAAAAAATCGAAGTATTCATTTTCACAATTTTTGAAACGTTTTAGTATTATGAAAGAAGAAATGCAGATCAATGAGGATGAATTTGATTTGTCGTATTACACATATGGTATGTCTATTTATAAAAATATGCCTTTGATTGAGCCGTTAGAGACAAAAGAAGTCAAGAAGATCTATGAGTTTGTGATTGCGTTGGATACAAGTTATTCGATTGATGAAGAACTCGCAAAGCGATTTCTTTCAAATACATATAGTATTTTAAGCACTTCAAATATGTTTTATAAATCGTGTAAGGTACATATCATTCAATGTGATGATAGAATTCGAAAAGAGAATGTCATTTCTAATCAACATGAGATGGATCGATTGTTGGATTCATTTACTCTAGTGGGTGGTGGTAACACCGATTTTAGACCGGTGTTTAGCTATGTGAATGATTTGGTGAATCAAAAAGTATTTCAAAATCTTTGTGGTTTACTTTATTTTACAGATGGAAAAGGTATTTATCCAAAAAAGTGTCCAGCTTATAAAACGGCATTTATCTATTTAGAAGATTATGATCAAAGTAAAGTGCCTTCTTGGGCAATTCAGTATAGATTGGAAGAAAAAATATGAATATATTACAGGCAAAAAATGAAATAAAAAATACAGTACAGGCATATTTATCGAAGAATAGCTTTGGTGAATATGAAATTGAATCTAAGAATCAACGACCTTTATTGTTGATTGGTCCTCCGGGTATTGGTAAAACGCAGATTATGGAACAAATATCTAAGGAATGTCAGATTGGACTTGTCAGTTATACAATTACGCATCATACGCGTCAAAGTGCGGTGGGACTTCCTTTTATCCAAGAAAAAGAATTTCAAGGGAAAACATATTCCATTACAGAATATACAATGAGTGAAATTATTGCGAGTGTCTATTCAAAAATGGAAGAAACTGGTTTAAAAGAAGGAATTTTATTTATTGATGAAATCAATTGCGTGTCTGAAACATTAGCTCCTACCATGCTTCAGTTTTTACAAAATAAAACATTTGGGAATCAAAAAGTACCAAGTGGATGGATTATTGTAGCGGCTGGGAATCCGAGTGAATATAATAAATCGGTTCGTGATTTTGATGTTGTGACAATGGATCGTATTCGTTATATTCATGTAGAAACGGATTATTATGTTTGGAAAGAATATGCGATCTCAAAACATATTCATCCAATGATTTTAAGCTATCTAGAATTAAAACCTAACAATTTTTATACTGTTTCAACAAGTGTAGATGGTATGGAATTTGTGACGGCTAGAGGCTGGGAAGATCTATCGTATTTACTTTATACATACGAAAAGATGCATTTGGAAATATCGCAAGATACGATCTATGAATATTTACATCATGAAGATATTGCAGAAGATGTTTTCGCCTATTATTTGGTCTATAAAAAATATCAGGATGATTATGGCATTGATGATATCTTAAATGGAAATGTATCAAGTTCTATTTATGCTCGCTTGTTTAATGCGGATTTTGATGAAAGAGTATCTGTAGTCAATTTAGTGATGGATGGTTTATTAAGACAAGTGCATTTATATTCTTTTGAAAAGAATTGTACAGATTTATGGTTTGGTTTCTTGAAAGAATATCGAAAAGATATGGATTCTTCTTATTTGGATCATGTAAAGGAATTTGTGTCTTTGTATCGAGATAAGTTGCAGCAAGAATTATTGAATTCTTCACAAAAACATGAATATGAATTTGTGTTAGAAAAGATACAAAATGTTGTGGTGGATGAAGGTTTAGATCCTAAGTCGCGTTTTGATTGTAGTACAAAACCATTCTTTAAACAAAAAGAAAATATGGAGTCGATTGAATCGGATTTGAAACTTCAAATAGAAAATGCGTTTGAATTTATGGAAAGTGCATTTAAGAATGGTCAGGAAATGACAATATTTGTCACAAATTTAACAATGTCAGCTGAAATGGCTTTGTATTTAAGTTCACATACAATTGGTATATATGAAAAATACAAACAGGTTTTATTAATTGGAAGCCAAAAGGCAAGATTATTAGATGAGTTAGCTCATTAAAGAAAGGAATTATATGGATTATTCAGAATTAAAATATGATGTGGAAGAATTTGAATCGGATCAAGATAAAAAACTTCCACAACCACCTTTGGTAAAAGAGTCAATGCGAAAGGAATCCATTGAACTTCCTAAAAATTTTGATGCGTTACAAATTTGTTCAAACTTTCTAGATATTATTAATACACGTCATAGTAGTCGTGTGTATACGCAAGAGCCAATGTCCTTATTAGAACTATCTTATATTCTTTGGACTTGTCAAGGTGTGAAACAAATTCGTGGAAAAAAATATGCGACTTTGCGTACAGTACCTTCTGGAGGTGCTCGTCATGGTTTTGAACTATATTTTGTATGTCAAAATGTAGAAGGATTAAATCCTGGAACCTATCATTATTTGCCTCTAAAACATTGTATTGAGTTTTTGAATCCTATTGATAAAGTGTCAGATGTTTTGGCATCTTCCTTATGCAATCAATTATGGGCTTTAAAAGCCAATGTGATTTTGTATTTTAGCTACGTACCGTACCGAACGGAATGGCGTTATGGTCATCTTGCACATCGAATCGCATTGGTTGATCTTGGTCATGTGGGTGAGAATATATATTTGGCAAGTACAAGTATTGGCTTAGGAACTTGTGGGATTGGAGCTTGTGTGACTTCGATTTGTGATGAAATGTTTGAATTGGATGGTGAAAATGAATTTATTCTTTACTCGCAGCCAGTTGGGAAGGTGAATTCAGAGGATTTTGCGAAAGAAAAATCTTTTTATGAATTTGTTGAAAAAGAAGGCTTATAATGTGTTAAAATAGATTGGAACTAAGGAAAATATATTATGAGTAAAAATGATAAGAATATAGATGCTTATTCAAAAGCACTTTTAGATAAAAAAACAGAATATAACGAGGAACTGAAAAAACCGAAAGAGGTTCATCAGATGACGGAAGCTGAAAGAAGACTTGCAGAAAAGACAATGTCTTCTGCTTTAGATATGCTTCGAAAAGAGCGTGGGCAAAAAACAATTGCGGAAGAAGAGCGTCTTTATGAAGAAAATAAAGTTGACTCACAACATATGGAGGATGATTTTACAACTTCATCTATTGAAAATGAGCAGTCGAGTGATGCATTAGATCTTGTACATACAATGTTGCAAGATATGTCAAATGATGATGATGAATTATTGCCTTCGCAAGTAAAGAAATTAAAAGAAAAACAAGAAAAGAAGGAAAAAAAGGAAAAGAAAGAAAAACCAAAGAAAGAAAAAGAGCCTAAAGAAAAGAAATCGAAGAAAAAGAAACCTATGAGTAAGGTCACAAAGATTATTTTAGGATGTATCTTATTAGGTGTGGCTGCTTTAGGTGTATATTCATATAAGGTATTGGTTTATGATCCACAAAATATTGTTTCACCAGCACAACAGAAAACATATGATAAGTTAGTATCTTATGCGGATGAATATGGAGATAATATGATGTCGGATGCTGAAAAGCTAGAACTAATCGACTTGAATTCGGGTTATAAAAAGTTATTAGACAAACAGAAAATTTCCATTAATGAATATTTTAAAGAACAAACAGGTAAGTCATATACATCTTTATTAAAGGAAATCAAAGAACTTCAACAGACAAAAGAAGAAGTGAAGCTTCCAGCTTACCAACAGATTGTTGATTTGTTGAATGGATGGGATGCGAAATCCGATGAAGAAAAGATGGCTGTAGCTGATATGCAGTCGGTGTATAGTTCTTTATCCAAGAGCTTGAAAAAGGAAGTGGATTCTTTATCAAAATCAAAAACGGGAAAAGATTTTATTGATTTATGTAAAGAACAAGCTGAATTAAAAACGGCAGCTCAAGAAAAGGCGCAACAAGAAGAGGAACAAAAGAAATCTGAGAATGCTTCAAAAATCCAAGAATATCAAGCTAGTTTAAATAGTTTGCAGCAAGATTATGATACATATGCGCAATATGCGCAAAGTTTGGAATCGGATTTGGCGAATGCTAGTGATGAAGATCGTTCACAGATTCAGTCGCAAATTGATACAAACAATCAAATGTTGTATTCTTTGCAGCAACAAATCGCATATTATCAGCAACAAATTGCTGCTTTACAATCTTAGAAAAAAAGGCTATCCTTATGGGTAGTCGATATGCCGACTTAGCACAGTGGTAGTGCAACGCACTCGTAACGCGTAGGTCATTGGTTCAAATCCGATAGTCGGCACCATGATTTAAAATCAAGCTGGTTTATCCAGCTTCTTTTTTTGAAAGGAGAATTTATGAATTTAGATGAAAAAATGCTTTTATTGGCGACATGCTTTCTTTTTTTACCTTATCAAATAGCCAGTGTTGGAATTGCATGCATATTGGTGCAGGCTTTTTGTCGTCATAAATTAGTGGATGCCATAAAAAATCAAACGGGAGCCATTTTTTTATATAGTTTTATTGGTTTAGAATTCATTGTTACGATTTTGCATTCAAACTGGAACGGTTTTGGCAATACATGGCTATTTGTGTTGGTTGGTTTATATGGAGCTTATTATCGAAAAAGTATCACAAAGAGTACTTTTGAAAAGATGTGTGATTTAATTATTATTCTATCTATTTTTGCAGCTATTTATGGACTTTATCAATTTAATCAGATTTCAGTTGCGAATGGAAGAACTTTTTTAGAATTCCATATCTTTAATTCACCAAAGCGAAGAATTACATCGACATTTATGAATGCGAACATTTATGCGATGGTCATTGATTTTGTATGTGTCATGTGTATGTATCGTTTTGTGAAAAATGACAACATTCTTTGTAAGATTGGCTATGTTATTGTGGCATTATTTAACTTCTTGGTGTTATATCTAACGGGATCTAGAACAGCACTCTTACCTTTTGCACTGATTTTTCCTATCTTTTTATATTGTGTTCGTTGGAAAAAATTATTTATTACATCTATTGTATTGGAGTTGTGTGTATGTGGCTTGGTGTTTTTAAAGCCAACGTTGATCCCTAGAATGAGTGATATGTCAACATTCGCATCTCGTATTAAGATTTGGAAAACGGCATTTATATGTATTTCAATGTATCCACTTTTTGGATGGGGACCACAGACATATAAAAAGTTTTATCCTTTGGTGAATGGTCATAAGGCACCGCATGCGCATAATATTTATATAGATTCTATTCTTTCTTATGGTGTAATCGGAACAATTCTTGTGTTATGTTATACTTTTGTATTGAATAAAGAAATCTTTACTTCGAATACAAGAAAAGAAAATCCAGCTTTATTTGGTATGATGATGTGTTTTATAGCAATCGTATTGATTTATGGGTTGTTAGATTGCACGCTAAATATTGTTGCGACAGGAACATTATGTTTTATTATTTTAAATAGTGCTTGCATGTACAAAGAAAAATAAATACAATAAATTTAGAAGACAGACAGTAGAAGGAGTTTTATGAAATATATATCTCTTTTTGTCTGTTTTTTTATTGGTCTTCAAACATTGAATGTGCCAGATTATGAAAGGTTAATTTCAAATATAGAATCAAAAGTAGAAATAGTTGATGAAAGTAAGGCCAGCTTTTTATCTTTGAAATGTAGAGATGTAACAAATGCGATTCAAATTGAAAAGGCGGATCTAATTTGTAGAATAGAGATTCAAAGTCAAAAAAAGGATAAACTTGAATCAAAATATATACAGAAAAAGAATTATTATGAACTTAAAAAGCTAGAGTATGGTTTAGACTTAAATGCGATTCAAAAACAAGATTGTATGATTCAATCGTATTGGATAGATAAGGACTTAACGAAATGTTTCAATGAATATAAGTGTAGTCAAAATCAATATTTGAAAAGTAGAAAACAATGGAAAAAGAATAAGCATAAGCTTGATTTATGTGAATCTTATTTAACTCGTTTAGACAATTGTCAAAAGCGTTTGTTTTCGCGCTTTTCAAGCTTGTCTCAATTCAATGATTTGGGAGAGTTTGATCAAGATGCAATGATTGCTGGAAATGATGCATTACCTGCATATGGCGGATATGAAATTTTAGAAAACAAGGGTATGTCTTGTTTAGTTGATGGAAATTATGCGATTGATACATATAGTTCTTTTTGGCAAAATCCGGTTGAAAATGGTACAATCAGTGCTAGATGCTGGTCATATCCAGATGGAAGTCTTCATTTGGGATTGGATATCGCAAGTGCAATGTATAGTGATGTGCTAGCAGTTGCCAATGGCATTATATTGTATGCGCATGCACCTGTAGAATCAAATAATGGATATCTTGGAAATATGTGTGGATGGCCAAGTGGAGCTGGTAATTCGATTTGTATGGTGGTAGCCGTTAACAATCAGCTATATGCGGTTAGTTATGCGCACTTGTCTAATGAAATCTATGTAACAAGTGGCCAGCAAGTCAGTCAAAAAACAGTTATAGCGAAAAGTGGAAATAGTGGAAATTCAACAGGTCCTCATACACATATAGAGGTGTTTGAGTTAAAACAGGATTTGAATTCGACTGTAGAATATTTTAGAAACAGTGGTGCTGATTTTTCTTTTGGATGTGGCTTTAATGCAGCTGCAACATGCTCAGACTATGCGTGTCGTATAGATCCTGAGATAGTTTTGGAGGGTTTATGAGTCAAGAAATGTATTTTTCGCGAATGAAGGAATTATTAAAAGATGAATATGATGCATATATGGAATCTTTATCAAAACCTTTATATCGTGGTATGCGTATTAATTTAAAAAAGGCAGAATTAAATGAATTTGATCATTTAGAAAGTCCAAGTCAATTTTGTAAGGAAAGCTATTATGTAGATAAACCCTTGGGTAATCATCCTTACCATATTTGTGGATGCTTCTATCTACAAGAACCAAGTGCATCGAGTGCAGTCGAAATCTTGGATGTACAAGAAGATGATTATGTATTGGATTTATGTGCAGCTCCTGGTGGAAAGAGTACGCAGATTGCTTCTCATTTAAAAAGTGGCTATTTAGTATCGAATGAAATTGATGCGAAAAGAGCACAGATTCTTTTATCCAATATAGAGCGTATGGGTGTTAAAAATGTAGCTGTAACCAATTCGAGTGTAGATAAGCTTGCGAAAGTATTTGATTGTTGTTTCGATAAGATATTAGTAGATGCTCCTTGTAGTGGTGAGGGTATGATTAAAAAGCATGATATTGCCTTGAATCATTGGAGTATTGAAAATATTGAGCTTTGTGCAACTCGCCAAAAAGAAATCTTAGAATATGCGTATTCGATGTTGAAACCGGGTGGTACTTTGGTATATTCAACTTGTACATATGCTTTGGAAGAAGATGAAGATGTCGTTTTATCTTTCTTAGAAAAACATGAAGATATTCAACTTGTAGATCCTGAAGTTTTGTGGGGAAGAAAAGGATTTAAAGATTTAAATGTGCGTCGTATCTTTCCAATGGATGGTGGTGAAGGCCATTTCATTGCAAAATTCAAGAAACAATCCGGTATTGCAGGTAAACTTCCAGTTTTAAAATCTAAAAAAATAGATAAGATTACTGAGAAATTTTTGAAGGAACAATTGAATACATTACCAAACTATTACTATATAGATAATGATCGAGTCTATGGTATGGATGTTTGTTTTGTGGATTTTAAAAAAGTAAAAGTATTACGTCAAGGCGTATATTTAGGAGATGTTATTAAGAATCGTTTTGAGCCAAGTCATTCTTTTTATATGGTTGCAGATTTTGACTATAAAAGAAAAGTAGAAGTAACGCTAGAAGAGATGGATCTTTTTATGCATGGTGAAGTTTTACAAAAGGAATGTGAAAAAGGGTATGTAGCTGTATGTTTTAAGGGGCATCCGTTTGGCTTTGGCAAGAGTGATGGAAGGCAAATCAAAAACAAGATTCCTAAAGGACTTCGTTTATTGCCAAATTCACATGTGAATATAGACTAAAAAGGCCAGGAAAATTTATTCCTGGCAATTTTTTGCGATTTCTTTTGCGATATTATAATAGTCTTCTAATTGATCATCACTTGGTGTGTAACATTGATTGATGACATCGTGACAAGATTCAATTCCAGATTGTTGCATCCTTGTATCGATTTCTTTTGCGACTTGGTTAAACCATCCGTATGCGGCAAAGGCCAATCCTTTTTTGTTTTTCAATTTACATGGACGAATGTGTTCAAGGAAAGCTGCAACACTTGGTGCCATGACATTGTTGTAGGTTCCAGATCCAATACATACGACTTTAGCATCCATGATTTCGCGCATGACAATGCTTGATTTTGTATCCGATAATTTATAGACTTTTACATCCATACCAGCATCACTAAATCCTTCAGCTAAGCTTTCAGCAATCTGTTGTGTATGTTTCCATACAGATTCATATACAATAACGGCTTTGTTTTCTGTTTTTTGAGCTGCGATACCTTTATAAGTTTCAATGATATCACCAATATAGTCTTTCCAGATAATACCATGGGCAGGCATGATGTATTTAATGTCTAAATTCATACCTAGAATAAGGTTTAATTTAGCTTGTACTGGTGTTGTATATGGTAGAACAATATTCGCAAAGTATTCTTTGGCTTGTTTTAAACAATAGGCTTTATCTAATCCTTCATCTGTTAAGTTAAAGTTTACAATGTGTTGTCCAAAGGCATCGTTTGAGAATACAGTTTTTAATTGTGGACAATATGTCAACATGTTATCTGGCCAATGGATCATTTGCATTTCAACAAAGACAAAATCATATTTTCCTGTGTTGATTGTATCGTTTGTCTTAACGACTTGATAAGGTACTTGATCAAAGTATTGTTCAATCATGTTTTTCTTTCCAGAAATAGATGCATAAACTTTCGCATTTGGATATTTGGCATATACTTTTTTAAATCCACCAGAATGATCCGGTTCTGTATGTTGAACAACGATATTGTCAATTTCTCTTCCTTGTAGTACGGATTCCACTCTTTCTAACAGTTCTTCTGTAAATTCTTCTTCTACTGTATCGAATAATGTAACTTCATCATCTACCACTAAATAGGCATTGTATGTACATCCTTCATCAATTGGATATAAATCACCATGGAAGTGGCGGTTGTTTAAGTCTCTTACTCCGACCCAGTATACGTTATCTATAATTTTTTTAGCTCTTTTCATTTTAATTCACCTCTTTCTTTATTTTAAAATTTTTTATGAGTTATGTCTATTCATTTGCACACTTTTACATTTTTTAAATAAAAAATATAAAAAGTCAACTAAAAAGTGTAAGTGTTTTCTTTTTCTTGAGAGTATAATAAAAGCTAGGAGGAATTGTCGATATGATTATTCAAAGTAAAAGAGTTTGGGTGGTAAATACTTGGTTGGCAGCCCAAATTGAAGTAGAAGAAGGAAAGATTGTAAATATCTATCCATATGGCCAAAAAGATGTGGATGAAGATTATGGAGATAAGAGAATTATTCCTGGATTTATTGATGTGCACACACATGGTGCATATGGATTTGATACAAATGATGCGAATGAAGAAGGTCTTCGTAACTGGATGAAAAACATTGTTAAAGAAGGTGTTACAGGTATTCTTCCAACAACAATTACACAATCCGAAGAAGTTTTGACAAATGCGGTTAAAAATGTTGCGAAAGTGGTTGAAGAAGGGTATGAAGGTGCAGAAATTTTAGGTATTCACTTTGAAGGACCTTATTTGGACCAAGTATACAAGGGAGCTCAACCAGAACAATATTGTGTAAAACCAGATGTAGAACAATTTAAACGTTATTTAGCTGCTTCTAATAATTTAATTAAAATTGTGACTATGGCTTGTGAACATGATGATAATTTTGAATTAACAAAATTCTTACGTGCAAATGGAATTGTATGTAGTCAAGGTCACTCAGGAGCTACTTTTGAACAGGCTCGTTTAGCTATTGCGAATGGGGCAAACTCAATGACTCACGTATTCAATGGTATGACTAAATTCCATCACCGTGAACCAGGACTTGTTGGTGCAGCTATGCGTTATAGAGATGTATATGGTGAAATTATTTGTGATGGTAACCATTCAACTTATGAAGCATTAAATGATTACTTTACAGCTAAAGGGCCAGATCACTGCATTATGATTACAGATTCATTAATGGTTAAGGGATTGCCAGTTGGTACAAAAGTATTATTTGGTGGTAACGAAATCGAATTATATCCAGATGGAAGTGCACACTTAACAGATACGAAGGGTCTTGCAGGAAGCACATTGCATGTCAATGATGGACTTCGCATTTTAGTAGAAAAGGCATTGGTTCCTTGGCAAACAGCTATCAATGCTTGTACATTGAATCCTGCTCGTATGTTAAATGTTGATGATCGTAAAGGATCGATTCAAACTGGAAAAGATGCAGACTTCGTTGTATTGAATGATGACTATTCTGTTGAAATGACATATACAAAGGGAACAAAAGCGTTCTAGTCAACAAAAGCACATTTCTCAATGTGCTTTTATAATGTTTTCATGTTTTATAGTATCATCTAGTTTATTATCGGTGATGATCATGTCAAAATCATCAATATTGGCAATTTTTGACATATATTTTTTATTAAATTTTGTATGGTCTGCCATACAAATTTTTTTGTTTGAAGAAGCAAGAATGGCTTTCTTGACAAGTGCATCACTCATGCTAGGGATAGATACACCATAGTCTAAATCGATTCCTAAAACAGAGATAAAAGCTTTATCAATATAATAATTTTGAAAGAATTGAATCGTACTTTCAGATAATGCTGCTTGTGTAATAGGATTATAGGTTCCTGGAGCCATAATGATTTTAGCTTTTGTATTACGATCAACGTATTGAAGAATCTTCCAAAAGTTAGTGAATATAGTGATCTTTTTATGATGGATCCTTTTAAAGAGTTCAAGACAGGTTGTACCACAATCTAAATAGATGGAGTCTTTATCATGAATGAGTGTACTTGCGAATATCGCAATTTCTTTTTTATCGGATTGAGAAATGCCTTCTTTGATTTCAAAAGCCGGTTCTGTAGATATAGACTCGTTTAATGTAGCTCCTCCATAGCTTTTTGTGGCAAGGCCTTGATTTTCAAGCATATCTAAATCTCTTCGAATCGTCATTAAGGAAACTGCGTATACTTTAGCTAATTCATTAACTTGTACTGTTTTATCTTTTTTTAATTTTTCATAGATTTCATATCTTCTTTGTGTTGTGTTCATAATTCTATTAAAGCACAAAAAAGAACATAAAGAAACATGTTTTATTGTGTTTATTTAAGATAATTTGTTTGATGTGAAATGGATGTTGAAACGGATTTTATCTAGTGTTAGGATACATATGAACTTAAGGAGGATCTATCATGGAATTGATTATTGATTCATCAAATATTGAACAAATTAAAGAATTAAACGATTTACTAACAATTACTGGGGTTACGACAAATCCTACAATTCTTACAAAATCAGGTAGAGAAGCAATGGATGTTGTAAAAGATTTATGCGAAGTGTTGAGCGAAGATCAATTGTTGTTTATTCAAACTGTACAAACTTCTTTCGAGGGAATCATGGAAGAGGCTAAAATGATTTCTTCCATTCGTAATAAAAATATGTATGTGAAGATTCCTGTTACACATGAAGGATTAAGAGCTATCAAGGAATGTAAAAAATTAGGCATTCACACATTGGCTACAGCCATCTATACTGCAGATCAAGCATTTTTGGCAGCTATGAATGGAGCTGAATATTTAGCGCCTTATACAAATCGTATGTGTAATTATGGGGATGGTGTACAAGATGTTAAAGACTTGATTGAAATGTTAAGAGTGAATCATATGCCGGCTAAAGTGATTGCGGCAAGCTTTAAAAATACATATCAAGTACATGAATTGATCAAGGCAGGTATTCAAGCTGTGACTGTTCCTTGTGATGTTTTATATCAAATGATTGATCATCCAGGAACAAAGATTGCGGTTGGTGAATTTAGTGTGAATTGGCAAAGAGCTTATAATCGTAACACATTCGGAAAGTAGAGAAAATCTACTTTTTTCTTTTTCAAAAAATATTAGCACTTAAGTGTTGTTATTGTGACGTTGGTTTTGTCTAGTTTCATAGAAGCCCGTAAGTCCATGTTTGCAAGGGATTCACGGATTTTAAGAAATTGTGGTTATTCATCAAAAATCATCATTTTTCAGAAATTTGGTGTCAAAATTGGCGTCAGATAGCACACCAGAGAGAAAAATTAAATGTTTTTATAGACTACGGAACGTATATTTTTTGCGTTCCTTTTCTATTTTTAGACGTTCTTCATAAAGCGCCTTTTTTCATACCCAAAATCGAAAGGAGAAACGAGAAATATGAATAAGCTAGTAAAGCGATTGCTGACAGGAACGCTTGCTCTTGCAACGATTCTTACCGCATTACCTGTAACTGCGGTTCATGCTTCCGGCAATCAATACTGGATGGAGTCAGCAGAACGTGTCGGTCACATTGAACAAATTATGAATGACGGTTCTATTAAATCCACGTTCCATAACCTGTATTCCGATGTACAGAGAGCCAATGATGTTGCCGTGGTACTTCCTGCCAAAGCTGGCGAAAAACATTTCTTGCCGGAGCAGAAAGTAAAACTTATCAATCCTGTTGTGGATACAGTGGCAAATGCAAATTATCGTGGTGCAGATGTGGACTGGTATGTAAAGGCAGATGATATTGTATTAAAGAGTAAGGAAAATCATAACATAGATAGTCCGTAAAATCGTTTGCCACAAGGACAGCCGAAGAAATAAATTGTTATAGTTTTTGTGTTGAAACTACAGTATAATTAGCCAATAGAGCCGTATTTAAGCTATGTAAAACAATTTTGACAAGAGAAAAAAGGCTTTGTCGAAGATATTGGATAGACATTTGGAAGTTCATATATGACAATGTCATCGAAAGGAGCAATCGGAATATGGAAATAGGGAAAAAACTAAAAAATGCACGAGTACAGTCTGGAATGACACAAGAAAATGTTGCAGAAAAAATCAATGTATCAAGGCAGACGATTTCAAATTGGGAAAACGAAAAATCTTACCCAGACATTATTAGTGTAATTGAGTTGAGCAATCTATATTCTATAAGTCTTGACGATTTGCTAAAGGGTGATGAAAAAATGATTGAACATTTAGAAGAAAGCACAAATGTTGTAAGAAGCAACCAAAAAATGATATGGGCAATTATTGTAAATATCATTGTCGTAGCATTGCTGATAACATTAAATATGTTTATCCCAGATAACCGTTATTTCTTGGTTGGAATATTTTGTCTTATGGTTATCACTTCATCAGCATTACTTTACCAAATAATCAAAAAATTATAAGGAGGACTATCTTATGAACTTGAATATAGTTTTAGCGGTAATTTGTGGTGCAGTTGCACTTGTAGGAGCGTTTTGTGTCGTATTTCAAATTTATCAGATGACTGTGATAGACGCAACAGCCAGAGGATTAAAGCACCCTAAATTTTGGGGAGTTTTCGCAATGAATGGAAATAATTCAAGTGGTTTACTTATGTATTTAATTGGAAGAAGAAAATATCCTATTATAAATATGAGTGAAAATAATGCAAAAGAATTAGAAAAGCGAAAAAAACCAGCAGGTGTGGGATTGGTATTTTTGGCTATAGGCGTAATTGGTATTATATGTACAACCTTAATATAACAGCAATGAAATACATATTTATGATTATATTTTGCAACATTCACAAAGCAGTTAGTCTACATGATTGACTGCTTTTCTTATGCCCGAAGAAAGGAGTTTTTATGAAAATTAGGAAATTCAAAGGTAACAGGATTCGTGCCAGTGACAAATCACTGGTCTATCATTTCTGTATCGATTGGCTGTTGCTCCTGTTCATTGCAGTATTCTTGTTAGGAAAGCAGAGCTGTTACCGAATTTTTCAGCTCATGTAATACGTCACACAGCCTGTACCAGAATGGCAGAGTGCCGTATGGACGTAAAAGTTCTTCAATATATTATGGGACACGCTCATATAGATGTAACAATGGAATTGTAAAACCATATTGGAGAGCTGACAAGGATTGAAAATGAGATTGCAAGACTAGATAGTATGGTGTTAAATGCATGACACTATAAAAAGAGAAATTGGTGTCAAATTGGTGTCAAAACAGAAAAAATTACAATTTCAAAAGAAATAAGATACTGCAAGCCATTGATTTTAAAGGGTTTGCAAAAAAATAACAAAAAAATTAGCACTTAAGCGTTGACAGTGCCAAAAAGAGTGTTATACTATCATTAGCAATCATAAAGAGTGAGTGCTAAGTACAAGGAGGTGCTTATTTATGAATATCGAACAAATGTCAGAGCGTTTACAGAAAATTTTAATGGATGCGATCAATTTAGCGAAATCTAACCAACATCCTAGTGTGGATACAGTGGATATGTTGGAGACGATTTTTAAGGATGATGTATTGGATGGTTTATTTGAGCGTATTGGCTTAGATAAAGTGCGTGCTTTACAGATGGTTCAACAAGAATCAAATCGTGTCGCAAAGAGCTCGACAAGTAATATAAATTTATCAAATGAAGTCCAAAAATCGTTTGAAGATGCACAAAACTGGGCAAGTCAACATGATGAGACTTATTTATCAGTGGCTAGTGTATTCTTAGCTTTATTATTCAATCGTTCCTATATTTCTAAAGAATTGGTAAGAACTTTTAATTTGAACAAGGATGCTTGTTTTAAAGCTGAATTAGAGCGTCGTAATGGAAAGAAATTTGATACGCCAAATTCGGAAGAAAATGTAGAAGCTTTAAAGAAATATGGTCGTGATCTAGTCCAGGATGTGCGTGATGGTAAGATTGATCCAATTATTGGTCGTGATGATGAGATTCGTCGTGTTATGCAGATTTTATCGCGTAAGACAAAGAATAATCCCGTTTTAATTGGTGAGCCAGGTGTTGGTAAAACAGCCGTTGTTGAAGGTATTGCTTGGCGTATTATGAAGGGGGATGTACCTGAGTCTTTAAAAGAGAAAAGATTGATTGAATTAGATATGGGATCTTTGATTGCGGGTGCTAAGTATCGTGGTGAATTTGAGGAGCGCTTAAAATCCATTTTGGATGAAGTGAAAAAATCGGATGGACAAATCATCTTATTTATTGATGAAATTCATAACTTAGTTGGTGCTGGTAAAACAGAAGGTAGCATGGATGCGGCTAACTTATTAAAGCCAATGTTAGCTCGTGGTGAACTTCATTGTATTGGTGCAACAACATTTAATGAATACCGTAAGTATATCGAAAAGGATGCAGCTTTAGAGCGTCGTTTCCAAAAAGTACAAGTGGCACAACCTAGTGTTGAAGATACAATTAGTATTTTGCGTGGTTTGAAAGATCGTTTTGAAAGCTATCATGGTGTGCGTATTTTGGATGAAGCTTTAATTGCGGCAGCTACAATGTCGGATCGTTATATTACAGATCGTTTCTTGCCAGATAAAGCGATTGATTTGGTAGATGAGGCTTGTGCTACATTAAAAGTTGAAATGGAAAGTATGCCTCAAGAATTGGATGAATTACAGCGTAAGATCTTGCAGCTTCAAATTGAAAAGACTTCACTTCAAAAAGAAGAAGATAAAAGAGCGGTTGAACGTCGAGAAGAAATTGAAGGTGAATTGGCTTCTTTACAATCAAAACGTGATGAGATGCATTCTAAGTGGGAAGATGAAAAGCGTGGTTTGGCCAATGAAAAAGAAGATAAACAACGTTTGGAGAAGGCTCGTTTAGATTTGGAACAAGCTCGTAATGAAGCTCGTTATGAAGATGCAGCTAAACTTCAATATGGAACGATTCCAGAATTAGAGGCTCGTATTCAAAAAGAACAGGCAAGTCAAAAAGAGGATGCTCTAATTCAAGAAACGGTAAATGAGGAATTGATTGCGAAAATCGTTTCTAGATGGACAGGTGTTGAAGTTACGCGTTTGGTTGCGAGTGAAAGAGAAAAATTGTTGAATTTGAAAGCAGAACTTGAAAAACGTGTAGTTGGTCAAGATGAAGCTCTCGAACTTGTAACGGATGCGATCTTGCGTTCAAAAGCACAGATTCAAGATGAAAATCGTCCAATTGGATCTTTCATGTTCTTAGGCCCTACAGGTGTTGGTAAAACAGAAGTTGCCAAAGCTTTGGCAGAACAGTTATTTGATGATGAAAGACACATTGTGCGTATTGATATGAGTGAGTATATGGAAAAGCACAGTGTGGCACGATTAATTGGTGCACCTCCAGGATATGTAGGTTATGATGAAGGTGGTCAATTGACCGAGGCAGTTCGTCGTAATCCATATAGTATTGTCTTATTTGATGAAATTGAAAAGGCACATCCAGATGTATTTAATGTGCTACTTCAAATCTTGGATGATGGTCGTATTACAGATTCGAAAGGTGTTACTGTTGATTTTAAGAATACAATTATTATCTTAACGTCAAATTTAGGTAGTCAATATGCCTTTGAATCTGGCAATATTCATGAAAAATATATGGAAGAAGTAAAACGTCACTTTAAACCAGAATTCATTAATCGTATCGATGAAATTATTGTGTTTAATGCATTAAATGATTCAGCCTTTATTAAGATTGCCCATAAATTTGTTGGTTTACTACAAAAACGTTTGGCAGATCGTGACATTACATTGAATGTAAGTGATGCCGTATACAATCAAATTGCCAAGATGGGTGTAGATCCTGTATATGGTGCTCGTCCTATGAAGCGTTATATTCAAAGAAATCTTGAAACACAGATTGCGAAGGAAATGATTAAAACTGGCGCTATGCAAGGAGATGTAATCCATGTAGATTGTCAAGATGGCGAGTATACATTTGATATTCAAGGAAGATAGTGAATTATCTTCCTTTCTTTTTGGATTTCGAGGTATAATAAAGTCAGGAAGTGATTTTATGTCTTTAAAAGAATGGATTCAAGAAAGTAATAATATAGTATTTTTTGGTGGAGCTGGCGTGTCTACAGAAAGTAACATTCCAGATTTTCGTAGTGATAATGGATTGTATAAAAAGAAATATCCTTATCCTGCTGAAATTATGTTGTCACATAGTTTTTATTTAAGTCATCCTAAAGAGTTTTTTGATTTTTATTTTAATCAGATGATTTATTCAGACGCAAAGCCGAATAAGGCGCATCTTGCTCTTTCAAAACTAGAGCAGATGGGTAAATTAAAAGCTATTGTTACACAGAATATTGATGGTTTACATCAGATGGCGGGTTCTAAACATGTATATGAGCTTCATGGAAGTGTACTAAGAAATACGTGCACACATTGTCAAGCTAAGTATTCTTTAGAGGATATGATGAAGTATAGGGATCTTGATGGTATTCCTAGATGTCCTAAGTGTGGTGCCATTATTAAGCCAGATGTAGTCTTATATGAAGAAGGTTTAGATGAATATACTTTGTATTCAGCCATTCATGCGATTGAAAAGGCAGATCTTTTAATTGTAGGTGGAACAAGCTTGGTTGTATATCCTGCAGCAGGCTTGATTAATTATTTCCATGGTAAACATTTGGTGTTGATAAATAGAGACACTACGAACATGGATTCAAAGGCGGATCTTGTGATTCATGATTCAATTGGAAAAGTTTTAGATGATTCACTATGTGAAGTTTATGTGAAATAAACACTAAACTTGAAATTTGAACACAAATCAACTAAAATTTTGTCATGTCAGAAAAAAGCAAGAGATCTTTTATACGTGATGGATTATATAACATAAATCGAACAATGCAGCTTGATCCTGCAGCCCATTCTAAATGGGAAGTGTTTTGGCTATATCCGCACATCAAAGCGATTGGCCTGCATCGAATGGCCCATTGGTTTTGGGTGCACAATCATACATTTATTGCCCGTTGGGTAAGTAATCGAGCAAGGCATTGGACGGGTATTGAAATTCATCCCGGTGCTGTGATTGGTCGAGGATTGATGATTGATCATGGTATGGGTGTTGTGATTGGTGAAACGGCAATTATTGGTGATGATTGTCAGCTTTATCATGGCGTTACACTAGGTGGAACAGGTAAGCAACATGTAAAAAGACATCCTACTTTAGAGGATGGTGTATATATTGGTTGTGGGGCCAAATGTTTAGGAAATATCACTTTAAAAAAGGGTTGTCGTATAGGAGCCAATGCGGTACTTTTAAAAGATGTACCTGAAGGTGCTACAGCCGTGGGTATTCCTGCAAGAATTATAGAGAAGAAATAGGTGGTTATATGTGGAAATATCGTTGTAAATCCCATTTAATAGCGATGAGTGTCGCTTTTGTGGTTGGCTTAGCCTTGAGTGCAGTTGTATTTTCAAGTGGAGTGGATTTAAATTCAGATATGTTTTCAAGTGCTTTAAGTCAAGCTCCAGGTGTAAATACAGAAGCATTGAATCAAGTTTTGACCTATCTACAAAATAATATATGGATTTTATATCTTGGGGATGCCCTATTGATTTCGGGGATTATAAATATTATTTATATTAGTCAATATGTAACGGCTCGTTTCAATATAAGTCCATGGATCATAATGTTTTTAATATTTTTCTTACCAGAATATATGATTTATATTGGAACTCTACTTGTGATTCCTGCCTTTATTGTTTGTATTTATGGAATGTTGAGTTTGCGCTCTAGTATTTCTAAAGAGCGTAGAGAATTTAATTTTTCAAATGATGATGAATTGGTTCGTATGTATAAGATCCATCATAATTTAGATGAGTCTTATAAAGAACTCGCAAAGACATGTCGTAAGAATGTTCGTAAATTAAATGGAATCTATGCCTTAGGTATCGTTGCCTTATTGGTGATTTTAATTTTGATCAATAATATGTTGCTTCTAGCTGTATTGTTGATGTTCTATTTATTTGCGTTTAATCTTGTTTTAAGATATCGTGCAGTATCTCTTCTTCCAATCACAAGGTTATTATATGAAGATTGTGATCCAGAAGCGTGTGCGAGTGCTATTATTTACTATTGTACAAATTCAAAAGGACATACGCGTTTAAAACAACATACATTACTTGCGCAATGCTTGATTTATTTAAATGATCCAGAATTAGCTCAAGATGTATTGATTTCATATCCTAGAAAGGATGCTGCAAGTTCTTTACAGTATTGGTCATTGATGTCTTATATCGATTATATGTTAAAAGATGAAGATGGATTATCTCGTTGTAAAGAAGAAGCACAAAGTATTCGTCTACATTATGGACGTGCTGGTATCATGATTCAAAGTGAAGAAATGGCAGCTATTGAAAATAAGATTCATTTAATGGATGGAGATTTTAACACATGTAAGAAATATTATTTACAAGGGCTTCAAAGGGCAAATTTTCCATTTCAACAAGTGGATTCATGTTACTATATCGCTTTAATTTCCTTTGTGGAAGAAGATTATAAATTGGCTCGTATGTATTTTGAAAAGGTTCTTGAGATTGGTAATCGTATGTATTTTGTAGAGAAAGCTAAGAACTATTTAGCTAAAATTGATAAGATTTATCCTGAACCAACCAATGATGTAGTAGAATAGTTGTAGTAAAAGAAAAATAAATCTCACAAAAGCCTGTGATATGGCCAAACATAAATGTGAACACAAAACTCAATCCGGTATTGATGAAAAACAGGATTGAGTTTTTATTTAGATTTATAGGAATATAGAAAAACCATTCCATAATGAATGAAGCGACAAATAGGATGGAAAGCCATACGTGTAGATCTTTTAAAATTGTAATATTGTTATATGGAATTGAAGATGAAAGAATCATGCCAAGACAAATTAGGGCATGATTTTTTTTATTGTATTTCACATTCTGTTTTTCCCAGATTTTCTTTGAATAATAATAAAAGCCAAAAGCTGAACTAAGTGCCCATAAAAATAGATAGATGGGGTGATTTAACTGATTTCCAATATAGGTTTGATTGTCGTAAAATACGTCGATCCAGAAAAAAGGAAGAATATTGAGTATAGTTTGGATTAAATAAACGTGAATATAAGTTAAAGATTTCATCATTGTTTCATTTTAGACAAAAAAGTGCGAAAAATCAAAAAAATAATGAAAGTTTTCTCGAAAAACCTCTTTTAAAAACGTTTAAGAATATGGAGGTGATGAAATGACCGAATGGATTGAACAAGATAAAAAGGATGAAAACCACTTGTATGTACATTTAAAAGATCCAAGTTTATTAGATTTATCCATCTTTGATCGAATGTCAAATGATGATTTTTGTTTTCCTTGTATGCTGACAAATGAAAAAAGTGCATCCATTGTTTATGCGACAGAAGGCTATATTCCTTTACATGATTTTTTGAGTCAATATGTGTTTGAAAATGAAGAAGGATATATTTTCTTGCATCAACTTTTTGAACAGGCTATCGCATCCAATCGAAATAAACCTGTTTTATTTGATCCAGATTATGTATTTGTTTCTGGCTTTGGCGATCGGTTTGCCTTTGTGGTTGTCCCTATACAAATCTCGAATTGGATGTTTCAAAAAGATATGTCTGAAAAATGGGTCGAGTATATCGCAAAGACGATGCAGACGACAACCGCATTTGAAATTCCTGGCTTTTTATTGAAATTTTTAAAGAGTGCAGAATTCAGTTTGCCAAATCTTGTCTTAGGACTTGATAATATCCGAACGCTTTATTATCCAAAAAAATTCTCTTTTTTCAAACACAGGCGTATACAGACATTTAAAGTCAAAGAACCCATACAAGCTTTTCATAGAAATCATGCTGTTGAATCTAGTTCGGAAGATAAAACGCAACTCTTACAAGTTCAAGTTAACTTTTCTGCTTATTTAGTGATTGAACAAGATACATACGCTTTATCAAATGAAATTAATTTAGTGGGAAGAGCTATGATTTGTGATGTCAGACTTCAAGATATAAGTGTCTCTTTAAAACATGCCAAGATTGTTTGTGAAAATGACAGGTATTATATTCAAGATTTAAAGAGCACGAATAAAACATATTTAAATGGAAAAGAAGTCAAGCGAAAGATGCGTTTAAAAAATGGAATGAAAGTACGATTTGGTGATGTTGAATGTGAATTTAAAGAAAGATAGATATCAGATCCTAGAGTCTTACAATTCAAATGTATATCGTATTCAAGATGAGTTGAGTACTTGTATTTATATATTAAAAGTATGTCAAAACTATGAAACAAAGCGATATAAACATCAATTTAAAACAGAAATCGATGTGCTTTCAAAGTTGAATTCGTTTCTTGCGCCTAGTTTAGTCACGTGTTTTGAAGATGAGATGGCTCAATATTTTGTTGAAACATATATTCCAGGAATGAATGCCAAACAATTTATGAAACGATATAAAGGCTTTATTAAAAGGTATCGCTTGTTGTTGGATATTTTGATTGTTTTACAAGCTTTGCATGAAATTGGATATCTCTATATTGATTTGAAATTAGAAAATATTATTTATTATCAGAATCGTTTTTATTTAATTGATTTTAATGCATGTATTGAGAATCATTCGCGTGTTGCGATCATGGCATCTAAATCCAATTGTGCTCCCGAATTAATGAATCTTCATGAAAAGGATGTTCGTTGTGATATCTATGCTCTTGGCTCTTTGGTACATGAGCTATTTGGATTTTGGATGATGCCCATTGTGTTTTTGTGCCATCAAAAACAAGAAAGAAGAATTTCTCATTTATCTACTTTTAAGACAATGATTGTTTTACATATGTTCATTCACATCTTGGTTGTACTTTCTTTATGTATTCTGTCTGTCTTCTTAATTTTAAAAAGTACAAGTCCAAAAAATGTGTTTGATGCCTACTATTATCATCATAATATTGCCTTGTTTGAAAAGGCATATCATGAATCGGATCAAAAGGATCGTTTATATACATGGGTTTTAAATGGCTGGATCTTAGATGATGTATACCAAAATGAACAAGCATCTATATTTTTGATGAAGGAGGCGATTTCTACGAGTGATGCGACATTAATTCAATATGTATATGATCGTGTGTCTTTAAAAAAGGGGTCAAAACTGGAAACTTTCGTTATGATGTATTTAAAACCCAACGCAAATCGTGTGAATCGATGTATGACTTTGGCAAATGATGGCAACATATTATTAAAAGATAAGCTTGATATATATAACCAGTGTTTACAAATCGCAATTCATGAAGAGTTTAAGATTTCATTAACGCCTGTGCGTACTTGGTTAGAGAGTGTGGATGAATCACAGCTATTGAAGTATACAAAAGAATTTGAAGATTTAGGATGTAATTACTTAGAATATTTACTTTTATTACGAAATAAGGAGGGTGAGATCATGGAAGTACCTGTGGTGTTTGTTGATCATTTAAAAAGTAATCGATGGAATGATATATATGCGTTTTGGAGGAGTTTATGATCTGGATGCAGGATGTAGCTTATACTGACTATATTTATTGGCAGGAAACAAATTCGTTTATCAATGGTGTAGCTTCATCAAGTCAAAATATAGAATTGTTTTTTGACAAGAAAGTAGACCGGGATTCTAGTTTAGTTATTTATGATGGAAAACAAGTGGATCTAAGTAACGATCATATTTATATTGATGTTCAAAAAGAAGGTGTTACACAACTCGTTTATATATTAAAAGATGTGGATGGTTATGCTTTAGAACAAGGTGAAAAATCCATTCTTTTAGATACAACGATTCCAGATGTTGTAGTTAAGGTAAAGAATCATAATATTATGGATATTTTGCCTTTAGAAAATAAAGAAACAATTCATGTTGAGATTCTAGAAGAAAACTTAAAAAGTGTAGAAGTGTATTTAGATGATGAAAAAATGGATTGTGAAGGCAAAGAATTTGATATAGATGTGACAAGTCAAAATCATACATTAAGCATTCTTTGTAGAGATGTTGCGGGCAATGAAGTAGAACGAAAGATTGATATATTACCAATCGTGTTTCCTGAATGCGAGCTAAAGGACACGTTATATACAAAAGAGAACAAGATGGATCTCAAATTTGATGGAATTTGTGAAATGCCATTTTATTTGAAGGTATATTGTGGACAAGATTTATGTTATTCTCTGGATTTAGAAAATCGAGATGCAATAACAGTTGATTTTACTTCAAATGGAACGTATACATTTATTCTAGAACATAAGGAATATCCTCAAATTAAAAAAGCATTAGAAGGATCGATAGTCTATTCAAACATAACTCCTATCATCACTTTACAGCCATCTAGCAAAGTTTCAAATGAAGATGTATTTGTAGGTTTAAATTGGTATGTTCCATATATAAAGAAAGCTTATGTAGATGTAGAACTTGATGGAATCAAAGATCGTCATCCGTTTAATGAAGAAATTTGTTTAAAGGCTGTAGAAAATAAAGATTTATTCTATAAAGTTTTTGCGTATGCCATGGATGCCTTTGGAAATGAAGTTTCGGATATGGTTATTGTACGTATTGATAAGAGGGCTCCATCAACAAGTTTATATCTAAATAATGAACAGGTATTGGATAAAAAAATAATTAAGAAATTACCTGAATTTGAATTTTTGATCGATGACAATCGTGCAAATATGCGTATTGAATATTACATAAATGGTGTATTGATGGATATGGATATCGAAAAAGTATTCAATCGTATGATTAAAGATGATGTGTTAAAGGTTAAAACGTACACTTATGATGCATTATCAAATTTTGAAATAAAAGAATATGAATTTATGTTTAGTCCAGATAAGAAAATAGAAATGGTTTCCAAAAGTGAACAGATTCTACGTAGTGATGAAGTGGCTACATTTGAACGAATATGGAGTGTAAATGAAAAAAATGAATTGGTCTTAGAAAAAAATACAAAAGTACTTACTTCAAAATCGAAGCCGAAGATTCATTATGTGCGAAAAAAGAATAAAGTACAAATTTTTTCCAAAGATCAGATTGAATCTTGTTTTGTGAATGGAAAGAAGATTGCGATTCAAAAAGATGTGTTGGGACATGATTTTGTGGAAATATCGTTAAAAAAATCAAAAACGACCATTGAAGTCAAAGCTAAAAATGATTCGAGTGTTACTACGATAAAGAAATCAGAAATTAAAAAATCAATCTTAAAAAAATCATTTTTACAGCAATTGTGGATTTGGATTCAGCGTGTCTTTAAATTATGATCAAGCTTTGGATATATACAAAGGATCATTGTGCGTGGTTTGATGTAGATTCCATTCATGAATATGACAGGTTTCAATTTGAGAGAAGAAATCAAGGTGTTTGTATCTTTTACAAACAAAATAAAAAAGTATTAAAATGCAATGAATCTTGTATCTTGGATCATACAACTTTCTTTCTTGATGAAAAACAAAGTACACAATGTCATTTTCCAATAGAGACTTCTATTCAAGTGGGAAGAAGTAGCTTGTGTAATATACAGTTGTTTAAAAGTGGAGTATCCAGGTTTCATTTTAAAATTGAAAAGGATGTATTGACAGATTTAGACAGTTTAAATGGTACATATGTGAACACTAAGCGTGTACATTCATATAAGTTAAACATGCAGGATGAAATTGTGATTGCGAATGTTCGTATGATTTATTTTAAAAATTATCTCCTTGTAGATATGGTGGATAATCCTTTTGAAAATAAGGATTTAAAACGAGAAGAACCCATGTTCTATCCATCCAATTTGAATGTTCAATTACCAACAATACAAACGTGGGACATACAGATGCCACAAATCCATCGTGTAGTTTGTAAACAGAGTCTTTTTAGTGCCATTGGACCATCGTGTATGATCGCAAGTTCTGGTTTTATTTCTTCGATTCTGATTGGGTATCTTCAAAAACAAAGCGTGGAAACACTATTCATGAGTATGATCAGCTCTTTAACAATGGCTGTAACATTTATGATTTATGGTTTATATAATCGAAACTATCAATATAAATTGAGCGTAAAAGAAAATCAGAAAAGTCTAGATATGTATGATGGATATTTAAAACGAATGTATGAAAAAGAGGGCTTGTTGAAGAATGATTTTGAAAAGAAGGTAAATCTATATATCAAAAAGTACGTGGATACTTTTAAACATGAAACGAAGGATATTGTTTATGTGGGGTGCACAAAATTAAAGTGGTGTGCTATTTCATATCGTGAAGTGTCTTATGAATATGCATTAAATGATTTAATTCAAAAAAGAGAGCGATTGATAGAATCTTTAAATTCTAAAATACTACAACCTGTCTTCTTAAAAAAAGGGGAAGTATGTTGGATCAAAGGGAATATAGAAGAGAGTTTGATTTTGTTTGAGAACTATTTGTGGTATTCAAATTCGATGCGTAAGTGGTTGTGGCTGCAAGATTTTGATGAAATAAAAGATGTTTTATTGAATCCATTTTGTATTGTGAATGAAAAGTCGAATTCAGAATTCATAGTGGTTACTAGGGATTTAAAATGTCAGCCAAAAGATTATTATTGTTTGATCTATATAGGAAAGAAAGAACCATCCTTCCATTATGACTATTGTATTCAAAATATATGTATTTCCAATATAAATAAAGATCAAAAAAGATATCTTTTAAAATCACAGAATATGGATTTTTATCAACAGTTGATTGAGAAAGGACCCATTCGAAAAGAGCGCTATGTGATGAGGGTTCCTGTTGGAATGCGTGAATCCAATCAAATTGTGTATATGGATTTTCGTAAATATGGATCTCACGGATTGGTTGCGGGTATGACCGGATTTGGAAAAAGTGAATTTATAAGTTTTTTGTTGATGATGATGATTTGGCATAATGCTCCAAGTCAATTTCAATATATATTAATCGATTTTAAAGGAGGTGCTTTTGGACAGCCATTTTATGAATTTGCGCATTGTGCAGGAATTGTTACAAATCTGGATGCACAATCCATGGAACGCTTTTTTATGAGTATGAATTATGAACTGGAAAAAAGGCAACGCTTATTTTTAGCGGCAAAAGTAGCCGATATCAACGCCTATAATGAAACGCACACACTTTCGCATCTATGGATATTTGTGGATGAGTTTGCGCAATTAAAGACTCGTTTTCCGCAATTTATGTCACAGCTTCAAGAAATCGCACGTATTGGAAGATCTTTAGGGATACATTTAGTTCTAAGTACACAAAAACCTTTGGGAATCATTGATGATCAAGTTATGTCAAATACAAGTTGGAAGGCGTGCTTCCATGTGAATAATGTACAAGATAGTCGTGAGATTCTACAAAACGAAAAGGCTTATACTTTAAAGAATCCAGGGGATATGGTTCTACAAACAAAAAATGAGAGTATTGAATGTAAAAGTTTTTATCTACAAAAATATGTGGATGAAAAGTCTTGGCGTGAAATCAATGAGCGAAAAGAAGTTATCCAATCCAAACAACATTTAAGTATGCGTGTAATAGATGCATTAAAAGAAAAAGTCAATGTGTTGAAAGAAGAAAAATCATGGGTATTGTTGCCAAAGAAAGTTTCAAAAGAGGACTTTGGAATTTTGGATTTACCATTTAAACAAAAGCAGTGTGAGCTTGTTTTTGATTATTTACAGCTTATATATACAAAGAGTATGGATATTGTATATAGCTTAATAAATTACTTTAAGGATGAAACCATTTACGTATATGGAACTCATGTATTAAATGATTATGTGGATTTTAACTTTTTTAAATCGAGGTGTTTTCATCAGATTCAAAGTGGAGTTTGTATTGTTTTTGAAGATGAAAATCTTGATTTATCTTTATTGAATGAAAATGTGCGTACATTTATTATTACGGAAAATGAGAACACTCGATTGAAATGGATACAAAGTAAGTATGTATTTGATGTGGATAGTTTGGATGATAAAAGAATATATTTTGACACCTACCAATTGCCTTCTTATCTAAACATGACATGTTATGAAAATACATATGTAGAGTGTATTTATAATCGAGTAAGTGAATCCAATTTAAAAAGAAGAGCGTGTAAGCCATTTTCTTATCGAAAAGAACGAAATTGTATTGGCTTTGAAAGTCAGAGTGATCGCCCTGTGTTTATTGATGAGAAAAGAAAACTTTATATTTTATACATGCATGAAGAATATAGGTGTAAAGCTTATAAGCTATGTGAGAATCTTTCACATCTTAAAATTTGTTCAGACTTAGGTTCAAATAGTGATATTTATGTAATTTGTGTAGATTTTAAACAATTGACAAATGAAGTGTTTCAAAAAGCTTTATATCAGGCGCAAGTATTGTGGGTTGGCTATGGATTGAAGGAGTATGGATATACATTGAGGCGTAAACTTCCTTATGAAAGCTTTGATTGTGTATTTTTTAAAGATCAAAATGAAGGGATTGGGGTTTATGAATGAGATCGGCATATATCTTTCTTTTGATCGAAAGATGATTTTTGTTTCTGAGTCGTATCGAGTACAAGATTTTTTTGATGAGTTTTTAGAGTATGAAGTACGATATGTGTTTAATGTTACGGTAATGTGTTTTTTGGATTTGAATAAAACATTTAAAGAAAATCATATTGCGCATTGCGATATGTTGATTTATGGGAGGTAAATTTATTTATGAAAATTTCAGTGGATTATTCAGAAGTATATCAAGCAAGTGTTTATGTGAAAAACAAAGCGGATAGCTATAATGATCTAATTCAAAATTTATATAAAAGAGTGGAGCAGATGCAAAGCATTTGGCAGGGTGTAGATCATTTGGCGTTTCAAAATCAGTTAGAAGAATTTAGACCAAGCCTAAATGAAATGTATCAAGTGATTTTAGAATATAGTAATGTTCTAAAACAAACGGCTTCGGTATATGAAAAACTTCAACAAGATCGTGTTCAACAAGCTAAATTATTATTGTAGGAGGAATGGTTATGACACAAATTCAAATATCAAGTGAAGATGTAATGGCGTATTCAAAACAAGTCGATGCGTATGCCAATGAGATTCGTACAGTATTTAATGAAATTGAATCTAAGATGTATTATGTGGAATCGATTTGGCAGTCTCCTGCATCTAAATATTTTATGGAACAGTTTCAAACATTAAATCCTGCTATGATGTCGTATTTGGAAACATTAACGCGTTTTTCTACATATTTACATCAAACCGCAAATCTATATCAGGAAAACGAACAAAATTTGATGCATCATGGATGAGATACAATTTTATAAAGTATTATCAAGTGATTTAAGCTCTCTTTTGAATCAAACCAAAAATGCAGTATCGAGTGAAGAGTTTGTCTATGTAAATCAAAAGGTATCGCGAATTCAATATTTGATTCAGATACAAATACAGGAAATTTTAAATCATGAAAGCCGATAGTCTTTCTTGTAAGAATTTAAGTGCACAATATAATTTACTGGCATCAAGAAATATTGCGTTAAAGAATCCTGCATTAAAGGAAAGACAAAATCGTATCGCAAAAGAAATTATCGATATTTCGAACTATTTATCGAAAAGTGCTAATTTAATCGAGAATACAGAAAACAAACAATTGTTGTTTCAGCCTGGTAAACATAATTTCACTAAGTATGTAAACTTGAATTTAGTTTCGCAGCTGACTAAACAAAGTCGATATTCTTATGGCTCAATCGGATATACAGCTTCATTAAAGGAATGGAACAAAAACTATACGAGGGATTATTTTCATGTGGGGGCCAATGCGGCTATATTAGATGGAGAAATTAAATCGAGTATAAGTGCTCGGTTATGGAAAAATAAAAAATTTGATCCTCGTGTTGTATTACAAGGTGAGGCTAGTGTTGCCTTATTATCATCAACGGTGAATGCACGTATTGGTAATTCAAAAGTGTATGCGAGTGCTCGTGCAACAGGACAAGTCGGTGTGGCGTATGCGAATTGTAAGGCCGTGTTTTCTAAAAAGGTTCAGTCGTTTGAGGCTGGTGTTGGTGTTGCAGCCTTAAGAGGAGAAACGCGTTGTGTTTTAAATATTCTTGGTGCAAAAGTAACTTTAACTGCACAAGGAAGTGTTGGAAGTGCTGAGGCAAACTTTTCATATCATTTTTCAAATAGAGAGTGGGAAATTGGATCTAAGCTTGGTTTTATTGCGGGGCTGGGCTTTAAAATCAATGTGAGCTATTAAAAGGAGGTTAAATGAAAGATTTATTACCAATTGGAAGTGTAGTGACTTTAAAAGAAGGAACTAAAAGATTAATGATTATTGGGCGTCTTCAACAAAATGTAAGGACAAAGAAAGTGTATGATTATGCAGGATGTTTATGGCCAGAAGGCTATATGGATAAGGATTCTTGTTACGTATTTGATCATGAAGATATTGATTGTCTTTACTATATTGGATTGCAGGATATAGAAGAGTTCAATTTTCGGTTTGAACTCGATGAAATGAGAAAAAAAACAAGCCAATAGACATTTGTCTATTGGCGTTTTATTAGTCTTTAGATTTCGCAAGATCCGGTCTAGAAACTAGATATTCTGGATTGTTTGCCTTTAAATTGTCGAATACATCTTGATCATGCACTTCAAAATTGTATTTCTTTAAGTAATATACAAGACAAGCTTTTTTGACATCATCATCACTGCTTAATGTTGTATAGACTTCATCTTTAATATCTTTGTATGTGTTTGTTACTAATACGGCAACGTAAGCATATGTTGTTCCACTGCTTTCGTTTGTGAAAATTTCATCGATGACTCCAGCTTTTTTTGTCTTATATAACTTATTGATCATTCGAGTGGAAATATCTGTTTTCTTTGTTGTAATTAATGTTTCTTTTCCTGAATATGTGGCTGAATCGACCATATATTGTGAAGCTACTTCTTCAGGGTCTGTTCCATCTTTTAAAGCTTTCAATGCTTTTTTAGCTGTTGCCTTATTTTCACATTGAATGATACGAGCTTTACTTGGTTTATATGTGTTTTGAACATCTTTTTTAGCATCTGTGAAATATTTTTCTGTTAATTCACTTGCTTGTAAACTTGGAATCAAAACTTTATTCATATATTGTTTTGTGCTTGTATAACCAAGAGATTTAATTTGACTTTCAAAATCGGACATATTTCCTTTATAGTTGTCGATTTGTTCTTGGGCTTTTTCTTTCATTTCATCGGTTACTTTAACTTCTTGTTTATAGATTGCTTGCTTAACAAGTTCCATTGTAAGATCTGTACCTGTTGAAATTTTTAATAAATCATATTCATCGCCTTTTGTATATGTTGTATTGCCAATGGTCATGATGGCTTCATCTTTATCTTTAATTGTGGCAGTTGCTCCAGAACATGCACTCAACATCATGGCTGCACATACAAGTAGTATAGGTGTCTTTTTCATTATTGATCACCTCCATAAGTCGTTTTTACATAGTTGTCAAATTTTTTCTTAGTGTCTTTATCGTTGAATTTAATATCTAATTTTTTCGCGTAGGAATCTAGAATTTTGTATGAAAGAGAAGAGTCACTGTTTAAGATCGCATATAATGCTTGGTTTGAAACTGTGTCATTTTTTGCGTTGAAGATTTTATTTGAATCTGTTTCTTTTACATAAACTCTATATAAGCTTGTGCCACTTGAATTTGTAACTGTAACCCAGTCGCTAGTTTCACCTTTTTTAAGATTAATGGCAGCTGTAACTACATCAGCAGGTACAGTAGAAGTTGAACTTGAGTCTGAGCTTGTTGAATTTGAATCTACATATCCTGCAAAACCTTTTTTGTTTGCGGTATTTGAATCTTCAGAGAAGGCTTTTGCGACATCCGCAAAACTTTCTTTTTCTAAAGCTTTATCAATGTTGTCTTTCTTTTTTGTTTCTGTTTCTGTTAAATTATCGGCATCACTTACTTCCATTTTAATGATAGAAACAGTTCTAGGGCTTTTTTCTTCCCAGGCTTTTTTTACTTCATCAAAATGTTTTGTGATATATTTTTTATTCATTTCTTTTTCTTTAACGCTTGTTATGCAATAGTCATTTAATTGTTCAAAGGATGAATAGCCATATTTAGCTAGTTCTGAAGTTAAAGTGGATTCATAATCGTCACTTTGTTTTGATGCGTTTGATTTAATATTAGATTCCAATGTATTTGCCTGTTTTTTAATATCTTTTGTAGTTTCGATTGATTGATCGATGACGGCATTTTTATACATATTGTAGATAGTTGAACCATCATATGGTGCGGATTCGTCATATAAATCATTTGCGGTAATATCGTCTTTATCGATTGAAGCAACAACTTGCTCATTATTTGATGATTTTGCGGATACATTGTCTTTATTTGTGTCATAAATAAAGTAGCCAATAAAACCAATAATAATTATGGCAATTAGGACGACAAACCAGTTATTTCGTAAAATATCAGTCATAATTAACCTCCTTGAGAATGTCTTTTCAATTATACGAGATATCTTTTTAAAATGCAATGAACCGCCGAGATGTATTAATTGAGATTTTAATAATTATTTGGTATTATATTGCAGTGAAAAGAGGTAGAATGTATGGCAGATTTGGTCATTAAGGATCTTCATGTATCCGTGGAGAATAAAGAAATTTTAAAAGGGTTGAGTTTAACTGTAAAATCAGGTGAGCGTCATGCCCTAATGGGACCTAATGGAAATGGTAAATCTACATTGCTTGCAGCCATTATGGGAAACCCAAAATATACAGTTACATCTGGTTCAATCACATTAGATGGTAAAGATGTACTACAAATGTCTGTAGATGAAAGAAGTAAAGCTGGACTTTTCTTAGGAATGCAATATCCAAGTGTTGTTTCTGGTGTTACAAACTCTGACTTTTTAAGAAGTGCAATGAATGCACGTTTAGAAAAACCAATCTCATTATTTAAATTCATTAAGGAAATGGATAAGGCGATTGAGCAATTAGAAATGAAGAAAGACTTAGCTCACCGATTCTTAAATGATGGATTTAGTGGTGGAGAGAAGAAGCGTAATGAAATCGTTCAAATGATGATGTTAAAACCATCGATTGCCATGTTGGATGAAATTGATTCAGGACTTGATGTGGATGCATTGCGTATTGTTTCAGATGCCATCAATCAATGTCAAAAACAAACAGATCTTGGTTTATTGATCGTATCTCACTATGCACGTTTCTATGAATATTTACAACCAACACATGCTCACGTATTAATGGATGGACAAATTGTTGTATCTGGAGATGCAAGTCTTGTTGAAAAAGTAGATCAAGAAGGATATGAATGGATTGAAAAAGAGTACCACGTAACCGCAAATAAAGAAGAAGATAAACAACCTATTTCTTTAGGTTCTTGTGGAGCAAAAAAATATGCTTAATCGATTCGATGTTCATAATAGTGAAACTTTAAATATTCAAATTGATCGTCATGATCAAAAATCTTATTTGATTGAATTAAGCAAAGATTGCACAAAATTAGATTTAAGAGTGGAATGTTTAGAAAATTCTTTTTCAAAATTCTTTATTCTAAATCATGCTGAAAATGCATGTGAATTAAATATTAATATGGTACTTAAACAAGATGCCAATTGCCAGATGGGTGTCTTGGATTTAGAAAAAAGCCCGCTAAAATGGAATCACTATGTAGATCTTCAAGAACCGGGTGCAGAATATGAAATTTTAAGTGGTCAATTATGTCAGGAACATATCGAAAAAGTATGCGATATGGAAGTAAGACATAATGCACCGCATACAAATGGTCAAATGAAAAATTTTGCTGTTCTATTTGATCATGGTCAATACCAAATGGTTGCCAATGGCAATATCAAAAAAGGATGCTTTGATGCACAATCTCATCAGGCAACGCGTGTACTAACTTTAGGTCAAGGACACAAGACGAAAGTTATTCCATTATTATTAATTGATGAAAATGATGTAAAGGCAAGTCATGCCCTTACAATTGGTCAGCCAGATGCAGATCAGTTATATTATTTACAGTCTCGTGGATTAAGTACAAAACAAGCTGTTGGCTTATTAAGTGTAGGTTACTTCTTACCTGTCATTGATTTAGTAGAAGATGAAGAATTAAAGAACAGTCTTCGTCAAGAAATGGAAAGTAAGGTTGGATTGTATGGACATCAGTAAAATTCGTAAAGATTTTCCAATTTTAACCCGTACAATGTCCAATAAACCCTTAGTATATTTAGATAATGGGGCAACTACATTAAAGCCCCAACCTGTCATTGATGCTGTTGTGAATTACTATACATACCTTGGTGCGAATGCCCATCGTGGTGATTATGAAATGAGTGCTCAGGTAGATAGTGCATTTGAGGGGGCTCGTTGTCGTACACAGAAGTTTTTAAATGCCAAATATAAAGAGGAAATCGTTTTTACTTCTGGTTCAAGCGAAGGTTTGAATTTAGTTGCGATGATGGTTACTCAGCAACTGTTAAATGAAGGCGATGTCATTTTAAGTGATGAAAGTGAACATGCTTCAAGCATCTTACCTTGGATGCAAGCGGGAAAGAAAAAGGGAACAAAAATTGATTATATACCTTTAGATGAAGAGGGTAAGATTACCGTTGAAAACTTTAAACGTGTTTTAACAGACAAGGTAAAAGTCGTAGCGATTGCGATGGTATCTAACGTTTTAGGTTTTGTAGCCCCAGTTAAAGAAATTGCCAAGATCTGTCATGAAAGAGGCATTCTGCTTGTGATTGATGGAGCACAAAGCACACCTCATTTAGATATTGATGTACAAGATCTAGATTGTGATTTTTATGCCTTTAGTGCACACAAAATGTGTGGTCCTACAGGTGTAGGGGCTTTATATGGTAAGAAAAAATGGTTGGACCAATTAGAACCAATTTTCTATGGTGGAGAAAGTAATGCTCGATTCGATAAATCTTGTTCATTAACTTTAAAAGAAACTCCATTGAAGTTTGAATCGGGAACGCAGCCAATTGAGGGCGTTATTGGTATGGCGGCTGCCATGGATTATTTGGATTCAATTGGTAAAGAGAACATTCATGCGCATGAAGTTGAATTAAAAGAATATTTTTTAGAAAAAGCTAAAGCTTTAGGAAATATTGTTGTATATAACGAGAATGCGAAAAGTGGTATTGTGACATTTAATGTGAAGGACAAAGATCAAATGATTTTTGCGCAAGATGTCGCAAGCTATTTAAATACGTTTGGCATTGCCGTTCGTTCGGGACAGCATTGTGCTAAATTACTTCCGGATGTATTAAAAACACCGGGTACTTGTCGTGCAAGTTTCTATTTGTACAACACAAAAGAAGAAGTCGATCAATTGATTGATGCTTTAAAGAATGCAACAGTTGAAAACTGTGTCAGCATTTTCTTTTAGGAAGGAAGCTTAATTATGTCAAATATTGATCCTATGTTGATGCGCCAAATTATTATGGATCATTATGACTATCCTCGTAATAAAGAATTGACAGATAATGAAGGTTATATGTCACGTCATATGGCGAGTGATTCTTGTATTGATGATATTACGGTGCAGACAAAAATTTCCGATGGGAAAATTGATGATATTCGTTTTGATGGTGTTGCCTGTACGATTTCTACAGCTTCAACTTCAATTATGTCTGAATTATTAAAAGGAAAGACAACTCAAGAAGCAAAAGAAATTATGGATAACTATTTCAAAATGATTGATCAAAAAGAATATGATGAAGATGTTTTGGATGAGGCAATTGCGTTTCAAAATGTTGGTAAACAAGCAAACCGTATCAATTGTGCCACAATTGGTTGGAAGGCTATGCGTGAAATGATTAAGGAAAGTGAGGATGGAAAAGATGAGTAATGAAAAAGATATCGCACTTTCTAGTGAATATGAATATGGTTTTCATGATGAAGATGTAAGTGTATATAAAACACAAAAAGGTTTGAATGAAGAAACGGTACGTACGATTTCTAAAATCAAAAAGGAACCGGAATGGATGTTACAATTGCGATTGGATGCATATCATTCTTTTGTGGAGCAACAAAATCCAAATTGGGGACCGGATTTAAGTGAAATTGATTTTGATGATTACACTTACTATATTAAACCGAGTGATAAACAAGAAAAATCTTGGGATGAAGTGCCGGATACCATTCGTAATACATTTGATAAATTAGGAATTCCAGAAGCAGAACAAAAGTTTTTGGCAGGAGTTTCTACACAATATGAGAGTGAAGTTGTTTATCACAACATGTTAGAAGAAGTGGAAGAAAAGGGTGTTATCTTCTTAGATACAGATTCGGCTTTAAGAACATGTCCAGATTTATTAAAGAAATACTTTGGTAAATTAGTGCCTTATACAGACAATAAATATGCAGCTCTAAATACAGCTGTATGGTCTGGTGGATCTTTCATTTATGTACCAAAGGGTGTGAAGTTAGAAAAACCTCTACAATCTTATTTTCGTATCAACTCAATGTCAATGGGGCAATTTGAAAGAACATTGATTATTGTCGATGAAGGTGCAGATGTGCATTATGTAGAAGGATGTACTGCACCAACGTATTCAAAAGATTCTTTACATGCGGCAGTTGTAGAAATCTATGTACACAAGAATGCGAAGTGTCGTTATTCAACTGTACAAAACTGGTCTAGCAACATCTTAAACTTAGTTACAAAACGTGCAAAAGTATTTGAAAACGGACATATGGAATGGATTGATGGAAATGTTGGATCTCATGTCAATATGAAATATCCAGCTTGTATTTTAGCTGAACCATACGCAAAGGGAACAACCATTTCAATTGCGGTAGCGGGTGAAAATCAAATTCAGGACGCGGGTAGTAAAATGATTCATTTGGCTCCTCATACTTCAAGCACAATTATTTCAAAATCGATTGCTCGTAATGGTGGAGAAGTCAATTATCGTGGTTGGGTAACACATTCAAAAAATGCAGCCTATGCCAAGAGTAAAGTAGAATGTGATACGTTGATCTTAGATAAGAAATCTCGTAGTGATACAGTTCCAATGAATGTATCTTATAATGATACGTCTCAAATTGAGCATGAGGCTACCGTTTCAAATATTAGTGAAGAACAATTGTTCTATTTAATGTCTCGTGGTTTGACTCGTTCACAAGCTACAGAAATGATCGTAATGGGATTCTTGGAACCATTTACACGTGAACTTCCAATGGAATATGCGGTTGAGTTGAATCAAATGTTGAAGTTGGATATGAGTGACAGCATTGGATAAGCGTAAAGAATGTATTCAAAGGCGTAGTTTATTATCAAACTCCAAAAGACTTTTAAAAGAAAAGGCAATCACAAATTGTGTTTTGCCTTTTTTAAAAGGAAAAATTGGAACCTATATCCCGATTCGAAATGAAGTGGATGTATATTCAAATTTTAAAGAGGAATTTGATCTTTATATTCCAAAGATGTTAGATGATACTACGATTGCCTTTTACTCAGACAAAGAAGAAAAAATAAATGGCCCTTTTTCTACGATTGAACCTATTGGAATTTGTGAAGAAAAAGATTTAAATGTGATTCTAGTTCCTGTCGTAGGCTTTTTTGATACATATCGTCTTGGGTATGGAAAAGGCTATTATGATAGGTATTTGAAAGATAGTTCAGCATTGAAGATCGGGATTGCTTTTGATGTGCAAGAAATAAAGTTTGATGTAAAACCAACGGATGTTAAGTTAGATATGATTATTACAGAATCGAGGATATTACGATGAAAATATTATTTTATGGGGATAGCAATACTTGGGGCTATGATGCCAAGGATGCTTCAAGACAAAAGAATCGTTTCACACAGTTCATTAAACAAGAGTTTAGTCAGCATGAAATCATTGAGGAAGGTTTATGTGGAAGGACTTTGTGTTTAGATGATCCGTATGATGAAGATCGTAACGGAACTAAAATGATTTCGATGGTTTTAAAGACACATGCTCCCATTGATGTTGTATTCATTATGTTGGGTACAAATGATGCAAAGCGTCAATTTTCAACAAATTCCATTTCATTAGAGAAGGGAATCCGTACCTTATTATATAAGGCTTTGAATCTGGAAATTTATCGGGATGGATCAAAAGTACCTCAATTTTTTGTGGTTTGTCCACCAAAAATGAATAGAGATGGATTGAATAATGAAAGAACGAAAGAAAATTTTGGGGATGCTGGTTTTGAAATATTAAATAACACAAAGCCTTATTTAGAAAAAGGATGTCGTGACTTTGATGTAGAAGTGATTGATACACATGCGATTGCTGGAAGTATAGATGGTATCCACATGGATGAAAGTGGTCATAAACAAGTTGCGGATGTGTTAATATCTGTGATTCAAGAATTATAGGAAAGGAAGATACTTAATGAGTGCTTATACAAATGGTTTAGTGTTCTGGAAGCATTTTGAAAAGAAGCAAGATGCGATTTTTAATTATTTAAAATCAGAACAATATGAAGAATTAAACGATATTATCCAGGAATTGGATGAAGAAGTGATGGAAATGAGTGGTGCCCATTTCTTTGTCGAAAATTTTTATGATTCTTTTGAGATGACCTTTGATACAGGTCCAAATAAGACGACACAATATCTATGTCAGATGCTTTGTGATATTGCGCCAAAATCTGTAAAACAAAATTGGATCATGAATGCTTGTTTACCTGCAATGTCGCAAAAGGCGATTCAGGCTATGGTTCAAATCAAAAATGAAGAGTATACTTTAGCTGATTTCCATGTTTTCTATCAAATCGAAAATGATATGTTGGATTGTAAAGTATATTGTCCTGGGTTTAATTTAATTGGAAATCCTGAAAATAAAAAAGAAATGAGTATGTATTTATTAGAGCTTGCGATTGGCCAGCTTGCCTATGAAGCATATATTTGTCGTGTTGACTTTATAGATACGCCAGATTCAAATATGAAATTCTGTCAAATGATGGATTTTTATGAAGTAATCATGGCACTTGTTGAAAAAAATCATTGGAAAGAATATGATAAGCCAATCGATATTTATTCGGTTTATCAGCCAATTCAAGATTTTGCGCATGATGCTCTAAGAAAAGATATGAAATTGATTTTTACAACACATCCTTTATTGGTTGAACAAACGATTGAGGATAAGGAAGAAGTTTTGGCAGATCTAAGCAGTAAGGATGGTGAATTTGGATATGTGTATTATTCAAATCCTTTCCATAATAAGGAGGATGCTTTATATCGTCAAAAGTTATCAAAAGAATTGAATGAAGCTATTTCTAAAGTGCATGCAGGAAAAGTGGTTGGAGGAGCTATTGGTAAAAGTTTTTCCTATATTGATTGGATCGTGTATGATAAAGACTTGTTTATGAAGGTTTTCAACCAATTAAAAAAACAGCTCGATGCAAGTGTCGAACTGTATTATCAAAAATTTTAATGACTTTGAATATCAGCGCAGGCATTGAGCAGGCGCTGTCTTTTCATTCCTACAAGAGGTTTTTCTGGATTTTCTAAAAATCGAGCTAATACGTCTGCATCTTTTAAGGCTTCACATAATGGGGAGTCAAAAGATTCTTTTTTTGAATGTTGACGAATCGCATATGTGATATCATCAATTTCAGTTGTTTTAAATAAACCACATTCTTTTAAATATTTATATGCATGAAGACTAGATAACTTTGCGTGTTGTGAATGGGGACAATTATCAACAAATTGAGCATAATCATGGAAAAGAGCAGCCACTTTAGCACGTTCTAGATTTGTGCCTCTTGCCATAGCTATGAATGTAATCGAAAGGTCCACACTTGCGGTATGTGTGAGTGCTGCAATTTTTAGATCTTCATTATAAATTTTAGCATATTGACCATATACATATTCTTTAACTTTTTCATATCGCTCTAACATAATAATCCCTCTCTTTCATGAAAAAAGCGCACGATGTGCGCTTGATTCGAACAAATTTCTACGCAGCTGTATCTACAACTGTGACATTGTTAGCTTGTTGACCACGATCGCTTTCAACAACGTCATAAGTAACAGTTTGTCCTTCTTCTAAAGTTTTAAATCCTTCAGAATTAATTGATGAATAGTGTACGAATACATCTTTTCCATCTTCGCTGGTAATGAATCCATAACCCTTTTCAGCGTTAAACCATTTTACTTTACCTGTGCTCATGCCTATACCTCCTGGACTAAGCCAATATCCTTTGACCGTTAAAATCGAAAGTACTTGCATACAATAGCATTTATCACAATCAGAATATGAGTCTAATCCTTAACTGCTTTCATTTTAGCATTTTCTAACAATAATGTCATTCAAAAATAACATTTTTGTATAGTTATTGTGTCATATTTTGTTTATAATGATTATATAAAAAGGAGGGCATGTGTTTTATGCTTATTCAAGATGATGCTTTGCGTAGTGTTATTGCGCGTACATTACGTGTTAAAGAAGAAGAACTAACCGAAGATTTGATGAAAGAATTGATTCACTTAGAAGTACAGGATCATGAAATAGCAACTCTAGAAGGTTTGCAGTATGCAGAGAATTTAGAGACTTTAAATGCAAGTAACAACAAGTTACAGACATTGGATCCTATTCGTGATTTACATAATTTAGTTTGTCTAGATGTTTCACGAAATCAATTAAGAGATTTGCAGGCTTTACATGGCTTTCGACAACTTAAAAAATTAAATGTATCAAGAAATAACTTATATACAATGGATATTTCAAGTGTTGCAGCCATGATTGATTTGGAAGTATTGAATCTTTCAAAGGCTAAAGTAGATAGTTTGATTTATTTGGAACATTGTAAAAAACTAGAAGAAGTTCATATCAACACAGAAAATGGTCCATTTAGCTATGCGATCTTAGGTGTACTTAAAAAATTAAAAAAATTAGATATGGGTGGTATGCGATTATTCAATATTGAAGATTTAACATATCTTTCGAATGTTGAAGAATTGGATTTAAATACGAACTTAATGTCTGATTTAAGTCCATTATTATCGATGAAAAACTTAAAGAAATTAAATGTTTCAAACTGTCCATATTTAAAGGATTATTCTGTATTAAAGGAATTTTCTAACCTAAAATCATTGAATATTTCTTATAATGAACCTGATCACTTTATGTTCTTAAAGGAATTAAATCATTTAGAATCGTTATCTATGGAACAAACTGGATTCAAAGATATGTCATTGTTAAATAGCTTAGGTGACTTAAAAGAGTTAAATGTGTCTAAGAATCGTTTAAAGAATTTAGAAAAATTCACAAATGTAGAACACTTAGAAACTTTGGATGCGAAGTTCTGTCAATTAACGGAAATTCATTTCTTAAAGAATGCGCATCAATTGAAACATTTAAATTTATTCACAAACCGTATCAAGGATATTCGTATTTTAAAGGATGCCAAAGAAATGGTATATTTAAATGTGGGCCGCAATGATATTAAGGATATTACTTGTTTAAAAGATATGAAACAATTGGAAATCATTTCTTTAGAAAATAATAATGTTAAGGATTTAAAACCATTATCTGAACTTACGAATCTTTGCGATGTGGATCTATACAACAATGTCATCGAGGATTTAACGCCGTTAGAAAATCTAGAGTTTATTTCTTATTTACGATTGGATCACAATGCCATTACGGATTTAACTCCATTATCAAAACTTAAATTTTTGCGTTCTTTAACTTTGAAGGCAAATTATATTACAGATGTAACTCCATTAAAAGATTTAGAATTATTAGAAGCACTACGTCTAGATGATAATCCAATTCAAGATACAAGTGTATTAGAAAGTATGGAGTTCTACGAAAAATTTACGAATTAGACAAAATCCCCTTTATATAAAGGGGATTTACTGATTTTATGTTGAATTATGACTTAAAAATTTGAAATTGCGTTTAAAATCTTATCTTCCTCAGTGTTAATCAAGTGTCAATAGGCAACCGTTGTGGTACGAATGAGCTACCACACCTGATACGTAGTTTTGATGCGATAGTCATCTTTTTACGTGAGAGTATTGGTAGTACTTTGAATTGTTTTGGATGTTGGTAGCATCCAGGATTTTTTATTTTGCTTCGTTAAAAAGAAAAAGCTATCCGAAACCGAATAGCTTTTCCGTATCTGCGGTACCCACAAATGTGTTACCGAAATAAATACCAGCAGTGCCTGATACAATGTATCATCACTGAAATTCATCTTTACAATAACATGAATTTCTTTAAAATCAAGCGTTTTACAAGGCGATGTTGGTTATATCTTTTACGATTTCAGTGTCAATTCTATCCATTGTTTCATTGGATAACTGTATTTTTCCAATTGGATCCAATGCATTAATCGATTTCTTAATTCTATATTTACTAATGGTTGTTATAGATAAAATCTTTGCATATGAATCTTTGTCTTTTCCGTTGTAGAAATTAGTTATATTTTGGAGCATATTCAAGGCTTTGTTGATAACACCTGCAATTTCATTAGTCGTATAATGAATTGTACCATCAGAAGCAGCCTTCTTCGGTTTGATTATCATACAATAATGTTCAATCAAAGAATCGTGAAACGTGACCGATTGCCCTTCATGATGTTTAAAAGTTTCGTTTTCATCCATTAATAAACCTTCTATTATTGCAGAAAAAGCTACTGAGATAAACTCAGTAGCTTTCAATAGATCGGCGCTAAGGCCATAATGTGAATCTAATCGGCGCTAAGGCCATAATTCAATTATATCTTAATTGAAAAGTACTGAATTGTCAATTCTATTGTTTCTCTTTGGCTTGTGTAAAAGCTTCTATGATACCTTTATCGATTTTGTCCATAACACTATCAGGAGCTTTGATTCTTTTGATTGGATCCAGATGATTCATGGGGTTAACAATCTTAGATTTATCTATCGTTGTAATTTGATAAATATTGGCATAAGAAGATTTTTTGATGTTCTTATATTTATTCTCAAGGTCATCAAAGTATTTGATGTTATCAAAATATGCCTTAAGATCTCTACCAATCTGACTAAGCTCATCTAGTGTAGTTGTATCATCTTTTTGTATTCTTTCAGCTTGGATCTTTGTTTTCAACAGAAGATCATAGTAATAATTCTTTTCCCTTAGTAACTCAAGAAAAACGCTGTCGCTGATACAACTTCCAATAGACATCAAGTGGTTTCCTGATTTTGAAGTTAATGGAACTACTGTTAGTGTTCCTATATAGGGCTGGTCTCTTTTTGTGATAACTATTGCATAATGTATCCCTTTAATTTCATATCCAGTTTGCGGCTCAAATTTTACTTGTATAATTTGCCCACGTCTGTAGTATTTAAATTTTTTTCCTTCACTCATTTGGCTGTTTCCTTTCTATGCTTATTCTTAAGTTTTTGAAAACTTATAATTTTAATCAAAAGCAAGATATAATTACATACCTAAATTACTTATTATCTTTCTTAACTCTTTCTATTCCTGAATTGGTAGATCAGGTAAGTTAGCTCTCTCATCTTCTTCAACATTCTCTTTTTTAAAGCCACGATTGAAAAATAAGAATATAGAAATAAACGATAAAATACATTGCGCTGTTGAACAATAAAATCTTTCTGGAACAAATATAATTGCTACAAAATATCAGATGCACGAAATTAAAGTGACAATCCAGTTCTTCGATATCGCAACAACTCCAGTTAAAAAGAAATTGATTACCATACAAATTGTAAAAGGCAATAAATATCTTAATGCCAACATTGCACCTACTACGTTTTTTGTTGACAATAAGCGAAATGTCATATAAAGTAAAAATGTAAATTGTTCGAGGAGAACAGAATAAACAGTACGCTTAGATTTGAGCGTACTGTTTTTCTATGCTCAACTCATTTATCATTTTTGCATATTTCTTTTTATTTCGATTCTTTCTTAACTTGTGCGTTGCTGGATTATAGTACCTAACGAGTATCTCTAAGCTATTACAATGCATTACGCAATTCCTGATAGCTACTAATGTGAATACCTTGTCTATAAAGTCGTTAATATTTTTAACTCCAAAATTCATACCTAGACTTTTAAAGTCTTTTAATAATTGTTTTTGCAATCCTTGATCCAAACCTGAAAATATTGTTAATGAAACTCCTAAGCTCATTCTGTCAAAAAAACAATATATATCTGCATAACCACTAATACTTTTTTCAAGTTGCTTAATATGGTTGTTCATATGTTCTAAACGACTATCGCTATAATCAGAATTCATAGGGATTCTTAAACGAACAGATTCTAAATAAGCAACTAATTTATTTTCATCGTTTATTTCTGTTGATGTTAAAATTCAATATCTCTTTCATAAATATGTTTACCATCAATTTTAACCTCGTTACCATCTTTATCAAATTTAGAGAAATGATGTTTATAAGGCGTAATCACATTTATATAATTATATTTAAAAAGTATATCTCGAGCCTGTTGCTCGTGGATACTATTAAAAGTTATTTTCTTATTTGTCTTTAGATATTCGATTTGTTCTTGAGCATTCTTAGCCGGTTTATATGTTGTCATCATATTTCTCCTTTTGTTTCTTTTATCTTTTATGTCATAATTTTTAACACTCTTTCTTAAATCTATAATCAAAAATCAGATATAATTACATACTAGAAATTACTTATTATTCTTCTTAATTGTTTTATATACCGTTTGAGCTAATGTTTGCTGTATGTGTTGACCTTTGTTGAATTGTAATCAACATATTTCTAGGTGTTTTTGTTAATACGATAACAGATCGAATATTACTATATATCATTACACCTATATTCTACTAAAATCTTCGATCGATGGATATTTTAAAATAAAGTGAATATTGAATGTTAAATTCATCTAAATTAAATACATATTACACAGTACTTGACAATCCAAGGTAGTGTGTATATCATAATAGTGAAGAGGTGATAATATGCAACCAAGAGCTGTTATATATTGCTCTAAACATGGAGCTACAAAAGAATTAGCACAATGTTTAGGTAAAAAATACAATCTTCCTGTTATTTCCATCGATCATATTTCAGGTTATTCCTTTCAGAATATTCCTGTATATTTTTGTGGATGGATTCGCAATGGAAAGATAATGGGATTGACTAAAGCTTCTAAATTATTTATGTGCGTTCAAGTGATAGGTGTAGGTGCTGTTGAATATAATGAAGCTTATGAACTGAAATTAAAATATAAAAATAAGCTTGTGAATCAAGATTTTAAATATATTCAATCCAGCAAAGGTTTATCATTAAATCCTTTTGAAAAGGTGTATGTGGATGTGTTTCAACCATCTTTGATAGGAAAGAGTAAGGGCGTGGCGCATGAATACTCAATTTAAAAAGGGCGTCTTAGAATTGATTGTATTAAAGGCGATTGTGGCTGATGATCTATATGGATATCAACTTGTATCTAGAATTAATGAAGTGATTCAAGTGAATGAAGGAACGATTTATCCTTTACTGAAGCGTTTATCGAATGATCATTTATTAGAATCTTATTTAAAAGAATCAACAGAAGGCCCTCCAAGAAAGTATTATCATATCACGAGTCTAGGACTTGCAAGATATGAGGCTTTATTAGAAGAATGGACCAATTTTTCAGAGAGTGTAAATACATATTTGAAGGGAGTAAAATAAAATGTTAAAAAGTGAATTTTTAGATTTTTTGAATCAAAAATTATCATTGATCAATGATAAAGAAAAAGAAGATATTATCCTAGAATATGGAACCTATATTGATGACAAGATCGCAAGTGGCGTATCCGAAGAAGAGGCAGTAGCCGGCTTTGGAGATGTGGATGAATTGGCTAAAGAGATTTTGTCTGCCTATAAAATCAATACAGATTCGATGGATCCATTATCAAGTAAAGCGGACAAAACAATTGATAAGGTATATGCAAAACTGGAGGGAATGTTTTCTAAACTAGGAAATTTTTCGATGAATGAAATCTTCCACATCATATTCGATGCATTTGTACTTGTATTGATTTTGTGGATTGGAAAACTGATTGTGGTAGATCTATTATGTCGAATTGTGTTGTCTATGATTTTCTCTTTCTTTGCAGGATTCTATGCGATTACAGACTTTATGTTAAGTTTATGTCGTCTTCTATATGTATGTATTGCGATTTATTTCTTTGTGAAGGTCATGGTCAAAAGAGTAGAACGCTATCGTTTACATGCAAATCATGTAGGTGTGATGGATGACATTAAGGAAACGTGGAATGACAATATCAAATCGAATGATTTGCCCCCAACACCAGATCGCCCATTATATCATGAAAGAAAAGTGCATCATGTTGAATCGGATATATTAAAGGTGATACTCGTTTTCGCAATGATTCCAGTTTCATGCATATTGATCGGCAGTGGTATCGGTTTTGTTGTGATGATTTACGTAAGTATGATGTATGCCACAACCAGTTTAGGACTCTATTGCATAGATATTGCCTTTGTACTAGGAAGTTTGGCTATTTTATTGATGTTATTTCGTGCCTGGCCAAAGAAGGTGGATACAAATGCGTAAATTAGGTGTATTACTTGTTGTTTCAATCTTATTATTTGTGTTTGGTGTTGGAACCTTTGTATATGAATTCAGTCAAATTAGTCCCCATCAAATGGATTTATCTCAAGAAACACAGACAATGACGACTTCAATGCCAAATAGAGCTCGCTTATATACAAAGACGTATTTAAGTTCTGTAGGCGATGTGCGTGTCGTTGTGGATGAAATACTCGAAGATGATAAGTTACAAGATGATGCGTTAGTAATCACATATCCTAAAATGCTTCATATTGTACAGGATGAAGATCAATTGGATTTGCAGATGGATGATTATGAGATGTCAAAGGATTTACAAACATTATTTAACACGTTTCGAACAAAATCCTATGATGAATATTACGCGAAAAATAATGAAATTCATATAAGTATTCGTTATGGTAAGGCTTTAAAAGATAAAATTACATTGGTCGATGATTACTATTAAGGAACAGTGAATACTGAGATTCAATTTGTCAAGGGTAAATTCTGCAAAGCGTTCCATAAACAATAAAGGCTCCGCTGAAATTAAAGCGAAACCTTTGTCCTATGCTAATTGTTCAGATATATGTCAATTTTCTGCATCATAAGATAGAATAGGCTTGCGCCCTGTTTCTGTCATACGATAAAATTTATCGGTTTCCGTATCAAGCTGGATGACAGGAATCATACCACTTTCCAATACTGTACCATCAATGTAGTAATGACTTTCTCCATCAAAATAGATGTCATGATAGTGCGGATCTCCGGAAATTTCTGCTGTTCCTACATGACCAGCAACAATATTCATATAGAACTTCCCGGTTTCAGCAGGGTATTTTTCTGTGAATGTAAAATCATCTGTTCCCCATTCCCACCAATCTCCTGCTTCCTCATCAACACCTGCATGCACAAAAATTGTATTGTTTACTACATAATATCTTCGGAGTCTTTGCATCCATAAAATGTATTTATCATCATTGTCATGATTAAGACTGAACCTCGAATATCGAGACGCTCCAATAGGCCACCTTCCGTCGCACGCCATATCCTCATGATTCCCAGCAAGTACGATAACTTTATCTGACCCATGCTTCATTTCTAAATCCTTAATTAGATCCAAAACAAGATAGTCATCCTGGCCACCATGAATATAATCTCCACAGAGAACCAATTGGTTATCCCCAGATAGGTCAACAAGCTGCAGTGCCTCAAGAAAAGAGTGTATGCAACCATGGATGTCGCTCATGGCATATATTTTCATATGCTACCTCCTTCTACCTCATAGAGAATATGCTCTGCTTCAAATTTAGCAGAGCACTTGTTATATTAACATTTTTTAACTACAGATTATAGGATTTATTTTGAAACATTTTGACGGTCTATTTTACCCTGATTAATAAGATTTTTGATAAGCTCTAATTCTTGCCTGCTATATTCAACTTCATTCTCTTTGTGTATCGAAAAAAATTCAGCCTTGTTATAAGCAAGCAAAAACACTTCACTAATAGTATGTGCATGGTCTCGATTTTCGCCTAAGTAATAAGAATAATGAACACCTGATTTCGCCAGTTCTGAACAAATATACTCACAGCATCCATATTCACTGATTTTTTGGGGATGTATGTAGCAATCTGTTTTTTTATCATAATAAATCAGTGGCGGTTTGTCCGCGTATTTTCTCATAAAATATTTATCGTAGTGCCGTTTGTGGTATAACGCAGCTATAAATCTTGTTATTTTCATCGTATTTCTCCTCAGTCTACCTCATGAAGAATGTTTTTCTTAATATATTGAATGGTCTGTTCTGTGTCAAGCCTACCAAATAATACTCCAAAAATCGCAGGGCTCAATTCATCAAGTAAAGAAGGGCAGTAGGCTGTTATAAAATCTTCGCTTTCTAAAGGAGCCAGCTCAAAAAAGTCATAGGCAATCATGGAGGTAAGAGTAATATCATAGCGATCATCTTCAGTTAGATAAATTCTGGAGGTGTAAAGACAGGAGGGCATGTAGAGATCATTTCCCATTCCGTCTGTGGTCCGTGGCCAAACACGAGCATTTATATAATTCAGCAGACGCATGAGTTCAGGGATATGGCTACTTATTCGACACCAATTTGCAGCGGTTTGATCATAATAGACCCTTGTTTCCATAACATCCTTGTAAAACCAAATACAGGACTCCAAAATATTATCTGGGCATCGATCGCAGTTTACATAGAGGATAGTGATGTGAGGGATACCGTTATCAACATTTTTTGCATAACGGATGTTATGGGATTTCAGGTAGTTCTCTATATGAACTTGTGCTTCCATTCTAGTCATAATAGTTATACCTCTTTAATTTTTTCCTGAATCAATCTACTTCTTTCGAGAATTGCTGTATTGCACGTTCTAAAAAAGCATTCGCATTCTTCTAAAGTACCTGGCAAAAAACGTAGTTGCTTTTCATAATAAGGAGGGTAGGTATATCGTAGAGGCTGGTTGTTAAACATACAGACTGGAATATAGATTCCGTTTTCATCCAACTTGCAGAACGGCTGTAAAAAGTGAATTTCAACAAAGGTGTTCCAAGCCCCTTTACCCGTTTTCTCACCACACACTTGACTAATCCATTCTTTGGTCTTTTCCACTGCCTTCGTCGCCTTTTCGGCTTCCTCTATATCTGTTTTGCACTTTTCTTCAACACAAAAGAGAAGTTTTAGATATTTATCATTGCCATCACTTATTATAAAATAATACAAATAAGTCAGCATACGATCAATGGTATCTCCATAGTCTTCTCTGGCACGAGCTTTATTGAAAAATTCTGGGACTGGAATCATATTGCCTTGATTCCAGACATTTTCTAAAAACAATTTACAGTCTGAGCTCAGCACCTGACCTACTGGTGCAGCCATCTGTTCAGCAAAGTAGTAACAGTACTCTTTGAAACCCCTCTTGCAATCATTTTCAAAATTCGTTATAGGGACCCCATCGTATTTAACTTTAACCCACTTATCAAAATCATCAAACAATTCAGGATTTTTGTCTTGTAGCGCTTTATGCTGATAGGCAAGATACCTCTTCAATATAGCCCATCCCGAAGTCATAGTGTCACCACAATAGATTGCTCCTGCTTTTTCTATCTTATATTCATTATACTTTCCATCTTGTGGTATGATTTTTCCATCATTCAAGTAGGTATAAACCATCTTAAAGGTGAGCATTGTAGCAGCACTGGAATCACAGTCGCCTCCAGCATTGCCTACTTTAAATCGAATAAAGTCTGTCCAATTATTTTTAGGATGAAACGGGTGAATCTGTAGATGCTTTCCATTAACTTCACGTGATAACAAATCTTGGTATTCTTCTGGCTGTAAGACATACTGCCAAGTATAATTATGCTGCTGATAATAACCTGCTCGGATTCGTTCCTCTTCCCTCAATTGTCGTTCCATGTTCATAAAATTTTCTCCTCTCATAGTTCTTTCGGATGAATCGTGTTCAATATACTTTTTTCTATTGTCGTATTTTCCAGTCTACAAGCAAATTTTTTATTTGCTCCAGTTCTGCGCATTGGTGATCGGTCAACATCATCTCTACTAGCAGCTGAGCCATAGCGGGCATATCGATTTCTTTTTCTTCTATCATACGATCTGTCTTGCAAACGTTTTTTTTCCTCACAAGATTTTTCTGTCTGGATATTAGCTGATCTAGATAGTTTCTCTGTAAAAGTAGAACCATATAATTGACCTTTAAGCGCTTGAGGGAGAGCTGATGCATCATATCTGACTGCACCTGCTCTAAAATTTTTGCTGTGTCAGGGGAAACCTTTGCCTGAAAACTGGTAGACAACGGTGTTCCATCCTCTTTTTTCAAATCTAAGAGTGACAGCTGTATCTCTTTCCAATCAACATGTTGAGCAGCCTGTACTTCTCTTTCAAATACAGCAGTGCGTGATAGATCTTGCGATGGATCATTTATTTTGATTAGCTCCTCCAATTGTATAATTTTCCAATTGCTTTTGATATTTAGTAGTAGACTATCCATTTGTATTACTCCCTTCCTTCTTAAAAAATTATAACGCACCCCCGATTTTCAGTCAACCTAAAAAATAGTTAAATAATAGTAAAATAATACCTTTGGCGTTATGAATCATTCCACCTAAAAATTTGTATCACTGTCATTTACACTCACATAAATAATTGTAGAGTTTTATTGCTCCTGCTCGCTATGTCTGTGCTTTTGTTTTTGTGTGGTTTTGTGTTTCTGCTGTTTTTTCTGTTCCAGTTCCCGCTGGGAAGTACGATTTTCTGCGTTTTCGAGGAGAAGCTCGGCTACATCCCTCTGGCTGTCGAACATCACCTGAGGATCATACTTTTCTTTGTAGGCGAACTGAATACGATTGGATGCAAAGACAGATTTCTCCGGACGAAGAGCCATTCGGTGGGCATACAGTTGGGCGGGCTCAAAGTCTGCGCCCTGTTCTTTGAGATCTGCATATTCGCTGAGGGCGGCTTCGAGTTTTGAGGAATACTTTTCTTCCTGTTGCTCCAACTTAAAAAGACCTGCTTCTGCGTAAGCAATGTCCTTTTTGATTGCAGCAATACCGGCATCGTCTGCACAGTCCAGCTGATTGAGCAGTACAGCATTTTCGGATTTCAGTTCCTCAATATCCTCGGTCAGCTCTGCGATTTTTGCATTTAGCTCCTTGGCTTTGGGGATATTCCAAAAGGAGATTTCTTTCTTCTCTGCCAGCAGGGCTTTCCGTTCCTTTACGGCATTTTTGATTTTCTGCACCAACTCTAAATACTAGGCAAGAGTCGGCTTTGCAGAATCCAGATACCGCTCCAGTTTATACTTGCCACGACTGATATGACGGAGTTGATACTGGAATATGACCATATTTGCTAAGCTGATATTCCTCCTGCTCTGGAAGTTCAATGTTCGGGATGCGATAATCGCCCTGCCAACGATATGTTCCGCCCATTTCTTCAAAGATAGATTTCATAGCGACCTTTTTTGTGTGTTCCGTTTTCAACTGTTATTAAGGTATTTGGACTCCTTTCCTATCGCTGCTGTTACATTCACCACAAATGAGCCGCAGTCATATGTATTCGGTGGAAGAAACCACCCTTTACATATTAGCTCTTGTTTCTTTTTGATTTTTAACAAGTATGTTAAAATACTGTTATGAAAAATAATAAAGATTGGAGTCGTTTGTTGAAAATGATTCTTGTGGAAGATAAGAAGAAATTCAATACACGTAAGGTATTAAAAAAGAGTAAAGTGACCAATACACCTTTACATAGAAGACAGGATGTGAAAAAATGAGTGATACAAAAACGATGTCAACAAGTGCTAGATTTGCCCAGATTGTTTCAATACTTAGAAAACACCACATCCAAAAGGGAATGGATCCAGTAAAATTTCGTATGATTTTAGAAGATTTAGGGCCAACATTTGTCAAAATTGGCCAAATTATGTCAACAAGACAAGACCTGTTTTCACAGCGTTATTGTAAAGAGTTGATGAAGCTTCGCTCTCATGTAACACCTATGCCTTTTTCGATGGTTGAACAAATTATTCAAGATACATATGGTGATTTGTTTCATGAAGAATTTGAGAGTATTGATGAAATATGTTTAGGATCGGCATCGATTGCGCAAGTACATGCGGCAACTTTAAAAACAAAAGAAAGAGTTGTTTTAAAGATTCAACGACCAAAAATTTATGAGTGGATGGAACGTGATGTCGCATTATTAAGAAAAGCTGTAAAAATATTAAATCTATCCGATATTGTTTCAAGTGTCGTCGATTTAGATATGGTTATCGATGAATTTTGGTACACGGCCAAACAAGAAATGGATTTTACGATTGAAGCACAGTTTGCGAAACGATTTAAAAATGAATATAAGGATTGTAAATTTATTGATGCACCTAAAATTTATGATGAATATACCAGGAAAAATATTTTAGTGATGGAATATGTGGATGGTGTAGAAATTACAGATTCAAAAAAATTAGATGAACTAGGCTATGACCGTAGTGAAATTGCTGATAAATTGGCATTTAATTATATTTCACAAATCATTGAGAATGGTTTCTTTCATGCGGATCCACATTCAGGAAATTTAAGAATTCGCGATAATCAAATCGTATGGATTGATTTTGGTATGATGGGAATCTTAGATGCGAATGAAAGGGAAACGATGAAATCGGCGGTTCGTGCCATCGCATTAAAGGATACACAGAAATTAGTCGATTGCATTTTAATGATTGGAGATTGTAAGAAAGAAATTGATTATTCTGCATTTTGTAACGACATGGATAAATTTGTAAATCAATATTTGAGTGTTCCTTATGCTCAAATTGATGTCGCAAAACTTGTACAAGATATGTTTTCAATATGTCATGTCTATTCGATTTCTTTACCAAAAGGCATAAGTATGCTAGCTCGTTCGATGATGACAATTGAAGGAACATTAACGGCTTTAGATCCGAATATGAATACGATGAAGATCGCAATGAGTCATAAGTCAAGTTTGACACAGATTGATTGGCAAAAAGAAATAAAGTCGGGATTTAAGCGAAGTGTAGATGCACTTTCACATTCAATCGATATTCCTGTACAGGCTAGTGATGTCTTGAAGATGGTTCAAAGAGGACAAATCAAGGTAAACTTAAATTTAATGGGTTCTCAAGCTCCACTTGCCAAGATTGATCAGATGGTGAATCGTTTGATTGTATGTGTGTTGATTGCAGCCTTGGTTGTAGGTTCAAGCTTGATTTGTACAACAAAAATGAAACCGACCATTATGGGTATACCTGCACTTGGCTTTTTTGGATATATCTTTGCGCTTGGCATGAGTGTATGGTTATTTTTCAAAATGTTATTTTTACATAGAAGAAACAAATCGTTTTAAAAGGGGATATAAGATGAAACAAGGAAAAACAGTAGTGGCATCCTTATTAATAGTATTTGTCACTTTAGGATTAGATCAATGGACGAAATGGGCTATTGTGAAGTCAATCAAATTAAATGAAACCGTGGAAATGATCAATCATTTCTTTTACTTGACATATGTTCAAAATACTGGAGCTGGATTTAGTATGTTTGCACAAGCTGGAATGGGCTTTTTTGCAGCACTAACTCTAATTGCCCTAGTTGCGATGGTATATATGTTTTTTAAAACGAATGATTCACGCTATCAAATTTGTTTATCTTTAGTTTTCTCAGGAGCTATTGGTAACTTTATTGACCGTATGAGTCTAGGATATGTTAGAGACTTTTTTAGTTTCTATATTTTTGGTTATCCATTTCCCGTATTTAATGTGGCGGACATTTGCATAACAGTAGGAATTGCATTAATATTAATCAGTATGTTTATAGAGGATAAGAAGGAGCAAGCGAAATGGAAACAAGAATCCTAAAAATAGATGAAGATACAAAATTGGATCGTTTAGATAAAGTATTAGCTGAAAAGTTAAATTTTTCGCGTAAGAGAATTAAAGATTTATTGGATGAAGGAAATGTCTTGGTCAATCAAAAGGTGATGAAGGCGAGTTATAAAGTTTGTGTAAATGACGAAATTGAAGTTTCAATTCCTGAACTCGATTCAACTCAAGTATTACCCGAACCAATCGATTTAGACATTGTTTATGAAGATCATGATATCATTGTGGTCAATAAACCAAAAGGTATGGTGGTACATCCAGCTCCAGGACATTATTCGGGTACGTTAGTCAATGCCTTGTTGTATCATTGTAAAGATTTAAGTGGTATAAATGGTGTGATGCGACCAGGCATTGTACATCGTATTGATAAAGATACGTCTGGTCTTTTGGTTGTTGCCAAAAATGATGTGGCACATGAGGCATTGAGTCAACAACTTCAAGATAAGACATGTCATCGAGAATATGTAGCCATTGTACATAAACCGTTTACACATGAATATGGCACGATTCATGCGCCAATTGGTCGTGATGAAAAGGATCGACAGAAAATGGCGGTTACCGCAAACAATTCAAAGGATGCGATCACGCATTTTAGTGTTCTAGAAAACTTCAGTAAGTTTGCGTATATTAAATGTCAATTGGAAACAGGAAGAACCCATCAGATTCGTGTACATATGCAATATATTGAACATCCAATTGCAGGCGATCCAAAATATGGTCCTAGAAAAACAATCCAAGCCAATGGCCAGTTATTGCATGCATGCGCCTTGGAATTTGTTCATCCAACAACACATGAAAAGATGCACTTTGAAGTACCGTTAGAACCAACGTTTGAAAAAGTATTAAATGAACTTAGAGAAGGGGAAGAATAATGCGTAAAGATGTATTGAGTTGGGATCAGTATTTTATGGGTATGGCACATTTGAGTGCTATGCGTTCAAAAGATCCAAATACGCGTGTAGGAGCTTGTATTGTCAATCCACAAAAAAGAGTGGTTGGACTAGGCTATAATGGTTTTCCTTATGGATGTGAAGATGATGAATTTCCTTGGGCTCGAGATGGGCAGTTTCTAGAAACAAAATATCCTTATGTGGTACATGCTGAATTGAATGCGATCTTAAATAGTATTCAAGATCTACATGGTTGTACTTTATATGTTTCATTATTTCCATGTAATGAATGCGCAAAAGCCATTATTCAAGCCGGTATTACTTGTGTTGTATATGAAAGTGACAAGTATGATGGTACAGAAGGAAATATTGCGAGTAAACGCATGTTTCATGATGCGGGTGTAAAATTGATTCAACTTCCTTATGATATTGAGGTTGAAACAAAGATCAATAATCGTTAAAGAAGTAGCTTATGTTACTTCTTTTTTGTGTTTAGCTTGTCATAGGTTTATAATTAAAGTTAGAAATGATAAAAGGAATACGTATGAAAAAACAAATAAATCAGTTATTACCAACGCTTTTAGTTATGATATTGATATTGGCATTAACTGTTACAACCTATCATATTAGTTTTAAACAAGAAGAAGAAAGTTGTTACAACCGATTAGAAAATGCGAGTAATGCCATCATTCAAAGTATTCAAAATCGTATGCAGGATGATTTGAATTATTTGCGTTTGATTGGAAAAGATTTTTCCAATGAAGATCATTTGCCTACATATGAAGAATACAGCAGTCGATTAAGTATATTTGAAGATGTATCTTTGTTTGAACGCGTTGATTTATTGATGCAAAATAATATGTTATATACAATGCATAAAGATGTGCAACAAATCCAATCGAATGATTTTTTGACATTGAATGCAGATGCAGAATATATGGATCAAGTACATACAGATTCAATGACCAATAAAAAAAGTGTGAATTATTATGTGCCTATCCAACAAAACGATTCTGTCGTTGCCTATTTAGTTGGTGTAATTCAATGTGATACTTTAGACGAGAAGTTTTATACGCAAATATATAGTGGAAAGACACAAAATCTCATTATTGATACAACGGATGGACAGGTTGTGATGAATAATCAAGATATTTTAGATTATGACACTTTTTCAACGAATGGTTGTAAATTATTATCGCCTAAAAAAGACGTTATAAAACAAATACATGCTTTAAAATCAGGTGTCGTGAAATTTGAAAAAGATGGCATTAAAAAATATTTATGTTATAAACCGATTCAAGTTTATAATTGGGAATTAATTGTCATAGTGGATGAAGATGTAGCCTTTGCGAGTGCCTTGACATTGAAAAAGAATTATATACTCATGGTTATTTGTGAAGTTGTGATTCTTCTACTATATTGTGGGTTCTATATCACAAAAGTTCGACGCATTTCTAAAAAATCGAATGAATTTGAAAAAGACTTGAATGTATCACATACTTTGATTCAATGTGTTCGTAAACTATCGAATAGTACAAATCAAAAGGGAGCCATTGAGGATATCTTGAAAACTATTTGTGAATTTTATCAAGCGGAAAGATGTTATGTATTGGATTTAGATTTTGAAAAAAAACAAACGAACAGCATCTATGAATATGGAAATCGAAATGATGATGTTCATATTGATAATATGGTCCGTCTATGTTTAGAAAATATGGATTTAGTGCAGCGTTTCTTTGAAAATCAAAAGTCATATTATATTGAAGATGTAACTCGTGAAATTTCAAAGACGAGTCCCGTGTATTCAAGTTTTATTTCGCAAAAAATACATAGTATAATCCTTGTACCATTTGTGGATAATCATCAAATTAAAGGTGTTTTTGCGGTAGACAACCCTAAACAAAACTACTACCAAAAAGACTTTTTAGAATCTTTATGTTTCTTTATTGAAACGGCCATGACGCGTGAAAAAGAAAAGAAACATTTACAGAATTTAAGTTATGTCGATTCTTTGACTTATGCACAAAATCGCAATCACTTTAATGAATATCTTGATAAATATAAGTGTAAAGAACTTCATAGGGTTGGAGTGATTTATTTGGATTTAAATGGATTAAAAGAAATCAATGATAAAATGGGACATCTTGCAGGAGATACTTTGATTATTAGTGCTTCTTATGTACTACAAGAAATTTTTGCGGATAACTTATACCGAATTGGTGGAGATGAATTTGTGGTGATCGAACAAGATGTTTTGGAATCGGAATTTATGTCTAAATACAATAAGTTGCTCGTTCGTATGAAAGAACTAGAAATCAGTGTTGCGACAGGGTATATATGGAAAGAGCGTTGTTTAAATTTGAGTGAAATTTTACAAGAAGCCGATCAAAAGATGTATGAAGATAAAAAGCGCAATTATTCCATAGCGCAAAATGATCGAAGAAGGCGTTAAACACCGATTTTTTGAGTATTTTTAAAATGAAGCTTTGCCACTTGGTAAAGCTTTTCTTTTCCAAATTTTTTCACAAATTCTTTGCCACAAGCATCCACTTTACTACCAGCCCCCTTTTCGAATTTAAAATCATATTTTTCTTCCATAAGATCCCAAGCTTCTAAAAAGGCATTGCGAGCAAGAATGCTTGCACAAGCTACCGCAAGATACTTATTTTCGGCCTTTGTTTCAAAAGTAATGCCACGAATCACTTCAGGAAAACCTTGGAGATAGCGATAATAACTTTTTTCCTGGACAAATTGATCGATGACAATCTGTTTAGGAAGCGTATATCCTTTATGGATTAGATTTACATAGGCCTGGTTGTGTAAACGACATTTCATGTCCACCATATTACAAGAATCGTGCATATCGTTATATTTTGAATTGGGCACAATCAAAATACTGTGTGGACAGACATCTTTAATGAGTGGGGCTAGTTTTCTGATTTTGGTATCATCCACTTGTTTAGAATCTTGTATGCCTAAATGAGATAATTTTTTTCTTGCTTCTTTTGTGACGATACAGCTAGCCACTACAACAGGACCAAAATAATCGCCTGTACCTACTTCATCACTTCCAGCCTGATCTTGTGCTTCTTTTTGAGGCGTTGCAGGTTCTAACCAAGAAAGATCAGCTCCCTGAAATACAACTTTACCACTTGTGTAAGCTGTAATTGTACACTCTTTTGTCTTGATCTGATAATACGTATATGGAGGTGTACTTTCTTTTAAAATAAAAGAAGATAATCGGTTTTTTAATTGAAAGATTTCTTCTTTTGTCATATTCTTTGTCAATGTTGCCATTTTAATCACCTTATTTAGTTTACCACAAAATTTATGTTAAAATAGGAAGGAATGGAGTGTTTTATGAAACGAAATTTTAGAGATGAACTAAATCAGGCTATTGATTTCTCGAGTGTATTAACTCAGATTTGCGCATTTTCAAGTTTTTCTTGTTCCAAAGAAAAGATTTTAAATGCGTTGCCTCAATTTAATAAATTAGAAATACAAGAACAATTGAATTATGCTAAAGAAGCCATCCAGTTTGAACAAAAAGGTGGTTTATTGAATTTGTCAGGAGCAAATGATATTTCTTTACCTGTTTCAAAAGCTGAAAAACAGATGACACTAACAAGTAAAGAATTAATTTCAATCTATCATTTTTTAACGGCTGTTAAGCAAGCGAAACAAAGTTTAAACTCTTCTGAATTTATAGAATTAACCAATCTAGCTCAATCAATGGATGGATGTACACGTTTGATGGATTCCATCATTTCCAAAATCGATTTAACGGGGAGTGTTAAAGAAGATGCGACACCTGCATTAAAGAGTATGCATAAGGCTTTGGTAGATACGCGTTTAGCTTTGCAGTCAAAATCAAGACAGTTTTTAAAGAAGAATAGTTCAAAATTAATGGAAAATATGACGACAACGGTTTCGGGACGTGTTGTTGTATTAGTTCGTGCCCAAGATAAAAATGCTTTTGGAGGTATGATTCATGGACAATCCAGTTCAGGTCTTGCCTATTATGTAGAGCCATCGAGTTTTGTAGCGGATAATAATGAGATTTCATCCTTAGTGATTCGTATTGAAGAAGAGAAGAAAAGAATCTGTAAAGAATTGTCTATGCAGGTAAAGAAACATGCACTCGCATTAACTTCGGCATTAGAAACATTAACAATCATTGATGTCGCTTTCACAAAGGCAAAATGGGCCATTCGCTATGATGGATGTATTCCTTCTTTACAATCTAGAGATCATTCGTTGTATTTAGAGCATGCCAAGCATCCGTTGATTGATGAAAAGAAAGTGGTTTGTAACACATATGAATTAAATGATCAACAAGCTTGTCTTATGATTTCAGGACCGAATATGGGTGGTAAAACAGTAACTTTAAAGACGATTGGTCTATTTGTGGCATTAGCTCATGCGGCATTTCCTGTATTATGTCATAAGGCCATCTTGCCATTTTATCAATCGATGTATTTTGATATTGGAGATCATCAATCCATTGAAAATAATTTATCGACTTTCTCAAGTCACATTTCTAGGCTTTCTCATATTTGTCAAAAGAGTGATGAGAATAGTTTTATCTTATTGGATGAAATTGGAAATGGTACTGATCCTTTAGAAGGAGCCAGTCTTGCGGTCGCGATATTGGAGTATTTGATTTCAAAAAAGAGTACGATCATTACTTCAACGCACTATTCGCAAGTAAAAACGTATGGAAAGGCCAATGAGCATGTCTTGGTATCGAGTGTTGAATTTGATCCAGAAACTCTTAAGCCAACCTATAAATATATTCCGGGTGTATCTGGGGCTAGTTATGCGTTTCATATTGCTAGAGAATATCATTTGGAAGAATCTATTTTAAAAAGAGCTGATTTTTTAAAGAATGAAAATGAAAAGCAGACGGAAAAAGAATTAGAGAAATTAGAGAAGCTTCAAAATGATGTATTGAAACAAAAAGAGCGTTTTAATGCATTGATTGAGGATGCGCATCGTGTTCAAAAAGAGGCTTATGAAAAAGAAAAAGAAATCGAAAAGCGTAAAGCTGAATTGGATGCGTCCTATCAAGAACAGTTAAATGAGATGCTTGAAAAGAAAAAGGCGCAGGCTAAAGAAATTTTAACGATGCTTCGCAAGGAGAAGACGGGTAAGCAGCATAAGCAGATTGAAAAGATGCATGAACTTGATCTTTTAAATGAAAATGTGGTTGAGAATGTTGAAGAAGAAAAGAAAGAATTCAAAGTGGGGGATTATGTAAAGATTTCTGGTTTGAATTCACATGGTGAAATTGTAGATATTCGAAGAAATGAAGCTACGGTTTTAACAAATGGAATGAAGATGAAGGTCAAGCTTTCTAAGTTGGAGCCTATGCATAAACCACAAATTAAAAAGACAACGTATAAAGCGCATGTAGAAAGTGTATCGAGTCGCTTTCCTTTAGAGTTGAATCTAATTGGTATGCGTGTTGAAGAAGGCATTGCGGCTTTAGATAAATATTTAGATCAGGCTGTTGTAAAACACATAAAACAAGTTCGTATCATTCATGGTATGGGTACGGGGGCTTTAAGAACAGCAGTTTGGAAAGATTTAAAGAAACAGCCAAATGTTTCTAAATTTACAAGTGCAGGTCCTAGTGAAGGTGGACTTGGAGCAACGATAGTCATATTAAAGTAGGGGATAAAATGAGTATTTCTAAGCATTTACAAGATAAATTGGCTTTACTTCCGGATGCACCTGGCTGTTACATCATGAAGGATGAGAATCAGAATATTTTGTATGTAGGAAAAGCCAAAGTATTAAAGAATCGTGTTCGTTCTTATTTTCATGGTACACATAATAATAAGACAACGCGTTTAGTTTCGCATATTCGTGATTTTGAATTTATTGTGACGAGCAGTGAAAAAGAGGCTTTATTATTGGAAATCAATTTAATTAAGAAGCATACACCTCCATATAATATTATGTTTATGGATGATAAGACATATCCGTATATTGAGATCACAAAGGAAAATAATTTCGTGGTTCGTACAACGCGTAATATTAAAAGTAAAAAGAGTGAATATTTTGGGCCGTATCCAAGTAGTCAGTCGGCTTATGAAATTGTGAGGTTGATCAATCAAATCTTTTGTGTAAGAAAGTGTCGGCATATTCCGGATAGTCCTTGTTTGTACTATCATATGCATCAGTGTTTAGGGCCTTGTATCCATGAGGTTGATCCTAAGGAAAATGAGAAGACGCGTAAAAAAATTAAGAAATTTTTGAGTGGGGATACCAAAGAGGTGATGGATTCTTTGCAGGCAAAAATGTTGGATGCCAGTGAAAATTTGCAGTTTGAAAAGGCGCAGGAAATCTATAATACAATTCAGGCTTTAGAGCATGTGATTGAAAAGCAGACGATTGATTTTAAAGACCTGGCCAATCGTGATGTATTTGGATATTATGTGGATTCTGGCTATATTTCATTTCAGGCATTCTTGATTCGACAAGGAAAATTATTGGAAAGAAATATGTCGATTACGCCTTTATATGAGGATGAGATGGATGCCTTTACAAGTTTTATCATGCAGTATTATGAAAAGAATGTAGTGCCAAAAGAAATTTTGGTGCCACAAGGTACGCCGGTTGATATTTTAAAAGAGGCTTTAAATACGAATGTGCATATTCCAATTCGTGGTGAAAAGAAAAAATTGATTGAAATGGTGTATAAGAATGCGAAAGAGGCGCATGAACAGAAATTTCAGTTGGTCTTTCGTAAGGATAATGAGCTTAAAAAGGCCAATGCTATGTTGTCAAAAATATTTGATGCCAATATTCATACGGTAGAAATGTTTGATAACTCGCATATTCAAGGGACTTTTAATGTGAGTGGGTTGGTTGTTTTTAAGGATGGAATTCCTGATAAGAATTCGTATCGTCATTATAAATTGGATGGCTACAGAAGTGATGTCGATAGTATGAAGGAAGTTATTTATCGTAGATATTTCAGGTTGTTGAAAGAGCATTTGCCGATGCCAGATTTATTGTTGGTGGATGGAGGTGCCGCTCAAATTTCAGCCGCAAAAGAAATTATAGATATGTTGCAGCTTGATTTAAGAGTGGCAGGTTTAGTTAAGGATGATAAGCATGCGACGCGTGCTTTGATGGATGTAAATTTAAATGAAATTCCTATTGATTCTAAATCGAGTTTATTCTTTTTGTTGACGCGTATGCAGGATGAGGTACATCGTTTTGCGATTACGTATCATAGAAAGTTAAGAGACAAGTCGATGACAAAATCAGTGTTAGATACGGTAAGTGGTATTGGTCCTAAGCGTAAAAAAGAATTGTTGAAGCATTTTAAAAGTATGAAACAGATGCGACAAGCTAGTGTAGAACAGCTTAGTGAAGTGATTCCTGAAGATGTGGCTAAGATTCTTTATGCTCGTTTGCATGAAAAATGATAGTTTAGTATAATGTTTTGCGTGAGGTACTTATTTTGATTAGTAGAAAAGAAATGCGAGCACGTGTTTTATTGATCGTGATTTGTTTTGCGGTGGGATGTTTTTGTCTTTACCATATGGATAAGTCCTATGATCCGTTAGCCAGGTATCCTTATACGACGGATGCAAATCGTGATATCATTCTAGAATATTTAGATAGTAATGATATTGATTATTTGATCAATCAGCATATTACGCCAGATAAGTTTATGGATTTTATTAAGCTAGATGGATTTAGTTTAAAAAACACGTTGTATTATAAAGAGGCAAAAGATACGCAGGATGCGGATAATGAATATATTGTCAATTTTGTGAATCGTTTCCGTAAGAATTTTTCGTATGATTCTTTAAAGGAATTGTTGTCGCACTATTCCTATATTGATTTAACAACATATTATGAAAATGAGGCTGTCCTATATTCAGATTTAAGGTTGGTGGCAGATCCTACAAATCCATATATTGTCTTAAATCAGGAAAATACAGTATATAAATATGCACCAGAAAATTTAGTGGATTTTAATGGTATATATGTTCAAAATGCCATGGTTGATAATCTGTCAAGTATGCTCGATGCTTATGCTTCCGTTATGGATGGCCAAGATCATTTGAGTGTTTCAAGTGGTTATTTGAGTTATGAACAAGTCTTAGATCAGTATGTCAATGCGTCAAAGGAATTTGCGGGTGTCAATAATTATATGTATGGGGCTGGAAAGAATGAGCAGCAATTAGGGTATACGATTGTTTTAGATGGTCAAAATGAGTGGATAGAGCTTTGTAAGCAGCATCTAAATGAAGATATGGACTATACGCAAGTTGAAGAAGAATTGTCTAAGGAAAATAAAAATCGTGTAGAATGGATATTGGAAAATGCGTATCGTTATGGTTTTGTGGTGCGTTATGGAAAAGGTCATGAAAAGAAGACGGGACATTGGTATTTGCCATTTGTACTTCGATATGTGGGTATAGAGAATGCTAAGATCTTGCATGATGGTGATAAGAGTATGGAACAAATGTCTTTTCAAGATGAACTGAATTAGGGGTAATTTATGAAAATTGTGGTTGTGAGTGATTCTCATGGAAGAAATGATATATTAAATGTGATTCGTGAAAAACATCCAGATGCAGGATTATTTATTCATTGTGGAGATTTAGAGGATGATCCAATGTTTTATCCAGGCTATATCGTTGTTCGTGGAAACAATGATTATTATGGTCGCTTTGAAGATGAAAGAATTATTCCAATTGGTAAGCATCGTATTTATGTTACGCATTCGCATCGTTTCTCGTATTTTTCAAGAAGCGAACAGCTTTCAAATAGGGCAAAAGCATTGGATTGTGATATTGTATGTTTTGGACATACGCACGTTGCCTATTTGGATCAAGTGGATGGAATAACATTATTGAATCCAGGATCTTTATCGCATGCAAGGGATGGAAGACCATGTAGTTATGCGATTTTAGATATAGATGAAAATGAAATTCGGGTTGAATTTAAGTTTGAGCCTGAATGGTAAGAAAGAAGGAAATTTATGTACAAAATTAGTGAGCTTTATGATTTAAATCATACGTTGGCTAAGGATTACTTGGCACAGTTTGAATATCCTTGGCAAGCCTTGGCTGGAATCAAAGAATTGATTTTAGAATTAGGAAAAAACTTAGGGGAAGATTATGTGGAAGTCAAAGAGCATGTTTGGGTTCATAAAACTGCTCATGTATTTGAAAGTGCTTATTTAGGTGCTCCATGTATCATTGGTCCAAAAACGGAAGTGCGTCATTGTGCTTTTGTTCGTGGTAGTGCTTTGGTTGGGGCAAATTGTGTTGTTGGAAATAGTGTGGAATTAAAAAACTGTATCTTATTTGACAATGTAGAAACTCCTCACTATAACTATGTTGGGGATAGTATTTTAGGATATCATTCTCACTTAGGTGCTGGTGGTATCACAAGTAATTTGAAGAGTGCTCGTGATAATATCATCTTGAGAAGAAAAGATGAGAATTATAATGTGGTTGAAGAATTTGAAACGGGATTAAGAAAAATCGGTGCTTTCATGGGTGACTATGTAGAGGTTGGATGTAATTCTGTTCTATGTCCAGGAACGATTATTGGTCCACATACAAATGTATATCCATTATCTCGTGTGCGTGGTCAGATTGCGGCAAATTCTATTTTCAAAGATGCCACACATGTAACTTTAAAAGATTAATCTTACGGACTTGTAATTTTACAAGTTCTTTTTCTTATGTTAAGGTTTAGGTATGAAAAAGTTAGTTAAGTTTATATTTAAATTGTTGTTGATTCTAATTATTGGTTTTGTCGGCGTCTTTTTTGGCAAGGGGTATTGGAATTATGTACAGCTTACAGAAACAAAATCCGTTGATGAGGTAGTCAATGAAGTAAGGGCAAGTCCTTATTATGTGGATTATGATGATATATCACCAAATTTGATTCGGGCTACCATTGCGATAGAGGATCGTCGCTTTTATGATCATGGTGGCTTTGATTATATTGGCTTGGTTCGTGCGGCCGTTTCTCAATTTGATGAAGATCTATTAACAAGTGGTGGTTCTACGATTACGCAGCAACTTGCGAAAAACTTGTATGGGATGTTTGAAAGTTCATGGGATCGTAAGAGTACAGAGTTTTTTGTGGCGCGTTATTTAGAGAAGCATTATTCAAAAAATGAAATCATTACTTTGTATGTGAATGTGATCAATTATGGAAATAATTATACAGGCATATATGAGGCGAGTATGGGCTATTTGGATACGCTTCCTGAAGATTTAACGGTTGCGCAAGCTTCTTTATTGGCGGGTATTCCACAATCTCCAAGTCATTATGAATTGGTGAATCATTTTTCCCAGGCCAAACAGAAACAATATGCGGTATTAAAGGCAATGGCAGAGTGTGGGTATATTTCAGAAAGTGATATTGCGACATATTATAATGCATCTGTTTAAATGGATGCATTTTTATTTATATTCTTTATGATAGGGTATTTACAAAAATATATCATATGATATAATTGTGATAGAGAAAGAAGAAAATGCCATCATAAAGTGGAGGTGAATCTCTTGATTGTTGAATCTGAAATTAATGATTATTTAGGCGAAGCAAAAAAACTGATTTTGGATGGTAAGTTTAGAATTGCTTTGAATTCGAATTGATTAACAAATTTGTCATTATTTGATGAATATTTGATAAATGAGGAAAGTGTTAAATCAATATTGTTGAATTTAACGGTATATGACTTTTGTGAGAAGGTTCAAAATAAACATGCGAATTTTAATCATGAATGGCTATATGTTTTTGGAAAGGAAATTGATTTGATTAAAAGATTCGAAGAAAAAAGTGAAATGGTTCCATTGTAAATTAAGTTTAATAAAATAGAAGATAAGTTTTTTCATTGTGGTATCTTTTCATAAACAAAAATATCCACTGGTGTATTATTTTCAATAAAAGAAGGAGGTAATTGTAGTATGCAAAGAGAAACTGATTTTTGTGTTGAGTGTAGAGAGATGTCGTCTTATTCATTACAAAAAAGATGTGTCACAAAAAATATTCGTGGAGAAAATTTAACTTTTGAGATTACTTGTGCTGTTTGTGATACATGTGGTGGATTCATGAGTGTTCCTGGTATTATCGATTTAAATGTCCACGAAATAGATGAGCAGTACCGAAAGTTAAAAGGTTTAGTTTCAATAGAAGATATTCATACTTTGATGGAATTGTATAATATTGGAAAAGCTCCATTATCCATTGTGTTAGGCTTTGGTGAAATAACGATTACGCGATATTTGTTGGGGCAAGTGCCTTCAAAAGAGTATTCAAATATCATACGCAATGCGTTATCGTCTCCGGTATATATGGAACAAAAACTGTTGGAAAATAAAGATAGAGTTGCTTTGGCAGCATTCAAAAAATCGATGAAAAGAGTAAGTGAGTTAAAAAATATATTCATTATTTCGAATAAGATGATTGGTGTCATTTCGTATATATTTGAAAAATTAGATGAGGTAACTCCATTAATGCTTCAGAAACTATTATATTATATACAGGGATTGTCGTTTGTGTTAAATGGTAGAGAAATGTTTGAAGAAAATTGCGAAGCTTGGGTACACGGACCGGTTTATAAAGATGTGTATAATATATTTAAGCAGTTTGGTTTTAATGTGATTGATGATCCGAAATTTATTATGTTTGAAGGATATAAAAAATATTTAGATGATGAAGATAAATATATTATAGATTTAGTTGTAAATACATTTGGTCAATATGGGGGTAAAACTTTGGAGAAAACAACACATAAAGAAAATCCATGGTTAATTGCTCGTAATGGTTATGGTGATGATATACCTTCAAATGAATTGATCACAAAGGATTCTATTAAAAATTACTTTATTAAAATATGTAATGAGTATGATATTTCAAAGGAAGAAGATATTCATAAGTATATTTTAAAATTGAGTGATATTGTTTAATGCATCTGTTTAAATGGATGCATTTTTTTCATCTTTTCTAGAATTTGTTGAAAAAATTACGTATAAGAGTATGTAGGTAATCTGGTGTTCTATATCTATTGCACCTAGTTGAATAGATAGTCATAAAATGAAGAGGTAAATGTATCTTGATCTATGACTCAAAAGTGATGTTAGCTCTTTTAATATCGATACTAACTGAATTTAAAGTCTTATCAAACGAATTGTTGTTTATTAAGTAATCAAACTACAGGGAAATATACAAATCCACATTACGATACTTATCTATCTAGATGACAGTTAAATGCCTACTAGAAAGAGGTGCTTATGAGAAGCGCTAATTTATTAAATGATTTCGCCTTTAAGTATGTGTTTGGCGAAGATTGTAAAGAGGCCAATGATGCCTTAAAATCATTACTCACGGTATTTTTAGAAAGGAAGGTGAATCATGTTGTTGTAAAGAATTCAGAAATAGTAAAAGACTTTAGTAAAATGAAAAGTCCACGTTTGGATCTATTAGTCGAATTTGATGATCAAATAACTGTAGATTTAGAAATGCAGTTAAGACAAACGAAAGATAATTTGCCAATTCGTTTTAGTTATTATTTGGCTAGACTTCATGGTTCACAAGAACTGGAAGGAAAATATTATGGAGAGTTAAAGGAAACGATCGTCTTAGTGTTCTTTAATGTGAATTTAATTGATAATCATAGAATGTGTAACACATTCACATTAAGGAATGAAGAAGGTTTATCTTTTGTAGAAGAAAGTCAAGATCGTATGAAGCTACGTACAGTTGAGATGGCAAAGTTGGATGTAAACAAGCCGCTTGAAGACATGAATGAACAGGAAAAAATGATTTATTACTTTTTGAATTGCCACAAGGGAATGGATGATAGTAAAATTAAGGTAATGATAGAAAGTGATGGGGTGATTCAAATGTTAGAGAAGCGTGTAGAAACCATATCGGATGATGGTTGGAAGAAAATAATAGAAGATTTTAGAAAATTGCATGAAAACGAAGAACGAATGGAATTACAACTTGAACTTGAAGAAGCACATAAACAAGTAGAAGAAGCTCATAAACAAGTAGAAGATGCGAATAAACAAGTTGAGCAGAAGAATCAAGAAATAAAACAGATGATTCAATTGATGCTTACGAATGGAATGAGTTTAGAATTTATTTCTAAGTCATTGTCTAAGAGTGAAGATGAAATTAGGGACTTTTTGAGATAGCCACTTTTAGTGGCTTTTTTAAAAAATCTCTTGCATGAGATTCTATCTTTTGGTATAATAGTCAAGCAATGCCCGGGTGGTGAAATTGGTAGACGCAGTGGACTCAAAATCCACCGGTAGCGATACCGTGCCGGTTCGAGTCCGGCCCTGGGCACCATTTAAAATTTAATATTTCTTTTGCCCGGGTGGTGAAATTGGTAGACGCAGTGGACTCAAAATCCACCGGTAGCGATACCGTGCCGGTTCGAGTCCGGCCCTGGGCACCATTTTGAATTGTTGGATCAAGTTTTTCGGGCTTGGTCCTTTTTTATGATATAATTTTTGATAGTTGGAGGATTACATATGAAAGTATTAGTTGGATTAAGTGGTGGAGTTGATTCTGCGGTTGCAGCTTATTTATTAAAGAAACAAGGGTATGATGTAACATGTTGTTTTATGCGTAACTGGGATAGTTTTGCGAATAATGATATTGCGGGAAATCCTACAATTAAAGATGATACTTGTCCTCAGGAACAGGATTATTTAGATGCACTTGCGGTTGCCAATCATTTGGATCTTCCTTTGCAGCGTGTCGATTTTATTGAGGAATATTGGGATAATGTATTTAAAACTTTTTTAAGTGAATATGAAAAGGGGCGCACGCCAAATCCGGATATTTTGTGTAATAAATATATTAAATTTGATTCATTTTTTGAATATGCCATGAAACAAGGATTTGATAAGGTGGCTACAGGGCATTATGCTTCCAATGCTGAAGAGAATGGCTTTACGTATTTGACGCGTGCCAAAGATCAAAATAAGGATCAAACGTATTTTTTGTGTCAGGTTGAAAAGAGTAAGATTGCCAAAACAATTTTTCCTTTGGCTCATCTTGAAAAGCCTGAGATTCGTCAGATTGCGGCTGAATTAAATTTGGAATCTGTTGCCACTAAAAAGGATAGTACGGGTATTTGTTTCATTGGAGAAAGAAACTTTAGACAATTCTTATCAAACTATCTTCCTAGTAAAGATGGAGATATTGTGGATGTAAATACAGGTAAAGTGATTGCTCGTCATGTGGGTGTTTTATATTATACGATTGGACAAAGAAAGGGTTTGAATATTGATCATGAAAAGGGTCCTTGGTTTGTGGTTGGTAAAGATGTTGTAAAGAATATTCTTTATGTATGTCGTACAGATCAAAGAGATTTATTATATTCAGATTCTTGTATTGTGAAGGGAATCAACTGGATCTTGCCAAGTTTAGACCAGATTCCTACAAAGTGTACTTGTAAGTTTAGATATCGTCAAAAGGATCAGAATATTGAAATTGAAAGATTGGATGATACAAGTGTACTTGTGAAGTATCCACAAACAATTGCTTCTGTCACTGAGGGTCAGGAAGCTGTATTCTATGATGGTGATAAGTGCATTGGTGGTGGTGTGATTGAAGAAGTGTTTAAGGATGGCAAGAATTTAAATCAGTTGATTATGGAGACGGCCAATGGATATCGAGGCTAAGCTTGAATATATCATCTTTGAAAATAAGGCGAATCATTATGTGGTGGCTGGCTTTTCAGAATTAAAGACGTATCATCATTTCACTGCGGCTGGACGTATTGAAGATCCAATTGAAGATCAGGAATATGTACTTGAGGGGGATTATATAACGCATCCTAAGTATGGGGAGCAATTTCGTATAGATATGGCTAAAAAGAAGTTGCCGGATAATTCGGATGCGATTATTCATTTTCTTTGTGGTGAAAATTTTCCTACGATTGGAAAGAAGACGGCGGAAAGTATTTATGATGTCTTGGGTGAGAATTGTTTAGAGAAGATTCATAAGGATCCTAAAATTTTAAATAAAGTGCCAAATCTTTCCGAAAAAAAGATTGCGATCATTAAAAAGGGAATTCAGGAATTTACAGGTTTTAATGAGGCGTATGCCAAATTGTTGAAGTATGGTTTGAGTCCTAGACAAATTCAGATGTTATTGGATACATATGATGATGTGTTGGATGTGATTGAAGAGGATTGTTTCAAACCATATTACGAAGTATATGGCTTTGGTTATAAGACGGCTTTAAAACTCGCAAGTGCTATAGGTTTATCGAATGAGGATCCAAGACGCTTGGATGCCTATATTTATGAGTTGGCAAGACAATTATCTATGGCAACGGGAAATACGTATATTACGTTTGCGACAATTTTTTCAAATGTGCAAGGTGTAAGTGAAGAATTGATTCATGATAGTATTGATCGTTTGGTGGCTATGCAGTATTTGTATGTTGAAAATACGCGTATTTATCCTTTTACTTTGCATGAAGATGAGGTTGTGATTGCCAAAGAATTGAAGAATCATTTGTTTGAAGTGGAAAGCGTGGATGTTCAAGATCGTATCCAAAAGGTGGAGTTTTCTTTAGCTATCACATATGATCAAGAACAAAAGGATGCGATTCAATTGTTTTTTGATCGTTCCTTTATGATTTTAACGGGTGGTCCAGGTACGGGAAAGACTACAACGGTAAAGGGAATCTTGGAAATATGTAAAGAAGTGTATCCGGATAGTAAGATTCAGCTTTGTGCACCAACAGGAAGGGCTTCAAAGCGTTTAGCCCAATTATCCAATTGTGATTCAAGGACGATTCATTCTTTATTGCAGTGGAATTTGGAAGATAATTCTTTTGGTAAGAATGAAGACGATCCTTTGGATGTAGATTTCATTATTGTAGATGAGTTTAGTATGGTGGATACGCATTTGTTTGCCCAATTATTAAAGGCTTTGCCAAATCGTTGTCGAATTCTTTTGATTGGGGATGAAGATCAGTTAGAGAGTGTTGGTCCAGGTAAGGTTTTGGAGGATTTAATCAAATCTAATGTGATTGATACTGTGCATTTAAAGAAGATTTTTAGACAGTCAAATGGCTCTGGTATTGTAACTTTAGCGAAAGAGATTCGTGAAGAAACAACTTGTCATTATGAGGATGGGGTAGAGTTTATTGAGCGAACGACACCAAAAATCATGGATGCGCTTATTGATTATGTAAAGGATATGGATCTAGATTCTATGCAGATCTTAGCGCCTATGTATAAGGGGGTAGCTGGTATTGATGAGATCAATCGTCAGATGCAGGTCTTGTTTAATCCAAAGAGTCCACAAAAGAATCAGATGAAGGTTGGAACAACGATTTTTAGAGAGAATGATAAGGTCATGTTGTTGAAGAATCTTCCGGATGATGATGTCTATAATGGTGATATTGGTACGATTGTAGAGATTGATTCTAAAAAGAATGTCATTTCGGTGGATTTCACAAATGCGATTGTCGATTTTTCTACAGATTTTTTGTATTACTTGAAGCATGCGTGGTGCATTAGTGTTCATAAATCACAGGGTAATGAATATCAGAGTGTATTTTGTATAGTGGATGTGAATGCGAAAAATATGTTGGAGAAACGTTTATTGTATACGGCAATTTCTCGTGCTAAAAAACAATTGTATATTATAGGGAATAAACAATTATTTGAGACACAAGTTAAGTTAAAACAGAAAAGGGTGCGTCAAACGACGTTGCAGGAAATGATTGAAAATTTTAAATAGAAACCAAAAAATTTTTTAGTCCGATTAAAAACGGAAAAGAACTGAAAAAACTGTGATTATTGTATAATGTACAGAGAGTACCGTGTGGCGGCACGTTAAAGCTGTACTGCACTTGGAGCAGGGTAAAGTGTCCAAGACATTTAGATATTCTGTAGGATATCGCGCCCGCATCGGGGAGAAAAGATGAGTCTAGGTTGGAGAATTAAAAATTCCAACCACGTAATACAGATACTCTGTAGGGTATCGCGGCTGACAGCCAGCAGAAAACCGCTAGTATTGTTTTTGAAAGTGTTAGATGATATTAGGTCTAACACTTTTTTTGTATATTAAGATTTTGGTTTTGGAACAGAGAAATACCACATGTGAAATAGCACTAAAATATCATAAAATATGGATTATCAGGAATGATAAAAAGGACTATCGTAATATACTTTAGAATTTTATATTTATATAAAAAAGGCTGACAAGTACGTGGGATTTGTCAGCTAAAGAAGTATTCATTATATTAAATGATCTTCATGAATTAGTAGTATATTTGGGTTTTCCTTTGCGATATCGAGCATACGTTTTGTAAAACCACTTTTACTAAACAAGCCATAGATAACGTTATATTTTGGGAAAGATTTGCGTATTTCTGCGGCGTTATCTACTTTTTCTTTTAATGTAAAGTATACGGGGGCATCTACTGGTTTTGTATGATATTTACATTCTCCAACAAAAACTTGTTTATTTTGATGGTCTACAGACATGACATTGATTTCTGTATCTCCATCATAATCATTTAACCAATAAGATCCAATGCGTGATGGTACAAATGAAATTGCGTTGTTACTGCATAGTTTTGCGAAAATGTCCTTACAGATATCTTCATAAGCAAAGGCAACAAATTTTTCTTTAAAATCTTTATGAATTTCGTCTAGTACAATTTGCATATTGTCTAATTCCAATTCACCTTTGTAAGGGTAGACATAGCAAAACCAAAAACGAAGGAAATTATCTGCAATGAAATACAATCCTTTACGTGATTTTTCTGGATTCTTTTCTGTGATTGGTGTTCGTTTTTCAATGAAACCAAGATCCGAAAGTGTAGATAGATAAGGTGTAAGTGATGAAGATTCTTGTCCTAATGCACTTGCAATTTTACCGAGTTTATGATTGCCGTCTGCAATTGTCTTAATAATTGAAAAATAGTTTACGGCTGTTAAGGATTCGCTTTTTAATAAAAAATTGGGTTCTTCATATAAAAAGCCATTCTTAGAAAAAACGGCATCTTTAAGCTGTTCTTCTAAAGGTCTTCCGTCTTCAAAAAACTCCAAATATTTTGGTACACCACCTGTTAGAGCAAATTGTTCTACGGCTTGTTCAAAAGGAAGATTTTGTGTTTCATAAATACTAGTGAATGGTAATGGTGTCAAACGCATTTGTGCTGTTCTACGACCATATAGTGGGCTATCATAAGAAAGTGCATGTTTTTGCATCATACCAATCAAGGAACCGGACAGAATCAACATTACGTTACTGTCTTTTAAAAATTCGTCCCATGCATTTTGTAGGATCGAAGGGAATGCTGAATTTGTTTTTACTAGATATGGAAATTCATCAATGACAAGGACTTTCTTTTCTTCTGGTTTATAGTCCGCAATTAGTTGAAATAAATCCAACCAATCTGTAAATTCTATTTTTTGTAGCAATGTGTTTTTTGTAGTACGAGCTATAACATTAGCAAGTCGTTTCATACTTTGGCTTTCTAATTCCTCAGTCGCAAGATAATAGAATGCAGTTTTATTCTTTAAGAACTCTTTGATCAGTGTTGTTTTTCCAACACGACGTCGTCCATAAATAACCACAAAGCTACTGTTACGATTATATTCTGTATTTAATGTATGCAATTCGTTTTTTCTGCCTATGAATCTCATGATTATTCTCCTTATGATAAATCAACTTATGATAAACTCGTTTATATTATATAATCATAAGGTGATTAGTCAAGTTTCTTCATATAAGAAAAAGCTGACAAGTATGTGGGATTTGTCAGCTTAAGTTGGTTACAAGCTAAGGATTAGTACTCAGCCAATTTCATTATAACATCTAAATACAAAAAAATAGAGAACTAGCTATGTTTAGTTTTTGGGAAGGGCTAGTCCTCATGTCGAAAAGTGTTAGATGTAAAAGATTGGGCATCTTTAATTTTTATCTAACGGATAAATTATAACATAGCTTAAAATGAACACAATAGTAAAATATAACTAAAAGTATTTTAAATGCATTAAAAAAGATTAAATAACATACAATTAAAACATGAAATATAACCATGTAATTATTTCTTTATTTTATCGTGACAAATGAAGTTTGTGTTGTTATTATACTTGTAAGGGTTTACATGAAATTCGGGGTATAATATGAAATTTTTTAAGCGTCAAAAGAAAGATAATATTGAATTGGATGAAGTGTATAGGTTGCTTAAAGGATACTATAGGTGTTCTTATAAAGAGGGATATCCTTTTTTGTTTGTGAGCGATGATTTTTTAAATACTTTACATTGGACGCAAAAAGAAATTGAAACTAAATTTGATAATAAGTTAGTGAATATGTTACATCCTGAAGATAGAAGTCGTCTCGAAAAGGATAGAGATTTGTTGAGGAATCAATATAAGGTTGGTACTTGTCAGAATGTGGTTTTTCGTTTGAAAGGTAAGGATGGGTATCATTGGGTATCGGATTGTTATTTGGCTTTAAAACAAGATTCAACATTTTTCTTTCAGGGAAATATTACGGATGTTACAAGTTTTATGTTGGATAAAGAAAAAAGGGCAGAGGAGCGTAATCAAATGCTTACAGCCCTTACAATGGAATATTCGACTGTGATCATGGGTGACTTAATGGAGAATACGATGGTTGTCGTTAAGCATGATGGGCATATGTATGATCATGGTGGGCTTGATGATTTTTCAAGTGAGGATAAGATGAATTATACACGTTGTTTGCATGATTTCTATAATCGTGTGTTAGTAAAAGAATCGTGTCCAGACTTTTTAGATATTTTATCTCCCGTTCCTTTTATGAATGCACTTCTTAAAAATGAGACGGTAGAATTGCAGTATCAGATTTATCCGAATTCTAATGGATATGAATCTTTATATGCAAGAGCAATTCGTTTATATGATGAAAAGCATCATTTTCGTTTTGTGATGGGATTTCGTCCAATGGATGAGGTTCGTAAAAAGGAAAATGTTTTAGAACTTCAAAGAGAGATTATTGAAGGAATTAGTAAGGATTATTTTTCTGTACTTTTAGTGGAGTTAGATCAAGGACAAATCTATTCGTATCGTGAAGCGGGTAGTAATGGTAAGCGTATAGCGGATTTTTGTCGGTCTTATCATGATCGTTGGACTGAATTGTTACCGGCTTATGCCAAGGATTTGGTTTCGGATGCTTCAAGAGAAAATTTTTTAGAGGAACTTTCCTTTGAAAAACTGAAATCGACCAATGAAGACTATTCCTTTACTTATGAATATATGTCGGATGAGGGTGTTTTATATTATCAGGCTCGTGTTTCTTATGTAAAGAAAAAGGATCGTACTAGAGCGGTAGTGATTGGTACAAGAGATATTGATGATTTGATTCAAAAGGAGCGTCTTCAAAAGGAACAGTTAAGAAAGGCTTATATTCAAGCTGAAAATGCGAGTAAGGCCAAGACAAATTTCTTAAATAATATGTCACACGATATTCGTACGCCTATGAATGTGATTCTTGGATATAATCAATTGATGAAAAAGAAGCTTATAGATCCTGTTTTGGTGGATTATCAAAAGAAGATTGAGCAATCGGGGAATTTATTACTTTCCATTATTAATGATGTATTGAATATGGCTCGTATTGAAAGTGGTAAAAGTGTGTTAGTTGAAAGTAGTGAGTCCATTGTGGATATGGTTGAAGAAGTATCGAATGTCTTTGGTGCTATGGCCAAAGAAAAAAAGATTGTATTCGATACAAAAATGGATATAAAACATAAACAAGTGTTGTGTGATAGTACGAAGGTGAAGGAAATTTTAGTGAATTTGATTGGCAATGCCATTAAATATACACCAAATGGTGGTCGTGTCACAGTGGATATAAAGGAATTTGAGTGTTCAAAAGAGGGTTATGGTACATATCAAATTCAAATCATAGATACGGGTATTGGAATGAGTGAGAGTTTTATTCCAACTCTGTTTGATGCATTTACTCGTGAAGTAACAGGTGACATTATTGGTACAGGGCTTGGTATGCCTATCGTAAAAAAACTAGTAGATATGATGGGTGGTACGATTGATGTTGAGAGTAAGCTTGGTAAGGGCAGTACTTTTACAATTACAATCGATCATAAGCTTGGAAATGAAGAAAAAGATAAAGTGAAACAAGAGGATCTTGTAGTTTCTAAGCATTCGTTAGAAGGTAAACATGTATTACTAGCAGAAGATAATGAATTGAATGCAGAATTTGCGAAGATTATATTAGAAGATTGTGGCTTACATGTAGACTTGGCAAGAGATGGTTTGGAATGTGTTGGTAAAGTGATTCAAAAACCGGTTGGTACGTATGACTTTATTTTAATGGATATTCAAATGCCAAATATGAATGGGTATTTAGCTACACAAAAAATTAGGGAGATTCCAGAAAAGAATACGATTCCAATTATTGCGATGAGTGCGAATGCGTTTGATGAAGATAAAAAGCAAGCACTTAAAGCGGGAATGAATGGATATATTTCTAAGCCAATCGATATGGATAAGCTTCAAAGTCAAATTATAGAGATATTAAAAGAGAAAGCGGGCCAATAGCTCAATGTCTTTAAATTAAGAAAGCATGAAAAAGAGAGTACATTTTATTTTGTATTCTCTTTTTTTAATTCTTCAAATGCGAAAGCAAAATCATTATCATCATAATTCGATAAAAAATATATTTTGTTGGAATCATTTGATTCTACAATAGTTACTCCATAATTTTTTACTAATCTTGATAGTCTCCATAAATTAGTATTTTTCAGTGTTAATGCTTTTGTATGTATTAATGCACCATCTTTAAAGGTTTCAATTTTATCAATTAAATCAACAATCTGATTTTTATACATGTCCATAATATTAGATTCAGAATCTTCAACACGCCAACTGTTAAAACTAAATGATGAATCATTTTTTTGCACCATACCTATATTCATCCCCTCATTAAAATCAGAAATTAAAATTTCAGTATTAAATACTCTATTATCATTTCTTGCGTCTTTGTTATAATTAACAGATCTGACTACTCCTCACCGCAAGCAGTGAGGGTTCTGAACTGACAACATTATGCAGCAATCGTACATTATTTTCAAACTTTGGATTCCTGTCTTTCTGTTGGAGCAGTGAACTCTACAATCAAGCACTACATTTAGCACATTAGCGATTGTTTTCTGTATCTCTACATGGAAGTATAGTCAATCTCCCATTTTAACATGTATTTAATTTACTCTTATTCCACTGTTCATGACTTTGATTTGATTCATTTGGATGTATTCAAAGGTTTTTCAGTTGTTTTTTCCATTCACCAGGAAGGGTAATATTGATCTGAACATTGTTCGTTCTAGGTCTAGCCATGATATCAACTCCGACCTATTTATACATATATTATATATTTTTAATGCGCATTATACAATGCAAAAAGTGGCTTTCATCTCCACAGCAAGCTATGGAGTTTTCGCCACTTAAATATAACTAAAAAGACTTGACCAGATTTTGTATAAATTCTGTAATATTTATGAACAAACTCATCTAAAAATATTTGAGCGCTTTCATGAAAAAATGATAGATCAATATTCCACATATTATAACCTTTCCTAATAATATGCAAAAGAGGCACATAAAGTGCCTCTTTTGGATGACCGTTGTCCCTGTATTGTTTTTTTTTTTTTTTAAGGGCCCAGGGTGACGATGGCGTCATCAGCGCTCCAAGTCTTTACTTGATATTAAATCAAATATTCCTCGCCTTTTTATTTTGACTATATTATAGCGCATATTGTAATTTATTTCGACCAATGAGATTTAAAATTTTGTAGTTTTTTTGTAGTTTGTGGAGACTTAGTTCAACTTAAATAGGAAACTGGATATGCAAATTACAAGCAACCCAGCAATAAATAGTATATCACTATATGTTTATATGGACAAAGATATAATATATGCTCCACAATATGATACAATTATGCTCCACAATATGATACAATGAAAATGATAACAGGAGTGAGTAAAATGTGTTGTGATGGTGTCATACAATGTTTAGAAAAAGAAAAGGTTTCTATACTTATAAAAGATCGACATACATGTTTAGATTTGAATGATAGTAATATGTATGTTTTAAAGAAGGGTATTGTTAAAGTAAGTTTGATCATGCAAGATGAGCGTGAATTTAATATTACTTATTTACAAGGTCCGGATGTGGTAAGTTTATATTGTGATTGTTTGACACAATTTAGAAATTGTCTTCCAAAGATTCGTATTGAAAGTGAACAAGCAGAGTTTTATTGTATTTCAAAAGAAAAATTCTATAAGCAAGTTAAAGAAAATGCGAACCTTCAAAATTATGTAAATGCATACTATCGCAATCGATTAAAACTAGCCTTCACAAGAGAACAAGTGATGATCATGAATTCAAAGGCAGGTGCGGTATGTTCTTGGTTATATCGTTTAGCGAGTTTGTTTGGCATTCAAACACAAAAGGGCATATTTATTGATTTGCAGGTCACAAATGAGGATATTGCGAATTTTTGTGGGATTACAACACGTAATAGTGTGAATCGAGTGATTCGTGGTTTAAAAGAAAAGCATGTCATTCAAGTAAAGAATAATCGAATTATTGTTTTAGATATGGACTATTTAAAGCAATTTACAAAGTAGGGTAGTTGATAACTATCCTTTTTTAATGTTAAGAAATTGTTAATACAAACTATCTTTGGTTATATATAAAGATTCAAATTTAGTAAATAATGAGTTTGTACAAATTAACAAAGCCATTTGCACAAATTAATCGACTTTATATAAGGGAGAAATAAGTATATATAACCAAAAATGTAAAAATATGTGATAAGTAAAGGCTAATAATATCTGTAAGTTATCAAAATAGCTAACCAATAAACAGAAGTTAGAAAATGTTACTTGAAAGCGATTACAGGTAAGAGTATATTTATTAACAGAAATTTCGTTCTTGTTAGGTTGCTTATAACGGAAAGGTTAGATTAGCTTAAGATAAAGGAAAAATGAATATATCAACCAATTAACATAAGATGATGTATGTTTATCTTAACATAATCTTAATGTGTAGATAGAGATATGGAAAAGAAGGATTTAAGACATTTAAAGCGAAAAGAGTTGATTGACCTCATTGATAAGATGCAAACAGAAAGTGATCTTGTATCTAATGAGGAGGTCAAAGAAGAGCTTGGTCGATTAAAAGAGAGAGAAAAGTATTTAAAGCATTTACGTAAGACTTTGAGTGTACTTGTCGTCGTGGCTGCCATTTCTGTGTTGGTGGCAACACTGTGGCTGCCTGTATTAAAGATTTATGGTTCGAGTATGGATCCTACTTTAGAAAATGGGCAGATTGTGGTGTCTATAAAGACAAAGAGATTAAAGTCTGGAGATGTTGTAGCATTTTGGCAGGGCAATAAGTTGTTGGTAAAGCGTGTTATTGCGGGTCCTGGTCAAAAGGTAGATATAGATGTGAATGGAAAGGTGTCTGTGGATGGTAAAGCTATTCATGAAACGTATTTGGATAGTGAGTCACTTGGAAATACAGACATTGATTATCCACATCAAGTAGAAGAGTCTCGTTGGTTTTGTATGGGAGATAATCGCGAGAGTTCAATAGATTCTAGAAGTGCTGCAATAGGGGATATTTCAAAAGAACAAATTGAGGGTAAAGTCTTATTTTCAGTTTGGCCTTTAAATAAAATTGGAATTGTAAAGTAACAGAAAGTAGGTGTGATTGTGCAAGAGTATTTAAGGCGTTTATTAAAAGACAAAGCGCGCTTAAGAAAATGGAAAAGAGTCATGATAGCACTTTCTTGTATTGTGGTTGTTTGTACGGTCTATGCATTATCTTTACCAGCTCAAACATTAACTTGTGATAAGGAAGAACATACACATACTGCAGAGTGTTATGATGAAAACAATGAATTGATTTGTGAAAAAGAAGAGCATACGCATACGGATGATTGTTATAAACAAGAAGAAGTAAATGAACAAGAAGAAGTTGTCAAGGATGAGCCAGAAACACAAAATAAGGATGAACAGGTATCTCAAGTAAGTGAAGAAGAGACAACAACGACTACAACTACAGAAACTACAACAGAAACTACAAAACAACCTTTTGATTTAAGTTCGGATGCAAATAAAGAGAAGATTAAATCTGTTGATGTGTATTATAAAGATGCAAATGACAAATGGCAAAGTTTGAATGAAGGAAATGCTGATCCAAATAGTACGGAACTTTATTTGAAAGTAGAATTTGATGAAATTGACACAGAAGTGTTATTAGAACAACACGATGGTATACTTGTATACAATCTTCCTGCATGCATGAGGGATTTTAAAAAAGCTGGAAATGGAACTATTTTAGCAGGAGACAGAAATATAGCTACGATTGAAATCGAGAATAATAGAGTGAAGATTACTTTAGATCAAACTTATCTAAAAGAGTTAGTAGATAAAGGAAGTAACTTACTAAATGGTTCTTTCTATGTGAAGGGACAAATTAATTTAACTGAAGTAAATAAGAGTAATGGAACGGCAACACTGACTGTTGGAAATAAAACAGTTACTTTAAATTATGGCCCAGATTGTATAGAAAAATTTGGTAGTGTAGATATGAAAAAAGAAATGTCCAATGTAGACGAAGTAAACAATTATTTAACGTATACGGTGACAGTAACAGCTGGTAAGGATGGGTGTAAAGATTTGTATGTTGTTGATAAGTTTACTTCAAATGCCAACTTGGTAAGCTATGCAGGGAATATTAGTTCGACAGAAACTACATTAACTAGTGAGGATAATAATAAAGACCCATTTGAAACAATAATAAGTGGTGCAACTCATGGAAAAATTTATAAAGCGAGTATTCCAGATGCTACTACAAAAATTCCTGATGCAGGTGTAAGTGATATTACAAATCCTTGTATTGTTTGGCATATTGGAGATATGAAACCAAATGAAAGTCGTACACTTACTTATTATGTGAAATTAAATGATAAAGCAAATTTAAGTGGTCAAACAATAAAAAATAATGCATCTTTATATTCAAAAAGTTCTAAAGATATTTATGAGAAAAAAGTAGATGATAAAAATCGTAATGCTGAATTTACTCCTAAAATAGATTACAGTAATCAATTCACAAAAACAGTAAATGGAAATATAACTAGGAATTCGGATGGTTCATATACAATTCCATTTAAGTCTTTTATTTCAATTCATGAAGCTACGAGTAATTATACGATTAAGAATTTTCAATTTTATGATTATTTAAAACATGATATGAACACAGAGATAGATGCTGATTTATTACAATATATTCATTTTGACCGAAATTCATTCAAATTATATATGAATAATGATAATAAGCCTGTTGATTCTTCACAATACAATATAAAGTGGTCAACTGATAATACAAAATTTAAAGAATGGAGTGAAAATGATAATTTTAGAAGTTTTGTACTATCTGGAAACAAGAATAATCCAATCAATTTAAGTCCAGGGGAGAGTTGTTATATTACATATAACGTTATTGTGAAACCCGAAGCCTTTGCGCAGATGCATACGGATACTCTACATACGTTTAATCGTTTTATCGCACATGCAGATAATGTGGATAAGAGAGATGATTTTGCGGGTGGATTTGAGGCTTGGAATTCTATTGCTAACATTAAAACATATGAATGGAATGCAAAACAGGTAGAAAAAATCGCAACGACAACACCTAAAACAGAAACAATGAGTGGAGATAGATTTATCTACGAAAATAATGCAATTCAAAAGGATTCAACTTCAAATACTAGTTTTACAATTCCTGAGGGAAGTTATAAATATACGGTTGAAACAAATAAGACATTGAATGATTTTAATGTTAACGAAGTAACAATGACAGATACTTTAACTTCTAAACATATGAAGTATGTTGGGTATATGAAAGTGGAAGCTTTAAAAGCGGAAATAAATTCTCAAGAATTGCAGTGGGATGAAGCATCTCAAAATTATAAGTTACAGCCAACATATAATGTAGTAGAGACTAAATGGGTCAAGATAGATGGTCAGAAAACCTTTAGTTTAAAACCTTCTGAATTGGGTTGGACTGATAAAAATTATGCGTATCGTTTCACGTATTATGCAAAGCCGGATGATTTAAGTACTTTTACAGAGACAAAGGTAAAGAATAAATTTACTCTTGAGGGTGTTGTTAAAAAAGGAGATGGAACATTTAAATTTAATCAAGAAGATGTTTCTAGAGAGACGACATTAACGATCAAGGGAAATTTAAATTTAACTGCGAATAAACAATCTTGGTACTACAAAGAACCAGATTCGAATACTTGGACGAATGGTGAGCTTTATTGGGTAGTTGATATTGGTGGTACTCAAATTAATAAAGACATGGTATTTCGTGATTTGATAAAAACAGGTGATGGAATAACACCGTCAAATTTACGGGAAGGTTCTTTGGTAGGTATCTATAAAGGTACGCTTAAAGAGGGAAAGAACATTTCAGATTATAAAGATATAGAGGATTTAAAAAACAATAGTGGTTTAACTCCTATTAATGATAAGTTTATATCTCAATTGAATGGTACAAATGAATTATTATTAACAGCTAAGGATGATATTCAGCTGGGTAATGAAAAGGTTTATATGATTATAAAATCCGAACCTTCTGAATTGCCATCACCAACAAATAATCGTGATACAAAGACATATAAAAATAGTATTTATATTAAAGAAGATGGTGAATATGTTTCTGAAATACCTGCTGAAAAGACTTTATATACATCTCCAAAAATTTTAAAGGAGTTAGGACAAGTCTTTAAATATGATGGAACTACAGTTACAACACTTAAAATAGGTGCAGACAAAAAAAACAATGGAGATGCAGACCCTTACAAGATTGATACGAATTTATTAGAGAAGAGTCGTGGTGTATTTATATCATGGGCATTTAAAGTGAACTATGATGGACAATTAAGTGGAGCTTATGATGTGATAGATGATATACCAGATGGCATGGAGTTTATATATATGCGTGTCAAGTGGCATGGAGATGATGCTTCAAAAGTTACATCAAAGAAAATAGATAATCTTAGTGGTTGGGAATTCAACGAAAATGATTCGACAAATGATAATAATAATCCTGAACATACAATCTATTATGTAAGTAAGGATAAAAAACGAACAATGATTCGACTAGGGGATTTTACATCAAAGAGTGTAAGGGATAATAATTCAGTGGATGTACAAATTGTTTGTAGAATCACAGATCCACAAGTATTATTAGGTGCTCAACCTAGTGATTTTATAAATAAGGTAACACTACAAAAGGATGGAAAAGATATTACCACATCATCTAGTAAAGTACCTGTTCAATTGACTAAGACAGATAAAAATATCGATAAACAATTAGCGAAGAAGAATGGACAGAAACTTGAATTTGAAATCAATACGAATCAGCTTGGTCAAACACTACCTACAAATGATAATGGTGGATTAACACTAGTGGATAAGTTGGGTGATAATCTTAAATTGGATACAACTTCGGTTAAAGTATTTAATAGTAATAATGAAGAATTAACGAATTGTAAAAAGTCATATCAAAATAATATTTTAGAAATTAAGATTCCAAATAATATTCCAATCAAAATTACATATACAGCGACTGTAAATGCGAAGCCAGGGGACTCTGTGAATATCGCAAATACAGCATATTGGAAAGGTTATTCAGAAAATGGTGGTGAAACTGTACAAGAAAGATGTAGCTATAATGTAAGTGGAACAATTGGCGCTTCATCTGTAGTAAACTTTAAGCTTACAAAACAAGATGAGAATGATATAGATAAAGTATTAAATGGTGCAACTTTTAAAATAGATAAGTGTACAATCGAAGCAAATGGAGATATTACTGCATCAGAGATCTCAACTGCAACTACAGGTAATGATGGAACCATTGCCCAGAATTTACAATATGATACGCTTTACAAAATAACGGAAACACAAGCACCAAATGGTTATGTTCTAAATAAAGAACCAATCTATATTTTTGATGTAAATAAAGCAAAAGATAGTGATGTGGACACCATAACACAATATCTAAAAACTGAAGACTTAAGAGTGAGATATCAGGAAGAAAACTTTAGTATAGGTGTAACGAATCATAAGGGTGAAATTACTGTAGTCAAAAAGTTTATTAATGATGCAGCTGGAAAATCAATTAAACCTGTTAGTGGAACATATAGATTTGGATTGTATGACGATCAAAATAAATGGCTACAGACACAATCGATTACTTATAATGTGGGTGATACTCAAGATAAATCGGTTAAGTTTGAAAATCTAGAATTAAATAGAACATATTATGTTTATGAATTAGATGATAAAGATCAACCAATTACGGATACATCAAAAGAAGTAACAATAAACACTATGAATTATCAAGTGTTTTATGAAAAAAAACGGAACTGCTACAAGTAGTGCACAAAACGGTGATACGGTTATTGTTACAAATAAAAGCCGTACAAAGATATTACCTTCAACAGGTAGTATGGGAACCCTGATTTACAGGTTATTAGGAGCAACGTTGGTGGTTGTTAGTGTAATATGCCTGTCAAATATAAATAAAAATAAGAGAAAAGGAAATAGGAGAAAGATATGAAACTAATTAAAAAGATTGCAGCCATTATGTTTGCGTTCATGATGGTATTCTCATTAAGTACAAACGTAAAAGCGATAGAAAAAGGATCAATCGAAATTAATAATGCGATTAAGGGACAAACTTATAAAATTTACAAAATTATGGAATTAGAAAGCTATAATCCAACAGAAGGTTTATATTCTTATAAACCAGCTTCACCTCAATGGAAAACATTCTTTACAACAGATTCAGTAGCACAAAAATATATAAAGTTAGATATTAATACTGATGGAATTACTTGGAAAGATAATAGTACTGCCGGAGAAACTGAAGCAGAAAAAAAGACCAGATTGGATAAAGAAGCATCTGAATTAGCAAAAGCAGCTTTAGAATATGCTAATAAAAATAGTATTCAGGATAATGGTCATGATGATGCCACAGGAACTACAGTAACATTTAATAGTTTAGATTTAGGTTATTATTTAGTGGATTCAAGTGTTGGTGCTCTTTGTAGCTTAAATACAACAAATCCTTCAGCTACTATTAAAGAAAAAAATGCTGTTCCTAGTGTAAAAAAAGAAGTTAGTGATGCAGAAAATGGAACTTTTGCTAACGATAGTTTTGCAAATATAGGTGATACTGTATTTTTTAAAACAACTATTACAGCACAACCTGGTGCAGAGAAGTATATTTTACATGATACTATGGATGCTGCATTTACATTCAATAAAAATAGTATTGTTATTAAATCTGGTGGAGTTATAGTTGAGTCAACTAATTATGATATTTATTATAAGAAAGATGATGCAACTGCTACTAATAAAGCTGAAGATGGTTGTACTTTTGAAATTCGATTCAAACAAGACTTTCTAAACAAATTGTCTAAGAATCAAGAAATCGTTGTAACTTATAATGCAGTGTTAAATGAAAAAGCAACTATTAATGTGGGTGATCATAATACAGCTAAATTAACTTATGGAGATAAAGGGTCAGTTGATGATAAAACCACTACATCTACTTCTTCGATTAAAGTGTTAAAATATACTGGAACTACTACGAATATATTAAATGGTGCAAAGTTTAAATTATTTACACAACAAACTGACGGAGAAGCTTTGAAATTCGCTACAATTGATAAACAAAATTATAGATTAACAAAAGAAACAACAGGAATTGATGAAATTGAAACAGTTGAGAAGGGTACATTTACTTTACAAGGGCTAAAGCCAGGGGTTACATATTGGTTAGAAGAAACAAAAGCACCGAAAGGATACAATAAATTAACTAGTCGAATTAAAGTTGAACTTCAACCAGGTGGTGCATTAATTGTAGATGGTAATGCAAGAGACGAAAATAATCTTCCACTAAGTCAAGTTAATGTAGAAAACAAATCAGGTAGTTTGTTACCATCTACTGGTGGTGCTGGTACAACACTAATCTACTTGATTGGTGGAGCATTAGTACTAGGATCTGGTATTGTATTGGCTAATAAGAAAAGAGCGAAAGCTAAATAGTTTTTATTGATTTTATATGTTGTATGGGGGGAATTTGTTTTCCCCTTCTATACAACAATAGGGAGAGGGTTGTAAGATGAGAAAACATATTTCAACTATAATTGCGATACTTGTTTTTATTACAGGCTTGTCCTTATTGTTGTATCCTACGGTTAGTAATTATTGGAATTCTTTACATCAAAGTCGTGTTGTGGCGAATTATTCGGATACTATGGCTAAGTTATCTAAACAGGATAAACAGGCTGAGATTGATCGGGCTGTTGAATATAATACTAGGTTAGTAAGTAATGGTGGTCGATTTACTCCAAGTGATTCTGAGCTTAGTGAATATAAGAGTTTATTAAATGCGGATGGTACGGGTATGATGGGATATATCACGATTCCTAAGATTGGTGTAAAGCTTGCGATTTATCATACGGTAGATGATGCTGTATTGCAGGTGGGTGTTGGTCATTTAGAAGGTTCGAGTCTTCCTGTTGGAGGTAGTGGTACGCATTGTGTTCTGTCTAGTCATAGAGGACTTCCTAGTGCGAAGTTATTTACGGAACTGGATCGTATGAAAAAGGGGGATGTATTTTATCTTCATGTATATGATCAGGTGCTTGCGTATCAGGTGGATAATATAGCGATTGTTGAACCCAATGATTATGGTTTATTAGAAATTGAGGAAGGTAAAGATTTATGTACTTTATTTACTTGTACGCCTTATGGTATTAATACACATCGATTATTAGTTCGTGGCCATCGTGTAGAGAATGTGATGGATGAGAAGAATTTAACGGCAGATGCTGCAAGGGTGAATCCTTTGGTTGTGGCTAGTATTATTGGTTTGATTCTATATGGAATTGGTTATGTTGTTTATCGAATTCGAAAGAAGGGAGTGTAGGTAATGAAAAGAATAGTTTGTTTCGTATTTTTAACTTTATTATGTTGTTTTCTACCTATAACTCTATTTGCGGATTCTGATTTCATGAATTTGGTTGTTAATTGTCCTGTATCAAATATGCAAGTTTCTTTATATCGAGTGGCGGATGAGAATTATAATTTAGTTGATGCATTTTCTCATTATTCCATTGATTTAAAACAAGATGTACAAGGGGCTGCCAATGCATTAGAGAATCGTATTTTAATGGATGGAATAGAAGCAGATGCTTCTAATTCTTCTGACAGTTCGTATAAGGCTAGCTTTACTGGTTTAGAATCCGGTATTTATTTAGTGGTTGGAAAAGAAGTTGAATCGAATGGTGTATTTTATATGCCACAAGTATCCTTAATTTCTTTAAGTGGTGATTTGAGTGTGGATTTAAAATATGAGACAAGTGATAAGCCAAGTCGTATTCATGTATTAAAGGTATGGAAGAAGGATAATAAGAAGTCTCGTCCTAAATCGATTGAGGTATGTTTATTAAGATCAGATGGTATTGTGGTGGATAAAGTGGTATTAAATTCAGATAATCAATGGTCTAATACTTGGGACAATCTTTCTACTTTATATACATATCGAGTCATGGAAACAAGTGTTCCTTCTGGCTATAAGGAGAGTTGTACTCGTGAAAAGGATACGATTGTTTTAACGAATACGGGTAATTTTACGGATAAGGTTGAAAAGAAAGATGAAGTACTACCAAATTCAGGTCAATTGTGGTGGCCAGTTCCTGTATTATTATTTGTGGGTCTTGTGTTGTTTGGTTTAGGACGCCATTTGAAAAATGAAGAATAGATTGTATCGATATATTTCTTGGATTGGAATCTTTTGTGTTGTGTGTTCCATTTCTTTATGTGCATATAATGTATATGATTCGTATCGATCGTATTTTGTTTCTAAACAAAAGATGAATGCGTATCATGTTGTAAAGACAAGTACAGGTACTATACCGGATTATGTATTGAATCCAGATATGGAAATGCCTGAAGTGGATGTGGATGGAATTTCTTGTATTGGTACTTTAGAAATTCCTAGATTGGATTTGAATCTTTGTGTTACAAGTACATGTAGTGATGAAAATATGAAACAACTTCCTTGCCGATATTATGGTAGTATTTATAAAAGTAATATGGTGATTATAGCGCATAATTATTGGTTTCATTTTGGTAGGTTAAATACATTAAAAAGTGGGGATGACGTTATTTTTACAGATGTTTCAGGAAATTGTTTTAAATATAGTGTTGACGCAATGGATGTAGTGAGTCCAGATAGTGTAGCTGAAGTAACCAATGGGAAGTGGCCACTTACGTTAGTCACTTGTACTTTGGATAGTCAAAATAGAATTGTAGTAAGGTGTAAGTAGGATGCTTATTTTGGTAAGTGTCCTTTTTTGATGGCTTGTCTATCAATATTGATAATGTGTTCATTAGTTGTGGTCAAAATACTATATTGTGAAATTAAACAAATAAAAAAATATGTTGATAAAAACAGTGAAATATGGTATCATTTAGATACAAAAACGGGCTGTGCGCTTGAAGTGGGTATCCTAGGCCATGTATAGTGCGTACCATTGTATGAGGATTTGTTCCAAGAATGCAGTGCTGTGAGGGTCCAACGAGCGGGGGGCATATTTAGCCCTCCTTTTTTTAAGTGAAAGGGTTTTATGAATAACAAAGAGCAAATATTAAGTATTTTTGTCGATGAGTCTGGAGACTCTGGTGATTACAATAAAAATAAAAATGTTTTTTCAGATAAATTTTATATAATAACGTTTGTCTTTCATGAACAAAAAAATGATATATCGCCGAATATTAAGTATTTCGAAAACAAGTTAGCACAATATGATTATTATTATCAGTCTGTTCACTGTGGTCCTTTAATTAGAAGGGAATATCCCTTTGAAGGCTTTAAGGCAGAAGATATTCGTCATATTCTAAATGCTCTAAATAATTTTTCCAGAAAACTTCCAATTAATTGTTATTCGGTTATTGTTGATAAATCAATTAATGATGATTTACAAAAATTAAACAAGGCTATTCATAACGAAGTTCAACAAATGATTAATGATAATTATAATTACTTTCACTCCTTTAACAAAATAATCATATATTATGACAATGGCCAAGAAATTGTCTCTCGAGCATTAAAAAACACGTTTGAAACTGAATTCGACAATATTGATAGAAGAAAAGTAAAACCGAAAGAATATAGACTGCTACAAGTTGCTGATTTATTTTGTACAATTACACTAATGGAGTTAAAAAGACAAAAATACCATTTTAGTTCATCCGAAAAAGCTGTTTTTTCAGCAAATGTTTTCAAAAAGCAGTTCTTAAACACTATAAAATCTAAAAAACTATGATTTTCTTGGATGGCCTCTCTTTCTATTAGGTGGGGAAGCTTGGGTAGTCAAATAATTTAGGGGTTTCTAAGAAATATCTAGGGGTCAATTTATGGGCTAGTGCCATATTGGCATTGGTCAACAGACTCCTAGATTTGTTTTTTTTGTTAAAAATGGATTTCAGTAATGGTTATTAAGCTGTTTTCTTGTTGGATCAGAGGTTATTAAGCTGTTTTCTTGTTGGACTAGTTTTTATATTTGGTTTGTATTATACTTGAGATGATTCCATATGGGAATTCATTTTTTTTGGAGGAGTTATGAAAATTATTGTAGTGGGTGATGGAAAAGTTGGATTTGCGATCGCAAAACAATTGAACCAGGAAGGTCATGATATTACAGTGGTTGAAAATAAATCGAGTGTTCTATCGAGTACCATGAATCAGTTGGATATTGTTGGCGTACAAGGAAATGGTGCGAGTTTAGATACTTTAATGGAAGCTCGTGTTTCATCTTCGGATTTGTTGATTGCGGCTACATCAACGGATGAGGTTAATATCATTTGTTGTTTATTGGCAAAGAAATTGGGTGCAAGACATACGATTGCACGTATTCGTAATCCGGAATACAACAATACCGTTCGTTTGATTAAGGATGAATTGGGATTGAGTATGAGTATCAATCCGGAGCAGGCTGCGGCTCGTGAAATTTTGCGTGCCATTCGTTTCTCAAATTCGATCAAGGTTTCTTCTTTTGCGAAAGGAAGAATTGAACTTGCGGAAGTCAAGATTACAGAAAATTCGCCACTTTCAAATATGCGTATTTGCGACATCAATCGTCGTATGAAAAGTGAAGTGTTATTTGTGGCTGTTCAAAGAAATGGGGAAGTAATCATTCCAAATGGAAATACCGTCATCTATGAAAAGGATCGTGTCACATTAACGGGTTCGACTACACAGCTTGAAAAGTTCTTTATTAAAGTGGGTATTTTAAGTAATCGTACGGTCAATGAAGTAATGATTGTTGGTGGTGGAAGAATCACATACTATTTGACCAATATGTTGTTAGAACTGGGAATGGATGTAAAGATCATCGAAATCAATAAGGATAAGTGTATAAATTTAGTTGAGAAATTCCCGCAGGCTACAGTCATTCATGGCGATGGTACGGATCATGAATTATTATTAAGTGAATCTTTAGAGGAAATGGATGCGTTTATTGCACTTACAGATAATGATGAGGAGAATGTCATTATTTCAATGTTTGCCCAGTCTCATGGTGTAACGCATGTACTTCCTAAGGTAAACCGTGTTTCTTTAGGTTTCTTGTTGGATAAGTTAGGACTTGAAAATTCGATTACGCCTAAGTTTATTACGGCCAACCAAATTGTGCAATATGTTCGTGCTATGCAAAATACGGTTGGCTCAAATGTTGAATCATTGATCAAACTTGTAAATGATAAAGTTGAAGCTTTAGAATTTAGAGTGCGTGACAATTGTCGTTTTATTGATGTGCCAATTAAGAATCTAAATATTCGTAAAGGGATCATCATTGCGTATGTAACGCATAAGGGTGTTTCAAAAATGGCAACGGGGGATACGCGTATTCAATTGTCAGATACGGTTATTATTATTAGTAAAGTTGCAGGATTGAGGGATATCAATGATTTACTATCTTAAGCACAATTTACATAAGTTAAACTGGGCGATGATTGGTAACGTATTGGGTATGGTTTTAATTGCGCAAGCTTGCCTAATGGTTTTACCGGTCATTGTGGATTTGATCTATCAAGAGGGATTGTATGATTCTTACTTGATTGTGATTGGAATCTGTCTGGTTTTAGGATATGCGCTAACGCGTACACGTGCAAAAGTCAATAACTATTTTGCGAAAGATGGAATGATTGCGGTAGGACTTGCGTGGATCGTTGTATCTTTCTTTGGTGGTTTACCCTTTTATTTATCGGGTGAAATTCCTTCTTTTGTGGATTGTTTCTTTGAAGCCGTGAGTGGATTTACAACGACAGGATCGAGTATTTTAACGGAAGTTGAAAATTTGAAGCATGCCACACTCTTCTGGCGTAGCTTTACGCACTGGATTGGTGGTATGGGAATTTTAGTCTTTATTTTGGCAATACTACCAAAATCCAATGATCGTGATATGCATATTATGCGTGCAGAAGCACCAGGTCCTACCATTGGTAAGCTTGTGCCTCGTATGCGTCAATCGGCTATGATTTTATATACAATGTATATGGGTCTTACGATCATTCAAGTGATTTTACTTTTAATTGGTAAAATGCCATTGTTTGATGCGCTTTGTAACACATTTGGTTCAGCAGGTACGGGTGGTTTTGCGATTAAGAATACAAGTATTGGTGCCTACAACAATTCGTATTATGAAATCATCATTACGATTTTTATGATTTTATTTGGTGTTAACTTCAACATGTACTATTTCCTTTTAATAAAAGATTTTAAACAAGTCTTTAAAAATGAAGAGTTGCGTGCCTATTTAGGTGTGATTTTATTCTCTATTGTTTGTATCACAATCAATATTTTGTCTATGTATAATTTTGATGTATTGAAATCCATTCGTCTTGCTAGTTTTCAAGTGGGTTCCATCATTACAACAACAGGATATTCAAGTTGTGATTATAGTGTATGGCCACAATTTAGTAAGATGATATTATTCTTATTAACAGTATGTGGTGCAAGTGCTGGTTCGACTGGTGGTGGTGTAAAAATTAGTCGTCTATTGATTATTGTAAAGAAAATTAAATTGGACATTCAAAAGTTATTACACCCTCAAAAAGTAGAGGCGATCACTATGGATGGTAAAGTTGTGGATACGGAGATTGTCAATCAGATTATGGCTTATTTCTGTAGCTTTATCATAATTGTTGGCATCTTATTGTTCTTGATTTCGTTTAATAATTTTGATTTTGAAACAACCATCACATCCGTTATTACATGTATTGGAAATGTAGGCCCTGGATATGGTTTGTGTGGTCCAATGGGCAACTTTTCCATGTTCTCTGACTTTAGTAAGATCGTACTCTCTTTTGCGATGTTGATTGGTCGTTTGGAAATTTATCCAATTATCATTTTCTTGGCTCCAGTACTTGGAGTTCGAAAGGTTTCTAAATCATTTCATAAGCGTAAAAAAAGAAGAATTTAATTGAAGAATAATCATTTGTCTGGCAATGTATTAAGTTAAAATAACGGCTTGATCAATAGTTTATGATTCATTGCGTCTTCTTTTTTCGGAATATTTGAAGTATAAGATTAAATAGAGATGTATACAAAAACTTGGCAAATGAAAAGAGCCCATACAAATCATTTTATTATATGATTTGGTGGGCTCTTTTTCTAAGTAATAGCTAGATTCAATTTCTCAACGTAGACGATACGACTTTTTGATATCTTGCATACTGAATTCATTTTCATCTAAATTTGTTAAGATGCATTCATATGTATCCTCTGTAATTTTAAAACGAACCAATCGACATTCAAAATCATAGAATGGAGTATCACCAAAATAATCAAATCGCTGATTTTGTGGCACAAACTTATAGATTTCAGGATGAGCTTTTATTTCATTCGTCTGTTTTCTAGTCAATGTGCGTTTGACTTGCACATCAAATTCGCCATCTGAAAATGGTCCAAAACTACGTAATATACCAGTGGAATAAATATTCTTGATTCGGACCAGATACTTATTTCCAGATAATTTAATCTTCTTAAAGGAATTGATGGATTCATATCCTCTGTCTGCAATTTATTTGCATTTTTCAAAAAGTGTGGTATATTACTTGTGACGAAGGTTGGCCCATTGGCTGACAGGGAGAGTGGATACGTCCATTCTCTTTTTTATTTAGAATAAAAGAGCAACTTTACAACTTGTTGCTCTTTTGCATAACTTGTTGAACTTTTTTCAAAACAGCTACCTTTTTCTTGTTGTAATCTGTAACTGAAATATATGGCATAGTAATAATTATTGGCTCAGAGTAAGTAGCAAGGAATTCTATTGTTTTTATAATTTGTGAATCTTTAAGATGCTTTTCTTTTATGTTATTTAATAAAAACGGGATAAGTGGTTCGTAATGATTAATCACATTCCTTATTCTTCGAATATTTTCTACATAGCCCATAAAGGTAGATACATTCTTTTCTTTAATTTTTGTGATATCAACATTCATAAGTTTTGCACAAATTTGTTTTTGTGTTGACATATCTAACATCGAAAACAAAACGTTTAGTTCCCCGAGGGTTAAAGCGTTAGGAATAACCCATAAAGGTAGCATCTTTTGAGAATTGTAATAATGCTGTAAAAGTATATTTTTTGATGAACTTTTATCTCCAGTACCTATATCATACAATTTTTTTAATATCATAAATCGATTTTCCAAAACAAATTCATTATACACATAACCTTTTTTAGACAATGAATTTGGAAAATTTGTTGCAAATTTAGGAAAAACAACTACATTTCTCTGTATTGCATCTATTAAATATGGTTTATTTAAACAAGTATATGTACTACCGTTATTAAGTGTTAGTTCAATTGTGTATTGGTTTATAAATTTTTCGATTTCAGTGATATACTCTAAGCATTTTAAAGATTCATTTGGCATTTGAGAATTATGAACATACAATTCACAAATTGCATTAATTAATACATTTTTAAATTTCCTTTCAAATTGCCCAATGGTTCTAAAAAAATAGTCAGAAATTTTATCATCATATTTAACAACACTAAGTATATTTTGTATAGGTGTTTCCGATTCATAAATATGAATTTTCTTCGTATACCCTTCAATATTTTTAACAATCTGATTAGTTGCAAAAAATTCTTTATATGGATTGATTACAGATATATAATTTCTATCCTCTAATATATATCGCTCATTTTCGTTTATTATGATTTTTTTAAACATTTTCAAATACTCAATTTGTTCATCAATGTTTTTATATAGTTTACATACTTCTTTATTAAATTCGTCCATTTGAATACTTCCATTTCTATATTACATATTTTATCATGATTCTGTCTAGACTTCGATATAGAGCAAAGATTATAAAAAATGTTGATTTTATATTTCATCGTCTTGAAGTTTTCAATCAATTCGATTATATCTTGTGCATCAATATATTCATATTTTGATTATGAAAGTCTAATTATAAAAAAGACATCCAAAACTCCGTTGTTTTAAGATGGAGAGGATGCCGGTTTGAATATATACATAAGCTGCATACTTATATCAATTCCAAAACATTATATCAACCAGATTATCATTTATTTATATTCAGATAATCGTGAGGTGTGATACTTAAAATTTTCGATTTTTCAAAGTCTTTTGTATTCCTTGTTAAAATATATTTAGCTTTTTGTCTTTCTGCAATTGCAGAAACAACCGCATCTTCAAAATTTGAAATGTCACTGGAAAGAGCTTTTTCAATATCTGCTCCTCTTGGATCTGATATCTTTATTAAATCTAAAAGATTTCTTATACATTCTTTTGCCTGTTCACTGCCAATGTATTTTCTTGCAATATAGAATATGTCAGTGATTGCCGAAGCTGATACAATAATAGTATGATTATCAATACACTTATTTAGTGAGTTATATGAATCTTCAAAAAACGGCTCTCTTTTACATAGAATATCTATAATCACATTTGTATCAACTAATATCTTCATTGCTTAGAAATCCTTTCATTTTTTATATCTTCAATCTCTTCGTCAGTTAATGAAGGCAATATACCAACCAAATTATTTAATGAGCTTTTCTTTGCCTGCTTTGGAGAAATAATACGTGCAATCTCTATTCCTTTATTTGTAATAATAATTTCTTCTTTGTTTGCCATAGCTAAATAATCACTAAGATGTCTTCTTAATTCTGTAGTATTGACTTTCATAGTGCTTTCCTCCTGTACATTAATTATAATAAAAATGTACATAGAAAACATCAATAATGTACATTCTTTCGATTGGTTTTTGTAAGTTTGCGATGACAATTAATATTGATATTACAGCTATTAATAATGAAACCGTGAAAAATACGAGCAAAGCCAAAGAAATACACATAAAAATCTTTAGATTCGTCAACAAAAACGCTTAACTCTTTCATGCTTCCTCAACTTTCTAAAAAAAATGGCGGGTGTCTTACCCGCTACTATGTGGACCCGGGTCTTTCGACCAGCCCAAGCTTTTAAAAGCTTCTTTTTGCATATGCATTATATGGTTAATACCGCAAAAAAGCAATTGTTTTAATATCGTAAAATTTTAGTTATTTTCTTAAAGAAACCGCTTTTTTAGCTATATAATATTGCATTTATTTGGGTGTTTTTCTATACAAACGTTTTTTCGAGGTGTATTATAAAACCATAAAAAAATGAAGGGATGATTTATTATGAGAATTTTTGATTATATTGACACGATTGAAAAGCCTACGATTGACAATATTCGAGTGATTTATAAGGCTATTAATGTGAAGTATGATGAGCTCATAGACATGGCGGTTGAACCAAATAGTAAAAATTATAATAAATGGATGCAGACATTGGATTGTTTAAAGGCCTCTGAAGATTTGATTATAGAATGTATTGGAAAGAATGCGATTACGGATATGGAATGGCTTCAATTGAAGTGTAATGTTTATAAGTTTCAAGTAAAATATGGAGGCTTAAAATATTTGAATGTAGAAGCATAGATATTAGGGTATGTGTTGAGCATATCCTTTTTTTATTTGGAAATAAAAAAACCTGGAATTTCCAGGCTTTAGTTTAACTTATCTTGCACGATTTTTTTAACCATTGGATAGGCGACTAGTGCAATCACAATACCAGCTACACCTTGTACAATGTTAGCTGGAATTTCACTAGCGGCAACGATCCAGCTTCCTTTCAACATATATTTGGCGATGAAGTATCCAAAGACCATAATGACAGATCCTAATACGTAGCTTGAGATTTGTTTCGGTTTCGAGTAATTTTTCATCAGTAGAGATACGACAATTCCTTCAAGTCCTTTAATGACTAGGGTAAAGAAGAAGTAGTGTCCATATCCTCCGGCTACATCGGCTAATGCACTTCCTAGTCCTCCAATTAAGAAACTTTCAAATGGATTTAAAAAGCTTGCGAATAATAGGATGAATCCATCGCCTAAATTGAAATATCCATCGAGTGCGTTTGGAACTTTGATAAACATGGTTGCCACAAAGACAAGTGCCATGCCAAGTCCTGTTAATACGATTTCATAGGTTTGTTTATTTTTCATGATCATTTCCTTCTTTCTCACAACTTAATGACTATTATACTTGTTTCTGTATTTAAAAAAATATACAATTATAAAAAATAAATGGGGGACAGATGATGAAGAAATATGAAGTGATTTATAATACATATCGGGAGTCGATTCTTTCTGGGATCTTAAAATATGGGGATCGTGTCGATTCGATTCGTGAATGTGTCAAGAAGATGAATGTGTCTAAGACAACGGTGGAGCTAGCTTATAATAAGCTTGTGTTAGATGGGTTTATTTCAAGTAAAGAAAAGGTTGGGTATGTTGTGAGTATGAATCCGGAAAGGGTTTTATTACATCATGAAATCTTGGATTATTCTTCAAGTCACAAAGAAAAGGAATATGATTATGATTTTCGAATTCAATCGGTTTCGATTGATTCATTTGAGACATCGATTTGGAAACGATATATAAAGAATGTATTGAATGATAAGAAGTTAATGTCAAGTTATGGTTTAGCTCAAGGGGAGTATGGTTTAAGACAGGCTTTGTGTAAGTATGTATATCAAAATCGTAATATATTGTGTTTTCCTGAGCAGATGGTAATTGGTTCTAACTATCAGTCTTTATTGTATATATTTTGTGGGATGTTGGATAAACAAAAGGTGATTGGCTTGTCAACTTTGGTGGATGAACAAGCTAAACAAGTATTTTTAAGTTATGGCTTTTCTGTGAAATATTTAGATCCAGATCATTTTATTGAAGATATTCAAACGAAGGGTGTGGATGTTGTGTATGTGAATACGACTTGTTTTAGTAAGAATCGTCAGTCTATGTCTGAAAAGTTGAGAAAAGAGTTGGTTGGGCTAAGTCATATTTTGATTTTAGAAGATGATTATAATGGGGAGCTTGTGTATGCTTCTAAAATTAAGACGAGTTTATGTTCGATGTCGAATCATGTGATTTATTTTTCTTCTTTTTCTAGACTTTTACTTCCTAGCCTTCGTATTGGATATATGATCTTAAATGAGGAATATACAAAGAAGTATTGTGCTTCTTTCTTTGGTCCTACGGCAAGTAAATTAGAGCAGGTGGCTTTTAGTCAGTATATTGTGGATGGGTATTTGCAGAAGCATTTGAGGAAATTGGTGCGTGAATATAGAGAGAAGCATTTGTATTTAAAGAAGTTATTGGATACATATCTTTGTGTTTCTTATATATTGGATGAAACGTATATGGCGTATTGGATCAAGTTGGATGTGGATATGGAAAAGTTCAAGCCTTTGTGTGAATCCAATTGGATGGGTGTTAGTTATTCAAGTAGTGGGATAGGTTTATCTTTTGCGAGTATGGATAAAGAATTGATGAAAGATGGTGTGATTCGTCTTGCAGAATTGGTGAAAGAGTGTTAAAATTTTAGCGATTCGACAGTGAAGAAGATAAGTAGAAAGTAATTTTCTTGTCTAGAGAGAGGGCGTTTGGTGAAAGCCTTTCAGAAATTTATTTTTGAAGCTACTTTGGAGTTGAAACGTAGTCGGCGTTAACGAGTGAATTGAGGGCATTTTCTATTTTGGAAAATGAACTAGGATGGTACCGCGTAATTATACGTTCCTAGAAATAGGAGCGTTTTTTTATTGGAGGAAAGAAAGATGAAACAATTAACTGGTAATCAGATTCGTCAGATGTTCTTGGATTATTTTAAATCAAAAGGACATATGATTGAACCGGGCGCAAGTTTGATTCCGCATAATGACCCAACTTTATTGTGGATCAATGCGGGTGTTGCGGCTTTGAAAAAATATTTTGATGGTAGTGAAAAACCAGCTTCAAATCGTATTGCGAATGCGCAGAAGTCAATTCGTACAAATGATATTGAAAATGTTGGGCGTACAGCTCGTCACCACACATTCTTTGAAATGTTAGGAAACTTCTCGATTGGAGATTATTTTAAGGATGAAGCTATTCAATTCGCATGGGAATTTTTAACAAGCGAAGAATGGATGGGTATTGATAAGGACAGATTGTATGTGTCTGTATATACAGATGATGCGCGTGCATATGAAGTATGGACTACAATTTGTGGTGTAGATCCAAGTCATATCTTAAAGACAGATGATAACTTCTGGGAAATTGGTAAGGGACCTGGTGGACCGGACAGTGAAATTTTCTTTGATCGTGGAGAAAAATATGATCCTGAAGGTTTGGGAGAAAAATTATTCTTTGATGAAATGGAAAATGATCGTTATGTAGAAGTATGGAATGTCGTATTCTCTCAATATGATTGTGATCCAAGTATTGATCGTAAAGATTATAAAGAACTTCCTCAGAAGAATATTGATACAGGTATGGGTCTTGAGCGTTTGGTTGCCTTAGTTCAGGATGGTGAAACAAACTTCGATACCGATTTATTCTTGCCTATCATTCGTGCCACTGAAGCTATGGCTAAACATCCTTATGAAGGGGAATATAAGATGGCGTATCGTGTCATTGCGGACCACGTTCGTACAGTAACTTTCGCATTGAGTGATGGAGCTAACTTCTCAAATAGTGGTCGTGGATATGTGCTTCGTCGTGTTCTTCGTCGTGCTGTTCGTTATGGTTTAAAATTAGGTTTGGATGAACCATTCTTATATAAATTAGTTCCGGTTGTTGCGGATTTAATGAAGGATTTCTATCCATACTTACAAGAGCATGTTGAGTTCAACCAGAAGTTGATCAAGGTGGAAGAAGAAACTTTCAAGAAGACTTTAAAGGTTGGTCAAGCTTTATTGGATGATGAAATCAGCAAGGCTAAAGATGGTAAGTTAAGTGGTGAAGTTGTCTTCAAATTGTATGATACATATGGATTCCCATTTGAATTAACACAAGAAATTGCGGAAGAAAGTGGAATTACAGTGAGTCATGAAGATTTTGATGCTCAAATGAATAAACAAAAAGAGCGTGCACGTAATGCGCGTAATGTAAAGGATTCTTTTGCGTCTCAAAATGAAGAGTTGATGAACTTCAATGAGCCTAGTGAATTTATTGGTTATGATCACTTGTCTTGTGATGGAAAAATCATTGCATTATTTAATGCAGAAGGTAAAATGGTGGATTCTTTAGAAGATGAAGGAATGATCATTTTAGATAAGACTTGTTTCTATGCCGAAAGTGGTGGACAGGTTGCGGATAAAGGAACATTTAGTGCGGATGGTGTAGATGTTGAAGTTTTAGATGTTCAAAAGACGCGTAATAAACAACATATCCACACAGTTAAAATCAATAGTGGTGTATTAGAAAAGGGTATGGCTTTACATGGAAAAGTAAATGTCAAAGATCGTTTGGCAACTACAGCGAACCATTCTTGTACACACTTGTTGCAGTCGGCTTTAGTTAAAGTGTTAGGGGATCATATTCACCAAGCTGGATCTTATAATTGTCCTGAATATTTGCGTTTTGACTTTAATCATTATGAAAAAGTGACGGCTGAACAATTGGCTGAAGTAGAACGTATTGTGAATGAATATATTAGTGCGGCTTATCCAGTAACGAAAGAAGTCATGCCTATTGAAGAGGCTAAAAAGTCTGGTGCAACTGCATTATTTGATGAAAAGTATGGAGATACAGTTCGTGTTGTAACAATGGGGGATGTATCGAAAGAATTCTGTGCAGGATGTCATGTAGAAAATACAGCTCAGATTGGTTTATGTAAGATCATTAGTGAGGAAAGTATTGGTTCGGATTCTCGTCGTATTACGGCTAAGACTAAGTTTGCGGCTTACCAAGATTTTGCACAAGAACACACTATGTTAGAAAATATTGCGGATAGTGCTAAACAAAAGGGTATTAAGAATATTGATACAAAGGTTGAAGCTGCTTATAAGACCATGCATGATATGCAAAAGGAAATTGATAACTTGAAAAATCAAATCTTTACTTTGAAGTCTAAAGAGTGGGCTTTAGAAGCTAAGGATTTTGGAAAAGTCAATGTATTGATCAAATCTGTTTCTGGCATGGATGCAGGTGCATTAAAGGATATTGTTTCTAACTTAAAGGCTAATGATGACAAGATGGTTGTGTTCTTTGTGAATACAAATGGTGAAAAGGTTGTCTTTGTGTCTGGTGCAGGTAAAGAGGCTGTTAAGGCTGGTGTACATGCGGGTCAATTGGTTAAGAAAGCGGCTCAAATCTGTTCTGGTAATGGTGGTGGAAAGCCAGATATGGCTCAAGCCGGTGGTAAGGATGCTTCTAAGGTTGATGAAGCAATCAATGCGATTACAGAAGAATTGAAAAGCTTATAAAAGATATTAGGGTATGCATATGTGTACCCTTATTTTTTTGGTGTATGAAAAAGAAGAGTAAATATAGAATTCGTAAGAATGAATTAAGAAAATTTGAAAAGGAAAATAAACTCACAAAGAAAGAGAAGGAAAGACTTCATATGTGGGTAGATGCAGGTCATAGTGCGTATGATTTACAGTGGTTGTATGAGTTAAAGCAGGAAGAAGAGTTTGATGAATTACTAAGTGGTTTAACGGATGCACAAGTAAATTATGTGTATAGCTATTGTATGAATTGGGATCCAATCATGGAAGAGCCTTTTTTTGATTACAATAGATTGGATGAATTGGATTTAGAGAACTTACCGACTTTTGAAGAAGAAGTGGATAAAAAAGAAGAAGAACCAGAGATTGATTTGCCGTTTTAATGAAATTGACATAGATACATATCCATTTTATAATACATTAGAAAATTAATACATCAATGTTGATAAAAAACACCAATCGAAGCACATTATTGTACAACATTGGTGTTTTAATTTTATTGAACTAACACATCTCTGTATGGATAAAAGTATAATTGCTTATCCTCTAAAAATTTTAGTTTCTATCGAAATATTTGATTTAAAGGTTCCATTTTTCACGATTTTTCTGTATATTGGGTATGGTCCCCTTACCCAATGATTTCATTGGGCTGGTGACTTTGGAATTTGTGGGATTATTCCAATTGATAGTGGCGTTTTTGTCCGCATTTGATGCAGATGGAAACGTCTCTTTTTAATATATCCGAAATAATCTGTTCATAGTCAATTAGTAATGGTCCTGGATTTTTCGTGTTTGTAGCAGTTCGTACAGCTTTTATTCTTTCTTCTTTATTACGGTTTCCTAGAAATCCATAATGGCGGATCTTCATAAAATTTGGTGGAAGTACATGCATCATATATCTACGAAAAAATTCTGTGTCGTCTAAAGTCATTTCCTTTATTTGATTATGATCTGAATAATCTTTGTACGAAAATGTCACTTTATTATCTTCATACTTTTTGATACGTGCATTACTTATCGCAATTCTATGTGTATATCTTCCAAGATATTTAACAACATGTTTTGCACTTTTCATTGGCTTTTTAGTATATACAACCCAGTCTTTGGAATAACAGGTATTTATAATATTTTGAAACTGTTCTTCATCTTTGATTTTTCTTTGATCAAAATTCTTTTTAGTATAGCTTAGGAATT
>ENA-OQNN01000031-OQNN01000031.1-human-gut-metagenome-genome-assembly--contig:-NODE-31-length-170632-cov-55.948436_pt1 | contig 170632 bp, 188 predicted proteins | sample MGYA00242624_ERZ504870 | MGnify/ENA primary metagenome ERZ504870 (study PRJEB26092, sample SAMD00036379) | human gut metagenome | host: Homo sapiens | study: EMG produced TPA metagenomics assembly... | reverse complement strand
GACTGAAGGAGTTATCTTCCCGTAAGCGATGTCAGTCAATCAAGCCAAGCCTTGAGAAAATCAAAGTATATGCAAGAGGATGGCTTAACTACTACGGAATTGCAAGCATGAAGAACAACATAGATGATATCAACGGATGGCTCTATCACAGAATACGCATGTGCATATGGAAACAGTGGAAGAAACCTAGAACGAAATATAAAAATCTAGTCAAGCTGGGAATCCCAGAACACTATGCGGCAACAATAGCAAACAGTCGCAGAAAGTATTGGTATATCAGCAATAACAAAGCTGTGATTTGGGCGCTGAATAAAGAAAGACTGATAAACAGTGGCTTTTACGATTTAGCCACAGCCTATCAGTCTGTGCACGTCAACTATTGAAAGCGCCGTATACCGAACGGTACGTACGGTGCTGTGAGAGGACGGCGGTTAGTCACCGCCTCCTACTCGATTGTGGGAAAGTATGGAAATATATGGAAAAAGTGATTTCAATAGTGGGCGCAGGTGGCAAGACCACACTCGTTCATAAGCTTGCAAGGGAATATCACAGGAGTGGAAAAGGTGTGCTTGTCACAACAACAACGCACATGTATGTCGAAGCTGACACTGACCTATCCTGCGATTTTTTTGCGTTAAGGGATAAAATAATAAAAGATGGATATTGCATGGCGGGGCAGAAAATATCTGAACAGAAAATATCAGAACAGTCAAAGTCAAAGATGTGCGGACTGCCGTATGATTTGCTCGATAAACTGATTAAAGACATGCCACAGGCGTTAGATTATGTTATAATCGAAGCAGATGGGGCAAAGCATCATTCCCTCAAATATCCGGCAGCGGATGAGCCGGTCATATATCCGGGTACCACAGATGTTATCATAGTGCTTGGCACATGGGAAAAGGGCAGGTCATGTAAGGACGTTGTATTTCGATATGAGCTTATGCAAAAGGAGCTTGGAACGGCAGAGGATGCAGTGGTTGATGATTCGGTTATAGATACGCTGCGGCAGGTCTATGTCAGAAAGCTGCGCGATAGCGGGTTTGAAGGACGAATATCGTGCGTTTTTGCGAATGAGCGTTGGTGGTTCTGAATAGTTGCAAATATGGAAATAATAAGGTAACAGGGTAATTAATCAGATGAGCATGAATCAGAGCAGTAATCAGATAATAAAGAAAAATTTGTTAATAATATGCCGCGGTGCAGGAGACCTTGCGACCGGCATCATCCACAGACTGCACCGGGCAGGGCATAGGGTGATAGCGCTTGAGACAGACTATCCGGCTGCCATACGGCGCCAGGTGTCCTTTTGTGAAGCAGTGTATGATGGGAGCGCAGCTGTAGAGGGTGTGACAGCCAGACTTGTTCCTGCCTTGGCTGATGCAGAGACATATTCAGGGATAAGTGACACACCGGCAGCTCATATTGCATCAGAAAAGTGGGATAGTTCAGCCATCGAAGCTGTGCTTGAAGCCGGAGAGGTCCCGCTTCTTATAGATCCAAAGGGTGAGTCAATTGAACTTTTGAAGCCGGATGTTGTGGTAGATGCCATAATAGCAAAGAAAAATCTGGGTACCACAATCAATATGGCCCCGCTTGTGATAGGAGTAGGCCCGGGCTTTACGGCAGGGCAAGACGTGCATCTGGTGATTGAGTCCATGCGTGGGCACAATCTGGCGCGCATCATTACCGATGGCATGGCACAGCCCAACACAGGTGTTCCGGGAAATATCGCTGGCTTCACAAGTGAGCGTGTGATTCACGCTCCGGCGGCAGGATATATTCATGATGTCAGAAAAATCGGAGACATCGTGCAAAAGGGAGATGAGATAGCGCGGATATATCCGGATAAAGAAAGCTATGACAATGCATTGTCTGAATATGTCCCTGTGAATGCTACAATTACAGGTATCATACGAGGCCTTATCCGTGAGGGGTATTATTTCAGGAAAGGCTTCAAGATAGCGGATATCGACCCGCGCGAGAGTGAGCTAACAAACTGCTTTACAATCTCTGACAAGGCAAGGAGTATAGCAGGCAGTGTGCTTGAGGCGGTATCGGCATTTGAGCACGGCGTAAAGATTTATTAAATAATAAATGAGGGTAACTATTAAGGTGTTTTAGTGGTTCTGAATAGTTACAGTGAGGATAAACAGATTGACGCAGGAAAACGAATTAGATATCAATAATCAGGAACAAAATAAAGGAAAGCTCACACATTTTAATGAGGCAGGGGAAGCTCATATGGTGGATGTGCATGCAAAGGATGACACATACCGCGTGGCGAAAGCCTGTGGCACGATAAAGGTAAATGGCGCCGTATACAGGGCGGTATCTACGGGCACAGCTAAAAAGGGCGATGTGCTGGCAGTGGCGAGAATTGCGGGAATCATGGGCGCAAAGAACAATTCCATGCTCATTCCGCTCTGTCATTCTATTGCCATGACAAAGTGCGATGTTGAGTTTGAGCTGGATGACAAAAACAGCAGTATCACGGCAATCTGCACAACAGCCTGTGTGGGCAAAACCGGTGTAGAGATGGAGGCCATGACAGGGGTCAGTGTGGCGCTTCTTACCATATATGATATGTGTAAGGCACTGGACCGTGGCATGGAAATCGGGCAGATACATCTGCTGGAAAAATCCGGTGGCAAGAGCGGACACTACGTTACTGTTCACAACTAACAATGTGACCGGCAACGATTACAGCCCATTTAAAATGCTGAGAAGTTAAAAATACACAATTAATAATTAATCAAGGATAACAGGGTGATGTAATGTATACTGTAGGGATTATAACGATAAGCGATAAAGGCGCAGCGGGCCAAAGAGAGGATAAAAGCGGTCCGAAAATAAAGGAACTGCTTCCCAAAGATAAGTATGATGTGGTTTCATATAAAATCATACCGGATGAGAGGAAACTGATTGCAGACGAGCTTGTCAGGCTGTGTGATGATGTGAAATGCAATCTGGTGCTTACAACCGGAGGTACCGGTTTTTCACCGAGAGATATCACACCGGAAGCTACAATGGATATTGCAGAGCGTAATGCACCGGGTATCGCTGAGGCACTGAGAGCGTACAGCATGAGTCTTACACCTAAAGCCATGCTTGGCAGAGGAGCTTCAGTTATCAGGAAAAACACACTGATAGTCAATCTGCCCGGCAGTGTGAAGGCAGTGTCGGAGAGCATGGATTTTCTGATGGGAAATATAGAGCATGGACTTGATATTTTACTGCAGTATGACAGTGAGTGCGGCCGGTGACGGAAATGCACGGGGTATGGTTTAGGACAGTAACTATTTACAAAAATAATATTTGGAGTGTGGGATTATATGAAGCTTATGAAGACAACGGAGGCAGTCGGACAGGTGCTCTGCCACGATATCACACAGATTATCCCCGGTGTGAAAAAGGATGCGGTTTTTCGCAAGGGGCATATTATAACAAAAGAGGATATACCGGTGCTGCTTAGCGTCGGAAAAGACACCATATATATATGGGAAAATGATGAGACCATGATGCACGAAAATGAGGCAGCAGAGGTGCTTTATCGTATGAGTGCATGTGGCACAAATAGCAATGAGACCGACGTCGAACGTCATTGTGAAGCCGCAGAATCCGGCGTTTTTGGTGGCACCACAAGTAAAATGCATCCATCCCCTGTGAAGGAGGGCAAGATAGAGGTTATAGCCGACTGTGACGGACTGCTTAAGGTGGACAGCGAAAAGCTGAAAAAGGTCAACTCCTTTGGTGAAATGATGATAGCAACGAGGCACGGTAATACCACTGTGAAAAAGGGGGATAAGCTCGCCGGAACAAGAATCATACCGCTTGTCATAAAAAAGGATAAGCTGGAGGCGGCTTCGCACATATGCGATGACGGACCGATTCTTGATATAAAGCCGTTCGTGGTCAGAAAAGCAGCGATAATCACAACCGGAAACGAAGTGTACCACGGCAGGATACAGGATGCGTTTACCCCTGTTATCGAGAAAAAGATAGCAGAGTTTGGTGCACAGATGATGTTTCATGAGGTGTTTGATGATGATGACCAAAAAATAACAGACGGATGCTTACGTGCAATAGAGGCAGGTGCGGAGATTGTATTCTGCACAGGAGGAATGAGCGTGGATCCTGATGATAAAACACCGCTTGCCATAAAAAATACAGGCGCGAGGATCGTGTCGTACGGTTCACCGGTGCTGCCGGGAGCCATGTTTTTACTGTCGTACTATGATGCAGGTGACAGGCTGGTGCCGATATGTGGACTGCCTGGCTGCGCCATGTATAACAAGCGCACGATATTTGATATTGTATTGCCGAGGCTTATGGCGTGTGATATGATTTTGGCAGATGAGCTTGCCGGACTTGGAGAAGGCGGACTCTGCCTGAATTGTGATGTCTGTACGTTTCCTAACTGCGGTTTCGGGAAGGGCTTTTAATATGCGCGATAGATTTGGCAGAGAGATTGACTACATGCGCATATCGGTGATAGATAGCTGTAATCTGAACTGTTATTATTGCAACCCACAGGACAATAATAAAAAGTGTCAGGCAATAAATATACTTAGCGTAAAAAAGGTGCTTTGCATAGTCCGCGCAGCCACAAGGCTTGGAATCACGCATTTTCGTCTGACAGGCGGTGAGCCGCTTCTTCATCCGCAGATTGATGAGATGGTTTCACAAATCAAAAAGATACCCGGTGTCAGGAGTGTATCGCTCACCACAAACGCAGTACTGCTTGCGCAGCATGCAAAGCAGCTTAAGGAAGCCGGCATAGACAGTATAAATGTGAGCCTGGACACGATAGATGCGTCAGAATATGAACATATCACAAAAAAACCGCTGCTTCATAAAGTGGAGCAGGGAATCGATGCCGCCATAGAGTGTGGAATAAGAGTGAAAATCAATGTGGTGCTCACACCGCAGACAGATGTGGTGGCTCTCACACGGTATGCTTCAAAAAAAGGCACAGATATCCGTTTTATAGAGATGATGCCGGTAGGTGAAGGGCATACCAACGGAGTCGAGCCGTATGAGAAGGTTATTGGCGCACTTTTAGAAGTATATGGAACTCCTTGCCATATAGATACTGAAAATAGAGAAGAAATTAATTCGGGATATAATAATGCGGATAACGGTCCGGCAGAGTATTACAGTTTTCATGGACTTGATATCAGAGTAGGGCTGATTCAGGCAATCCATGGGAAGTTCTGCGATACCTGCAACCGCATACGTGTTACGGCTGACGGCAGGCTTATGCCATGCCTGGGAAGCAGCGTGACGATGGATTTAGTACCTGATTCATGCGAATTTACAGATGATTTGGAAAAAGATTTTGTAATAGTTCAGGCACTAAAGGCTGCCATAAAGGCAAAGCCGGGGTGTCACAATTTTAATGATAATGCAGTGACATATACAAAAACTACAGAGACAAAGACTGTAGAGTCAAAGGCTACAGAGCTGAAAGCTGCGGAAGTAAATGCAGCAAGAAATATGAGCCGGATAGGAGGCTGATAGCAAATCATGGGAAAGCTTCTTGCAATCAATATAAGCAAAGAGAGAGGAACTGAAAAGAGAGAGGTGCCACAGGCGGAGCTTGTTGCAGACTATGGCATCATGGGAGATGCACATGCTGGAAAGTGGCACAGGCAGGTCAGCCTGCTTTCCGCGGAGAAAATAGATGCCTTCAGGGCAAGAGGAGCGCAGATAGACAACGGCGCATTTGGCGAAAATTTAATTATATCAGGATTTGATTTCAAGAATTTACCGCTTGGAACACGCTTTTGTATAGGAGATGCTATCCTGGAGATGACGCAGATAGGCAAGCAGTGTCATTCGCATTGTGCTATCTACAAGAGGATGGGCGAGTGCATTATGCCAAAGGAGGGCGTGTTTGCAGTAGTCATAAGAGGCGGTCAGATTCATACCGGTGACGAGGTGAAGCTGATTCCGGCAAACATATATGCTTCGATAAAGGACAGACCGGCGGACAGCCGCTGTGAGCTTTTGACAGTCATAGAAGGAGCACATGCCGGTGAAAAGGCGCTTTATATAGATGGCAGAATAAGAGTGGCATCAGGCAGTGCATGGGCAGATGAAATAGATGATAATGATAATTCCATTGTGATGTTTAAACAACAGATAGGCAGCAGACCACGCCTCATAATCTGCGGAGGAGGTCATGTATCGGTGGCACTTGTACGCATGGCATCACTTTTGGCCTTTGACATATGGGTGATAGAGGACAGACCTCTGTTTGCCGATAATGCAAAGCGCCAAGGAGCAGACCATGTAATTTGCGGCGATTATAAAAAAACTCTCGCCAAGCTAGAGCCACAGGCGGATGATTACTATGTATGCATGACAAGAGGGCATCGTTTTGATATGGAGTGTCTTACAGAGATATTCAGAAAGCCATACGCCTATGTGGGGATGATGGGCTCAAAGAAAAGAGCTGTCATAGTAAAAAAAGACCTTGAAGAATCGGGATTTTCACAGGAAAACATATCCGGATTACATTCTCCGATAGGCCTTGAAATAGGTGGACAGACGCCGGAGGAAATTGCGCTTTCGGTGATAAGTGAGATAGTAAAGTGCAAAAATGAGCGTACCAGCTGCACACAGGTGGATAACGAAGTGCTTGATGCACTTATTGAGGCATCAGATGAGAAGTATATACTGTGTACCATCATAAAAAAGAATGGCAGTGCACCGCGCGGAGTCGGAACACAGATGCTCGTGAGCTCAGACAATCGGATCATCGGAACTATAGGCGGCGGTTGTGCGGAGGCAGAGGTTATAAGCCATTGCAGGAGACTGTTTCGCAGGCAGGAGTTCAAATGCGGCCTGATGGATGTGAGCATGAACACTGACGATGCCGAGAAAGAGGGCATGGTGTGCGGAGGCAGTATTTCGGTGCTGCTGGAGCAGATTGGATGATGAAATTATCATATATTAATAAATCAAGATAAGCTGAATATGAACATTAATCGCATGCATATTTAATTTAAATAAAGGAAAAGAAAGGTTAAAAGTATGAGCTTAAGAATAGCGACAGGCACTGACGGACCAAGAAAGGAGCGCAAGGGCTTAAAGAGAAAATTTGCAGCATATGCAGGACTTGCGTTTGGACTTATCCTTATAGCAGGACTTTTTGCGGGCTGTGGAAAAAAGGATACAGCAGATGCAGATGTCGATTTATCAATTTTTGCGGCAAAGAGCTTAAACGGTGTTATGGATGAAATTTGTGCAGCCTACACCAAGGCGCATCCAAATGTAAACTTCCGGAACAACTATGACAGCTCCGGAACTCTGATGGCACAGATTAAAGAGGGTGCGAAGTGCAACATCTTTTTCTCAGCAGGAGTGGCACAGATGGATGAGCTTCAGAATGGCTACGACGGAGGAAGCGTGGTGGACGGTACTCGTGTTGACCTATTAAATAATCAGGTGTGCCTTGTTACATATAAGAATAGTGGCACGGCAGTTACCGGGTTTGCAGACATCTCAAAGGCTAAAAATATGGCGCTTGCTGACGGAACAGTTCCTGTAGGACAGTACACCAGGGCAGCACTGGTAAATTCAAAAATGGTTGAAGGTGATGCTTCAAATCCACAGGCTATTTCAGATTCTGATATCTCTAAGGCACTTGACGGTCTGGAAATAAACAGCTGTGCCAATGTAGGTGCGGTTGCATCTGCCGTAGCTGAGGGCGCAAATGAGATAGGAACAGTTTATTATTCAGATACATTCGGATACGAGAACCAGCTTGATATTATAGAAAAGCTTCCAAACAGCTTAACAGGCGATGTCATCTATCCGATAGCAGCCTTAAAGGGAGACAGCACTACATCAGATGAGCTTGAAGCAGCAAAGGAATTTATCGCATACCTTCAGACAGATGAGGCAATGTCAGTATTTGAGAAATATCATTTTTCGGTAAAGGAATAATGGGACAGATTGATTTTTCACCGCTTTGGGTAACATTAAAAACAGGAATAGTAGCGTCAGTTTTTTCTTTTTTTATAGGAATAGCTTTTGCTGAGCTTGTCATAAACACAAAGGGCAGAGTGAGGGCGTTCTGGGATGGACTGCTGACACTTCCTATGGTACTGCCGCCTACCGTGGCTGGATACATTCTTTTAAGGATTTTCAGCACAAGGCGTCCTTTTGGAAGCTTTTTAAGCCATAGCATGGGGATACAGGTAGTACACACGTGGCTTGGCTGTGTGGTGGCAGCAACCATCATTGCACTCCCTCTCATGTACAGAAATGCGAGAGCGGCATTTGAGCAGATAGATGAAAATGTCATATATGCGGCGCGCACTCTCGGCATAAGTGAGTGGAAGATTTTCTGGAAGATACGTCTGCCGATGGCAAAGCCCGGCATCATTTCGGGTGTCACACTGGCTTTTGCCAGAGCTATCGGTGAGTACGGTGCCACATCGATGCTTGCCGGAAATATAGCAGGAAAAACCTCGACCATATCACAGCAGATAGCAATGGTCGTCCAAAGCGGTGATTATGCCACAGCGGGCTTCTGGTGCATAGTAATCATAGCGATTTCATTTGCATGTCTTGTATCGATAAATATGATATGTGGCAAAAACAAGGGCATAAAGAGAAAGAGAAAAAATAATGTCGCTCATAGTAAAAATAAAAAAACAGTTGGATAATTTCATGCTCTCGGTTGACATGGAGCTTACGGACGAGGTTGTGTCCGTAATCGGTATGTCGGGCTCAGGAAAGAGTATGACATTAAAGTGCATAGCAGGGATAGAGACACCGGACTCAGGCTTTATATCATTAAACGGCCGTGTGCTGTATGATTCGAAAAAGCGTATAAATCTGCAACCGGGTAAGCGCAGGGTAGGCTATCTGTTTCAGGACTATGCATTATTTCCGACAATGACTGTGATGGAAAATATATGCATAGCAATGGGTCAGCGTAACGAGGAAAAAGTGAAGGGCTGGCTGAAGAGGTATGGGCTTGAGGGCATGGCATACACATATCCCAACCATCTCTCCGGTGGTCAGAGGCAGCGCGTGGCAATGCTTCGCATGCTTGCGGCTAAGCCGGAGTGCATACTGCTCGATGAGCCTTTTTCGGCACTGGATGAGCATGTAAAAAGAAGCATGGAATCAGAGCTTATGGAGATGCTGATAGATTTTCACAATCCTGTTGTTTTTGTGTCACACAATCGCGATGAGGTGTATCGCCTGGCCGAGCGTATCGGAAGCATGGAGAGCGGTGTACTGAGTACAGTCCGCGACAAAAAAGATTTCTTCATGCGGCCTATGTCTGTGGAGCAGGCACTGCTTGTGGGCTGCAACAATATATCAGAGGTAAAATGGCAGGATAAGCATCATTTGCTTGCGGTGGAATGGGATAGCGTATTTGAGGTCACTGATGAGCAGCTTGAACAGACTGCAATGAGTATGGACGGCATATCGCACATAGGTGTTTTCCCACAGGATATTATAATATCTGCAGGCAAAACAAAAACGGCACTTGCATATGCTGATAAAAATATAATCAGGATTAAAGATTATAAAATGATTGAAGAACTGAAAAGCTGGGAAGTATTGTGTAAATTAAATAACGATTCAATAATTTACGCAAGCCTTCCGAGGCATACAGAAGCAAATATGCTTAACAAAAATATAAATGATGAGCTTTATATAAAGAATTTTTATCTGCTTGGATGAGAAGTAAATGAGGACATACTATGATTTACCTGGACAATGCTGCCACAACAATTAAAAAGCCGGATGCGGTATATGATGCAGTGCTTGATGCAATGAAGCACTGCGGCAATTCCGGGCGCGGGGCATCGGATGCATCGCTTGATGCGTCGAGGAAAATATATGAGGCCAGAATGTGCCTTGCAGAATTTTTCGGCGGAGATGATGCGGCCAGACTCGTTTTTACGGCAAATGCCACTGAGGCACTAAACATTGCAATCCACGGACTGTTTGAGCCGGGGGAGCATGTGATTACAACACAGCTCGAGCATAATTCCGTGCTCAGACCTCTTTATATGCAAAGGGAGCGGGGCGTGGGTGTGGATATTGTACCATGCAGTGATGCAGGCATAAAAAGGGGGATAATTTCCCCATCGGACATAGAGGCTTTAATCCGTCCGGATACAAAAGCCATCGTATGCACACATGCTTCAAATCTCACAGGCAACGTGGTGGATATTAAGTCGATAGGTCAAATCGCACGAAAGTATAACCTTTTATTTATAGTCGATGCATCGCAGACAGCCGGTGTACTTCCTATAAATATAAGGGAAATGAATATTGATGTGCTCTGCTTCACAGGCCATAAGGGTTTGATGGGACCGCAGGGCACCGGAGGCCTTTATGTGGGAGAGAGAGCAGATATAAAGCCGTTTAAGAGCGGTGGTACCGGCGTGCTAAGCTTTCTTGAGAACCAGCCTATGGAGCTTCCGACAAGACTTGAGGCAGGTACCTTAAATGGCCCGGGAATCGCAGGGCTTTTAACAGGTGTCATGGAGCTTGAGAAAATCGGTCTCGACAATATATACGCTAAAGAGCATGAGCTGATGCAGGCATTTATGGGAGAAATAAAGACAATCCCGGGAATCAGGATATATGGAGATTTCGATATGCTGCCCGACAAGGGTCTGCACTGTGCGATTGTTTCAGTAAATATAGCTGATATGGACTCGGCGGAGGTGTCAGACATACTTATGAATGAGTATGGCATTGCAACAAGGAGCGGCATACACTGCGCACCGCTGATGCATAAATTCTTTGGAACACAAAATCAGGGTATGGTGAGATTCTCATTTTCATATTATAATACAGTTGATGAGATAAATGAGGCCGCTGAAGCGCTTATGCAGATTGCGGCATTGCGATAAATAGTATTAAACAATTGAAAGGAGCAAAAATGCCACAGAAAATAGTGTTTTGCAAGGGCGGTGGCTGTACCGCAAAGCTTGGTCCGGATTTGTTAAGTCATGTTTTAGCAAAGCTGCCAAGGGGTGAAAAAGACAGCAATCTGCTCATCGGATATGATAGCTGTGATGATGCGGCAGTGTACAAAATTTCAGATGACACGGCGGTAGTCCAGACGCTTGATTTTTTTCCGCCGATGGTTGATGATCCGTATACGTTTGGACAGATAGCGGCCGCAAATGCGCTCAGTGATATTTATGCGATGGGCGGCACAGTAAAGACCGCATTGAACATCGTCTGTTTCCCTGAGAAAATGGACCTGAATATACTTGGCAAAATAATGCAGGGCGGTGCCGATAAGGTGATAGAGGCAGGCGGCACACTTGCGGGCGGCCATTCTATAGCAGACAGTGATGTAAAATACGGTCTTTCAGTCATGGGTACGGTCCACCCGGAGCATATTTACAGCAACAACACAGGGCAGCCGTCAGATGTGCTTATACTTACAAAGAAACTCGGAGTGGGGCTTGTATGCAATGCAAACCGCGTAGGGGAGGCTCCGTTAGGTGCAATTGAGGATGCGGTAAGCTCTATGACCACACTGAATAAGGCAGCATCAGAAATCAGTCATGCTTTCGATATACATGCATGCACAGATGTCACGGGATTTAGCTTTTTAGGACATCTGAGTGAGATGTTAAATGATGATATAACAGCACTTATCGACTCGATTTCCATACCGGTCATTACCGGAGCACTGCGATGCGCAGATGAGTTTTTCCTCACGGCAGCGGCCCAGCGCAACAGAAACCATGTAGGTGATAAGGTGTGCTTTGCAAAAAATATACCTTTCTCAATGGAGGAGGTGCTCTTTGATCCGCAGACCTCCGGAGGACTGCTGTTTGCAGTAAAAGCCTCTGAGGCAGATGCATTTTTGCATGAGCTTAAAGCAGCAGGACTTCCGGCTGCAAAAGTGGGACGATTTGTTAAGCGGCGAGATGTGCCGATATATGTGAACTGATTTAAGCTGCCATAGCTTATGCAAATTTGCTGACAGGCTGCATGCCCGGCATTTTGAGGGCTGACGAGTTGAAATAACATAGGGAGGATTATAAATATGATAACAGTAAATGCAATAGGGGATACATGTCCGATCCCGGTTGTAAAGACAAAGAAGGCGATAGAGGCTCTCACACAGCCGGATACGGTGGAGACACTTGTGGACAATGAAGTTGCAGTGGAAAATTTAAAAAAGATGGCTGTACAGAAAGGCTATAGCTGCGATAGCAGTAAGCTCGACGACGGAAGCTACAGCGTAAAGCTGACAATTGAAGCTGTAAATGCCGATGAGCTTTCGGATACAGACGAGGCTTCACAGTATGCATGCAGGCCGGCCGCAGATAACAGGGTTGTTGTAATCCGCTCTTCATATATGGGAGAGGGCAGCGAGGAGCTTGGCAAGGTACTTATAAAGGGCTTCATCTACGCACTTTCGCAGCAGGACAACCCGCCTGAAACCATGCTTTTCTACAATGGAGGAGCGAAGCTGACCTGTGAGGGCTCAGAGTCACTTGAGGATTTAAAGGAGCTTAAGAGCCGTGGGGTGAAAATTTTTACCTGCGGAACATGCCTGAACTACTATGAGCTGTCAGATAAGCTTGCAGTCGGAGAGGTGACCAACATGTATGATATCGCAGAAAAGATGGCTGGGGCATCTCTTATTGTAAGTCCGTAGAGTTATACAAGGTGTGAGGTAATGGATAAAAATTTGGCAAGAGAAAAGAAAAAACGGCTAATCATCACCTTCGAGACTAACACAGCACCGTTGAAGCTTGATATCAAGGGCAAGGCATGTGGTATTCCGGGACGCACGATTCCTCTTCCGTCTGTCATATCGGCGGGCTGCGGGCTGGCATGGAGAGCAGAGCTTTCTGACAGGGAGTGCCTCATAGCCTTTATGAAGGAGCATGACATCAGGTGGGAAGCGATGTATGAAATCGAAATGAGGTAACTGATAGTTACCTATATAGCAGGATAACAGGAGAAAAATATGTTTTATTACAATCAATATGTGAGGGCGCAAAGCCTTGATGAAGCTTATGAGCTTTATCAGAAAAAACCGAATTTTGTGCTGGGCGGCATGCTCTGGCTCAAAATGAAAAATAAGACGCTTGGCACGGCAATTGACCTGTGCGATCTCGGACTTGACCAAATTGATGAGGATGAGAACGAGTTTAGAATCGGTGCATATGCAACACTCAGGCAGATAGAGACACATGAAGCACTGAATGCATATACACACGGCGCAATCGCAGAGTCGGTCAGACACATTGTCGGAGTGCAATTTAGAAATGTGGCAACTGTCGGAGGAAGCATCTGGGGCAGATTCGGATTTTCAGATGTCATGACGATTTTCAGGGCACTGGGAGCAAAGGTGCAGCTTCACAAGGCGGGAATTATGGATTTGGATGAGTTTGCGGCACTTCCAAGAACCACGCGCGATGTGCTTGTGTCAGTAATAGTACCGAAAAATGCAAAGGGCGTAGTATACTTAAGCCAGAGAAACCAGTCAACAGACTTTCCGGTGCTCACATGTGCAGTGGCAAACAGAAGCGGCAGGTATGTGGCGGTTATCGGAGCATCACCATATATGGCAGAGCCTGTGTGGGATGAGGAGGGCATACTCGATGGCATAGCAGATGCAAAGACAGATGGTAATGCAGCCTTGACAGATAACTCCGAAACCAATGCCAAAATAGATAAATTTGCCGAATATGTTGCAGAGCATATCCGTTTTGGAAGCAATATAAGGGCAGGGGCTGAGTACAGAGAGATAATCTGCAGGGTGCTTACACGCCGCGCTGTTACACAGTCGCTTGACATCTGCGATGATATTAAGCACGAGCATTAAGTAGGAAGGAATTCATATATATGGATGTTAAAATAAAATTAAATGGAAAGTTAATAACCGACTCGGTAGACCAGGATATGGTCCTTTTAGACTTTTGCCGTAAGCACAATTGCTTTTCGGTGAAGAGAGGCTGTGAGTCAGGCAACTGTGGTCTTTGTACAGTGCTTCTGGATGGAAAGCCTGTGCTGTCATGCAGCACGCCGATAGGCAGGGCAGACGGCAGAGCGGTGGACACCCTCGAGGGACTTGAGGAGGAAGCTAAGCAGTTTACAGGATTTTTTGCTGCACAGGGAGCTGATCAGTGCGGCTTCTGTAATCCAGGTTATATTGTAAATATTGTGGCGCTTCTGAGAGAAAATCCTGACCCGACTGATGAGGAAATTCTTGAATATCTTTCAGGAAATCTGTGCCGTTGTACAGGATATCAGAGTCAGCTGCGCTCAATCAGAAATTTCTTAAACAGTAAGAAAGAGGGCGCACCTCTTAATCTTGAGGCAGGCGTCTATGGAGAGGATATCGGAAAGGAGTGGCAGGATGAGCACAAATCAAACTAATGAAAACAGCTTCAACCGCGCCAGAAGGGATTACCACGCGGTTGGAAAATGTATACCTAAAAAGGACTCGAGCCAGCTTTTACTCGGAAAGCCGGTATTTACCGATGATATCACACCGCGTGATGCGCTTGTCATAAAGCTTCTTAGAAGCCCGTATGCAAATGCAATTGTCGAGGATGTAAAGACAGATATCGCTCTTAAGGTGCCTGGCATGGTCGCAGTATACACCTGGGAGGATGTTCCGAAAAAGCGTTTTTCTATCGCAGGCCAGACTTTTCCGGAGCCGTCACCATATGACAGATTAATCCTTGATCGCCATGTGAGAAGCGTAGGTGACGCCGTCGCTATAGTGGTCGGAGAATCTGAAAAGGCGGTGGACAAGGCTCTTAACATGATAAAAGTAAAGTACACGGTGCTTGAGCCGGTGCTTGACTTCAGAAAGTCGCTGGATAACAAGGTGCTCGTGCATCCTGAGGATGACTGGTCATCCAGCATAGATACAGGCGATGTAAAGCGCAATCTCATTCATCACGAGGAGGATGAGCATGGAAATGTGGAGAAAATTCTGTCAGAGTGCGATGAGATTATTGAGCACACATATCGCATAAAGGCAGCGCAGCAGGCATATATGGAGACCTGCAGGGCATACTGTGAGATAGACAGATACGGCAGACTTCACTGTATCAGCTCGACACAGATAGTTTTCCACCTGCGCCGAATACTGGCAAATGCACTTGATATTCCAAAGTCTATGGTGCGCGCTGAAAAGCCGCGTATCGGAGGCGGTTTCGGTGCCAAGCAGACAGCGGTCTGTGAGGTGTATCCGGCATTTGTTACCTGGAAGACAAAGCGTCCAAGCAAGATAATCTACAGCAGAAAAGAGTGTCAGACTATCGCGTCACCGCGTCATGAGATGGAAGTTACCGTGCGTCTTGGAGCGATGAAAGATGGTCATATAAGGGCGATAGATCTTTATACGCTGTCAAATGGTGGAGCATACGGAGAGCATAGCACTACAACAGTAGGACTCTCCGGTCATAAATCGCTTCCTCTTTATACAGGAGGCTGCGAGGCAACCAGATTTTCGTGCGATGTTGTGTATACAAACGTGCAGGCGGCAGGAGCATACAGAGGCTATGGAGCCACACAGGGTATATTTGCACTTGAATCAACCGTCAATGAGCTTGCAGAAAAGCTGCATATAGACCCGGTTGAGCTTCGTTTGAAAAATATTGTACGTGAGGGCATGTTTATGCCGGCATATTTTGGCGAGACAGCCAATGCATGTGCACTCGACAGATGCATAATGCACTGCGCGGACAATTTCCACTGGGCAGAAAAGTATCCTGTCCGCGACATGGGAAATGGCAAGGTTCGTGCGGCAGGCATGGCGCTTGCAATGCAGGGCTCCTGCATATCCAATGTAGATGTCGGCTCGTGTACCTTAAAGCTTTCAGACTGTGGCACCTACAATATGATGATAGGTGCGGCAGACATGGGAACAGGCTGTGATACAATACTTGCGCAGATGGCGGCTGAGGTACTTGACTGCGAGCCGGATGATATAACAGTGTTTGGAGCGGATACAGATGCTTCTCCTTATGACTCGGGTTCATATGCCTCATCAACCACCTACATCACAGGAATGGCCACACAGAATGCAGCACTTGAGCTTCGTGAAAATATAAAGAAAATCGGTGCACAGCTGCTGGGCTGTGCTGCATCAGAGGTGGATTTCGACGGTAAAGAGGTGTATATCATAAATCCGGACGGTGCAGACAATGGGGCAGTTTCCGTAAGTCTTTCCGATATAGCAACAAAAGCACAGGTCAACAACACGATACCTGTAGATGTCACCGCCACATATTCATCACCTGTCTCACCGCCTCCGTACATGGTAGGCATGGTCGAGATAGAGCTTGATAAGGAGACAGGAGCAGTTAAAATACTTGATTATCAGGCTGTCGTGGACTGTGGAATTCCGGTCAATCCAAACCTTGCACGTGTGCAGACAGAGGGTGGCATAGGTCAGGGAATCGGCATGGCACTTTATGAGAATGTCACCTACAATGCCGGTGGTAAAATCGCAGAAAATGATTTCATGCAGTACAAGATACCGACACGACAGGATGTGGGACATATCAACGTCGAATTTGAGACAAGCTATGAGCCTTCAGGCCCATTTGGAGTCAAGTCAATCGGCGAGATAGTTATCAATACACCGGCTCCTGCGCTGGCACATGCCATTTATCGCGCAACAGGCGTATGGCACAGGACAGTTCCGTTTACCCCAGAGAAAATACTTATGGGAATGGCAGACCCAAACTGGCACGAAAAGGACCTAAGAGTGAAATGATTCATATCATATACATGGCGGCTGGAAACAGCCGCCGTTTTGGAAGTAACAAGCTGTTTTATGAGCTGGATGGAAAACCTATGTACAGGCATCTGCTTGAACGTTTGATAGAAATTAAAGATAGATATAATAAATTAAAAAATGCAGAATCGAATAACCCGGTCATAGATATAACCGTTGTTACACGTTATCGGGAAATACTGGACTACTGCGCATGTATCCCGGATTGCCATGCAGTCTTAAGTCCGGACAGCGAAAAAGGCATATCCTACACCATAAAAGCAGGAATTATGGCGGTGCAGGAGCAGAAAAAGACTGGTATGCAGGACTACTACATGTTTGCAGTAGCTGACCAGCCATATTTAAAAAGTCAAAGCGTGATTAAATTAATAGATAAAGTGCTTGAAAATAAAGGAAATATGAAATCAGTTTTTTCACTTCGCTGTGGAGATACCGTAGGTAATCCGTGTGTATTTCATTCATCGCTTATCCCGCAGCTTTTATCACTGGAGGGTGATAAGGGTGGCAGAAGTGTGGCAAAGAAGTATGACTGTGTATATGTGGATATCGCAGATGAGCGTGAGCTGACGGATATAGATACCTTATCAAATTCAAAACATACCGTGACATTATAAAAGCTATTATGAAAGAGCACTGTATCAGTGCATATCGAATGTATATTTTATTCAAATTCCCATATACTACCTCCAAAGCATGAATGCAAATGCAAAAAAGTAACCGGAGGACAATAAAGTGAAAATCACAGGATTGACCAGAAGAGTAGATTCCCTCGGCAGAATAGTCATACCAAAGGAGCTTCGCAGGATGCTGCATATAAAAGAGGGAAGCCCACTGGAAATATATATGGATGCGGACGAGACGATAGTGCTAAAGAAATATTCGCAGGTGGGAAGCCTGAAGAATATATCACAGGCATATGCACAGAGCCTGTCAAAGGTAACAGGAGCCATGGTATGTGTGGCGGATAGGGATGAGATAATAGCGGCAGCCGGCAAAAACCACAAAAATTATATAGGCAAGGCTTTGTCAAAAGAGCTCGAGAATATTATGGATAAGAGAAAAAGTGTATTGTACAGTAAAAAAGACGATACCCTGATACCTGTGGTAAAGGACGATAAAGCTGACTGTGAAGCGCAGGCAATAGCAGTAATAGTGCATGATGGTGATAGCGCGGGAGCCGTTATACTGTGTGTTTACGATGAAAAAGCCGATAAGTCTGAGATTGCCGAAAAGCTGGCGGGTGCAGCAGCAGAATTTCTGGCTGACCAGCTTGGCTAGAGATAGCAAAAAGCATTGTAAAAAACTATTTACTTGACTACAACAGTAATAAAGATGTAAAATAGCGAGATAAAGGGAGCAGATGGCTTCCTTTTGTGCTATAAAGGTATAATAGAAAATTAAGCAATTATTAATTATCTGATGTAGAGGCATTGTAGTATAATAGACAGTACATATTGGATATAGTTGTCAATTATCTATAAAGTATGCCGATATACAATGGTATACCGATAGTTTGGAGGTAACGTTTAGAAATGGCAAAACAGAAAAAGAAAAAGAAGAAAAAGCAGCATCGCGTTTTCTGGTTTTTCATAAAGCTTCAGATTTTTCTGATGGTACTGATTCTCGGTGGATTATGCTTTTATTACTTTGGAGGCTATGCAGACAAGGTTGCGAAGCTTCACTCAGAGGCGGTAGAGCTCGTGCAGAAATCTGACAAAAACACATTTTTACCGGCGCGCACGAGTACACTCTACGATACAAACGGTGATGAGATATCAGAGACGGCCACTACCAAAAAGGCTGACTATGTGAAGTATGAGGATATACCGCAGAACTTTGTAAACTGCATGGTCAGTATCGAGGACAAGAAGTTCTATAAGCACAATGGTGTGGACCTAAAGGCAATAGTGCGTGCCGCAAAGTCAATTATAAAAAACAAGAGAATTACCCAGGGTGGCAGTACCATCACGATGCAGCTCGCCCGAAATATTTATCTGGATACGAACAAGAACTGGCAGCGAAAAGTCAAGGAAATGTTCATAGCGATGGCGCTTGAAAAGAAATATTCCAAGAACGATATTATGGAGTTCTACCTGAATAATGTCTATTTCATGAACGGATATTATGGTATTCAGGCAGCGTGCCATGGCTATTTTAACTGTGAGCTTTCGGATCTTGATTTGTCGCAGACTGCCTTTTTGTGTGCGATTCCGAACAGCCCGACATACTATGACCCGATAAACAACAAGGATCATACATTGACACGTCGCAATCTCATATTGAAAAATCTAAGGGAAGATGGCAAAATCACACAGCAGGAATATGAGGCCGCCATAAACGAGGAGATAACCCTCAACATGCCTGAGAAGGATGACACGGTCAAGTACAATTATGTGGATACCTATGCATATTACTGTGCTACGAGGGCGCTAATGGAGAATGAGGGCTTCAAGTTCAAGTATTACTTTGACTCAGACGATGAAGAAAAGGAGTATGATGCTTCATATGATGAGATGTATTCATATTGTCAGAAAAAGCTCTACTCAGACGGTTATAAGATTTATACATCAATTGATCTGACTATGCAGCAACAGCTTCAGGATTCAATTGACCTTACGCTTTTGGACTTTACAGACACGACCGATGATGGCACATTTAAGCTGCAGAGTGCTGCAACCTGTATAGACAACGACACAGGCGAGGTGGTTGCAATAGTTGGTGGACGAAGCCAGGATGCGGTCAGTCATACGCTAAACCGTGCTTTCCAAAGCCATCGTCAGCCGGGAAGCTCAATCAAGCCGCTCATTGTGTATACACCATCATTTGAGCGTGGTAAGACACCGGATACCATCGTAAATGACCACAAGTTTGATGGAGGACCGTCTAACTCGGGTGATTCATATTACGGTGATGTGACTATCAGGTTTGCCGTTCAAAAGTCACTGAATACTGTAGCATGGCAGCTATATGATGAGCTCACGCCAAAGGTAGGCTTACAGTATCTCAAGGATATGAATTTTACCAATATTGTAAAGGATGACTATGTCACAGCAACAGCACTTGGAGGTTTTACAACAGGTGTATCCACACTGGAGATGGCATCTGCATATTCAACACTTGAGAACGATGGAATGTACAGGAATCCGACATGTATTAAGTCGATTGTGGATTCTGACAACAATATCATATATACATCATCACAGAAGGACACCGTCATATATACAGAGACAGCATCGCGTATGATGACAGATGTCATGACAGATGTTATGAAATCAGGAACCGGACGTAGCGCTAATCTGGACAATGGCATGCCTTGCGCCGGCAAAACCGGAACCACAAACGATAAGAAGGACGGCTGGTTCTGTGGCTTTACCAGATACTACACCACATGTGTATGGGTAGGCTGCGATATGCCTGAGACAGTCAAAAAACTGACAGGAAGCTCTTACCCGGCAGAAATATGGAAGAACTACATGGATCAGATACATGCTGACCTTACACCAATAGATTTCCTGCCATATGCCCAAATATCGGATGATTATCAGGACAGCCAGGATACACCTGCCGATGACCAGACGCAGAATAATCCTACAGATCAGACTGTGACCACACCTGATGCAGGAACCACCACACCGGATAAGACAACAACAGACACGAATAAGACAGATGCTGCTGGTGGAAATCATGAAAAAACACCTACTACACCATCAGAAAATCCATCAGGTGGAGCCGGAGACAGTGGTTCAGCCGGAGGCACAGGTGGAGCTGGAGACAGTGGTTCAGCCGGAGACACAGGTGGAGCCGGAGACAGTGGTTCAACCGGAGGTGCAGGTGGAGCTGGAGGCAGTGGTTCAACCGGAGGTGCAGGTGGAGCCGGAGGCAGCGGTTCAACTGGAGGCACAGGTGGAGCTACCGGTGGTACCACCGGAGGCGAAGCAGCCCAGTAGATTTTTCTTTGCAGTGCTGTCGGGAGTTGTGTTCTTTGCAGCATACGCATCTGTCACGATAGGAAACAAGACGATAGATGCGCTCATATATTCAGTGACCTACAACGGCTCATACCTTGCAGTAGAGGAAATTATCACAATCATAGTGATATCAATCCCACCGGTTAAGAAGGCGCTCGACTATGTGAAGCAGATGGCGAACAGCCGGTAGATAATCTATATTTAAATAATTAAAATATGTAAAAAAGAGCAGAATAGGTAGAAATACTTGTCCTGCTCTTTTTAGTATTCGAAAAAAGTAAAATAAAACACTCGAAAAATATAAAATAAAACATTAGAAAAATACAAAACAAAACACTCGAAAAACATAAAATAACCTTGTATAATCTGTGAATTAAATGGTATAATAACCATGAAGGGAGCAGATATTTATGGAATATATAAGCAGAATTGTTGATGATGTGATAGATAGAAAAACAGAGGCATTTAATGCAGTGAGCATCACAGGACCAAAAGGATGTGGAAAGACAAGAACAGCAAGAGAACGATGTAAAACTGTTATTGAATTTCAGGATGAAGACAAGAGAGAGGGGTATCTTGCAGTAGCAGAAACTGCACCTAAGCTCTTTTTAAAGAATCCTAAGCCAATACTGTTTGACGAGTGGCAGGATGCCCCAAAGATATGGGGAACAATAAGAAAAGCGTGCGATGACAATCCGGAGAGTGTAGGAGAGTTTTATCTGACAGGCTCATCAAGTAAGAAGATTAATACACCCCATACAGGTACAGGACGAATAACAGAGGTTACGATGTACCCTATGACTTTGTTTGAGACAGGAGAATCAAACGGAAGCATATCGTTGTTTAAATTATTAGAAGATGAAGCATATGATATTGATGGACTTACCACAGATATAAAGCTTGATGATTTGTTTTTTGCGGTCTGTAGAGGTGGATGGCCGAGATGCATGGCACTTTCAAAGGACAGTGCAAAGCTTGAAATAGCTAAGGATTATTATAGGCAGATTTATCAGAAGGACATATCAGCGATTGATGGAGTAAACAGAAATCCGGAATGGGCAAGGACACTGCTTTGGTCGTATGCCAGAAATATGGCTACTACAGCAAAACGCAAGAATATATTTTCAGATGTAAAAGCCACACAGAATGTTACAGATGTAACGCTTTCTTCATATATAGATGCTCTGGAGCTATTGTATGTTGTAAAGGATATAGATGCCTGGACACCGCATTTGCGTTCGAAAACAGCTATCAGAGCTGCCAAAAAGCATATATTTGTTGATCCCTCTATAGGATTGGCTGCGCTTGGTGTTAATCCGGACTATTTTATCAACGATTTGGATCTATTTGGGCATGTATTTGAAAATATGGTGCTTAGAGATTTACTTGTATTTGCTGAAAAGCACAATGCCAGAGTGATGCATTATACAGATGATATGGGCGTAGAAGCAGATGCAGTCTATCAGTTGGAGGACGGCCGTTATGCGCTTATTGAAATAAAAACCGGAGTGAACAAGATTCCGGAAGCGGAAAAATCCTTGCTGCGATTCAAGGATATTATCTTAAAATATAATGAGAAAGCATTGGAAAAAGAAAAACATCCACGTGATGTATATAAAGAACCATCGGCACTGATTGTGATTTGCGCAAATGCAACCATGGCATATACCACGGAGTCAGGAGTTCGGGTTGTGCCGGTTGGGTGTTTGAGAGATTAATATAGAGCAGACTGTAAAATTGAGCTGACCACTCATAATTACAGTCTGTTTTTTATTGTATATTATTGTCACAGTGTAAGGGAGCAGGCGGGCAGAAAATTGCCCATACAATGAGTTTGTACGAAGCTGCTTAGAGGCTGTTGGAATTGTAATAGGTACACAGCAGCGCACGTGCATGGAAGCACGGGCGAGGCGTTACCGCGCCAAGGACGGCGCGTAAAAGCCGGCTGCGTCAGGCATAGAAAACCTGACTTACAATTCTTACAGCCTCTTGGCTGCTGGTAGGAGACGTTTTGGATGGGGAATTTTCTGCCCGCCTGCTCCCTTACCATAAAAAATGAAAAATAAAAATACTTTGACTTGACAACTATTTTAAATGTGATATACTTTCACTGTCAAATGATTTGATAATGAAAATATTTGACATGCAAACTAGTGCAAATATACCAGCACACAAAACCGAAAATAAACACAGAAAAAGGAGAACAGAAATATGTTGGAGAAAATCAAGGAAATCGTAGCAGATCAGTTAGGAATTGACGAGGATGATATCAAATTAGAGTCAAACTTCAAGGAGGATCTTGAGGCAGATTCATTAGATCTTTTCGAGCTTGTAATGGCACTCGAGGAGGAGTACGGAGTAGAAATCCCTTCAGAGGATTTAGAGAAAATCGCAACAGTAAACGACATCATTGAGTATCTTAAGAACAAAGGTGTAGAGGCTTAAAAGACATGGAGACAAGAATAACAAAGCTTCTTGGAATCAAATATCCGGTCATTCAGGGTGGCATGGCATGGGTAGCAACCCATGAGCTTGCCAGCGCTGTGTCCAATGCAGGCGGACTTGGCATCATCGGAGCAGGCGGAGCCCCGGCTTCATGGGTAAAGGAGCAGATAGTCGCTGCAAAGAAGGAGACAGATAAGCCGTTCGGAGTCAACCTCATGCTTATGAATCCGGAGGCCGATGAGATAGCAAAAATCATCGCCGAGGAAAAGGTAAAGGTAGTCACCACCGGCGCAGGAAACCCTGCAAAGTACATGGATATGTGGAAAGAAGCAGGCGTCATCGTAATCCCTGTAGTTGCAAGCGTAGCACTCGCAAAGCTCATGGAGAGAGGCGGGGCAAGTGCGGTAATCGCCGAGGGAATGGAGTCAGGCGGACATATCGGAGCACAGACTACCATGACACTTGTGCCACAGGTTGTTGATGCAGTGAGCATCCCTGTTATCGCAGCAGGCGGAATTGCAGACAACAGAGGCTTCAATGCAGCATTTGCACTCGGTGCAGAGGCAGTCCAGATGGGTACACGCTTTGTCACCGCAAAAGAATCGATAGTACATGAAAACTATAAGCAGAAGGTCATTAAGGCCAAGGATATAGATTCCGAGGTTACAGGAATGAGCACAGGCCATCCGATCAGAGTGCTCAGAAACAAGATGACCAGACAATATCTCAAGCTGGAAAAGGAAGGAGCTCCATTTGAAGAGCTCGAAAAAATGACACTTGGCGCACTCAGAAAAGCCGTTGTAGACGGAGATACCGTATATGGCAGCGTCATGGCAGGTCAGAGCGCAGGCCTCGTAAAGAAAGAGGAAACCTGCAAAGAAATCATTGAGGATGTAGTGGGACTGAACAAATAGACAGTATTCACTTTTACATGCAAATTTAAGGATACCGGGCCGCCTGCAAAGAGTGGCTTACGGTATCCTGTCAGAAATAAGGAGAAACCGAAAATGGGTAAGAGAGTATTTATGTTTCCCGGACAGGGCTCACAGTATATAGGAATGGGTAAGGAGTTTTACGATACAATGCCAAATGCAAAGGCAGTAATCGACCTTGCCAGTGAACAGACAGGCTTGGATATTCCGGCATTATGCTTTGAGGAAAATGACAAGCTGAACATTACAGAGTACACACAGATATGTATGCTTGCAGTTGAGGCAGCTATATATCAGGCAATCATTGACAAAGGTATCACACCTGATGTCACAGCAGGCTTAAGCCTTGGGGAATATGGTGCTCTCATCGCATCAGGAGCCATGACTATGGCAGATGCATTCGCAGTTGTCAGAAAAAGAGGAATCTACATGCAGGAGGCAGTTCCTACAGGTGGAGCCATGACAGCGGTTTTAGGACTTGATCCGCAGGTCATTGAGGATATTTGCAAAAAGACAGCAGATGAGACAAATTCAGTGGTATCGGTAGCCAACTATAACTGCCCGGGACAGATTGTTATCACAGGAGAAAAGGCAGCAGTAGATGCCGCCGCAGCAGCATGCAGCGAGGCAGGCGCCAAGAGATGCGTACCGCTCAAGGTCAGCGGACCTTTCCATTCAGCAATGCTTAAGGGTGCAGGAGAAAAGCTCGCAGATGCACTTGAGAGTGTAGAAATCCACGATATCAAGGTGCCATATATCACAAATGTCACAGCAGACTATGTGAAGTCACCGGCAGACGTCAAGGATTATCTGACAAAGCAGGTTTCATCGTCAGTACGCTGGCAGCAGACCATCGAGCGCCTTATCGCAGACGGTGCAGATGAGTTCGTGGAAATCGGACCGGGACGCTCACTCAGCGGATTTATGAGAAAGATAAATAGAGACGTAAAAGTCGTAAACATAGACAAACTGGAGGATTTTGAAAAGTATGTTAACAGGTAAAAATGCCCTGGTTACAGGCGCAAGCCGTGGAATTGGAAGACAGATAGCTCTTACACTTGCCGCAGCACACGCCTTTGTAATAGTAAATTATAATGGTTCAAAGGAAAAGGCAGATGCCGTTGTTGCAGAGATAAAGGCAGCAGGCGGTGATGCAGTTTCTTATCAGTGCAATGTATCTGATTTTGACGAGTGCCAGAATATGATAACAGCGCTCATCAAGGAGTACAAGCACATAGATATCCTCGTAAACAACGCAGGAATCACAAGAGACGGTCTCATCATGAAGATGAGCGAGGCAGACTATGACGCAGTGCTCGACACAAACCTTAAGGGTGCGTTCAACACAATCCGTCATATGTCACGCTATTTCTTGAAGCAGAAATCAGGAAGAATTATCAATATTTCATCAGTTTCCGGAATACTCGGAAATGCAGGACAGGCCAACTACAGCGCCAGCAAGGCAGGAGTTATAGGACTCACAAAGGCTGTAGCCAGAGAGCTTGCCAGCCGTGGAATCACAGCAAACGCAGTGGCACCGGGCTTTGTAGAGACCGAGATGACAGATGTGCTTGCCGATGCGGCAAAGGAGAATCTTTTATCACAGATTCCGCTTGGCAGACCGGGAAACACAAAGGATATCGCAAACGCAGTATTATTTTTAGCATCAGATGCAGCAGGCTACATCACAGGCCAGGTGCTGTCTGTTGACGGAGGAATGGCAATATGAGTAGAAGAGTAGTTGTAACAGGACTTGGAGCAGTAACACCAATCGGAAATAATGTGGACGATTTCTGGACATCGGTAAAGGCCGGAAAAATCGGATTTGACCACATCACAAAATTTGACACAACAGATTATAAATGTCACATTGCAGCAGAGCTTAAGGATTTTAACCCGCAGGATTTTATGGACAGAAAGGCTGCAAAGAGAATGGAGCCATTCTCACAGTACGCTGTGGCTGCAGCAAAGCAGGCAATTGATGATAGCGGACTTGATATCGAAAAGGAAGATCCATACATGGTTGGATGTGCCATCGGTTCAGGTATCGGAAGTCTTCAGGCTATGGAGCGCGAGACACAAAAGCTTTATGAAAAGGGCCCAAACAGAGTAAATCCTCTGCTTGTTCCGCTTATGATCTGTAACATGGCAGCAGGAAATGTTTCCATCCAGTTCGGTCTCAAGGGAAAGAGTATCAATGATGTAACAGCCTGTGCTACAGGAACAAACACAATCGGTGAGGCATACAGAAGCATCCAGTACGGTGAGGCTGACGTGATGGTAGCCGGTGGTACAGAGGGCAGTGTATGTCCTATCGGAATTGCAGGATTTACAGCACTTACAGCGCTTTCTACAGTAGATGATCCGGCAAAGTGCTCACTTCCGTTTGACAAGAACAGAAGCGGCTTTGTAATGGGTGAGGGCGCAGGAGTAGTTATCCTTGAAGAGCTTGAGCATGCAAAGGCAAGAGGTGCAAAGATTTATGCAGAGGTAGTCGGATACGGCTGCTCATCTGATGCATACCATATCACATCTCCGCAGGAGGATGGCGCAGGCGCAGCAAGAGCCATGACCAATGCCATGAGAGATGCAGGTGTCACACCGGCAGATGTAAAATATATCAATGCTCACGGAACAGGCACACATCACAATGATCTCTTTGAGACAAGAGCAATCAAGCTTGCGTTCGGTGATGAGGCTGCAAATCTTAAAATCAATTCAACAAAGTCTATGATAGGACATCTGCTCGGAGCAGCGGGAGCTGTTGAGTTTATAACATGTGTGAAGGAAATCCAGGATGGATTTATACATAAGACTGTTGGCTATGAGACTCCTGATGAGGAGATTGACCTCAATTACTGCAAGGACAGCTATGAGGAGCCTGTTGAGTATGCACTGAGCAATTCACTGGGATTCGGTGGACATAATGCAAGTATTCTGCTCAAGGCTTATAAATAAATAGCTTCTGCTTTTTAGGGCTTCGCGAATTTAGACTGTGAGGTCCGGTGGAGCACACAGTATATTCCTCATAAAAAATATGAAGTCAGTCACGGCATTTTGCACGGACAGGCTGTGATATGGTGTTAGTGCTTCATGCTATTGGAGTGGATGGAACGCCGTGACAGTTCATATTTTTTATTCAGAACACACTGTGTGCTTCCCGGCTCCACTTTGTTGAGCGCGAAGCATGTAGATAGTTTGGAGTAAATTGAGAAAGGATAGATGTATATGTCAGTTTTGAATACGCAGCAGATTATGGATATTCTGCCGCACCGCAGTCCGTTTCTTCTCATTGATACGGTTGAGGAACTGGAGCCGGGCGTAAAGTGTGTGGCTAAGAAGAATGTGACTATGAATGAGCCGCATTTTATGGGACATTTTCCGGGAAATCCGGTGATGCCGGGAGTGCTTATTATTGAGGCTTTGGCGCAGACCGGTGCAGTTGCCATTCTTTGTCAGGATGAGTGGAAGGGCAAGACTGCATATTTTGCAGGCATTAATAATGCCAAGTTCAAGCAGAAGGTGGTTCCGGGAGATACTCTGGAGCTGACCACTGAGATTATAAAGGTTAAGGGTCCTATCGGTGTGGGCAAGGCTGTTGCCAGGGTAAATGGCAAGGTTGCCTGTATGGCGGAGCTTACATTTGCAATAGGTTAATTGCATAAGGAGACATGATGAAGTTATTCAAGAAGAAAGATAAAAATATAGAGGCTGAAGAGACTTTAGCCAAGAACGCTGAGAGCGAAAAAACAGCCGCAGATGGCAAAAATGCCGGTGTAGCACAGGAAACAAAAGAGGATGCCCCTGAGACAATCGTTTGTCCCAAGTGTGGCAAGACTGTGCTCAAATCAGTTGTAAAACAGCACAAATACGTCTGCTATGAGTGTAATTATTATTTCCGTGTGCGTGCTAAAAACAGAATCAGAATGGTTTCCGACAAGGAAGCATTTGAGCCATGGTTTACAGAGCTTACAACAGGAAATCCTCTCAATTTCCCTGAGTATGAGGAGAAAATTGCAAAGACTCAGGAGAAAACAGGACTTTCTGAGGGTATTGTCATCGGTAAGACAAAGATTTACGGCGAGGAGACAGTGCTTGGTGTAATTGATTCAAGATTTATGATGGGAAGCATGGGCCATGTGGTTGGTGAGAAAATCACAAGCGCATTTGAGCGTGCCACAGAGGAAAGACTTCCGGTTATATTATTCTGCTGTTCAGGCGGTGCCAGAATGCAGGAGGGTATCATTTCGCTGATGCAGATGGCAAAGACCTCAGCCGCAGCAAAACGTCATTCAGAGGCAGGACTTTTATATGTGCCTGTACTCACAGATCCTACAACAGGTGGTGTGACAGCCAGCTTTGCAATGCTTGGAGACATCATTCTTGCAGAGCCAAAGGCACTTATCGGCTTTGCGGGTCCTCGTGTTATCGAGCAGACCATCGGACAGAAGCTGCCTGAGGGCTTCCAGAGGGCAGAGTTCCAGCTTGAGCACGGCTTTGTAGATATGATAGTTGAGCGTGAGGATTTAAAGAAGACTCTTTACAAGATTTTACGTGCTCACAGACCTACCACAGGCTATGCCAATTTTGACCCGCTTCACTCAGACGACAATTACGAGCCGACAGAGCTTATGAAGGAGCGCGAGGCAAAGGCTAAGCCATTTAAGGTATGGGACAAGGTCAGCGCCGCAAGACAGATTAAGAGACTTGCATCGGTTGACTATATGGACTATATCTTTGATGAGTTTATGGAGCTGCACGGAGACAGATATTTCCGCGATGACCCGGCTATCGTAGGCGGAATCGCATATTTAGACGGCCAGCCGGTTACAGTTATCGGTGTCCACAAGGGAAAAGACCTTGAGGACTGCGCAAAGAGAAACTATGGTATGCCATCACCGGAGGGCTACCGCAAGGCACTGCGCCTCATGAAGCAGGCAGAGAAATTCAACCGTCCGATCATAACCTTTGTCAATACATCAGGAGCTTATCCGGGAATGGAAGCAGAGGAAAACGGACAGGGTGAGGCAATCGCAAGAAACCTTTATGAGATGAGCGGCATCAAGGTGCCAATCCTTTGTCTCATGATAGGAGAAGGCGGAAGCGGCGGAGCTTTAGCTCTTTCTGTAGGAAATGAAGTGTGGATGATGGAAAATGCCACATACTCAATCCTTTCGCCAGAAGGCTTTGCATCTATCCTCTGGAAGGACGGAAAGCGTGCAAAGGAAGCCGCAGAGGTAATGAAGATTACAGCACACGACTTAAAGGAGCTTGATGTCGTGGATGATATAATACCTGAGTTTGGCGGAGCCGACGAGGATGCCCTTTCATCAATCGGAAACTACATGAAGGGCAACATGAAGAAATTCTTGGAAAAAGAAAGCAAATTGACAAAGGACCAGCTCTTGGAGGAAAGATACAAGCGTTTCCGCAAGTTCTAGTCCCGGAAAGGAAATTCTATGAAGATAGTTGGAACAGGAAGCTGCCTGCCACAGAGAGTGGTCTCAAACGATGACCTGGCAGCCATAATGGACACATCTGACGAGTGGATCAGCTCGCGTACAGGAATAAGAAACAGACACATTGCAACGACTGAGACAACCACCTCACTTGCCTGTGATGCAGTAAAAAGTGCGCTGCAGGATGCGGGGATTGACGGAAGTGAGATAGACTTGATAATAGCGGCAAGCGTATCCACAGACAAAATCGTTCCATCGCTCGCATGTCAGATTCAGGCTGAGATAGGTGCAGGCAGTGCAGTGGCATTTGACATAAATGCCGCATGTTCAGGCTTTTTATTCGGGCTTGCCACAGCGGATGCATATTTTAAGACCGGCAGGTTTCACAAGGCAGTCGTAGTGGGAGCAGAGGTTCTTTCAAAAATAATGGACTGGAATGACAGAAGCACCTGTGTACTCTTCGGAGACGGAGCAGGAGCAGCCGTTGTGACAGACGAGGGCGATGCTTTTAAGGGCTTTGTACAGGGCTCGGACGGAAAAGGCGGTGAGGCGCTTGACGGAGACAATCGTCCTGTAGTCAATCCGTTTACCGACAATGGAAAGCAGTCTGCACTCGGTGGCTATGTAACCATGGACGGTCCTGCTGTATACAAGTTTGCGGTAAAGACAGTGCCAAAGGCTATAAATGAGCTGCTTGATGAAATCGGCTGGAGCGTAGATGATGTGGATGTCTATGTGCTGCATCAGGCCAATATCCGTATTATTGAGTCGGTTGCCAAGAGGCTTAAGCAGCCTATGGACAAATTTCCAACCAATTTACAGCAGTGTGGAAATATTTCTGCGGCAAGTGTGCCGATTTTGCTTGATAAAGTCCGCAAAGATGGTATGATAAAGCATGAGGAAAAAATAATTTTATCAGGCTTTGGAGCAGGACTTACATGGGGAGCCTGCGCCATAGAGTGGCAATAGAAAGAGGTATTTATGACGGCAGATGAAACTTTAAATGAATTATTGGTGTGTCTGTTCAAGGATTTGACAGAGATAGAGGGCAGATGTCTGATAACAGACGAATTTTCTGATATTTCTATCAACGATATGCATATAATAGAGGCAATAGGAGTCGATGAGCCAAAGCGCTCCGGCACCGTAGCCAAGCTTATGTCTATCACTCTGGGCACACTGACAAAGGCAATAGATGGTCTCACCCGCAAGGGATACGTGAACCGTATCCGCAGTGAAGAGGATAAGCGTGTGGTAAAGCTCTCACTCACCGACAAGGGAAAGAGTGCATACTATCATCATGAGCAGTTTCACCGTCATATGATAGAGCATATAAAGGACGGTCTTTCGGATGCCGAAATGAAAGTTCTTATAACTTCACTTGCAAAACTCTCGGATTATTTCAAGGTGGTATATTCCGATGATGAGGAGAATCAGTACCAAAACTGGGATAATATAAATGAAGATAATAAATAAAATGAATTTTTTTTATATAAAACTTTCAAAAATTACTTGATTATAGCAATAGATTTATATAAAATAAACTTGTTGATGTGAAAAATAATTTTGTAAAGGAGATATAAAAATGAGCTATGTTGATGAAGTACTCGCAGTAGTACAGAAGAAAAACGCTGACCAGCCTGAGTTTTTACAGGCAGTAACAGAGGTACTTGATTCTTTAAGACCTGTAATCGAGGCAAATGAGGAGCTTTACAGAAAGAACGCTATCCTCGAGAGAATCACAGAGCCGGATCGTCAGATCATGTTCAGAGTACCATGGGTAGATGACAATGGTCAGGTACAGGTAAACAGAGGTTTCCGTGTACAGTTCAATAATTCCATTGGACCATATAAGGGAGGTTTAAGACTTCATCCTTCTGTAAACCTGGGTATTATCAAGTTCTTAGGTTTCGAGCAGGTATTTAAGAATTCTCTTACAACACTTCCAATCGGTGGTGGTAAAGGTGGTTCTGATTTCGATCCTAAGGGTAAATCTGACAGAGAGATCATGGCATTCTGCCAGAGCTTCATGACAGAACTTTGCAAATATATCGGAGCAGACGTTGACGTACCGGCCGGAGATATCGGAACAGGTGCAAGAGAGATCGGCTTCTTATTTGGACAGTATAAGAGAATTCGTGGATCATACGAAGGTGTGCTGACTGGTAAGGGTCTTACCTATGGTGGATCTCTTGCACGTACACAGGCTACCGGATATGGTCTGTTATATCTTACTAACGCATTATGGAAAGATCATGGTATGAGCCTTGAGGGAAAGACAGCAGCAGTTTCCGGATCTGGTAACGTTGCTATCTACGCAATCGAGAAGGCACAGCAGCTCGGTGTCAAGGTTGTAACATGTTCTGATTCTACCGGATGGATTTATGATCCAAACGGAATTGATGTTGCTCTTCTTAAGGAAGTTAAGGAAGTTAAGCGTGCCCGTCTTACTGAGTATGCAGCTGCTAAGTCAACTGCTGAGTATCATGCAAAGCAGAACGGTGAGCACGGTGTATGGCAGTACAAGGTAGATCTTGCTCTTCCATGTGCGACTCAGAATGAGTTAGACATTGAGGATGCCAAGATGCTCGTTGCTAACGGTGTTACATCTGTAACAGAGGGTGCTAACATGCCTACAACTCTTGAGGCTACAAAATACCTTCAGGAGAACGGAGTACTCTTCGTAGGTGGTAAAGCTGCCAATGCAGGTGGTGTTGCTACATCAGCACTTGAGATGAGCCAGAACTCTGAGAGACTTTCATGGACATTCGAAGAGGTTGACGGAAAGCTCAAGGGCATTATGGAGACAATCTACGCTAACATCAGTGATGCTGCTAAGAGATACAATGCAACAGTTGGTGGAAAGACTGACTATGTTGCAGGTGCAAATATCGCAGGCTTTGAGAAAGTAGTTGACGCTATGCTTGCACAGGGTGTTTGCTAATCTGTAGGCACTTATTGAATAATGACTATAAAAACCCCTCCCACAGATAGAAGTCTGTGGGAGGGGTTTTGTAATAATATATAAAAGAGAAAACTAATTTATTTTTTATTAGCAAATGCTTTGATACCGCCTGCTACGAAAAGTATAGAGGCGATAATAACGCCGGACACAAGTACAATAGCGTAAACATTGGCATTCACGCAGATATTGGAAGTCCAGTCAGAAAAATTCACGGACTTTATAGTGATTTGTCTGGTGCCAAAAATTAAAAACTCGCATATGTCATCGGCAAAAGCTGTCCAAACCGAAGCTGTCAAAACTATAATTGCGGATTTTATAAATCCGTTTGCGTTTAAATATCGTGCATCAAAAAATATGAGCCAGGCTGCAAGTACAAAGACAAATGCTATAATACAGCCGGCCTTCATTCCGGCAACATCGTTTGTATGACCACACACCTCAATGATTGTGAGGAAAAGCCATAAGGTATCCCACAGCATAGTGATAAGAGCTTTTTTGTCTGATAAAGCAGGTGGAAGCTCAATTCCTCTGATGACAAACGGAAAAAGAATAATTGATAATCCAAATATAGTTGGAACAGACCAAAGCATAAATTCATTTGAACTATACATTCTGTCAACAAAAAAGAATATCAAAAGCAGAGCAAAAACACCGCAGATTATGCATTTGGTCAGTTTTTTCTGCTGTGCCATAAGTGGAACAACTGTCATTGCAGCTACAAGAAGCATAGATGCTGTTACCACCGCAAAGGTATTTAAACCACCGCCATTTGACAGACACACTATGAATGTGATGAGTATTGGGATAAGCAGTAATCCGGCTATTATGACTCCGGTCTTGTAGGCAGCAGATTTTTCCTTTTTCTCATGCTGCTTTAATACACTGTCGGCCTCTTTTTTTATCATTGAATCAATAGAATCGTTTTTTAGCTCATTGTATGTATTTTGACATTTTTCACAAGTCTTAAGGTGTTTTTCAACAAGCCTTTTGCTTGAGGGACTGCATACATCGTCATAGTATAGTGGGAGTAAATCCTGAACTATATTGCAGGTTTCATTGGTTGATTGTGTAATTGGATTATTCATTTCTATCCATCCTTTCTTTGATTTTCAGTCTGGCTCTATGGTAAGTTACCCGTGCCCAGTTCTCTGTTTTTCCAAATATCATGCCTATTTGTGAGAATGGCAATTCACCAAATATTCTAAGCTGAAAGACCTCCTTGTAGGGCTCATCAAGCTCGTGCAGTATAAGATGAATCTGAAGAGCTGTATCTTTATTTTCCAGGCTTTTTACCATATTATCGGGTTGTTCGAGCTGCTCTTCGTCAAGCTCTGTAAATTTTGTGCTTTTTCGGCATTCGTCCATTGCCAGATTTCTTGCTATGCTGCAAAGCCAGGTCTGTTCGCTTGATTTGCCGGCATATGCCTTCTTTGCGGTCATGGCCTTATAAAAAGTATTCTGGGTAATTTCCTCAGCCTGATGTTGATCTTTTACAATTGTCATTACATATGAGTATACTTGCAAGTAATAGGAATTGTACAATTTCTCATAATCCAGAACTGTCACCTCCTTTGTTCATAGGTTAGACGTAGAAAGGATTGTTTTGTTACAAAAAATTTTAAGATTTTTTTAATCGATGTATGATTATAGCATAAATTTTATCAAAAATGAAAATAATCTTGACATACAAGCCACGAAGGTTTACTATAGTTAGCGTAAGCTAATTAAATAATTATTCTTCAGGGCAGGGTGCAATTCCCTACCGGTGGTATAGCCCACGAGCCGCAAGGCATGATTCGGTGAGATTCCGAGGCCGACAGTAAAGTCTGGATGAAAGAAGATGTGAATATGATATATGCAGAGTATAGATAGCTGGGTTTTAGATTCAGTTTCAGATATAGATACAGCACATATCATAGTTATAAAAGATATCTACTCTGGAGTGTTTCATACATTCCAGATTTTTTTGTCTCAAAATTCATTTATGATGAAATGCAGCTAGTGCATGATTATCTGAGATTATGATATTTAAAATCATGATATTTGAAATTACTAAGCCCTGAACATTAATAGTTTGGGGCTTTTTTAGTGGGCATATAAAGAATATGCAGAAAGGAACTCAAATGACTGATGAACAATATATGAGAAGGGCGATTGAGCTTGCAAAACGCGGCATGGGATATACCTCGCCAAACCCGATGGTCGGAGCTGTGATAGTAAAGGACGGCAGGATAATCGGAGAGGGCTGGCACGAGAGATACGGAGAGCTGCACGCGGAAAGAAATGCGTTAAAGCATTGCAAGGAATCGCCACAGGGAGCGGATATGTATGTGACTCTCGAGCCCTGCTGTCATCATGGCAAGCAGCCACCATGTGTGGAGGCAGTGATAGAAGCCGGTATAAAAAGAGTATATGTGGGCTCGGATGACCCGAATCCGCTTGTCGCCGGGGGCGGTATCAAAATCCTTAAAGAGCATGGGATAGAGGTTGTCACGCAGGTGCTTAAAGACGAGTGCGACAGGCTGAACGAGGTATTCTTTTACTTTATACAGACCAGACGTCCATATGTCGCTATGAAATATGCCATGACGATGGACGGAAAGATAGCCACATATTCAGGGCTTTCAAAGTGGATAACAGGAGAAAAAGCGAGGGAACATGTGCAAAACCTGCGCCACAGATATAAAGCCATAATGGCAGGAATAGGAACAGTGCTGGCAGACGATCCACTGCTTACATGTAGAATCGAGGGCGGAGTAAATCCAATCCGCATAATATGTGATACGCACATTAAGCTTCCACTGGAATCGCAGATAGTAAATACTGCAAAGGAAGTGCCGACGATTGTTGCAGTCAGTGAGCGATATCGTGAAACCACACAGTCAGAAGCCTTACCTGATACTGAAAAAGATAGTATAGAAGAAAACAATAATTATCAAAAAAACAGAAAAATAACACGGCTTGAAGAAAACGGAATAGAAATTCTGTATGTAGCTGAAAAAAACGGTCATATTGATTTAAATGACCTCATGCAAAAGCTCGGCGAAAGAAGCATAGACAGCATTTTGCTTGAGGGAGGCGGAATACTCAACTGGTCAGCCCTTAAGAGCGGGATTGTGAATAAGGTATACGCTTACATTGCACCAAAGCTTTTCGGCGGAGCGGATGCAAAAACTCCGATAGAGGGAATGGGAACGGACTCACCGGCACATGCCGTGATGCTTGGAAACAGTAAGGTAACAAAGCTTGGTGATGATTTCCTCATCGAGAGTGATGTTGTGAATACTTAAAAAAGAAAGGCGATACACAATGTTCACAGGAATAGTTGAAGAAGTTGGAACAATAGATACAATTTCACGTGGAGCAAACTCAGCAGTACTTACAATCAGAGCTGAAAAAGTGCTAGCTGGAACAAAGGTCGGAGACAGCATAGCGGTAAACGGTATCTGCCTCACGGTCACAAGGCTCATGCCACATGCGTTTACAGCGGATGTCATGCACGAGACGCTAAACCGTTCATCGCTTGCAAACGCGATGAGAGGAGCACATGTCAATTTGGAGCGTGCGATGGCAGCAGATGGCAGATTCGGCGGGCACATCGTGTCGGGACATGTTGACGGAACAGGCAGGATTGTGGAGGTCAAAAAGGATGACAATGCCATCTGGTATACAATACAGGCCACACCACAGCTCATGCGCTATATAGTCGAGAAAGGCTCCGTCACAATCGATGGAATAAGCCTCACAGTCGCAAAGGTTGCAGAGGATAATTTCTCGATATCAGCGATACCGCACACGGTAAGCCAGACTGTGTTAAAGGACAGAAAGGTGGGAGCTGTCGTAAATCTGGAAACAGATATCATAGGAAAATATGTTGAGAAGCTGTTGTTTAAAGGGCAGTCGGAAGGAATAACAGAAGAAATGACAGGAGCACAGACAATTAAGGAAAATGTACCACATAAATCCGGCGAAAATAAAAAACAACCGGATGTAATAACAAGAGATTTCCTGGCAAAATACGGCTTTTAACATAGAAGAACGGGTATCGTGCGGGTTTGCAAATGTGCGTGGGGCTGAATGGTTAAGAAATTATGTAATTGAACAGCTTCAAAATCATAAGAGAAAGGATATAAAATATGAAATTCAACACAGTAGAAGAAGCACTTGATGAGCTTCGTGCAGGGAAAATAATACTTGTCACAGATGATGAGGACAGAGAGAATGAGGGCGATTTCATCTGTGCGGCAGAATTTGCCACAACAGAAAACATCAACTTTATGGCGATGCACGGCAAGGGTCTGATATGCATGCCGATGTCGCAGGAATATGTAAAGAAGCTTCGTTTTCCGCAGATGGTGCAGGAAAATACAGACAATCATGAGACAGCATTTACAGTCTCAATAGACCATGTCTCAACAACCACAGGCATTTCCGCAGCAGAGCGCTCAATCACCGCAATGAAATGTGTCTCTGATGACGCAAAGCCTGAGGATTTCAGACGTCCGGGCCACATGTTTCCGCTTCTTGCAAAGAAAAACGGCGTACTGGAGAGAAACGGACACACAGAGGCAACAGTCGATTTATGCAGGCTCGCAGGACTAAAGGAATGTGGACTGTGCTGTGAGATAATGCGTGAGGACGGTACCATGATGCGCACAACAGAGCTCATGGAGCTTGCAAAAAAATGGGACATCAAATTCATCACAATAGCGGCACTTCAGGAATACAGAAAGATACATGAAAAGCTCGTTGACCGTGTCACAGAGGTAAAGCTGCCGACCAAATACGGAGAATTCAAGGCATATGGCTTCGTCAACAGATTAAACGGAGAGCATCATGTGGCACTTGTAAAGGGCGAAATCGCAGATGGAAGAGATGTGCTCTGCCGAGTACATTCAGAGTGTCTCACAGGAGATGTATTCGGCTCACAGCGCTGCGACTGCGGCCAGCAGCTGGAGGCGGCCATGAGACAGATAGATGAGGAGGGCAGAGGAATACTGCTCTACATGCGTCAGGAGGGCAGAGGCATCGGCCTGATAAATAAGCTGAAGGCATATGAGCTTCAGGAGCAGGGAATGGACACACTCGAAGCAAATCTGGCACTCGGCTTTGCCGGAGATGAGCGCGAGTACTATATCGGAGCCCAGATATTAAGAGAGCTTGGCGTACACAGCCTGCGCCTTCTCACAAATAACCCTGACAAGGTATATCAGCTCTCAGAATTTGGCATGGAAATCAGCGAGCGAGTGCCGATCCAGATGAGCGCCACAGCGCACGACCTGTTTTATCTGAAAACAAAGCAGAAACGCATGGGACATATACTCTCATACTAGCAAAAATAAAAAGACAAAAGGAGAACAAAAATGAACGTAATCGAAGGAAAAATGACACAGGATGGAATCAAGGTAGGAATCGTAGTAGCAAGATTCAATGAATTTATCACATCAAAGCTCTTAGGAGGAGCAAAGGACGGACTCGTAAGACACGACGTGCCGGAGGAAAACATAGACGTAGCATGGGTGCCGGGAGCATTTGAGATACCACTCATCGCAAAGAAAATGGCAAAAAGTGGAAAATACGATGCAGTCATTTGCCTTGGAGCAGTAATCAGAGGAGCAACAAGCCACTATGACTATGTGTGCAACGAAGTATCAAAGGGAATCGCATCCGTATCACTCGAATCAGAAATCCCGGTAATGTTTGGAGTAGTCACCACAGAAAACATCGAGCAGGCAATAGAAAGAGCCGGAACAAAAGCCGGAAACAAAGGATATGACTGTGCACTCGGTGCAATCGAAATGATAAATCTCGTCAGACAAATCGGATAATATAATTATATAGCATAATGGCATTATAACATTATGGCGCTATAGTGCTACGGTGCTATGGCGTTATAGTATTATAGCATAATCCACCGAGGTTCAAATATCTTTGATATTTGGACCTCGAATACTTATTATATGTGATATATCTGAAAACTGACACATATGTTAATTGTCATCATGAGATATCGTAGTAATCCACCAAAAAATAACTTTCAAACGCAAGCTTGACAGCGTGTTGTCAAGCTTGCAACCAACCAATAACTAAAAAACCGCAAATCTAAAATCGTAAAATACTGTCACAACGTAAGTGGCGTAAGCGCCGGGCATCCGGCAGCGCACACGCACTCCCACGCAGGCGAATAGCGAAGCTGCTTAGAGACTGTAGAATTATGCCCAAGAAAAACAGAAATGCCCGGCCATGGACGGCCGGGCAAGGCGTTATGCGCCATGGAAGGCGCATAAAAGCCGGTTTCGTCAAGCATAGAACCACCCCAAGGCATAATTCGTACAGCTCTCTTAGCAGCGTAGCGTAGCAGGCGCGGGAGTACGTGTGTGCTGCACGGGTGCCCGGCGCTTACGCCACGCCCTCCCCACACAAAAAAGAAGAAAAATTTAATATCTAAAGAATTGCACGAAAAAACTGTATATAGTATAATGATAGTTCAGGAAAACAAAACGGAGGACCATGAATTTTGATAGATATACATTGCCATTTATTATACGGAGTGGACGACGGCTCAAAGTCGCTCGAGGAATCGGTAGAGATGCTCAAGATAGCCAAAAAGCAGGGCATTATAGGCATAATCCTCACACCGCACCTGCGCCATGGAATGTTTAAGCATCCGCTTGAAAAGATAGAGCGACACTATAAAAAGCTGATGCCATATGCAAAGAAGCTTGGAATAGAATTAAAGCTCGGCACAGAGTATCATGTGGCAACCGATATGATAGATGCCTTTCATGGTGGGCTGTGTCATACACTGGCAGATACACAGTATATACTCACAGAGTATTCACATTCCAGCGAATACTCGTTTGTATACAAGATGACGCGCGAAGCTATATTTGCAGGATATATACCGGTGATAGCACATGTAGAGAGATATGAGTGTCTCAGTGATATAAGCCGTATAGAGGATTTGCAGGAGCTGGGAGCACTCATACAGGTCAATGCAGACTCAGTGCTTGGCATAGATGGCAGACACTTCAAGAGATATACAAAGAAGCTTTTGAAGGCAGGACTTGTTGATGTAATAGCAAGCGACAGCCATGGCACAAAGGAGCGCGTCTGCAACATGAAAAAATGCTATGAGTACGTGGCAAAGAAGTTCGGTGATGACTATGCGCAGGAAATCATGCAGACCACACCGGAAAATATAATAAACGGAAGATAATCAGTGTAAATGCGGGGATAAATAATGGAGAGAGAACAGGATTTTGACAACGAGATAGAGATAGACTTAAAGGATCTGTTTCTTGAGATAATTTCATATTGGCAGTGGATAATTCTCGTTACGATAGCAACAGGTGCAGTGGCATTTGCGATAAGCAGATTTATGATTACACCTATGTATGAATCTACATCTGAGCTTTATGTACTTTCAAAGAGCACATCCATAACAAGCCTTGCGGATATCCAGACAGGCACCAGCCTGACAAATGATTACATAGTTGTAGTAAAGGGACGTCCGGTGCTGGATCAGGTCATAGAAAATCTGAATCTGAATGAGAGCTACAAGACACTTGGCGGCAGGGTGACGCTTGATAATCCGTCCAACTCGCGAGTACTCAATATCACAGTAACGGATCCCGATCCGCAGATGGCAAAGACCATAGCAGATGAGATAGCAAAGGTCGCATCAGCATATATAGCGGAGAAGATGAAGCAGGATCCGCCGACCATCATCCAGAGCGGATATGATGATGGAGGCGCGGTAAGCCCTAATATCGGCAAAAACACAGTGATAGGAGCCTTTGCGGGAGCATTTCTGTCGATTGCGGTTATAGTGGTTTCTTATCTGTTCAATGATACAATCATAGATACAGAGGATGTGGAGAAGAAGCTCGGCATGAACGTGCTTGGTACACTTCCGCTTGATGAATCGGAAGATGACGGAGAGCAAGGAAAGGGCAGAAAGCATGGCAGAGGCAGCCACAGAAAGAAAAGAAAAAAGAAATCGGCTTCAGCATAAGGAAGCCTGTATCAGGAGATGGGCAGATGGAATTAGTAAAATTTGGCAAGCTAAAAGAACAAAGCTATACGATGAAGGAATCACTTCGAGCTTTGAAGACAAATATACAGTTTTGCGGGGATGATATACGCACGCTTCTTGTGACAAGCTCTGTACCAAATGAAGGCAAAAGCACCGTGGCACTTGATCTGGCGCGGTCGCTTACAGAGTCAGGAAATAGAGTGCTTTTCATAGATACTGATATGCGTAAATCAGTGCTTGCAGGGCGTCTGCGTGCCACAGCGGCAAGTGGAGGGGAGATATGCGGATTGTCGCACTATCTTTCCGGTCAGAGACGTCTTGAGGAAGTGATGTATGGCACGGAAATACCGGGCCTTTTTATGATATTTGCAGGGCCGTCTGTGCCGAATCCGACAGAGATTCTCGAGAAAAAATACTTTCAGGAGCTTCTTAATTTCGGTAAGGAGCACTTTAACTACATAATTATAGACTGTGCACCGATAGGAGCTGCCATAGATGCGGCAGTTGTAGCAAAGTATTGTGACGGAGCTATAATAGTGATAGGACAGGGCATGGCGAGCGCCAGGATGATTCAGAGTGTGAAAAAACAGCTCGAGGCATCGGGAGTGAGGATACTGGGGGCTGTGCTCAACAAGGTAAACAACAAGAAAAACAGCCATGTCAGTGGGTACTATGGCAATTACTACGGCAGCTATTACGGGCAGTCGGATAAAGCATGAAAAGCATCGATGTAGAGTTAGGAAAATCAAATATGCTTCCGCTTATTGCAAGCCAGCAGTTTTATGCTTCGTGGAAGGTCTTTATCAGGGAGCTTTTGCTCAATGCCATGGATGCCTGCAATGTGCGGCAGGCACTTGAGTGGAGCTGGGGCACGGAGTTCCTTGAGATGGAGCAGGCAAGCCAGATGCGCGATGTCAGGGCCATATATGAGCCACGCATAGACATCACGTACAGCAGTGATACAAGACTGTTTACGATAGAGGATAATGGAGTAGGCATAAATGAATATGACCTGGAGCACTTTATCGCACAGATAGGGGCAAGCTATTATACAAGCACAGATTTCTTCAATCAGCAGCTGAAGTATGAGCCGTATTCTCACTATGGCATCGGGCTATGCTCGTGCTTTACAGTCTCAAAGGCTGTGCTCATCGAGTCGAAAAAGGATAAGGTCATAAACACTGCCTGGAACATAAGCAATCCGCAGGATACCGCACCTGTCATGGCAAAGTGGTTTGGAGAGAGCGGCCAGATAGAGTATGTCATATCGCAGAAAAAGACACCGGGTACACGCATCTCTATCCCCGTAAAACCATCATATGCGCCGTATATAGATCTGGACTTTATAGTAGAAACCATAAAGCACTATATGCTTACACTGCCTATACCTGTAAATATCAGGTGTGATACGAGGGAGGTATGCCTGTCACAGCCAAAGGCAAAGTGGAACTATCCGATGAATGAGTTTGTTGGCATGAATATCATACGAGTGGATAACAGCCTGCTTGAGGGCTATGTTGCCATATATCATCCAAAGCACAAGGGGTATTTTCATAAGTCCACGCTGTACCAGCAGGGAGTCCTTGTGTCAGATGCTACAGACATACTGGGGCTTGCACCCTCATGGATAGACAATTTCTCGTATCAGCTCAATATCAAAAAGAGGTTTTTAAATATAAGCATATCAAGAGACGGAGCAGCCTTCGATGAAAAGCTCATAGAGCTCCGCCAGTATATAGGACAGATTATCATAGATGCCTTTGGACAGAGCCCGCTTACACTTGGGCAGTATCTGTCAGATGGCAGAAAACGGCTGGTATGTGAATACGAGGCGGAAAACGAGCTGGTAAGCAGAGCTGTACAGGTTCTTGTATATATAAAGGAGCGCGAGGTAGAGGTTCCGGTGAGGACAGTAATAAACGGCTTTATCGGGCGGAAAATAAAGATAGCTTTCATGCAGAGGGCACTTTTTGCACACTACAGGGAGAACTACCCTTATGATTATGGTCAGTTTATTGACAAGTACGATATCATAGTATTTGAGCAGAATATCAGAGCCTTCTGGCAGTTTATGACACCGTATATCACATCGATGGAGTATGTTATGGGTGACATGCCGGGCATCATATACACGGATGTATCGGCAGACCTAACCGTGGCAAAGACAGCAGCAACGTTTCGAAACGACTACGTGCTAAGACCGGAGTATTATGATCTGGACCCTGTATTTTGTCTGGTGTCAAATGAGCTGACAGACCCGATGGAGCTGGTGATAAATACCCACAACCGCAATGCAATGCTTTTGCAGCGCGCCGAAAAGTACAAAAAGGTAAGGATTGCAAGAGCTGTGATCATAGAAAATATCAAGCAGAGGATACTGGGCAATGCATCCAGATGGAACAGTATCATAGATTTTGGAGGCGAGCTCGTGCACCAATATGAGCTGGAAAAGCCAATGAGCCTGCAGGCACAGTGGTGCCTCGAGAGAGACTTCCCGGATGAAATCAATGCGTATATAGCAAAGACCTTTACAGACAGGGAAATCGCAGATTACGGGCTTACAAGTCTTTATTTTACAAGGAAGGACTTTATAAAGTGGTGGATGGCACCATAGGCTGTACCGCACAGACATATATTATCAAACACTTATTGAAGCATAAATAAGGAGAACATGAAAATGGAGATATTAGACTTAAACAACGAAGAAGACACAAAAACAACCGATGAGATGGAGCCAAAAAAGCCGGAGGAAAAAACATCACCTGTCAAGGAAATCTTAAGCTGGGTGTTAACAATCGCATTCGCCATTGTAGCGGCAATACTCATAAAGAACTATGTCATTATAAATGCAAATATCCCATCAGGCTCGATGGAGAACACCATACAGATTGGAGATGACATATTTGGGTTCAGGCTCGCATATACATTTTCTGATCCAAAGAGAGGGGATATAGTCATATTCAATGCACCGGATTCGCCTTCTGAGAAATACATCAAGCGTGTAATAGGTCTGCCGGGAGAAACAGTCACCATAGAGGATGGCCAGGTGTATATAGACGGTGAGGCGCTTGAGGAGGATTATCTCAAGTCAAACCAGAGCGGTGAGGATCCGTGGACAGTAAATGCCGGACCTTACGAGTTTAAGGTGCCACAGGACTCATATCTGCTGCTCGGTGACAACAGAAATGGCTCATCAGACGCAAGAGTCTGGGAGCACACATATGTGTCCAAGGACGATATACTTGCAAAAGCGATATTCAGATATTACCCGTTCGACAGATTCGGAGCGGTGAAATAAGCTGTAAATCAGGATATAAAATAAAAATAGAGGTAAAGTAAATGCCAAAGACAGAAACAGACATTGAAAAACGAAATAAATATGGCATGCTGTGCGGTATAGTCGGTATATTTTTAAACCTCATACTTTTTGCCGGCAAGCTATTTGCAGGAATGCTTAGCGGTGCAATCTCAATCACTGCGGATGCATTCAACAACCTGTCAGATGCAGGTTCATCAATCATCACGATAGCAGGCTTCAAGATGGCGGCACAGAGAGCCGACGAGGAGCATCCATACGGACACGCGAGGATGGAGTATGTGGCTACACTGGCAGTTGCAGCAATCATACTCATCATGGGCTTTGAGCTGTTCAGGGATTCCTTTGGCAAAATCATAAAGCCGCAGGACATAGAGTTTTCATGGCTTATTGTAGCGATACTACTGGCATCAATAGCCGTAAAATGCGTCATGGCGGTATACAATTTCTATTTTTCAAAAAAGCTTGATTCATCAACACTCGAAGCGACAGGCAGGGACAGTCTGTCAGACTGTATCGCTACATCTGTAGTACTTGCAGCCACACTCATAGCGCACTTTTCAAGACTCAATCTGGATGGAATAGGCGGTGTATTTGTGTCATTGTTTATATTCTATTCAGGGATATCATCAGCCAGGGAGGCGATAGACCCGCTGCTTGGAGCAAAGCCGGAGCCGGAGTTTGTCGAGAGACTCAAGGAGATGGTACTGGACTTTGACAAAAACATACTCGGTATGCATGACCTTATGGTGCATGATTATGGACCGGGACACAGGATAGTATCGTTTCATGCAGAGGTGCCGGAGGACGGAGATATGGTCGAGCTGCACGATATAATCGATAATCTGGAGCGCAGGATACGAAGGGAGCTGGGCTGTATAGTGACCATCCACATGGACCCGGTAGCGATAGAGGATGAGGAGGTAGCCGGACTGAAGGCCGAGGTGCTCTCCGTGATAAAAGGGCTTGATTCGCACATAAATATGCACGATTTCCGTATTATCAGAGGTGATACACATACGAATCTGGTTTTTGACATTGCAGTTCCATTCGGCTATATCACCTCAGATGATGATATATGCAATGCAATACAGGAAAATGTCAGGAAAAAGCTTGGAAAGAATTACTATACCGTGATAGAGGTAGACCGCGACAATTACATAAATATATGACATTGTAATAGATATATATACGAGCTTTGCCGGTGGCTGTTGGGATAAAGAAACATAAGGAATATAAAAATCATGCCAAATAGCACCGAAACTCTGCCAAATAGCACATGTTTATTGAAAATTACAGTTTATAATGTTACGGTTATGGGGTAGCAGTAAACATAGTGATCCAAGGAATAGCTGGTTTAAAGAGTGAAAGCTAATCGTAGAGAAGAAAACATGATAAAAATAGCAATATGTGATGACGAAGAATTATTCCGAAGTGAGATGGAAAAATTCGTCAGTGTATATGGAAATGAAAGTGATACAGAAATAGAGATAGACACTTATGAAAGTGCCTCACAGATGGTAAAAGAGATACATGACAGCGGAAAAAGATATGATATTCTTTTTACCGATATAGAGATGCCGGGGCTTGACGGAATGGAAGCTGCGATGGCGCTTCGTGAAATGGGAGAAACAGCGGAAATCTGTTTTGTCACAAGTCACGGGGCATACGCACTGAATTCATATCAGGTTGATGCAGTCGGATATATTATGAAACCTATAAAATATACCGAGGTAAAAAGGGCAATAGACAGGGCAAAGATTTCTATAAACTATCGCAGAGATGCACAAAAAGCAAAGAAGCGTTATCTGGATATAAAAATAAGCCGCAACAATGTGACAATCGATCTGGAGAAAGTAGTCTATATCGAAAAACGCAGAAACCAGTGCGTATTTCATCTTGAAGATGGAGAGTACATATGCTATGAGACACTTAGCAAGATATATGAGAGACTCGACCATGACAGTTTCATATATACACATCAGGGGTTTATAGCAAGTTTCCATCATATAAAGGAAGTAAAGCGAAATGCGGTATGCTTCGGGCGCGGCGTGGAAATACCGATAAGCCGGAAGTATTATGAACCAGTAAAAGCAATGCATATGGATAAAATATACAGGCTGAGAGACGAAAAAAATCATAGTCAAAATCATTCATAATTAGGAAGCAATATATTTACATGAAAAGTATCATCAGTATAGCAAATATCAATTTGTCCGTTGAGGTCAGAAACGACCTTGCGGACGTTTTTTATGCCAATGCCGTGGAGCAGATTTTTGTCTTTCTTGGTAGTTGCAAATTCGCCATTTTTCTCTTTTATTTTCTCACAATGACAGTTATCAATTGTAAGTTCCAGATATGAGCCGGACTGTGACAGCGAGGCGCGCACCCATGGGGAACTGCATTTTTGAGCAGCAGTAATAGCATTATCGAATAGATTTCCGATAATGGTGGTTATGGAAAAATCATCAATAGCTACATGGGATATCTGGATATCAATATCGCAGGAAATACCAAGTCTGCCGGCTTGCTGTTTCTTCTGGTAGAGCAGTGAGGATAAAACAGACGAACCGGTATCCATTGGATCGGTAGTGGAGAGGTTGTCAGTAATAACGAAAATATAGTCATGTATTTTGGTATAGTTCTCCTGCTTGGCGTAGCCATCAATGACGATAAGGTGATTCTTCATATCATGGCGCAGGGAGTGGAGCTCGTTTAGTTTCTCGTCAAGCTGTGCAGAGTATTCCTCCTGCATTTTGTCGAGTTCGAGCTGGATTTTGTATTTAGTATTTTCGTCAATGATGGATAGAAATTTATCATACGAAGATACACACATAATAATTAGTAAAAATATGATCGAAAAAATAATTGGAAGCTGATATGAACCCAGTTGATTGAGGAAAATATATAATGTGGTATAGCTAAGTAAAAGACCGAGCCCTAAAACAACAGCGGAAAATACGTATGAATAAAAGTTTGCAGATGCTTTCTTTTTATAAGTATTACAATAGAGAACATAGATTATAAAAACCAAAAAGGATACGGTAATGGTCTTGTAACTTAAATACTCGTTTGAATTTAAAGCAAGTTGAATGTCATTTAAGAGTATGGTCTGTATAGTTGCAATAGGTAAGAACAAAAATAATAGAATAGCAATATATGTAAATAAACATTTAAACATCAGCTTAATTGATTTTTTAAAAGTGATGACAAGAAATACGATAGGTATAGTATATGATATTACAGTGATATGAGAAAAAATATTAGAAAGTGAGAAAATACCACAGAGAATAATATATATTGCTTTGAAATAAAAGGCAATATTTTTGCAAAGTATACTCTCTGCTATACGAAACAGTAAAAAAGCATTACATAATTGAAATAAAAAATCCAGAAAGTTAGTGATGTTAGTATTCATAATTCGCCTCCGATATCATAATTATATCTAAATCTAATAATAAATAAAGAGGTAAATAGTCAGATTATAAAAAATATGTCAAATAGCACCGAAACTCTACCAAATAGCACATGTCTATTGATAAAACACAGTATTAGTGATAGCTTGGATTTTGAAAGGAGAATAAAGATGCTTATTGAATTAACTGATGAAAAACTAATGCGATGCGATGGCGGAAAGACACCATATCAATTGACTGTTGAAGCATTAAGAAAGTGGCTAGAGCTAATGAACTCAAGAAGATAATAAACGAAAGGAAACGATAAAAAATACATTGGAAGTTTTTTTACATTCTGTCTGGAAAAGGTATGTTTCTTGCGTTGGTTCTTTTTGTTGGAATTCCTGTTCTGGGAACAGGAGCATGGACTGGAATTTTGGCAGCAAGTATATTGGAGTTGGATTTCAAAGAAAGCATTGGAGCATGCTTCTGCGGAGTTCTGTTGGCGGATGTAGATGATGCTATATTTTGGACGCTTGTTGCAGCTGGCTTTGCAGGCGGCATAGCCACTGGAGTTAGTAAAAAAATAGAAAGGAACAATACTATGAATAAAAAGAAAATAATCCTTCTGTTTATATTAACATTAGTTGGTATTTTATGTGTTTTTTTAAATGGTAAAGAAGAGTCTGAAATAGGGGGTGGTCAGAATAAGGTGAGTTTTTCAAATAAAACAAATTCATTTTATTATGACCAGCTTGACGAAACCGAAAAAAGGGTGTGTAACGATATTACAGCATTAGTTGCACAGGGAAATGGTGGAAAAATTGATCTAACAGCTCCGATAAGTACATACCGGTATCTGAGGATAGTAAGAACATTATCATTTGATCCGGAATATCAGAACTGGGCGATTTCATTAATTTTTCCGGTTGGAGAAAATAATAAACTAATTGATCGAAACACAATTAACGATGACTGTAATATTATGAAATTGTATGTTCTGGTTAATGATTCAAAAAAGCGCAAGGAGTTGAAGAATTTTAAGCTTGTTTTAAATGATGAGAATATAATTACCAATATAGATGAGCTTGAAAAAATATGTAAAAGCGCTGATTTTTCAACAGAATATTATCAGGAAAAATCAAAAGAAATAGATGCTTGCTATGATGAGATTATAAGAGAAATGCCCAAGAATATGAATGAAAAAGAGGCTGTACAGTATTTCTTAAATTGGATAAAAGACAACGTGGAATATGATTATTCTGTCTATGAATCAAGTATTGAACCATATTATGACAAATTGTATGAAAATGAAGTATATGCTGATGTCTCAAACAAAGGATGTATTTTGGATAAAAGAGGTATATGCGGTGGAATCTCAATAATATTATCAGAACTATGTAACAGAGTGGGAATAACAGCTTATCCTGTTTTTGGTACAATTAAATCAGATGGTACACTCATACCACATGGATGGGTTGCTATGAGAGTAGATGATTCAACATATTATATAGATCCTACATACGTGTGTCAAACCGGCGAAATAGACAATCTGAAAATGAAAAATGAAATGGAACGCATTGGAGACAGACAGTATCAGCTTGAGGATTCATTTGAGTATTAGGCAAGGGTTTTATAAACAAATAGAATTTGTGTTAATGTGGATACAATAGTAGTAATGATATAAATAACAGTATTTTAGACGATTTGATTGATTATGAGGAAGGTGATGAAAAATGACACCATATGGACTCGAAAATCTTATTGAATGGATTTGGTCACATCTCAAATAACGATTAAAATATATCAACGAAAAAGATGTTAGTGATTGCAGATCCTGGAGAAGGAATTGTAAAACTTACCACGGATGAGTTTTTTGGAGAAGTGCATGATGAGGGAAAATCTCCGAAATATCAGTGGAGCGGTATCCTTATCATTCTTGTTAAGAATGAGACATTTGAGAAAAAGGATGAGACAAAAGGAATTTTCTCCAGATTTTTTCAGCTGCTCATGCCACAGAAGAAACTTATATTTCAGATTTTTTTAGCATGATAGCAAACTTATAGAAATATAAGGACGCAAAGTTAGAAATCTAAGGCATATAAGCATAGATAGTTCGGTTGCAATGATACATAATGGTTTGTTGTGACTTTTTTGCGGGTTGCAGAAGGAGTAATATGTTAGAAATTAAAGAAAATCAGGAATTGAATGTAACTAATGTCCTTAGTTACAGAGGAAAAATAAAACAAGCAGAACTTGAGAATATAGGAAAGGAAATGGAAAGTTATATTCAGAATGCAGGTGCAAAGCGATTAGGTAATCCGATTACTGCTACCTATGCAGTTGAAGGTAATGAGCTTGATATCGAATTACTTATGCCGATAGATAAGAGCATTGACTCAACAGATAAATTTGCATTTAAAAATTACATTAAAATAATAAATGCTGTGGTTGCATCCTATAAGGGTCGTCCGATAGGATTGCAAGAGGCGTGTAATCAGCTAAATCAGTACATAATGGAACATAAGTTACAGCCAATAACAGTAGGTTATAATGTTACAAAGAAAACGGATATGTTGAATCCGGAAAACACAGAGATAGATGTATATGTGGGAATCAGCCCAAACATCTTATAAGTTACGTTATAAAATAGTTTTGCTTTAAGCAGACCGTTTTATATAAAAAGAGGACTCTGATAAATTTGCGCAACCATCAGAGTCCAAAAGCACAAGCACTTTTAAGAAAAGTACTCGAGTAAAGCATATCACTTTTCTTAATAGGTGTAAACAAAATTTATTAAAGAAAAGGAGATTTAAAACAATGGAATTGGTATTAAACAATGGATTCTGTAATCTCAGCATGGATGAGATGAATCTAGTAAATGCTGGAGGGTGGAGAGAGTTTGGATATGCATTGGGAGGAACATTGCTAATTGCAGGTGCACCAATTGTGGCTGCGGCACCTGGGGGCGGATGGATCGCAGCAGGTGGAATGCTTGGCACCGGAATAACAATGCTTGGTAGCTGCAAATAATAAATTATGATAAGGAGAAAAAAATGGAACAATTATTAGAAGAAGAACTATTTTTAGTAGATGGAGGTAAGAACTGGTGGTACATTGTAGGAGGTAGCATTACGACAGTCGCAGGGGTTGCAGGAGTTATTGTATCTCCCGGATTAGGTGGAAAGTTAACTAGTGGAGCTGCTGCCGTTTCTGGCATTGCTACTGTAGTTGATGGGTGGACCGCTAAATAATTAAAAAATATATATTTTGGGGAGAGGGAGTAAAACTTTGAAGATTTGTATTCACAGGCAAATATCTGAAAAATAGTATTGCGAAATATTCTTCAAATTGAAATAGTACAAGGGAATATTATTATTGTGCGTTTTTAAACTCAATTAATAATATTGAGGTAAACAGGACTTATGTTGATTTTGATGATATTTTAGAACTGAGAACATTTTCAATACTTCCTTTCCTTTAAATTAAGTGATGGTAATTGTAAGGTTGCAGAATGGAGATTAGTATGCAGATAGGTAAAATTTATAAAACAAATATATTGTTTGCTGTAATTTATTTTATTACAGTTTTATTGTCAACACTGCTAGTAAGCTTATTGGGAGAGATTAATTTAAATAATCTTATGCTAAGGACAGTATTATGTTTTTTCTTCTCAATCTTAATGCTGTTTATAAGTATTGAAAATTACAAAAATGGAAAACAATTTGTTAATAAAAAAATAAAATCAAAAATAGTTAAAGTTGCAATAGTTTTTTATTATCTTTATATTTTCGCTTCTTGTATTCTATATATTTATGAGTCAATAGCGCAGTACAAGGCAAATGGGGCATATACTATGGTTACAGGTGCTACAATAATGTTAAATGTAATAAATCAATCAATTAAACATATATGTGTTAGGGAAATATAAGATTAAAAAGCAAATTAATGGATGGCGTAAGATAGATATGAAATATTACTGTATAAAACAACATGATATAACCGACTGTGGAGCTGCATGCCTTGCAACCATCTGTAGACAGAATGGATATAAAATAGGTATCAGCAAAATACGTGAAGTTGCCGGTACGGACAAGCAGGGAACAAATGCATACGGTGTTATAAAAGCAGCCGAGCAACTTGGATTTAGCGCCAAAGGAGTAAAGGGAGATAAAGAAGCATTTTTCTCGGAGTTTCCATTACCATGTATAGCACATGTTATCGTAGATGGAGCATTACTGCATTATGTTGTTATTCATAAAATAACGAAAAAGACGGTTGTGATTGCAGATCCGGGAGAAGGTATTGTAAAACTTACCCCGGAGGAGTTTTTTGGAGAAGTGCATGATGAGGGAAAACTTCCAAAATATCAGTGGAGCGGTATCCTTATCCTTCTTGTTAAGAATGAGACATTTGAGAAAAAGGATGAGACAAAAGGAATTTTCTCCAGATTTTTTCATCTGCTCATGCCACAGAAGAAACTTATATTTCAGATTTTTTTAGCATCTCTTATATATACCGTGCTTGGAATATTGGCAGCATTCTATTTTCAGATATTAATAGACAGTGTTCTTCCGGATGGATTAAAGAAAACGCTCATGACTTTATCAATAGGAGTGATACTTCTCAATCTTTTCAGGGTAATCCTTAATGCATTCAGGTCACATTTACTTTTGTATCTTAGTCAGAAACTGGATATTGCGTTATTATTGGGATATTACAGGCATGTAATGGAACTTCCGATGAATTTTTTCGGAACAAGGAAGGTCGGAGAGATTATCTCCAGGTTTAATGATGCAGGAAAGGTAAGGGATGCCATATCGGGAGCAACACTTACCATAATGATAGATACACTTATGGCTGTTGCCGGAGCAATTATTTTATACATACAGAATTCAAAATTATTTTTTATCACGATCATAATGATCGTACTGTACGCAGTAATCGTACTTGGATTTAATAAATGGTATGAAAAACTTAATCGAAAAGAAATGGAAGATAATGCCCAGCTTACGTCTTATATGGTCGAGTCTCTTAATGGAATACAGACTGTAAAGGCTTATAATGCGGAGAGAAAAGTAAACAGGGAAACAGAGATAAAATTTGTAAAACTGTTAAGAAGTGTATTCAATCTCACATGGGCTAACAATATACAAGTGTCACTGAAAACTTTCGTAGAACTCATAGGTGGTGTAGTTATCCTGTGGGCAGGCGGTGTCAGTGTTATAAACGGAGACATGACAATAGGTGCACTTATTACATTTAATTCACTGCTGGCATATTTCCTTGATCCTGTAAAAAATCTGGTGGATCTGCAGCCGCAGATGCAGACTGCAGTCGTAGCGGCAGACAGACTGGGGGAAATACTTGATCTTGAAGCTGAAAAGCAGGAAAATGAACAAAGAAAAATGGCACCCGAAAGTCTTGCCGGGGATATAAAATTCGAACATGTGAATTTCAGATACGGAACAAGGCAAAGGGTACTTGAGGATATAGATTTTACAATAAAAAAGGGCGAAAAAATTGCCTTTGTTGGAGAAAGCGGTTCAGGAAAAACAACATTATCGAAACTGCTTTTGCACTTATATCAGGCAGAGTCAGGTAATATTCTGATAAATGATAATAATATAGAAGATATACAGATAGAGACACTTAGAGACAAAATCGCATATATACCACAGGAAACATTTTTGTTTAGTGGTTCAATATTTGAAAATCTTACACTGGGACTGGATGATGCAACGATGGATGACATCATCGAGGCATCAAAAAAGGCGCAGGCACATGAATTTATTAATAAACTGCCACTCAGATATGAGACAAGACTGGAGGAAAACGGAGCAAACCTGTCAGGCGGTCAAAGGCAAAGGCTGGCTATAGCAAGAGCCATGCTTAAAAAACCGGATATATTGATATTGGATGAGGCTACGAGTAATCTTGATGCAATAACTGAAAGAGCACTTGATAAGACAATAAGTGAATTTTCAAAAGATGTTACAACTATCTTTATAGCACACAGACTCAGCACTATAAAAAATTGCGATAAGATATATGTGCTGGAAGATGGAAAGATTATAGAAAGCGGTGATCATGCATCATTGACAGCACTGGGTGGAAAATATGCGCAGCTTGTTAAACAACAGTCGCTTGATACTGTGGATGTTAAAGCAACCGCATAACTTCGATTATGAAAAGAGGAAAATTATGAAACCTATAATTGTGGATTTAAAGGATATAAGTGACAGTACGGAAGTATATGATTCTAAGCCAAACAGATTTGTGCCGTACACCATATATATAATATGTGCAATTCTGGCAATAGCCCTGATCTGGATGTATCTTTTCAGGATGGATATAGTAGTAAAAGCTGATAGTGTCTTTAGAGGTGACGATGACAGTACGGCAGTAAGCTGTGCAGTTACAGGAAAGATAACTAAAATGTCGGTAAAGGACGGACAGTATGTGAGTGAGGGGGACGAACTGTATGAGGTAGATATTGAAAACCTTGGAAGTACTATCGAAGATTATAAGAGTAAACTTGATAGTGTACAGCAGCGTCTTGACATGCTAAATGCATATCAGAAGAGTCTTGACGGAGATAATTCTGAATTTGATGCAATGTCTGATAACCAGTATTATTCAGAATTTAAAGACAGGAAAGAATTATTAAATACTTCAATTGATGCAGGAAAGGAAAAGAATAAAACTGGGGAGGTATACGATGAAAATATTACAGTTATCAATGATTCTATTGATAAGTATAATGAAAAAATTAATAAACTTAACAATGTAAGGCAATGTATCATATCGCGTAATAACACATTCGACCAAAACGATACATATTACTATTCAATAGTAAAAAGTTATATTTCATCATATGATTATACAGCACTTCAATATGACAATAAAAAGGATGAAACCACAATGGATTCATCACAACTGGCAGAGGTGGATACAGAAAAAAATCAGGCATTGTCTAATCTTGAGTCTAATGAGATTTCAACAATAGAACAGCAGATAGAAACTGCAAATGAACAGATAGAAAGCCTTAAATCTAATATATCCTCTGTAGAACTTCAAAAGAAGCAGACAGAAAATTCTAATAATACAGATGAGTCAGATATAAAGATTCTTACGGAAAAAGGAAATGTGTCGGCTGAAATTCTTACTTATGAGGATAAGAAGCAGGAGTATGAGGCTTATTTAAAAGATTATGATATAAAAAATAATAACTGTACCATAAAGGCAGGAACATCAGGGTATTTTTACACAAATAAGGAAATCTCAAATGGAACATATATACAGGAAGGAGATTCCATAGGACAGATATATCCAAAGGAGCAGTCAGGTTATTTTGCACAGGTGTATGTGGAAAATTCTGACATAGCAAAAATAAAACCGGATCAGGAAGTAAAATTTGAGATGGCTTCATATCCGTCAAGTGAATATGGATATTTTACAGGAACAGTAAAAGAAATTGCAAAAGATGTGACTGTAGACCAGAATACCGGTAATGCATATTACGTTGTAAAAGTAGAATGTAAAAATATGGAGATAAAGAATAAGGATGGAGAAAAAGGAAATCTGAAAAGTGGAATGGCTGCACAGGCAAAAATTGTTGTTGATGATGACAGTGTGCTGCATTTTGTGTTGGACAAGATAAATTTGATGGATTAGTAAAATAAATAAGGTATATTCTGGGATTTCCGGTTTATATATAAATCCTATAAGCGCGCATAGGAAAAACAGTATTTTATAAGTAGTAGGAAGGAAAAAGAAAAATGAATGCTTTTGAGAAAATTTCAAATGAAGAAATGATGTGTATTGATGGAGGCTTTAATCCAGGGGTAATATTACCAGGTGTAGCAGCTGTATGGGTTTGCTATGAAATTGGTTATGCTGTGGGAAAGGCATTTGTACATGCCACATCAAGGTAAAATAGGAAGGAGTATAGAAATGAATAATGAATTTATGGTTATGGATGAAGAAGAACTTTTAGATGTTGACGGTGGTGCTGTTTGGCTTGTTGTTGGTGGTGTACTTGTGTGTCTTGGATGTTTTGCACTCGGAGCATATAACGGTTATAAAGATACTAAGGATCAGAAAAAATAAAAATCTAAGAGGTGTATTACATGCAAAAAATTATTAGTTGGTATATGGAACATAAAACTTATGGAAATATATTAATTATAGGGATAATTGGACTTATGCTATACAATATAGGATATGGAGTAGGTACAGCTATTTATAGAATTTTTGGTTGATTAGTAATTGTGTGGTGATGCACAAAAGTAATGGCATCAAATTTTATGTTTGATGTCATTACAATCAAAGGATAATTATGAGGAATATACATGAACAATAAAACTGGTGTATTTTTTATATATTTGAATTTGCGACATATTCTGCAAAATGTAATTATTGTGGTAAAATATTTAAAGCAACGTACTGGCCATTTTTAATAAGTAATGCTAGTGCTAAGGTGGCATGTGAGGGAAAATTACATAATCATATAATTAATTCACATTATGGAAATTTATAGTAAGGATTCTATGGGAATGTTCAATGAAAAGAAACATATCAATATCTTATCGGACAATTTGTGCAGGGATTTTTGTAATCATAAGTATTATAATACTTGCGATAAATGGAATTTCATTATTCAAATATGATAATGCCACGGATTATGAAAAGTCAGTTTTGCGTCCGGGCGAGTATGTCAAGTTCCAATTAAAGGATTATCTGTCCAAACCGCTTGATGAATACAATTCAGACGTTTCTTCAGGACAGTGTGAGGTAGAGGTGACATTTTTCGGAGATTACTATGTATACAATATTCCATACATGGATAATACTTATGTGAGAGTAAAGGTATACGATAAGAATCTGGAAGAACAGTTAGAGGGAAAGGTTGATTTAATTGGTAAAGTGTTGCCAGAAAAAGATGTTTCTATGGAATGGTATGAACAGGTGCCGGATTTTTCACTTAGCAGCTTGAAAAAGGGCATATGTATACAGGAAGTAGATTGCAAAAAGTATCAAAACATGCTTTGGATTGGTGGAATTATGTTGTGTGTAAGTGTGGCTGTCATGTTACATGACTATAGAGTGAATCGGACCACTATTATTACGGAAGAGGGAAGGATTGCACATACAAATCTGCCTGATTATGATTTGGCGTATACTTTAGAGTATAATCTTCGAAAGTATAAGGAACTGGAGAAAATACAGATTCAGAACAGAAAGAAGATATTTTGGATAGTTTTGTTTGAACTGACAGGAGTATGGTTCTGCATAAATTTTTATTATTGGGAAATAAAAGTTATAGGTGTGGTGTTTATTCTTTGCGGGCTGAAAATAGGATGGAATATTTTTATTAATTCGGACTTGAGCGTGGCAGTAAGGTTATCAGAGTTATTTGGTCTAGACACGGTTTCACAGAGAAAAGAGCATTTGTTATCATACATACATGAGCTGGAAAAGAGAGTATTAAGATAAGAAAGATATCGATACAGCGGATCGTATAATTTTCTTGTAAGGCAAATTCCTATTATTATCATAATGCTTATTGTGGCAATTGTCATATTGCACAGAAATAACAGCAACAAATAGTTGGAATTGTACGAGGAGAATAATCTAAGAATGAAAAAAATTAGCCGAATAAGTGGAGCTTTGCTTATATCTATGTTGTTTTCAAGCATATTGAGCGGTGTAGTATTAGTTATTATGGGAACTTTAAATTTACCACTGGATATGCAGTCAATTAAGGTTATCTGTGGTAGCATCGCCAGCGGGGGATATTTTTATTTTTTCAGACTTTTTACTAAAGAAATCGGGAAAATCAATATAAATGAAATATCGTTAAATAAAAAATTCTCGGTTTGGGATGGCATCGGATATCTGCTCGTTTTATTGGGTGGCACAACAATATTGTCAGGAATTACGGATATTATACTTGAGTTTATTAAGCGATATCTGGTTCATACAGAAAATGTGGGTGTTGTTGAAAATTATATAGGAAATGTACCGGCATGGATACTCCTTGTATGTGTTGTAATCATTTCGCCTGTATTTGAAGAACTATTATTCAGAAAGGTGCTGTTGGAAGAATTGCTTCCATATGGCAAGATTACAGCAATTTTAATAAGCAGTATGCTGTTTGGTCTGTCTCATGCAAATCTGGAACAGTTTTTATATACCATTTTTATGGGAATAGTGTGTGCGAATATTGTACTTATTACAGGTAAAGTAAGGTATGCGATTTATCTGCATATGGCATTTAATTTATTTGGAGCGATAATATCGGGTTATATATCGAGCGGGAGATATACAATTTTAACAGAAATTATATTTGTAATAAGTGCTGCCATAATAGTGATACTTAAAGCCAAAACAATGTTTATTATTAAAGATGAAGCCAATGTTAATAAATTCAACTTAAAAAAGGAATTTTGTGGAATTGGTTTTATTATGTTTATGGTTTATTGGATTATTAGTTGTGTGGGGCGATAGCATATTAAAATTAAATCAGATATAAATTGGATATGTCATATCATTATTTTCTTTTATTGCATCGATTGTAATTATATCAAACCCAGTAGGAATACTAAGTGTATTGCTACTGTTTACTACATTATATAATGTAGAAATAAAAAAAACAATTTACAAAAAAGTATACTACATAATAATATTATATAGTATAGTATATTGTGATATCGGAATAGCAGTTAATAGGATTGACCATGTTAATTATTTAAATAATGGATTCTCATTGTGTCTGTATATATTAGGAGTAATTATTATAGATATGATATATTCAGGACATTTTAAGAGAAAAAAATGATTCATATAATTGGCAAACAATGCTTTTATCGTGCATTGTTGGTGGTATATATGGGTTTATTTTAGCTTTAGTTTATTCCCATTTTAAGAAAAATGAGTAATTAGTATTGCATAAAAAATTAATGAGAGATTATGGGGTATAGATATGAAAGTGGGTAGAATATATAAAATAAATGTAGGAGTTGCTTTATTATATTTTGTTATTGTTTTAGCTACGACTATACTAACAATGATTATGGGAGTAGCCAATCAGAATAATATGGCATTGAGAATTATATTATGCACATGTTTTTCTATATTAATGATATTTATAAGTTTTGAAAATTACAAAGATGGAAAAAGTATTTTTGATAAAACAATAGAATCTAAAATAATAAAAATGTGTATTATTTTTTATTATATATTTTTAGCCTTATCTACGATGTTTTATATTTATGAGTCAATAGCGCAGTACAAGGCAAATGGGGCATATATTATGGTGGCAGCGACAACAATTATGTTAGATGTCGTTAATAGGTCTATTCATAAAGAAAATTTTGATAATAGCAAAATGGTATGATGAGGTAAAACAATATTGAATATGGAAAGAAAACAGGAACATGATTTTGATAACAAGTGGATTGAAGAGAGAACAAACGGATTTTGGAAATACTATGTAAAACATTTGGGTGGAGTTGTTATGATTATGTTTGGCATTTTCGTAGCATCATGCATTGCAAAAAAGGAAATAAATGCAATCTATTTACTTGTTTCAATGGTGGTTGCAGGGATATTTCCGTTTTTAGCATGGGCAATTAATGAGATCAGAATAAAAGCCAATGAAAGCAGAAATGGTAATGAAAAAAGAAAACAATAAATGGTATATTGGTTGGATAATCTTTCCGGCCTGGTACTTGATAGGAAAAAAATATATCATATTGCCTGTTATACAATCGGTATTTGAAGCAATGAGTTATTCGGATGCGTATCTGATAACAAACTATTTATGGAATCTTATAGCTATAGTTATTTTATTCAGCCTTTATGGAACAGGGATTTTAAGAGATATAAAACAGATAAGACAGTATGATATCAAATCAATAGCTTCGGGATATATCAAATCATTTGCTGTAATAGTATTGTTTACAATATTAGGTGGTATTATGCAGTTTATTTTGTCATCCGGAAATAATGAGCAAAGTATAAATGAAATTACGCTCAGAATGACAATGAAAGAACATTATTGGGCTATTATGATTCTTTCTGCATTTATAGGACCAATATTAGAAGAACTGATTTTTAGATGGTTTATATTCAGCTCTATCAATAAAAGTCTGATAATCAAAGTGATTGTATCATCAGTATTATTCGGATTAATGCATTTTATACCGTCTATAGGTGCAATAAGTCTAAATGAGCTTTGTCTGCAATTAATACAATATGTATTAGCCGGAATTGCGTTTTGTCTGGTTTATATAAAAAGAGGAAATGTTGTTTTTGGGATAGCAGCTCATATGAGCATCAATTTGATGCATAATTTAATGTATTTGGTTAATAAATGGGGTTAAAAAGTGTGTAAAAGACCATAAAAGACTATAAAAGATTTCTGTATAAATTTAGTAAAAAATGAGGAGTACAAAGAGATGAAAAAAGAAAACAATTATATATCCACTGATGTGAATCATAAAAAGATAATAGTTGGAGTCGTAATAATTCATGTTTGTTTTATGCTCATAGGGGCTAGCGGTATTATTTCTACTTTAAAAGAAAAAAATATATTTTATGGGCTGCTGATAAATATGATTTATCAGTTGACTTTAATTATCATGATTGGAGTGACAATGAAGCAATATTTGATCACTTCATTTAAAAAATTCAAAGCTGACAGAATTTCTGTAAATATAAAAAGAGTTTTGGCAGGTGTGGGAATTGCATTCTTGTTAAGCTGCATCGCTGGAATTATTGAAAGGACAGTGTGTTCAAATATATCGGTTCCTGCAAATCAGTCAAACGTTAGTGGATATTTTGTGGATTATCCTGTTTTTGCTGTTATCATGAGTGTAATTATGGGACCTTTTACTGAAGAGTTAATTTATAGAGGTATATTGTTTCGGTTTTTCAGCAAATATGGAGAACTGTGTGCAGTATTGGTGACAGGATTTTTGTTTGGGACAATGCATATGCTTTCTTCATTTGGAAACGCAAATATACTACTATTTTTGTGTCAATGGTTAGACTATTTTTTTTCAGGGATACTTTTAGGATTTATTTATAAAAAATACAAAAATATCTGGATAAATATTTCAATACACGGCACTTGGAATCTGATGGGCGCTGTAATGATATTAACAAAAATAATGTTAACAAAATAATATGAACAGACCAGAATATTGAAAGAGGTGATTTACATGCTGTTATCGTGTATTGTTGGTGGTATATGTGGGATTATTGTAGTTTTAGCTTATTCCCATTTAAAAAAAAATGAGTAATTAGTATTGCATAAAAAATTAATGAGAATCTAAAGGGGGTGAATTATATGCAAGAAATCATTAGCTGGTATATGGAACATAAAACTTATGGAAATATATTAATTATAGGGATAATTGGACTTATGCTATACAATATAGGATATGGAGTAGGTACCGATATTTACAGAATTTTTGGTTAATTGGTAATTGGGTGGTGATGCACAAAAGTAATGGCATCAAATTTTATGTTTGATGTCATTACAATCAAAGGATAATTATGAGGAATATACATGAACAATAAAACTGGTGTATTTTTTATATATTTGAATTTGCGACATATTCTGCAAAATGTAATTATTGTGGTAAAATATTTAAAGCAACGTACTGGCCATTTTTAATAAGTAATGCTAGTGCTAAGGTGGCATGTGAGGGAAAATTACATAATCATATAATTAATTCACATTATGGAAATTTATAGTAAGGATTCTATGGGAATGTTCAATGAAAAGAAACATATCAATATCTTATCGGACAATTTGTGCAGGGATTTTTGTAATCATAAGTATTATAATACTTGCGATAAATGGAATTTCATTATTCAAATATGATAATGCCACGGATTATGAAAAGTCAGTTTTGCGTCCGGGCGAGTATGTCAAGTTCCAATTAAAGGATTATCTGTCCAAACCGCTTGATGAATACAATTCAGACGTTTCTTCAGGACAGTGTGAGGTAGAGGTGACATTTTTCGGAGATTACTATGTATACAATATTCCATACATGGATAATACTTATGTGAGAGTAAAGGTATACGATAAGAATCTGGAAGAACAGTTAGAGGGAAAGGTTGATTTAATTGGTAAAGTGTTGCCAGAAAAAGATGTTTCTATGGAATGGTATGAACAGGTGCCGGATTTTTCACTTAGCAGCTTGAAAAAGGGCATATGTATACAGGAAGTAGATTGCAAAAAGTATCAAAACATGCTTTGGATTGGTGGAATTATGTTGTGTGTAAGTGTGGCTGTCATGTTACATGACTATAGAGTGAATCGGACCACTATTATTACGGAAGAGGGAAGGATTGCACATACAAATCTGCCTGATTATGATTTGGCGTATACTTTAGAGTATAATCTTCGAAAGTATAAGGAACTGGAGAAAATACAGATTCAGAACAGAAAGAAGATATTTTGGATAGTTTTGTTTGAACTGACAGGAGTATGGTTCTGCATAAATTTTTATTATTGGGAAATAAAAGTTATAGGTGTGGTGTTTATTCTTTGCGGGCTGAAAATAGGATGGAATATTTTTATTAATTCGGACTTGAGCGTGGCAGTAAGGTTATCAGAGTTGTTTGGTCTAGACACGGTTTCACAGAGAAAAGAGCATTTGTTATCATACATACATGAGCTGGAAAAGAGAGTATCAAGATAAGAAAGATATCGATACAGCGGACCATATCATTTATCAGACATTGCATTGCAGATTCCTGTTCTGATAGTGATGTTTGTTATTGCGGTTTTTTGTATGTATAATAAGAGACAGATGAGGTTACAAAGCGTGTAAAAGATATCTATATATAAATTTGGCAAAAATGAAAGGAGTACAAAGAGATGAAAAAATGTATTTTAGTATGGCAGGTGCCGGTAATAGAAGGAGAGCCGTATAATCCGGTGGAATATGCTGTCCATGTGAGAAAAGCAAAAAAGTTTGCGGAAGCATTGAACCGGTATTTTGCGGAAAAAAATATGGACTATAATTGTGTGCTGGACAAATCAGCCTGCAGTCTTGATGAGATATTTTCTCCACAATATCAGGCAGTGCTGTTTGCACCGGAGGCTAAAACAAGACAGTGGCTCTATAAAAAAGAAGTGCAGAATGAGACCGTGAAAAAGTATTATCTGGAATACATGGAGTACAATAGTGCGCAGATAGAAAATGTGGCTGAATTTCTGAGCGAATAAACCGGAAATAACGCATTTAAGAAATGAAACAACAAACATTTTGTGCTTTCGTTAAAAACTTGATATAAACATTTCTGTTTTTCGTTAAAAAGCAGGTATAAACATTTCTGTTTTTCGTTAAAAAATAGGTGAAAACATTTTGCATTTTCGTGAAAAGTGGTAGAATTGAGGTGGAAATATGCTATAATACTACCAAGTAAAATGAAATGAGGAATGCTGAATGATTTTTAAAAGAAAAGTTTATGCCAAATTGATTGAGTGGAAAGCATTGGCAGCAGGAACATCGGCAGTATTGCTTGAAGGGGCTAGACGTATCGGGAAAAGTACCATTGTAGAGGAGTTTGCAAAAAAGGAATATGATGACTATATGATTCTTGATTTTGCAAGAGAAAACCAGGATGTAAAAAATAATTTTGTCGAGAACATGAATGATCTGGATACTTTTTTCAGAAACTTATTTCTTCTGAAAGGAAAAAGTTTAAAAGGGAAGAACTGCGTGATTATTTTCGATGAGGTACAGTTGTTTCCGCAGGCACGGCAGGCGATAAAATATCTTGTCGCTGATGGTCGATATGAATATATTGAGACAGGCTCGCTAATCTCAATCCGGAAAAATGTAAAGGATATACTGATTCCTTCGGAAGAGTACCGGATTAAGATGTATCCGATGGATTTTGAAGAATATTTATGGGCAATCAATGATGAGGTTACAATTCCTACGATCAGAGAAGCTTTTGAAAAAAGAAAGCCACTTGGAGATGCGATTCACCGGAGAATTATGAAAAGCTTTCGTACCTATATGGTTGTAGGTGGGATGCCGCAGGCAGTAGATGCTTATGTTTCAGGGAAAAGTTATGAACAAATTGATTTTGTTAAACGGAATATTCTGAGCCTTTACGAAGAGGATCTGGCAAAATACGATACAGAAAACAGGGAAAAAGCGTCAGTTATTTATCGAACAATACCAGAGCAGCTAGAGAATAAAAATTCACATTTCAAACTTTCTATGGTAGATAAAAATGCGCGTTATCAGAATTATATGGATGCGGTCAGTTTTATTTCTGAAGCAATGATAGGAAATGAGTGTATCAATGTGACAAAACCGGAGGTTGCACTGGAGCTGTTTGCGGACAGAAGCAATTTCAAATTATATATGGGTGATACCGGACTGTTGGTTACACAGATTATGAAGAACCGGGACAGTACAGATGAAGATTTATATAAGGCTCTGATTATAGACAATCTGGGAATTAATCAGGGAATGATTGTTGAAAATATTGTAGCACAGATGCTCAGAGCAGCTGGACATGAGTTGTATTTTCATGAATATTTGTACGTGCCGGAGGGAACGACCAGAGAAAAGAAATATGAAATTGATTTTATGATTGTGAAGAAAAAGAAGATATGTCCGATTGAAGTAAAATCTTCAAACTATATGTCGCACAAATCATTTGACTATCTGCTTCAGAAATATCAGTTAAAGTGTGAGAACAGATTCATTATTTATACGAAGGATTTAAAATATCAGGACGGAATTATGTATATACCAATTTATATGACTATGTTACTGTAAGACGATTAGTCGGAATGAACTCATGTTTTTTCATTTTGTCAAGTACAAGCTTGATACCATTAAATTGAAAACAAAATTGTTTGCAGGCAGCAAAAGGGGGACTCTTTTTGCTGCCTTTTTGCGGGCTGTTTCGTATATAGCGATTCAGGATGAAATTCCAATGATTAATAGTTTCAATCTATTTAGAAGAGAAGCAGATATTTCTTTTGGGTGGAATCTGCCATAGAAATGCAGGAAAAGGATTGTGTCTGGAGGAATATATCGAGTCACTGAGGTGAAAATTATAAAAAATTAAATGAATATTAATTTTCCACTAACTTTTTATCACCTTAAGTTGTCTTATTATTATAGAGGACAAGAGAGGTGATATGAGATGATTGCTGATTTTTTATTAGTTCAGAAAATCAGAAACGGTGACAATCAATCAGGTAATCAGTTGGTTGAAAAGTATTATTCTTCTATCTATCAATATTGTTATTTACATACTCATAATCAGGAATATGCGGAAGATATGGTACAGGAAACTTTTGAGAGATTCTTCGGAGCACTAATAAGCGGGGCAGAAATCAAGAAGACAAAGAGCTATTTGTATAGCATAGCAGGGAATATTATAAAGAATAATTACAAGAAAAAGAAGGAAATAATGACAGACCAGTTGCCGGATATAGAAGATGAGAATCCGAAAAACATAGAAATCCGGATTGATATAGAGAGGGCTCTGGAGCAGCTCCCGGAAGAAATAAAAGAGATTGTAATCCTGTTTTTCTTTCAGGGATTAAAACAAAAGGAAATTGCTGATTTATTAAATATAAAATTGTCGCTTGTAAAATATCGTGTTTCAAAGGCAAAAGAATTGCTGGCAAAACAGTTGGAGGTGGAAAAATTATGAAGCAATATCAGAGAAAAATCGAGGAGTATAAATCCTTGATACAGAAGGAATATATACGGGAAACGGCTGTTGACACAGTAAAAGAGCGGTGTTCAGACATTATGAACAGACAGGATAACAGACAAGCATCATATTTTGAATTTTTATTTGAGCAGTTCAAATTTATCAAAAAGAGATGGTGGGTTCTGCAAGGAGGAATCTTAGTTCTGCTTTGGATACTGCTTGTGGACTCGGATGTGGGAGCAAATACAGAGAGAACACTGGGGGCTATGTCAGTGATGTTTTCGGTAATGATCATACCGGAAATTTGGAAGAATCGGAGCTTTTCAGCAGTGGAAATTGAAAAAACAGCATTCTATTCACTGCGCCAGATCTGTGCTGCAAGGATATTGCTGTTTGCAGTGGTGGATTTACTTATGACTACCTTTTTTTTCGGTGTTTCAGTTTATACATTACAGATTTCGGCATACCGACTCATCATAGATTTCTTAGTGCCGTTTAATGTTTCCTGTTGTATCTGCTTCCGGTTATTGTACAGCAAATGGAATGATATGGAGTATATTGCTGTTTTCCTAAGTATAGCATGTATACTTATCTGGACACTGATTGTATCGACAGATTCTATTTATCAGAGGATTTCGATGCCAATCTGGGGGAGCTTGTTGATCATATCGTTTGGTTATCTTATTTTTTGTGTTCACAAATCGCAATGTAACTGTGAAATAAACTGGGAGGTGAAGTCGAGTGGAACTGCAATTTAAAAATGTAACAAAAGAGTATGGGAATGTACACGCAGTAGAACATGTAACACATTCTATGGGGAAAGGTGTATATGGATTATTGGGAGTAAATGGAGCGGGAAAAACCACTTTAATGCGGATGATATGTACAGCGATAACCCCAACAAGCGGAGAAATCTTGTGGAATGGAAAGGATATCTTTAGTCTGGGGGCATCTTATAGGGAAATACTCGGTTATTTGCCGCAGAGTTATGGGTTTTATCCTGATCTTTCGGTGTATGACTACATGCTGTATATTGCATCTATCAAAGGAATCAGGCCCATCATGGCAAAGAAAAGGGCATTAAAACTGTTGGAGCAGGTCGGAATGGCTGAAAAGAGGAAAAGAAAGATGCGGACTTTATCAGGGGGCATGATCCGGAGGGTCGGAATTGCCCAGGCGATGTTGAATGATCCGCGGATACTTGTGTTGGATGAACCGACAGCAGGTCTTGACCCGAATGAGAGAATCAGGTTCCGTAATCTGATCAGTGAATTGTCGGAAGATCGTCTTGTACTGTTGTCTACGCATATTGTGTCAGATGTTGAATATGTGGCAAATGAGATTATATTAATGAAAGAAGGAAAATTTTTCTATACAGGGACCTCAGATGAGATCATTTTGTCTATGGATATGTTCGTGTGGAATTGCATTATTCCTAAAAGTGAGTTGAACAATTATATGAAAAAATATCTGATTGGAAATGTAAGAACAGTTTCTGATGGAGTAGAGTTGAGAGTCCTTTCAAAGATGCCACCGACCGGAAATGCAGTACAGGTGGAGGCAACATTAGAGGATGCATTTCTTCTGTATTTTGGAGAAAAGGCAGGTGATAAAGATGATGTTCAAATATGAACTGAAAAAGATTTTTTCAAAGAGGATGAATAAGGTTCTGCTTGCGGCAGTACTTGTGATGACGGTTATTTATTCAGGTATGGCAATCGGGAGTATGAGCTATACGGATGCAGACGGACAGAGCCACACAGGTATTGACGCGGGACGGCTTCTGGCTGAAGATGTCAATCAATGGAAAGGGAAACTTACAACGGAGAAAATTTCCGAAGTGATAAATGATTACAAGACATTATCGGCTAAGTATCAAGATGAGATACCCAATACAGAATATGGTAAAACAGTACAGTCATATTACGATATTTATAGTTTTGTAATTGGCGTATTGACTCCGGATTCAGAATGGAATGAAGGTGCAGTGTATCAGCTCTCAGATGAACAATTACAGGACATCTATACAATCTATCAAGATAATATGAAGAAAATGGCAGAAGAGTACGGAACCACACCTGAAAAGAGAAGTTATCTGGAAAACGTTTATAAAAAGATAGAAATACCTTTTACGTTCGAAGCAAAAGGTTCCTGGGCTACGATGACAATGTACGCACAAACTTATGTACTATTAATGGCTGTGATCATAGGTTTTTTGGTAGCCGGTATATTTTCCGGAGAGTTCCGCCCCGGAACAGAGGATGTTTTTTTGGCTACAAAGTATGGTAGATCGAAGGCAATCAAAAACAAGATTATTGCAGGAATCTTCGTGTCAACGGTTATCTATTGGATCGGAGTAGGGATATTGTCTCTTATCTCATTTGCAGTAATGGGAACGAGTGGATTTTTCACACCGTATCAGATTGATGATCCATATAGTATTTATGTTATGACATATGGAGAATATTATTTGCTGATACTTGTGGGCGGATATATCGCAACGATGTTTTGTGCTGCACTGACAATGCTGGTGACAGTTAAGATGCATACACCGAATCTGGCGGTTTGTATCCCGTTTTTCCTGCTTTGTATGATACCGTTTATCGCAAGAGTATTACCGGCATTTGATGCTTTTTTCAATTTGTTGCCGACTGTATTGACTAATATTCTTAATGTAGTGAGGTCGCCAATTCTTTTTCAGATTGGTCCGTTTGTATTTCGTCAGATTTCGTTCTTGATGTTCTTATACATCTTACTATTTATTGTACTGTTGCCTTTAATATATAGAGGTTATAGTCGATATGGGTTAAGGAAGAAATAGTATGACAAATGTCTGCTATCCTTTTAACTCAGTGCGAAACGCTTGCGGCTCACAACTGTGAAGGTACTGAACAGTTACATAAAATTATAATAAATAGCATATTATTATTGACATACTAATGATGATTACTTATGATAAAAATTGCTAAAAAAATGTTAAGGAAACATATAAACGTGAAAAAACAAAATCCAATAGCCCTGTTACCAATAGCAGTATTTCTCGTACTGTATCTGGGATTGGGAATACTTTTTGAGTATATAATGAAAATTCCGATGGGGTTTTATAATGTGCCCATCATAATAGCATTCCTCGTGGCAATACTGGTGGCATGTCTGCAGAATCGTAGTGTGAAATTCGACCAAAAGCTAGAGATAATGGCACAGGGACTGGCTGACAAAAATATCATAACAATGCTGCTCATTTTCCTTACCGCGGGGGCGTTCGTGGGTGTAGTAGGACGAAGCAGTGCGGAGAGCGTGGCATATTTTATGCTGTCACTGATACCGGCAAGGTTCGCGGTGATGGTGCTTTTTGTTGTGGCATGCTTTGTGTCTATTGCGATGGGGACATCGGTTGGAACCATAACACTGATTGTGCCGATAGCGGCAGCAGTATCGGATGCATCGGGTTTTGGTCTGCCGCTTTGTATAGGCTCCGTAATGGGTGGCGCGATGTTCGGAGACAACCTTTCCTTTATATCAGATACGACCATTGCCGCATGTAACGGACAGGGTTGTCAGATGAAGGACAAATTCAGGGAGAATTTTTTTATTGCACTTCCGGCGGCAGTAATGACGCTGGTTGTTATAGCAATTCTGTCATTCAGGACAGATATCGCGGGCGCTGTATCGCAGGAATATCATCTGTTGCAGATAGTACCGTATATTCTCGTGCTGATCGGTGGAATTGCCGGAATAAATGTATTTGTAGTGCTTATAATAGGAATCATATCGGGAACGGTCATAATGCTCGCAACAGGAAATACAGCACCATACGATCTGCTTACCAATATGGGAAGTGGAGCGTCAGGCATGTTTGAAACCTGTATGGTTGCAGTGCTTGTGGCAGCCATGTGTGCGCTGATTCGTGAATATGGTGGCTTTGATGCCCTGCTTTCGGGTATTTACAGGACATTCAAGGGCAAAAGAGGTGGACTGCTCGGTATGGGACTTCTGGTAGGACTTATCGATATTGCCACTGCCAACAACACAGTTGCTATAGTTATGGCAAATCCGATAGCAAAGGAAATGGCTCAGAAATATGATATAACCCCACGTAAAACAGCGTCTATACTGGATACATTTTCGTGCATTTTTCAGGGAGTGATACCATATGGAGCGCAGATGCTAGTGGCTATATCGGCAGTACACGAGCTGGGGCATGATGTGTCAGCCTTTAATATACTGCCGTATCTGTTGTATCCGATGTTTCTGCTGGTAAGCTCGCTGGTGGCGGTTTTTGTTGTTGAAAATGGGAGAAAATTTAATTGAAGATGAAGTTTAAAGCAAAAGAATAATGAGGTTATAAATGAAAATGCCGGATAGAAATATGATATTTCATCCGGCATTTATTATGTGAAATTTAGGCTGCATTTTGAAAGTCAATTACAGTTATTTCTGGTAGCATGGATTTTAGTTTTGATATAATGGACTCGATTTTTTGCATTGTGGAGCCATTAATAAACTCTTCACCACACTGTGAACATTTTTGGCATGGAACATTTTTTATAATAATATAACAGTTTTTATATGCAGTCATATAAGTTGTGGTACTTTTGACAGTATCACCTTTGCACAGGAAGCATTTCATAATATCAATTCTCCTTTCTTGTTTTTAAATCGGACTCCCATTTGTCTGAAGACGGGTAGTATGCGGTGATAATCCAGAGCTGTTCGTGATTGGAACCGACTACAACATGTAATGGACATTTTGTATTCAGATTTCCAAGTGTTAAGCAACTGGGATATGGATAGTCATTAGGGTATTCCTCAATTATTTCACCGGTCATGATACATGATATGACATCGTCAATGAGGATACCACGTTGCTCAAGTCTTTTTGACGCATGCAGTGTTAAATAAATATTGTCGGGAGTACACAAACCTCTAAGTTCATCAATTGTAAGACACATCTGTTATTCTCCTCATATGAATTAATTATAATTATAGTAGTATTTGGAGAGATTAGCAATGCTATTCTAAAAATTCACTAATTTACATTAATTAACCTTAATTAACTCCTTGACAATCATTTATGACAAGAAGCTCGATTATGTTATAAAGCTGCGTGAATATCCACATAATAAAAAGGGAAAACGTAGCACGATTATTGATATGTAGTGACAAAACATGAAAAGGTGGCTGAATTTCCGGGAAATAGTCACGAAATAAATACGATTAAACAGGTGGGAATAGGGGTGTTTTTGAAAAAAAGCATAAAAAATACTGCATACGTGTTATACTATATTATATAGATGTCGTATGAAATATGAACGATAAACACATAAATAAACACAGTATAGGAGAAGTAATCGCAATCACAAATATATTTTGTGAAATACAACAATTGCTTTCTCATAGGAAAAGGAGATAAAAATGCCGGAAAACAGTAGCTGTAGCAGCGCGGGAAGCTGCACAAAATCAAGCTGCGAGGGCTGTCCATCACATAATGGCGGACCACAGAGCTTCCTCGTAGAGCAGAATAAATTTTCAAACATCAAGCATGTAATAGGAGTTGTCAGCGGAAAGGGCGGAGTAGGAAAATCATTCGTCACATCCTCACTGGCGGTAAACATGGCAAAGAAGGGCTACAAGGTTGGTATCCTTGATGCCGATATCACAGGACCGTCAATACCAAAGATGTTTGGCGCACATGACCAGATACTCGGAGACGAAAACGGCCTGATGCATCCGTATGAGACAAAAGAGGGCATCAAGCTCATCTCAGTAAACCTGCTCATGGACAACGAGGAGGATCCGGTTATCTGGAGAGGCCCAGTCATTGCCGGAGTAGTAAAACAGTTCTGGAACGAGACAGCATGGGGCGATATAGACTATCTATTCGTTGATATGCCACCGGGAACAGGAGATGTACCTCTCACCGTATTCCAGTCCCTCCCGGTAGATGGAATCGTAATCGTCACATCACCACAGGAGCTTGTCAATATGATTGTCAAAAAGGCCTACAACATGGCGGAGGCAATGCATATCACAGTGCTTGGTGTGGTAGAAAACTTCAGCTATCTCAAATGTCCTGACTGCGGCAAGGAGATAAAGCTTTTTGGAGAGAGCCATATAGACGAGATCGCCAAAGAGCTTTCAGTACCGGTACTTGGCAAGCTGCCGCTCGATACATCATATGCAGCTATCGCCGATAAGGGAGATTTCTACAGCATAGAAAACGACCACCTCGCAAAAGCAACAGAAGTACTTGAGCGCATTTAAATATTTCGTAATGAAGCAGGCATATATATCCGCCGGGTGCGGTATATATGCCTGTATTTATATGTAATTATATCCATAACGTAAAAGGCGATTGCCAAATATTAAACTTTCTTTAAATATGCGATTTCCCTATTTACATTTCAATCCATTGGCTTCATAATCATATTACCCACGGATTAAACAATAGTTTTTATACTCAAAATTTACGAAAACAACCAAAATAGGGAAAAAGAGTTAATTTTATTATCAATATTTACCCAAAAACAATAATTTTAACGTCAATTTTTATAAAAAAATGCCCTTGTTTTTGTGCATATTTTTGTCTATATTATCATGTAGTAAAGAGAAGGTAAAAGAAAGGCAAATAGGAGGAAAATATGAAGAAAATATTTGATGTATTGAATGTCATTAAACAAAAGCTCTTTGTAAAGAAAGACAAGATTCATTCAGAAAAATATTATCGCAGAATTGATTTTTTAAATAAATATTCGCTTTTATTCCATGCAATCATAGCGATGGCAATCGTATTTATAGTGGAGATTATCTCGCGCAGGAGCTTTATCTCTGCATGTAAGTTCGTAGATGCACATACACTTGCGTTCATGTACAACTCATTTTTAGTGTTTGTATCATTTTCACTTGTGTATCTGTTCAGGCGCAGAGCTTTTGCAAGGGTAATAATTACAGGCTTTTGGACTATCCTCGGAATCATCAACGGCTGTGTGCTTTCAAACCGTGTCACACCGTTTGGTTATACTGATTTAAAGTGTATTCCGGAGCTTTTAGCCATGAACAATACCAGCTATTTCACAGCGCAGCAGGCTACAATAGTTGTAGTTGGACTTGGTGCATTTGCACTGTTTCTTGTGGCACTTTTTATCAAGGGGCCTAAATATACAGGCAAAATCCGTTATGCAGGTGTTTCAGTAGCATTTTTAGCATTGCTTTTCGTAGCAATCCCTGTCACAACCAATGTGGCACAGAATACCAATGTGGTTGCCAGCTACTATTCAAATATCGCCCAGGGCTATGATGATTATGGCTTTGTATACTCATTCTCATCTACTGTAGTGGACCGTGGAATGAAAAAGCCGGAGGACTACAATAAGCAGAATGTGGAAGATGTAGAGCAGAAGGTCAATTCTCAGAAGCAGACCACCACAGTGGACGGAAAGACAGGTCCAAACATCATCTGTGTGCTTTTAGAGTCATTCTGTGACCCGGACGAGATTAATTTCCTTCAGGTGAATGAGGATCCTATTCCTACATTCCATGAGCTTGAGAAAAACTATTCAAGCGGATATCTGAATGTACCTGTAGTCGGAGCAGGAACTGCTAACACAGAGTTTGAGATGCTTACAGGACTCAGCATGCAGTATTTCGGTACAGGAGAGTATCCATACAAGACTATCTTAAAGCAGACAGATTGCGAGAGCATTGCCTCTGATTTATCTAAGATTGGATATGCAACACATGTAGTGCACAACAACGGTGGTAATTTCTACAGCCGTACCAATGCATTTTCTAAGATGGGCTTTGATACATTTATAAGCAAGGAGCTCATGAATATCACAGAGTACACTCCAAACGGAAGCTGGCCTACAGATGATATTCTCGTCAGTGAGGCTATGAAGACCTTTGATGCTACACCGGATCAGTCTGATTTTACTTATATCATCACAGTTGGCACTCACGGTGACTATCCAAAGGAGCCTGTTATTGAAAATCCTACATACACCGTATCAGGTGTTGAGGACGAGGGCATGAAAAATGCCTGGACATATTATGTAAACCAGCTCAACGAGGCTGACCGCTTCATCAAGGAGCTCACAGATGAGCTTTCTAAGAGAGATGAGGACACCATCGTTGTTATGTTTGGCGATCACCTCCCTACAATGGGACTTCAGGATTCTGATATGAAGTCAGGTGATATCTACAAGACAAAGTACATCACATGGAACAACATGGGACTGCCAAAGGAGGATGCTGACCTTTATGCTTACCAGCTTCTTGCCCAGACTACAGACACTGTAGGTATCCATGAGGGAACTATCATGAACTATCATCAGACTCAGATGAACAGTACAGATGAGGCATCATATCAGGATGGACTTGACCTGTTACAGTACGATATCCTTTATGGAAAGCGTTACTGCTACAACGGTACAGATTTATATCCGGCTTCAGATCTTGTCATGGGAATTGACAAGGTGGACATCACAAATGTGTCTGATTCATCGACCGGTGATACAGTATATATTTACGGTCACAACTTTACCAACTGGAGTAAGGTTTATATCAACGACTCCAAGGTGGCTTCGACTTATCTCTCAGCAGGTGTGCTTGCTATCAAGAAGGAAGACATCAGTGATGGTGATGAGATAACTGTGTGCCAGGTTGGATCTAGTGATACTATTTTCAGAAAGTCTGAGAATGCGTATACATATGTGGATCCTGCAGTGGAGCACGACAGTGAGTCGGAGACAGATGAACCAACAGAGAACCAGTAGATTTTAATGAATTTTTTCTTGGGTGGACGGGGCGTAGGTCCTGGGTCCCAGTGTGGAGTGGCGGCATGTACTCTTGCGTTCGCTACGCTTCGCTGCCAAGATTCTGTACGAAATTATGCTTTTAGGGTTTCTATGATTGACGAAACCGGATTATATGCGCCGTCCATGGCGCATATAATCCTTGCCCCGCCGTCCTTGGCGGGGCATTTCTGCGTTTCATGGGCATAATTTCTACAGTATCTAGGCAGCTTCGCTATGCGCTCACACGAGAGCACATGCCGCCACTCCACACCGAGACCCGGGACCTACGCCCCTTACGTTGTGGCAAAATTGTCGCGTGTGTGCACCGGTCTTCGCCCGGTGCTTACGCTTCGTGCTTGTAAAATGTAGGTATGGTGTGTCTTAAGATATAATTAATGGGTTGAAAATTGTGTATATTGATGATACAATTTCTACGGTTAAGAGTTTGGTAGGATTTACGGACGTGACAGATATCTGCAGGCCGGTGATGTATACCGAATTTAATACTTTAATTGTAGAAATTAAGAATCTAAGTATGGAGGTGAATTTCATGGACAGTAGTGATGGTCTTGGGCGAAGTAAGAACAACATCGGTGCTGATATACAAGTGAGTATTGTATTGGCAGGCATAGTGGATTCTGTCCGTGGAAGGATTCATCACCGGACAGTTTTTAGAGGTACAGTGTAGGCATATTAAGGAATATCGGCTTACGCCGTGCTGTATTTTGCTGTGCACAAATGCATACTTGTTTATATATCAGGGCACCGTTAGGTGCTTTTTTCGTGCACAAATATATAAAGTGCACGGGTTTCGTCCTTTCTATCATGGAGTAATTTTTATGCTTCAGAATCTCGGGATTTTGGAGAACCACATATGTTTATTTTATGTGGAAAATGCTATCGGAAATGAGAAAGGAGAGAAATGGAGATGAATACAAAGAAATACGAAGAGCTTCTGGTTCTATTGAGAAGCCATAAAACGGATAAGGAAATTCTGGAGGTTTTGTCAGACTATCATGAGAATGATATTGCTGATATGCTTGCAGGAATGAACGAGAAGGAGCGCAAACGTCTTTACAGGCTCCTTGGAACACAGCGGACAGCGGAGATTTTTGCATATCTTGATGAGCCGCAGGCCTATTTTGATGAGCTGTCTGTGGAGCAGGCTGCCAGGGTAGTATCGCTGATGGATTCGGATGATGCTGTCGATTTGCTTGAAAATCTGGAGGATGAGGACAAGAAGGAGATTGTAGAGCATCTGGATGAGGAAGCGGAAAAGGATGTCAGGATGCTTCTGTCATATGACGATGATGAAATAGGCAGCTATATGACAACCAACTACATCTGTATTCCGGGTGGCCTGACAGTGAAGCAGGCTATGAGCCAGCTCGTGAGGCAGGCGGGCGAAAACGACAATATCATGACTATATATGTGGTTGATTCAGATGAATGCTTTGCGGGAGCTATCGATTTAAAGGATTTAATCACAGCCAGGGAGGGCATGAATCTGGAAAGCATTATAGCCCATTCATATCCATATGTACTAGACCATGAGAAAATCGATGATTGTATCGACACAATCAAGGACTACGCTGAGGATTCAATTCCGGTGCTCTCAAAGGATAAGCATATCCTCGGTGTCATCACATCTGATGATATTGTAGAGATGGTAGACAATGAGATGGGTGAGGACTATGCAAAGCTCGCCGGACTGACCGCAGAGGAGGATCTGAAGGAGACCACACTGCAGAGCATGAAAAAGAGAATGCCATGGCTTATCATCCTGCTTTTTTTGGGAATGATAGTGTCTTCCGTAGTCGGAATATTTGAGAATGTGGTAGCGGCTTTGCCGATAGTCATCTGCTTCCAGTCGCTGGTACTTGACATGGCAGGAAACGTAGGAACACAGTCACTGGCTGTCACAATCAGAGTGCTCATGGATGAGAATCTAAGCGGTAAGCAGAAGCTTTTGCTTGTAGTAAAAGAGGTAAGAATAGGCCTTGTAAATGGTGGCTTGCTTGGAATAATGGCACTTGTATTTCTTGGAATATATGTGCATCTGTTCAAGGGCTACACATGGCTTGGAGCATTTGCGGTATCAGGCTGTGTAGGAGTTTCACTGCTTGTGGCAATGGCAATTTCAAGCCTTGTGGGCACAGTGATTCCGATGTTTTTCCACAAGATAAAGATTGACCCGGCGGTTGCGTCAGGTCCTCTTATCACTACAGTGAATGATCTGGTGGCAGTTGTGACCTATTATGGACTGGCATTTCTTTTCCTGATTGAATTGTAATATTGGTCGTAGTACATAAACATTTAGAATACAGGAAATAAAAGGATAATTTGTAATTTGTGTTTTAGATGTAAATCCGCTATACTATTGATATAGTATTGCGGATTTGTTTCTATAGAAAGAGGGTAAAATATGCCTGAGATATCATTATTTTATGGGATTAGAGTCACTATGTATTATAATGACCATATGCCACCACATTTTCATGCTGAATATAATGGACATAAAGCATTAGTAGATATTAATAATATACAAGTAATAAGAGGCTATTTGCCGAATAAACAATTACGATTGATATTGGCCTGGTGTACGATTCATCAGGATGAATTAATGCAGAATTGGGAATTGGCCAAGGACATGAAACCATTGAACAAAATTAATCCACTTATATAATGAGAGGTGAAATATATGAATGAATATTTTCCTACAGTTGTACAGGTAATACCTTTAGATAATTATCATGTACAGGTTTTCTTTGATGATGGTAAAATAGTTGATTATGATACAACACAGGATCTTAAATCTTCAATTTTTGAGCCTTTGAGAGATATTGAAAATTTTAAAAATGCATGTACGGTAATGAATGGAACGCTTGCATGGGATATTTCCGGAAAATTGGATGAAAGTGATTGTATAGATATTGATCCATTTACATTGTATGAATTGAAGGCTATTAATAGCCTGATTGCGTAAGATTAGAACCATTTTCACGTATCACAGCCTTTAAAGCATGCAATGAGTTTTTATTGGCTTTATTTGGTAACTAGTGTATACTATTTGCATATAACAGCTTCGTTAAGCAGATATAAATACACATAAAAGAAAGGTATAATCATGGACATCGTATTAGGAAATTACAAAGGATTAAAGGCAAACATCCCTTATATTGCATATACAGAGGAGGATGTTAATTCACAGATAGCGACACTTCTTTCAGGAAATCCTGTCAGAGAGCAGAAAACAGGCCCGTTAGCGATGGGTGACACGGCAGTAATCGACTACGAGGGCTTTAAGGACGGAGTTGCGTTTGAGGGCGGAAAGGCTGAGAAATATCCTCTGGGAATTGGTTCAGGCTCTTTTATTCCGGGCTTTGAGGAGCAGCTTGTAGGCATGGAAATCGGTGAGGACAGAGACATCAATCTCTCATTCCCTGAGCAGTATCATGCGCCGGAGCTTGCAGGCAAAGCGGTTGTTTTCAAGGTTAAGCTGCACGAGATTTACAATGAGAAGGAAGCAGAGCTGAACGATGAGTTTGCAGCATCTCTCAATTTCCCTGAGGTACAGTCAGTGGAGGATTTAAAGAAATATATCAACGAGTATCTTGAGTACCAGGTAGAGGCAAGAAAGGCTGATGCGGCAAGAGAAAAGCTCTATGACCAGATTCTTGAGAGCAGCTCATGCCTTGTTTCGCCACAGGCAGTAGAAACAGCGGTAAATATGCAGCTTCAGCAGATGGCAGCATCATTTGCACAGCAGGGTGTGGCTATGGAGCAGTATCTTCAGATGACAGGCAAGACTATGGATAGCTTAAAGGATGAACTCAAGCCGGTTGCACAGAAGCAGGTAAAGCTTGAGGCTGTTCTCGATGAAATCATCAGAGTGGAAAATATCACTGTATCTGACGAGGAGATGGATGAGCAGTATGAGCTTATTTCACAGAAGTATGGTCAGCCTGTTGACGTTGTAAAGCAGGTGCTTCCAAAGGCACAGCTCAAGCCGGATTTACTTCGTATGAAGGCATCACAGCTCATCATCGATGCGGCTGAGATTATCATGGAAGAAAGCGGAAAATAATGTATAGAATATTTTTGGTTGAGGATGACGAGACCATAGCAAAGCTTGTCAGAAGACATTTGGAAAAATGGGATTATGATGTGCATGTGGTGCAGAAATTTGATGCTGTAATGTCAGAATTTGCATCATTTGATCCGCAGCTTGTGCTTATGGATATCGGTCTGCCGTTTTACAATGGGTATCACTGGTGTACGGAAATCAGAAGGGTATCAAAGGTTCCTGTGGTTTTCCTGTCATCCGCTGCTGATAATATGAATATAGTGATGGCAGTCAGTATGGGGGCAGACGACTTTATAGCAAAGCCGTTTGACCTCGATGTGCTGACCGTAAAGATACAGGCTATCATCAGGCGCTGCTATGATTTTGGCGCAAACAACAGTGTTTTGGAGCATAATGGCGCCATGCTCAATATATCTGATGCCACCATAACCTATGACGACAAAAGGCTCGAGCTTACAAAGAATGAGCTCAAAATATTGCAGACACTTTTTGACAACAAAGAAAGGATTGTATCACGCAGCCTTCTAATGGAAAAGCTGTGGGAGAGTGATGCGTATGTGGACGAGAATACACTTTCGGTGAATGTCAACAGGCTGCGTAAAAAGCTGGATTCTATAGGGCTTGAGAGCTTTATTGTCACAAAAAAGGGGCTTGGGTACAGGCTGGGGTGAGAGGTCATGGCAAAAATACAAAACAAACCGCATCTGACAAATTTTATAAAACAAAACTATATATGGATTTTGATGATAGTCACAATGACCTGTATCCATTTGCTTTACATGTACCTGATTGGTGCGCGCAAACAGGATCTGGTGTATGCGGCAGTGCTTGATGCAATACTTCTTCTGATAACAGTTTTGGTTGGATTTTTCAGATATAGCAGCAAGGTAAAAGCTCTAAGCAATGCTTTAAAGCGTCCGGTTGAGGAACAGGCACAGCTTCCGGAAGCAACAGATGATGTGGAGATGCTTTATCATCGGCTGCTGGAAAATCAAAGTATTGCAAGAAGTGAGTCAGAAAGCAGTGCTGCAATCAGACAATCACAGATGAGAGATTATTACTCTATGTGGGTGCACCAGATAAAGACCCCGATATCGGCTATGAAACTACTGCTTGAGGCAGAGCGGGAGGCGCTTGGGCAGCTTATATGTGATGATGAACAGAGTCAGTGCCATATAGGCGATATGACCGGTGGAAATATATGTGCTGCCGGATTAAATGCTGCTTTGAAACAACAGGCTGTACTCACAGAGCTGTCAGATAACATGGACTCGTTTGAGGACGAATTGTTCCGCATAGAGGAATATGTCAGTATGGCTTTGCAGTATCAGCGTGTGAGCAGCACCGAAAATGATTTTGTGCTTGAAAAAGTCGGTGTGGATGGTGTCATACGTGATACCATTAAAAAATATGCAAAAATTATGATACGAAGGCATATTGGGATAAATTATTCAGGAACCGGGCAGGTGGTATATACTGACGGAAAATGGATTGCATTTATGCTGGAACAGATACTTTCAAATGCCATAAAATATACACCGCAGGGGGTTGTTACAATAGAAACTGCAGAGGAAAAAGACCGGTTTTTTATTACAATAAAGGATACCGGAATAGGAATCAAAGCCGAGGATCTGCCACGCGTTTTTGAAAAGGGCTACACAGGCTACAATGGTCATGCCGATAAGAAGGCTACGGGAATTGGGCTTTATCTGTGCAGGCAGATGGCAGACAAGCTGGGGCATACAATTCGCATGGAGTCAGAGATTGGAAAAGGAACTAAGGTGTGGATAGGGTTTGATCTGGATTATGCAGATACGAGAGATTAGGATAAATCGGTGTAATAAGTTTGACTGGAAATTGTATCCAAAATCAGATATAATAATATATTATGAGAAATAAAAGAGTATGTGATTATATAGCGGAAGCTATTCAGAATGAAATTTTATCAGGACGTATGTCATCAGGAGTGCCATTGCGTCAGGAAGAGCTTGCGGATAGTCTCGGTTATTCGAGAATACCAATCAGGGAGGCATTGCAGATACTTGAGTCGCAGGGATTGGCAAAGAGACTGGCAACAAGGCATGTGGTGGTGGCTGATTTTTCGGACGAGGTGATAACGGAAATCTATGAGCTGCTTTCAGATGTGGAGATAAAACTGTTAAAGGGCATGCTGCAGTCTGGTATATGTTTGTGGGATAAAGCGGTTAGTGATAACAGTGAGCAGCCCAATTGCGTATATGAGTCATCTGCTATAAATGAAAAATTGTCTGCAGAGCTGCAGTTTCATGAGACAATTATATCCAATAGTCATAACGAGTATTTTACACATATTCTTGAAAATGGTCTTTGGTGCTATATCAGGTTTGCGGTTGAAGAGACGGCAGCAGGCAGGGAAAATGCGCGAAGACTTGAGCTGTTATCGAAAGTAGCAGAGGCATATTCGGATAAGGATATAAAGATTGTCAGAGAACTTTTGGGAGAATATTTTGGAAGTCTTTGTGAGGCTGTTATAGCAGAGAGGACAGAAAGCAGCAGGTAATTGGTGACTTAGTTTTATACTGAATAATGACAGATGATTCGGAAGCATATAAAATTAAAAGATAACAAGAGGAAAAAGTAATTATGATAGGACTTAAACCGATAAAGATTCCGTCAGCGAAGGAGCGTGTAGCATCGGAGCTGCGCAAGGCAATTTTGTCAAAACAGCTAAAAGAGGGAGAAAATCTTACACTGGAAAGTGTAGCGCAGCAGCTTAATGTATCTATAACTCCCGTGCGTGAGGCTTTTCAGATATTAGCGCATGACGGACTTATCAAGCTAAGACCGAATAAGGGAGCAATAGTACTTGGAATTACAGAGACGTACATAAGGGAGCACTATCAGATTAGAGGCATACTCGAGGGCGCATGTGCAGGTTTTGCTGCTTCACCTGATATCGATATCAGCAAGATAGAGCAGTCATACCTGGATGCAAGGGAGATGACAGCTTCCGGAGATTATAGCAGATATGCGGATTTAAACCGTGAGTTTCATAGTGAAATCTGGGCAGCATCCGGCAACAAAAAGATGGAAAATATGATCGCAGAACTGTGGAACGGACTTTCAATGGGCAACATGGTCACAGAGGAGGAATATGCGGGCATTTCTATAAAGGAGCATGAGGCTATATACGAAGCAATCAAGGCTCATGATGTGCAGCTTGCACAGCGGAGGATGTACGAGCATATCATGCGTAGTCGTGATGATATGCTGACATATTATGTGTAGATGTAAGTTACTAATTTAACACATTACTTGTAATAGATGCACAAATTGAATAGGTGGAATATATATAAATTGCCGAAATTGTCAAAAAGGTATTGACGATTTCGGTTTTTTGTTATATCTTAAACTCAGAAATTGGATACAATATCAAATATCAAATATTAAACGGAGGAGGAAAATGATATGAGTCCAGCAACAATAACACTTTTATTCTTATTGTTTGCCGTTGTGATGTTCGTGTGGGAAAAGATTCCGCTTGGGGTTACATCCATGATAGTATGTGTCGGTCTTGTTATCACAGGAGTACTGGATTGGAAAACAGCTTTTTCAGGATTTACTGACAGCAATGTAATTCTTTTCGTAGCGATGTTTATCGTCGGAGGAGCATTGTTTGAAACCGGTATGGCAAACAAAATTGGAGGAGTGGTCACACACTTCGCCAAAACAGAGAGGCAGCTTATCATAGCAATCATGGTGATTGTGGGACTGATGAGCGGAGTACTTTCAAACACAGGAACTGCAGCAGTTCTCATTCCGGTAGTTATCGGAATTGCTGCAAAATCAGGATACTCGAGATCGAGACTTCTTATGCCACTTGTTTTTGCAGCAGCCATGGGTGGAAATTTATCTCTCATCGGTGCACCGGGAAATCTCATAGCACAATCAGCTATGGGAGAGATTGGACTTAGCTTTGGATTTTTCGAGTATGCAAAGGTAGGACTTCCGATACTTATAGCAGGTATTCTGTACTTTGCATTTATAGGATACAAATTCCTGCCTGAAAAGCAGGGCAGTACGGAAAGCTCATATGATGAGCAGAAGGATTTTTCAAATGTGCCTAAATGGAAACAGATGATGTCATTGATTATCTTAATCCTTACACTTTTGGGAATGATTTTCGAGGACAAGATTGGCATAAAGCTTTGTGTCATCGGCTGTGTCGGAGCACTTGCCCTTATCATTACAGGCGTTATTAGTGAGAAAAACGCACTTAAATCAATAGATTTGAAAACCATTTTCTTATTTGGTGGAACTCTTTCACTTGCAGCGGCGCTTCAGGAGACCGGGGCAGGCGAAGAAATCGCAACAGCGGTTATCGGTATACTTGGCAAAAATCCATCACCATACGTTCTCACATTCGTAGTGTTCATGCTTTGCTGTGTACTTACGAACTTTATGTCAAATACCGCCACCACAGCACTTTTGGTTCCAATCTGCGTATCAATTGCCACAGAGATTGGAGCTGACCCGAGTGCAGTACTTATGGCATGTGTTATCGGTGGTTCATGTGCATACGCCACACCTATCGGTATGCCTGCCAACACAATGGTCATTACAGCCGGAGGATACACCTTCAAGGATTATGCAAAGGCCGGTATTCCGCTTATAGTAGTGGCGACCATTGTAAGTATGGTCTTACTGCCGATTTTCTATCCGTTCTTCCCATAAGAACGGATGGGAGTGGGTAAACAATAAATTAATATTTAATTATTTACAAGATTTATATTAGGAGGAAAAACTATGTCAAACGAGAAACAGGTAGAACAGCTTACCACCTATATGGCAAATTTTATTGCTCATATAGCAAAAAAATTACCGGATGATGTCATTGCAAAACTGACAGAACTCCGTGACAAAGAGGACAGTCCTCTTTCAAAAACAATCTATGATACAATGTTTAGAAATCAGGAGCTTGCGGTAAAACTTAACCGCCCAAGCTGCCAGGATACAGGAGTACTTCAGTTCTGGGTTAAATGTGGAACAAAATTCCCACTTATTGATGAGCTTGAGGGACTTTTAAAAGAGGCAGTTGTAAAAGCTACATTTGAGGCTCCTCTTCGTCACAACAGTGTTGAGACTTTCGATGAGTACAACACAGGCAAGAACGTTGGAAAAGGAACACCTACAGTATTCTGGGATATCGTGCCAAACAGTGACAAATGTGAGATCTACACATACATGGCAGGAGGTGGATGTACACTTCCGGGAAAAGCTATGGTACTTATGCCTGGAGAGGGCTATGAAGGAGTTACAAAATTCGTAATGGATGTTATGACTACTTATGGTTTAAATGCATGCCCACCTCTCCTGGTAGGTGTAGGTGTAGCAACATCTGTTGAGACAGCAGCACTTTTATCAAAGAAAGCACTCATGCGTCCAATCGGATCTCACAATGAGAACGAGAGAGCCGCAAAGATGGAAAAACTTCTCGAGGATGGCATCAATGCTATCGGCCTTGGACCTCAGGGAATGGGCGGAAAATACTCAGTAATGGGTGTAAATATCGAGAACACAGCCCGTCATCCATCTACAATCGGTGTAGCCGTAAACGTAGGCTGCTGGAGCCACAGACGCGGACACATTGTTTTTGATAAGGACCTTAACTATACAATCACAACACATTCGGGGGTGGAATTATAATGGTAGAGAGAATTAATGGAAAAACAATTTTAACAACACCAATCTCAGCAGAGGATCTTAAAGGAATAAAAATAGGAGATATTGTATACTTAAATGGAAGCATGACAACATGCCGTGACGTAGCACACCGACGTCTCGTTGAGGAGGGAAGAGAGCTTCCGGTAGACGTAAGAAACAATGCTATTTTCCATGCAGGACCGATCATCCGTCCACTCGAGAATGACAAATTTGAGATGGTATCTGTTGGACCGACAACAAGTATGCGTATGGAGAAATTCGAGTACGAGTTCGTAAAAGAGACCGGCGTACGTGTTATCATCGGAAAAGGTGGTATGAAAGAGAATACAGAGCGTGCATGTAAAGAGTTCGGTGCCATTCACTGCGTATTCCCGGCAGGAAATGCAGTAGTAGCCGCAACAGAGGTTGAGGAAATCGTCCGTGCAGAGTGGAGAGATCTCGGAATGCCTGAGACACTCTGGAACTGCCGTGTGAAAGAGTTTGGCCCACTTATCGTATCTATAGATGCAGAGGGTAACAACTGGTTCGAGCAGCAGAAAGTTGAGTTCAACAAGAAAAAGGATGCAGCAACAGAGGAAATCTGCAAGCAGGTAGGATTCATCAAATAGTTGCCGGAGCCTGGTATCAAATTTATTTAGAACCCAATTGCCATGAAAGTATTCTGGCAAAATATATACCCGCAGAATGCGGGAGAAAACATAAAAAAATATAATTTTTCGCGCAAAGGCTCTCACATAATTTGACTATTATGTGGGAGCTTTTAGATATATGAAATTAGAATAGTATGATAATCATTTCCATAGGATATTAAAATAAATTACTGCAATAAAAAAGATTATTGCCGGTAACTAAAAAAGAGAGGAATAAATGATAATGAAGCAATTCCTGAGAAAAACAATGAAAAATGTAGCAGCCTACGTGGAACTTTTTCTGTCGGCAGTACTGGTGTTTGTGATAGTGGTGCTTATTATAAAGCTTATAGGGCAGTGCTTTTTTGATATATGGCATGATAAAATTAAACTGGAGTATTACATGGAATATATCATGTCGCTTGCAATCGGCGTGGAGTTTGTGAAAATGCTCTGTACTCATAAGCCGGGCACGATCATAGAGGTGCTTTTGTTTGCGACAGCCAGGCAGATGATCGTGGAGCATCTCAATGTATATGAGACACTTGTCGGAATAGGTGCGATAGCGGCGCTTTTTGCCATCAGAAAATTCCTTTTCTGCAGCTTTGATGAGGCAGACCACATGATATGCCGTGGCAGCCAGACGGTAGCGAGGGCGAATTTTATTTCCGGAACAAATATACCGGAGGAAAAGACAAAGCTGCTTAGAGATGTGATAAGCGAAAAATTGCAGGATGAGGGTAAAAATGTGTCAATCGGAGCCTGTGTGTATTACCAGGATTGTGCGCTCAGAGTTGATAATGTGAAGCAGGGCGTTGTCACAAGAGTTGAGGTAATTAAAAATCTGTAGATAAAAGGAGGATCAGCACATCTGTGCTAATCCTCTTTTTGCTACTCCAGATTAAGTTTCTTTGTCATTTCTTACAAAAATGTAAGATACGAGGTCGAAATGTAAGCTGATTCGATAGCATACATTCCGGCATTTTGTTATTATAATTACATGAAGCAGCAACAATGTAAGTTGTGAAGCCGATTATGACGTCATATTTAAAATAAATGTAACAAAAATAGAAGTTTAAATAACATTTTGAAATCATCGTAAAGGAGCATTGAAATGGCAATCTTAGAAGTAAGTAACCTCAAAAAAATATATACCACCAGATTTGGTGGAAATCAGGTACAGGCATTGAAAAACATCAATTTCTCTGTAGAGGAAGGTGAGTATGTGGCAATCATGGGAGAGTCCGGCTCAGGAAAGACGACACTTTTAAATATTCTCGCGGCACTTGATAAGCCGACAGCGGGAGAGGTACTCTTAAATGGAAAGAATCTTGTCTCATTGAAGGAAAAGGAGATATCTGCCTTTAGACGTGAGCATCTGGGCTTCGTATTTCAGGATTTTAATCTGCTTGACAATTTTTCACTGAAGGACAATATCTTTTTACCGCTTGTGCTGTCAGGTGTGGACTATAGGGATATGGAAAAAAGGCTTGCACCTATAGCTTCGCTGCTTGAAATTGAAAAGCTGCTTAATAAATATCCATACGAGGTGTCAGGAGGACAGAAGCAAAGGGCAGCAGTGGCACGTGCGATAATAACAAATCCCGAATTAATTTTGGCTGATGAGCCAACAGGCAGTGCAGAGTTAGTACGACAAAAATTATAAAAAATGAATGTCCATGCTTCCGTCTTCATGCACCAGCACAGATTCGACAAAAGACTTCCAGAAGACGTTCTTTTCCTGATTGCTGAAAGTGTTGTACACAGCTTCCCAGTCATCGTTCAGCAGCTTGCGGACGCTGTCGAGATTACGAACAGGGGCAGCAGGACACTTCTGAAGTTCTTCGATCTGTTTTTTGAATTTATCATATTCACTTCTGTATGCGTCTTTATCAATTAAGTCATCCATAAACAAATCATACAGCTTCTTGATCTTGCGTTCGATCTTTGACATTTCTTCGACAGGATTCTTCTGCACCGCACTGGCAGCAGTCACTTCATACTTCGCAACATAGTCTGACAAAGCTGGTCTGATATGATTCAGCATGTATTCTTCAACGTATTCTTCACGATACGTTTTGCCGCGATCACAAAGTTTTGACTGTGCCTTGAAGTTACACCGATAACTTTTGTATGCTTTTTCTGTGCCGTCTGCCATGCGCCTATATGTAACAGTGCCAGTCATAATGTGATTGCAGGATGAACAGATCAGAAGACCTGAAAAAATATAGAATTGCTGTGTGTGTCTGATCCGAACATTCCTGATCGCAAGTTTCTGGATGCGCTCAAAGCGTTCAGGACTGATTGTCGCAGGACAGAAGTCAGGATCATCACGATACTGACCTTTGAAAAGCGGATTCTTCAGGTATCGTGCAACTGTATCATAGCAGACACGAATGTTGTATTTGTCCTGAAGAAAAAGCTGCGTGTCACGCTTGCTGCATGTAGCTTCAAAGCGGTCAAACATATCAAGTGCAAAGCAGTTCCATTCAGGATCAATGATGACATGCTTTTCTGCATCCAGCTTCAGACCGCGTGGAAGGCTGCCTGACACATAGGTTTTATTCTTCAGCTTATAAGCGAACACATCTTTGATTCGGTCGGAATCACGATCACATTCATCCTGTGCAACAGACAGACGGATGTTGATGTGCAGTCTTCCGTTCGTGGTTGTGGTATCATAGTTTTCCGTGACAGCCTTCCATTGCACGCCATTAGCTTCAAGTATTTCCTGAATTTTATGATAATCGCCGATATTCCTGAACCATCGGTCAAGTTTAGTAAATATGATCAGGTCGAAAGAATGAGCCTTTACACCATCCAGAAGTCTGACAAACTCTTTTCGTTTGTTGAACTTCTTTCTTGCTGTCAGGGCTTCGTCAATGAATGTGTCAACAAGTATCATCCGATTCACTTTGATGAAATCTTCAAGAATCAGATCTTGCGCTTCAAGCGTATCGCCATGAAGCACCTGATCATCGTGGCTGCATCTGATATATTTAACTACACGAAGCCCGAAAAGTTGTGGGTTTGGAGTAAAAAAAGACATATAAAAACCTTCTTTCTGGTAGCGAAAGAAGGCTTGATATGATAGAATGTAAAAGGACATAATATCATCGTGGGCGGTCTTCCGCGATATATTTTGTTTAACATTTTGCAAGGGAAGTCGCTGGTCACGGCTTCCTTTTTTATTTGTATAGAGTGCCTGAAGCGTGTACATAATCAAAACTAGGAGGATGACGCAATGGAAATCCTAACGTGGCAGGCACGAACAGACAGACACTTGACTTTGAAGCAGCTGGAAGCCCTGACAGGAATCAGCAAGTCAACGCTGAACACGATTGAAAACGGCATCACATCGCCGACACTGCGCCAGCTTGAAGCGATAGCAGCTGCACTTGATGTCAAGATCACTGATCTGTTTGATTCTGAATATAAATGAAAAACTGTGCGCCGACAATGTTTCTGACGCTTATTTCCTGATATATGGAAATAACTGGAAGCGGTCTTTTATTCCAGCATTTTCCATGTTACAATCCCAACAAGAGAAGGGAGGGAAGCCGATGATCCGAAAGAGAATCAACACGCTTCTGAATAAGTTGTCGGACACACAGCTGAAGCGCATATATAAATACATAAAGTATATATACATACACGGATAAAGTAAAAGGAAGTAGGACTGGTCAGGTCACTGCTTCCTTTTGTTTTGCTTAAATTCTTTATATGCTTTATGACGCTTGAAACCAAAATATAAAAGCGGCGCAGCGATCACAACGCACACAGGATTGAAAGCAACGAAGAAACCTAACAACATGAAAATGCCGAAGCCAATCAGAACATTTCCACTTTTAGGAACTGAAACAACTTCAACAAGCTTTTGTTCTTCATGCTTAATAATATTGTCAACCGAACGATAAACGCCAGTTGCATACACAGGAACTTCAGGAACATCGCCGAAGATTTTATAAAAGCAGAATAGTGTTGCTTTTGCATCGTCAAGCGCATTGTGCCAGTTACATTCACTATATGAATAATATTCTGCACACGTCTTCAACTTTTGCCATTTATATTCGTTGTAACGCTTTTGTCCATAAATTTCAGCAAATGCAAGCATTACATCAACGACAATAGAATTTTGCTTCGCATGATACTCAATGCCAGAATTAAATATAAAAGGCAAATCGAAGCCGTGAATGTTATAACCGACAATCATGTCTGCATTTTCTAAAATGCATTGAATAGTATGTGCATAATATAAAAGCGGTTTACAGTCTTTTACCATTGAAGGGCTTATGTGGTTTACTTTTTCAGCATCAGTCCAGCATTCGTGACGAACAGGCTTCACATACTCACTGAAAAGGATTGTGCCAGAGCCGTCAATGATAGAAAGTTGAAGGATTTCATCATCATAGTGATTCAGTCCTGTTGTTTCTGTATCAAGACAAATAATGTTCAATAGATCACTTCCTTTATTCAGTTTTATCCCAACCAACCTTCTTGACTAGCTGCTTCATATATTCTTTGATTCTTTCACGGCTTTCAGCTGGTAAAGACACATACATTTCAACAAGTGCCTTGTCAAAATCGTTCAATTCATACTGCGTGCATAATTCATCAACGATTGTCTGCGGCAGATCGTCAAACATTTCCCCTTCGCCATACATCAAATAATCGTAATTCACATTGTATTCACGACAGATCGCCTTCGACATCTGTTCGGTCAGATTGCGATTGCCTGACTCTATATTTGAAATAGCAGTCTTACCAACACCCAACTTTTCGCCAAACTTTTCCATTGTCAAGTCTAACGTTTTACGAATTTCTTTCACGCGTTCGCTTTGCGTCATGATCAACACCTCTCTTTCTTATCCATAGAATAGCACGCTAAGAACAAAAGGTCAATAAAAAAGTTCACAAAGAAAACAAAAAAGAGTTGACAAAGTTTTCAATGTGGTCTATACTGTTCACATAGACAACAGAACAGACCACAGAAGGGAGCGAACAACATGAACGTAACAGTATCAACAAAAGAAAAAGCATGGCAGCTTGCAGACAAACTTTTTCCGACAGATTACATGAAAGATGAACACGACAGCCCTCGCGCTGGTTATCCAGTATTCAACACAACATCAACAGATGATAAATACACAGGATTCCACATATCAGACCTGAACACAGCACTTGAACTGAATATGGGAGCAGAAACAATCAGAATCAACATTGTGGATCAGGAAGCGGAGATCAAGAACAACTTCGACAAGCTGCTTCAGTATGTGAGCGACAAAAGAAAGTCGGCAGAACTTCACGAAAGACAGAAATACAACTATTACTGTGACAGACAGGCTGGTTGCTGGAACTGGACGAAGGAACAGGATGAAGCATATCAGAAGGAATGGGACGACATCGTCATTCAGATGCACGCATTGAAAGACCTTGAAAACGCGATGAACCTTGCAAGAACCAAAGGGATCATATAAACATCACAGAACGAAGGGAGGAAATAACATGGCAGCAGTTACAAACGAAAAGAAGAACCTGAACAGCCAGACCGAAGATGTCAGCGAATTTATTATGCTGCTGAAGCAGATGTCTGACAGCGACAGAATGGTCATCAAAGGGATGATGATGTGGGCGGCAGGAGAAAACAGACCAGTGAAAACAGCCTAAAAAGGCATAGGATGTCCCCGACAGAAATGTCGGGGAGTAAATGAAAGGAAAGTACAACATGAACACAAAAGGAAAGATTGATTTTACAAAGACAGACAACATTCAGTTTATTGAAGAAGTAGCCAGCGAGATCAGCAAGGAAGACAAGAACTGGCAGTGGGAAGCAAGAGAGATAAAACAGCATAGCTTGTTGCTGTGGTGGGAATATCTGGAAGACGAAAAACAGGAAGGTTTCAGGATTGAATATGACGAAGCTGAAGAAGTATTCAGCGTATATGACGAATGGGACAACGACATCACATATGAACTGGAAGACACACTTGACCTGAAAAGTACGATGCGAAGTGTGTTCTGGTATGCATCAAGCAGATATTAAGAAGGGCGGTGCAGCAGTATGAAAAAGCAGAATTTATTCACAGAAGAAGAACTTGCAAAGGTTACAGACGAAGCGGAAAGAAAGCACCTGATCGAGTGCGCGCAGGATCAGTCAAAGATTGATTTGCAGTATATGAAGATCATGGAAAAATACGACTTATGGGAAAAAGGAAGCCGATCAAGATATTTTCACGCAACAACACATGAAAACGCAGAAAAGATCATGCAGGATGGAGTGATCCGAAAAGGAATGGACGGCGGTGTGTATATCTGCAAACAGCCACTTGAAGCAGCGCGATTTGTTGCGATCCGCGGACATGAAACAGGAACGATCTTTGAAGTCGAACTGGAAGAAAGGAAGATTGTGGAAGCACACGATCACAACGAAGCCTTCTTCGGTTGCAAAGCGTACATGTACATGGACGACATACCGACACAGAAGATCGTGACAATATCAAGATATTCAACAGAGCAGGAGGACGACAAAGAATGAAAGTTTATGAATTTATGGCAGTAATAACAGGAAGCAGAAGAATATGTTTTTCGGATGAAAAAACACCGATGACAGCGAATGAGTTCTGGAAGAAATACAGAACAACAGAAAGATGGGCGGCTGAAATTGATGAAGTTCACATGGTAGCGAAAGAAATACCAAAGGCAAATAAAAATTATTTTGGACTTTGCGAAAGCAGTATGTGAAGGAGAATGAACGATGATTGACGAAAAGAAAATTGAATTGATGAAGAAGCTGCAAAGACTTGCGGAACGTGGAGTGGGCGGCGAAAAAGAAGGCGCACAGAAGAAATTGCAGCAGCTTATGAAAAAATACGACATTGAAGAGAGTGATCTGTCAGATGACAAGCTGGAAGACCATGAATGGAAATATCACAACGACTTTGAACTGCGCTTGCTGAAACAGACAATATACAAAGTAATGGGAAAAGACGGATTGAACCAGATGTATCACTACAGATCAGGAAAAGGGAAGAAAACTATTCAGGGCGTACAGTGTACAAAAGTGCAGGCAATTCAGATCGGGATTGAATATGAATTTTACTGTGAAACATGGAAAGAAGAACACGACTTCTTCTTCAAGTGCTTCGTACAGAAACACAAGATTTTCCCGACCAAAGAAGAAATGATAATAAGACCACAAGACGATGTTGAAATGTCTGACGAAGATGCGATGCGGATGCAGATGGCTATGTCAGCAATGAAAGATAAGAGCATGACACAGAGGATTGAGGGATAGAAGATGCGAGGAATGAACCTGAAAGACAGAATACAAAAAGTTATTGACCAGAGAAGAAAACAACTGATCAAAGAACGTGACGAGTACGAAAGGAAAATGCACGACACAGTAAGTTATTACGGACTAGGCGGCGCATACAGAAGACAGGAAGCTGCGAGAGATAAAAGAGAAGAACAGCTGAACGAGTTGGACGACTTTGAAAAGCAACTGAAGAATACAACACGACATTTTGAAGCAACTGTGTACTTCTTCGGATGCAGTAAGTGTGGCGCGGTCTGCATGACAACGAAGCAGCCTTTTGATGATTGGCACGAATGTCCAACATGCAGACAGATGATCAATTTGCGCAATGTAAAGAGCAAAACGATCAGGATTGCAGATGACGGAACAGCATGGCTTGAAATACTGAAGGAAGCAAAAGAATAGGAGGAAACACAATGGCGAACATAGATGTCATGTACAGCAGCAAGACAGATCAGTGGGCGACACCTGAAGACTTCTTTGAAGAACTTGACAAAGAATTTCATTTCAACCTTGATCCTTGCGCTGACGAACAGAATCACAAGTGTGAAAAGTATTTCACGAAGGAAGACAATGGTCTTTCAAAGGACTGGGGGGGGGTATCGCGTGTTTTGCAATCCTCCGTATGGTAGAGCAATTACAGACTGGGTTGAAAAGGCATACAGAGAAGGAACGAAAGACAACACGATTGTTGTTATGCTGATACCAGCGAGAACAGACACAAGATATTTCCACGACTTCATTCAGCACAGATCAGAAATCAGATTTGTGAAAGGGCGTTTGAAGTTCGGGAACAGTAAACAGGCAGCCCCATTCCCTTCGATGGTAGTTATATTCAGGGGTGCTGGAATGTAGGAGAAAAAGCATGAGCAGACCGACAAAGACATGTTATGACTGCAAGAACGCTTGCTGGGATTCTGTACCATACGGAAGCACCACAGCAACAATGTTCGGAGGTTGTGACAAAGAAGATGAAATGACAGAGGAAGAAGCGGAGAGATTCGGAGAAACAGAAGACTGTCCGTTCTGGGAAAACAGATACAAGGAGGAAAACGCATGAATACACCAGATGCAAGAAGAATATTTGAAGTAATAGCAATGATCCTGTCGAACAGGAATGATGGAATCAGGGTGCAGCTGTCGGAGATTAAGACAAAGGCAGCGAAAGCATCTTGAAGGACAAAAAAGAAAGCCTTCGGACTAGCTTGACGGCTTCCGAAGGCGATCCAGATTGTGACTTTTTAAGGTCTGCACATCTATAAAAAATTATACAGCAGACTTCCAAAAAAGTCAACAAATCAGGGACTTTCAAAAGGCTTCGCGTCCTTGTAATAGATGGTAACAAATCAAAGAAATATATAAATATCTATAACAGGAGCAAAGAAGGACATGAAGAGAAGGAAGAAAGCTGTGTATATAGATTATGACTATGAAGCAGCATACCAGAAAATGTTGACTGACTTGGAAGAAGACAACATGTGTAGGATGCTGAATGAAGGCAAGGTCAGATCAATATATGCCACTAAGGAGATAAAGGCAGCAGAGCAGATGGATGTTGAAATATATCCAGAGTTCAGAAGAGGACAGAGAGAGCAGATACCAGACGAAGCAAAGCTGAAGAAGCAAAGGCAGGCGCAAAGAAACTTGAATGAGAAGAACAGCAGGAAGGAATGTGAAAGGACGATCAATGCGAACTTCACGGACAATGACATCTGGGGGACACTGACATATACAGACGACAACATGCCGAACAGCATGAAGGAAGCACAACACGACATGACGCTGTACATAGGACGATTGAACTATGAGCGAAGAAAGAAGGGACTGGCGAAGCTGCGCTATGTGTATGTGACAGAGTGTTCAGACAAAGGACGCTGGCATCATCATTTTGTATGTGACGGCGACATGGGGCTGGAAGCGGTTGAAGAAAAGTGGAAGAAGGGGCGCAGGAATCAGGTGCGCAGACTTCAGAAGGACGAAAACGGACTGTCAGGAATGGCGAACTACATCACAAAGCAGAAGCACCCTGACAAGAAGGGAAAAGAGCCGAAGCCAGTCGGGAAGTATCAGAAAGCATGGAAAGCCAGCAAAGGACTGAAAAAGCCAGAAATACATAAAAACCACTATAAGTTCAAGCAGAAGGACATTGACGAAGTTGTGACAGGACGATGCGATCTTGAAGACAAGCTGAAGAAATGGTATGCAGCAGACGGCTACAAGCTGACATCGTATGAAGTCAGATATAACAACATGAATGGCAGATTTTATATATACGCAAGGATGTATAAACAGCCACAGGAAGGAGAAAAGATTGACAAATCGAAAAGTAAGATTAAGCAGAAAACAGCGAAGAAGAAGGCAAAGAAGAAGACAGCTGCACGATGCAGTACATAAATTCATCAGGACAGCAAAGAACTTTCTTCAGCGCAAACCGAAGACGGCAGCAGCAATCCTGATCACATTTATCACAATATATGTGTCGGTAATGCTGGGATTTGCGATCGGCGACATGATCAGCGCAAAAGGAAAGACGGCAACAGAACAGGAAAGCGAAGCGGAAGAACAGACAGAAAGTGACTTGAATGCAGATGAAGAATATCCATTCAATACAATGTCACAGGATTGGAGTGGCGAAGACATGGAAGGATTCTGCTATCACGAAATATCAGACGAATGCAAGGCAGCAGGCGGCAAGCTTCCAGTAATGGCGCAGATATACACATACATTGTTTGTCAGAACTATGGTGTTGACTATGAAATGGTGTTCGCACTGATCGAACAGGAAAGCGAATGCAACTGGAACGCTTCAGGCGATGGCGGCACATCATGGGGATATATGCAGATAGCGCAGAAATGGCACAAAGAAAGAATGCAACGCCTGAACTGCACCGATCTGACAAATCCATATCAGAATGTGACAGTCGGCATTGATTACCTGAAGGAGATTCAGGACAGTTTGCAGGAAGTACCAGAAGATGTGCGTCCATATTATGTTCTGGCGGTCTACAACTACGGAGCAGCAGGCGCAAAGGAAAACTTGTGGAATCATGGTGTGTATAAATACAGCTACAATACAGCGATCATGGAAAGAGCAGCGCAGTTGAAGGCAGAAAAAGAAAGACAGGACACGAAGGAGGAATAAAAGTGGACAACAAAAAAAGATTGTGCTTGGAAGATGCAGTCACAAAAGCAGAAATCTACGCAGTGAAAGTGATTGAAGAAGAACTGAACCGAAAAGGAATCGCACCAAACAGCATTGAAAGAAAAATCATCATCACACGCACAGCGGATGTGCTGGCGGCACACAGGGAAGAAGTCAGGGATATGTATAAAAAGTCGGGATTGCTTCTTCAGGACTGGATCATAAAGATGTCAGGCATAAAAGACCTGATCGCATTCAAGAAAATGAAGCAGCTGGGATTCACTGGCGATGTCATGCAGGACATGAAGAAGATGGAGGAAGCGCGATGAATATGAAGTATGCGATGCGTTCGGAAGATACCGAACAGATCAATGTCATCAGCTGGGCTTCTTGGCAGATGCAGAAATATCCTGAACTGAAATGGCTGCATCACATCCCGAACGGCGGCAGCAGGAACAGAGCCGAAGCAGTAAAGCTGAAGCAGATGGGCGTGAAGTCAGGCGTGTCGGACTTGTGTCTTCCGTACCCAAAAGGAATATATTGCGGACTGTACATCGAAATGAAGTATGACAAGGGCAGACACCAGCCGTCACAGAAGGAGTTCTTGACCGATATGGCGGCAGCAGGACACTATGTCGCGACATGCTACACGGCAAGGGACGCGGTTGAAGTTCTTGAAAAATACTTGAATTTGAAGTGTTTACAGACACACATTCATGTGTCAGATTCAGACACCGCAGTCACGGAAACAGCAGAACGCATGAAAGAGCCGAACAACAGCGTATGGAAAGACGGCGAAGTGAAACCGCTGAAGGTGTAGGACATGAACGGATATGCGGCAGCAGTCAGACAGTTTTATGACATATACAGACCGATTGCAAGAAGGTATGGGCTGCGGATGTCAAGCCACACTTCAATATACGATGACGGCTGGATAAAAATATACAAGGGCGAAGGAGCAGACAGACAACAGATCATCAAGATTGAAGAAGCGAACGACACAGACCTATACGACAGGGCAAGGGAAGCAGTGATCAGCTGGGAGAACAGCAAGAAGGAAAGAAATGCAAGACGATAGGAAAGCACATCAAATCACATTGCAGGAACTTGGGATCATACCGAAAGAGCCAGAGCAAAAAGAAGTCAAAAAACAATATGCTTTTCCTTGCGGCGGTTGCGTGTGTAGCCACTGCGCAAACAATGTGGAAACGCCAGACACATGCACAGGAGAAATGAAAGAACCTTGCTTCACATGTGACTATTGCAAGCATTATGACGGAAAAGGAACAGACAGGCGACTTCAAGATTGTGACAAATACATTGTGACGGACGAACACGCAAGAAGGTTAAGAAGACACATGAAAATAATAAACAGGAGGAAAGCACATCAATGAAAATAATAGCAGTAATGAATCAAAAAGGCGGCATCGGAAAGACAATGACCGCAGCAGCTATCGCCTACATAATGGGCGAAGAAAAAGGAAAGAAGGTGCTGATCTGTGACGCGGATCAGCAGGGCAACATATCACTTCTTTACGACAGATTTGATCCTGAAGGACAGGGAATGTCAGAATTGCTTGAAAATCATCAGGCAGCAGGCGGCGCATATTCGACAACAGACCTGATCCGAACAACACCATACGGAAATATTGACATAATACCAGCAAACGGATATTTGATGCGAACAAACATGACACTGCTTCAGGAAGAAGGAGAAGATCAGATTCTTCGATTTGCAGCAGCAATGAATGAAGTCAGAACTATATATGATTATTGCATTGTTGACTGTGGTCTGATTATGGACATGACAGTCACAAATGTGATGATTGCAGCAGACCTTGTGATTGTGCCTGTCAAGATCGGCGGCTTCGAGATTGAAGCAGCTGCAAACATGGACAGTCAGCTGACATCGTTCAGAAGGATAAATCCTGACATTCGCATGAAAGTATTGATGACGATGCGTCAGAAGAACCAGACGACACTTCAGGTTGAAGAATGGCTGAAAACACAGTCAGGACACGATTGCTTTGCGACAGCGATCAGGCGATCAATAATCGCAGAGAAGTCAACAGTTGCACAAGTGCCGCTTCCAAAGTTTTCAAAAAACTGCATCGTGACGCAGGACTATCGTGCAGCAACGTATGAATTGATGAAAGAGGTGTGAACATGGGAGTGTATGAGATAATCACAGGAATCACAGAAAACGAAGAAAATCTGAAAGTCGAAATCAGGCAGACGGAAGGGACACTAGGAGGAAATCTTGTGTACATCAAAAACACAAAAACAAACAAGGCGTATTCCTTTACATTAGCGGACGGCGATGAATATGGCGCAGACGCAATGACACGAAATGCAGTCGCAAAGCTGCATTCGGATATGTGCGGCTGCAACGAAAAGACACTTGACAGAATCGAACATGCGCTGGGAATAAAACTTGAAACATGGCAGTCAGAATATATCCTGTCAGAAGGCATCACATATCCGTATGAAGGAAGAAGGACAGGGAAGACACTTGCATATCAAATCAAGACGCTTCTGATTGCGCACAACGACATAACGATCTACGGCAACGAAGCGCAATACTACGTTGACGAAATACATGGCAACATATACGAAAAAAATTATGTCATAGACCTTGCAAGGCTTTCAGAACACCTTCGCAAAGCTGGCATCGGAGTTCCGAAAGTGACATTGAAACTGGACAAAATGAGAAGAAGGGAGGACGGAATGAGATGGAACTAAAAGGACAAGTCACAATCAGCATTGAAGACTTTGAAAAGCTGAAGGCAGAAGCAGACATGAAGGAGTATGCAGAAAACCAGCTGCAAGCATTCAGGGACAGGATGTCACAATTTTATGAACTGGACGACACAGACTTTCAGAAGCGCATCGAAGAGATTGACAGCACACCGAACATGTCAGATAGACAGATTGACAAAGCGATAAGCGAAGCCAGAAAGACATTGAAGATCGTGATTGATACAGACAAGCTAAAGAAACAGATCAGGGCATCAATAAACAAAAAGGAGTACAAGGAAGATGATTCACACATTGACCTGAAGAACACGACAGACAGCGAACTGGATGCAATAGAAATATGCTTCAGAGAAAAGGAGGATTGAAGATGGCGTGGAATGTAATGGAGCAGCTTAACAAAAACGCACAGAAGGCAGCAGTCGGCGATGAAACGCCAAAGGCAAGATTCAGGACGAAGGACATTAGTATAAAAAAGCTATACAGCAACGACAAGAACTTTTATTCAGTCACAGACATTGAACCGCTTGCACAGAAGATATTGCTTGTCGGGCTGATTGAAAATCTTGAAGTCGTTCACGATCCTTGTGATCAGGGCGAATACAGAATAACGGCAGGCGAAAGAAGATGGCGCGCCCTGAAGTTACTTGTCAAACAGGGCTATGCAGATTTTGAAATGGTAACGTGTCAGATTCAGACACCAGCGTCAGCAGATGAAGAAATGCTGCGCCTGATCATTGCGAATGATTATCGAAACAAGACAGTCGCAGACATTCTGGAAGAAGAAAAGCAGCTGAAAGACATATTGCAGCGAATGAAACAGGAAGGAAGGACGATCAAGGGATATAAACTTGACAGCGGTCGCCTTCGCGATGTCATTGCAAAGATGCTTCAAATGCCAGCAACAAAGATCGCACAGATTGAGAGTATCAACAAGCATCTGATCCCTGAATTTGCCGAAGAACTGAAAGAAGGTCGCCTGACTTTTTCCGCTGCCTATATGATCAGCGGAATGAATGAAGAAACACAAGCAGAAATGCTGGAACGCTATCAGGAAAACGGCTTGACCTACAAGGAAGTGAAAGAGATCAAGCAGCAGCAGGAGGAAAAGGCAGCAGCGGAACAGATTGAAGGTCAAATGAACATTGACCAGTTCACAGAAACAGAAGAAGAGATCGAAGAACCTGAAGACGATGCAGAGGACACAGAGGACGAAGACGAATGGGAAGACGCACACCCTGAAAGCATCACATCGCTGTGTTATAGCTGCAAGAGATATTCAGACTGCAATGTGAAGACAGGAACATGTCAAAGCTGTGATCAGTACATCAACAAGGCAGAAGCCGAAAAGACCGAAGAAGAAAGATACAGCGAAGAACAGGACGCGATTGACAGAGAAACAGCAAAGAAACTTCGCGAGAAGGCAGACGAAGAAAAGATGCAGCAGCTTCCTTCACAACAGGAAAAGAAAGTGCATGATGTGAAACTGGGGGCAACATTCTTTGATGATGTCAAAACAGGGCGAAAGACATTTGAATTGCGAAAGAATGACCGCGGCTATAAAGAAGGCGACACAATCGTGTTGCATGAATACAAGGACGGAACAACGACAGGCAGAACAATCACAAAGAAAATTGTGTACATGCTGGAAGATTTCACAGGGCTTGAAGACGGCTATTGTATTTTAGGACTGGGAGAAGTCGAAGAAACGCTTCAGGAAGCAGCAACAGGCGCAGGACAGGACGCAGACAACAGAACACTACAATATGGAGCATAGGAGGAAAAGACATGCAGGCAAAAGAAGAAATTAAGGAAATGGCGCAGACATTCAGAGAAGCAGCAGACATTCTGGACGAGATTGCAGAACTTGACGACAAGGAAGGCATGACAAGAGAGGAAAGAAAAGAGAAAGAAGAAGAACTGTCAGCAAGATTCTTGCTGAAAATGATTAAGATTCAGCAGGCATAAACAGCAGAAAGGGGAAACAGCATGAATGAAATAATCTGCGATAAATGTGCGGCAACATTCACACCTGACATGATAGAGATTCAAAACAGAGTGATCACACAGGACGAGGAACACAACGACATCATCGAACAGTATTATGAATGCCCGATCTGTGGCACACATTACACAATCACAATCACTGACAGGGTACAACGAATAGCGATTCAGAAGCGCAGACAGCTTCAGACGGCAGTCAAGAACGCGATCAGGGCAAGAAGACCAGCAAGGGCGCAGACATACAAAAACAAAGAAAAAGAACTTGCAGACGACATTCAGGCGCGTGCAAAGATGCTAAAAGAACAGTACGCAGAATATACGGAGGAATAAAAACATGTATGAACATTTCACAAAGACACAGCAGCAGTTCGATGTCAGACGCGGCGATGTGTATTATATCAACAACAACAGAGGACAGAGAGGAAACGAGATCAGGAAGGACAGACCAGCCGTCATTGTGTCGGCTGACTTCCTGAACAAACACAGCGGCGATGTGGTCGTTGTGTTCCTGACATCACAGCCGAAGAAAGACATGTCAACACATGTGACAATCAGAACAACTGGAAGAGTGTCGGAAGCACTATGCGAACAGCCGACAACAATCAGCGTGGAAAGATTAAACAACAGAATCGGCAGTGTGACCGACAGAGAAATGCAGCAGATAGACATTGCGCTTCAGATAGCTTTGAATTTGGATGCAGGAGCAAACACACAGCCAGAACCCGAAAATAAATCGGGGGGGGCATCACACAGCAACGATGATGTAGTTGAAAGCGAACACGATTGCATTATACGACTTGAAGCAGAACGCAACACATACAAGAAACTTTATGAAGACATTATGAACCGAAGGAGATAGAAAAACATGCGAAGTATATGGATTGAACAGGCGATCAGCAATCTGGATGGAATTATCGTGATTATATTGCAGTTGGGATTCATAGTAATCCTGACAGCCTTGATCATCTTGATTGTTACAGAGATAATCAAGGCAGCAGTCAAAGGAAACAAAGAACAAAAAGGAGCAAAGAAGAATGAATAAGGTCATATTGATGGGAAGGCTGACAAGGGATGCACAGACACGATATACAGAAGGCGCAGAGCCTATGGCAATATCGCGTTTCACACTTGCGGTTGACAGGAGAGTCCAGAGAGATCAGGAAGGACAGTCAGCTGACTTCATTTCCTGTGTGGCATTCGGAAAGACAGGACAGTTCATGGAGAAGTACGGACAGCAGGGAACAAAGTTTGTGATTGAAGGACGCATTCAGACTGGCAGCTATACAAACAAAGAAGGTCGCAAGATTTACACAACGGAAGTTGTTGTTGAATCGGTCGAGTTTGCGGAAAGTAAAGCGGCGGCAGGCGACAACCAATCAAGACCACAGCCAGCACCAGACAGCGGCGATGGTTTTATGAACATACCAGACGGCGTTGACGATTTGCCTTTTACATAAAGGCGCAGGAAGGAGTGAAAGACATGAAGCTGAAGGAATATGCAACAAAGATAAAAAACAGGCTTGTGGGACAGCGTGCGAAGCCACAGGAGGAAGAAAAAGACGATCTGTCAGAGAAAATTGCAGAACGCGCACAGGAATTGATTGCGGAAGACAGACAGGAAGCTGTCAGGGCAGCAGTCGTGGAAGAACCTGAACCAGAAGAAACGACAGAACAGCCGAAAGCAGAAAGAAACATCAGTGCAGATGTGATGAAACTGGCAGCAGTCACAAGAGGACTGAAGATTGATCCTGAATGGACAAAAGAAGAAACGATCAAAGCTGTATCGGAATACAGCGGACTTCCTGAAGAAGAAGTCGAAGCGCTGCTTGAATCGACAGCAAAGTGGGCGCAGGAAACAGGAAGAAAAATGGTAAAGAGTATCACGGAAGCGTTTGAAAAGTCGAAGCAAGCGTTTGAACAGGTAGGAAAAGCAATCGCAGAAGCATTCAGGAAGACAAAGTGGACAGGATTGCAGCTGCGCAAGGAACTGATCAGCAACAACAGGCGCAAAATGAAAGGAATGCCGATGATTAGGGCGAAGGCACTTGAAAAAGCCAGAAAGAATAAAAGGCGAAAGCCTGAAAAGTAGGAAGAAGGTGTGCAATGTGCAAAAAAGCGAAGAACCACAGCAGGAAATGACGGAAGCAATCAGGATCGCAGTACGAAGGGCGTTTGCTGAAGTCAGAATCGAAGAAAAGAGGGCAGAGAAGAAAAAAACACTGTATAACACAAGAAGATTGATGGAATCATATATTGACCTGAAAAAATATATAAATAATGCGATCACGGAAGAAGAAGAGGTCACAGAAAACGCATACAACGCCTTCAGGGGCGAAAATGCGAAGCTGAAATCGGTCAAAGAATCAAAAATGGTCACAGCGATGATGATTATTAACATTGACAGGGCATTGACCGAACTGGAAGCCGAAAGCAGGAGAGAAGGCACATTGTACAAGTATGAAGCGTTTAGAATGCACTATATTGACGGATTGACATTTGAAGAAATTGCGGATCAGCTGGATTGTGGGAAAAACAGCCCTTCAAACTGGTGCAAGGCGATATTGAAGAAAATGTCTGTCAAACTATTCGGAATTAACGGAATTTGAGAAAACGCGATCTGAAAAAGGCTTTTTTCGAGGGAAACGACAGCGAAAGCATGGGAAAAGCGTGGGAAAAGTGAGGGTTTTTATAGGGAACATCCTAAAGTAAAATAGTATCGTGAAATGTTGTACAGAAAGACCGAAACAGCACAGAAGTGTTGAATCGGTCTTTTTTATTGCATTTCTGCCCTCTTATTTGCGGAATGTGGGTGCTTATATAAGGGCATCCACAGGAAGCATAAAAACAAGGCTTTATATAGGGGCATACCTGACAGGGGTGCATATATAGGGCATATATAAGGGGCATATATAAGCGGCTGCGTATAGAGCCTATATAGGCGGATATATGAAGCATATGCAGCAGTAGGAAGGCGGTGCAAGGATTTGTTATTTCACAAGTGTAGATGTGGGGCTTTAATACCACAGAATATAGCTGAATGTGAAGCCTGTGCAGCGAAGGCAGCAGGGCAGCAGTCAAGACACATGGAATACAACAAACACCGAAGAAACAAGAAGACAGCAGCCTTCTATGTATCAAGTGAGTGGAGGAAGACAAGAGCCGAAACAATCAGGCGGTTTGATGGCGTTGATATATATGCCTTCTATGTGCTGCATGTAATACAGACAGCTGACATGGTGCATCATATCACACCTATTGAAGACGACTGGAACAGACGACTTGATGCAACCAATCTGATCCCATTGAGCAATCACAGTCATGGAATCATTGAAGCCTTGTACAGCAAGGATGAACAGACGAAAAAAGCGACACAAAAGATGTTGTATGACCTGATAGAACGCCACTGGAAGGCGACAGGGGGAGTATGAAAAAGTATCGGGTTAAGTTTATTTAGTCGCGCTTCCCCTTTTCCGTGGAGAAAACTCCCCACGGAAAATCCAGATCAGGGCATCCGAAAAGGGTGCGTGTCAGATTCTGACACACCGCAAGGAAACCAGCAAAGAAGGGAGGTCGCAGAAGAATGGCAGGACAACGACAGCCGATCGCGCTGGTACAAGCAAAAGGAAAAAAACACCTGACAAAAGCTGAAATTGAAGAACGTCAGCGAACAGAAGTGAAAGCGGCTGCGGATAAAGTGACAGCACCGCAATACTTATCGCCGACACAGAAAAGAACCTTCAAAAAAATCGTGAAGGAACTTCGTGCGATTGACCTTATATCAAACCTTGATGTTGATGCGCTTGCAAGACTGGTCATCGCACAAGAAAAATACATCGCAGTCACGCAAGAACTGAACAGACAACCGATCATGGTGGAAATTGAGATCGCAACAAAGCAGCTGGACGAATACGGACAGCCAGTGAAGATCAGAAAAGAAGTCGTGAACGGAGAAGTGGAAAGACTTGCGCTACTTCAAGACAGATATTTCAAACAATGTCGTCAGGGGGCTGCGGACTTCGGACTGACAGTGTCAAGCCGCTGTCGCCTTGTAGTGCCAAAAGCAGACAAGGAAACACCGAAAGAAAACAAGTTCGCGAAATTCGCATAAGGCGAACGCATGACAACAGATAGAACTACACAATACGCGCTGGATGTCCTTGCGGACAAGATTGTTGCTGGCGATCTGGTCAAAGCAGCATGTCAAAGACATATAGACGACATGAAAGCGGCTGAAGCTGCGCCATATCGCTATTACTTTGATGTTGAAGAAGCGGAAAGGATCATTGACTTCGCAGAAACACTGACCATTGCGGAAGGCGAAGAAGAACAGCCAGTGACAGCATATCCGTTTCAGTGCTTCATTTTGGGAAGTCTGAACGGATGGAGAACTAAAGACGGACATCACAGACGATTCAGAACCAGCTATATACAGCTGGGGCGACAGAACGGCAAGTCATTCCTGAATGGTATTCTGGCGGCTTATTACGGCAACTTCGACAAGTACAAATATGGTCAAATTTACTGTACAGCCACAAAGAAAGATCAGGCAATGATTGTCTTCAACGAAATTGTGAAGTTCATAAATTCTGACAGCGATTTGTCAGAGTGCTTCAAGATTCACGAACACAATTCAACAATTGACTGCAAGATCACACATAGCAAGATCAAGGCACTGTCAGGCGACACGAAGTCGATTGACGGCTTCAGACCATATCTGGGAATCGTGGACGAATATCACGCCCATAAAGACGATCAGATGTACAAGCTGCTTGAAGGCGGCATCAAGAAAATGAAGTCGGCACTGATCAGCGTGATCACAACGGCAGGATTCGATCTGAAATCGCCGTGTTTTGCACTGTATGAATACTGTGTGAAAGTCCTGAAGGGTGTAGCAAGTAATGATTCACAATTCATTTATATCGCGCAAATGAATGAATCTGACGATATGTGGACACCTGAAAACTGGATCAAGACGAACCCGATTCTGGAATATGACAGGGACGCATTGCAGAACATGATCCCGATTGCTGCAACAGCGAAGGAAATGGGAGGATCGACACTGCGCGACTTCATCGTCAAGCAGCTCAACATGTGGATTCAGTGGACGAACGATGTCTATATCAAGGACATGGATGTCTGGACAAGGGCAGCAGTTAAGAAGACGCTGGCTGACTTCAGAGGTCAGAAGGCTTATGTCGGACTTGACCTGTCATCAGGCGGCGACTTGACATCAATCGCAATCGTGATCCCATTCATGCGCGGCGAAGACAAATGTTACTTCGTACACGCACACAGCTTCATTCCGAAAAGGAGAGTTGAAGAACACATCAAGACGGATCGCGTGCCGTATGACCTATGGATCAGGCAGGGGCTTGTCGAAGTCACTGAAACGATGGGCGGCGTGAAAACAGACTATAAGTACATAATTGCGTACTTACAGAAGATCGTGAAGCTGTATGAATTGGATGTGCAGTGGATTTGTTACGATCCGCACAATGCTTCCGCATTCCTGACAGACTTGGAAGCACTGGGATTTGACAGTATCGCAGTGAAACAGTCAGCGAGAGAATTGAACGATCCGACAGTTGACTTCAGGCTGGAACTGGAAGCAGGGCATGTCGAACATGACGGAAGCGAAGCAACAAAGTGGTCTATTGCAAATGCAAAGACGACATCAAACAGCTTCGGAGAAATCAAGATTGACAAGGAATACACAACAGAACGAATTGACATCGTGGATGCAATCATTGATGCATGGATGATGGCAATGAAGGGAGAAATCAAGCCAGATGTCAACAGATACCTTGATATTTGGTTTGCAGGAACAGAGAAATTGCGACAGAAGGGAGGTGCGCAAGGTTGAACATGTGGAAAACACTGAACAAAGGAATTATGAAAGCATTCGGAATGAATATTGAAACAGATACAGCAACACTGAATGATGAATCATTTCTGGAATGGGTTGGGATTAAGCGCGACAGCGAAAGCAAGAAGCCAACATCTGACGTGACATACTTCACTTGTTTGAAAATGATGTCAGAAACAGTCGCGAAAATGCCATGGAAGTTGTACCAGAAAACAAACAAGGGCATCAGTGAGCCGATAGACAACGACATTGCAAGGCTTATGAAGCAGCGTCCGAACCCTTTTATGACACCGACAACCTTCTGGAACGCTGTAGAAATGAACAGAAACCATTATGGGAACGCATATGTCTATGTACGCAGGAAATTCAAGCGCAAGAAATATGGTGGAGAATATAAAGCACTAGACATGTGGATCATGCCATCGGACAGGGTGCAGATCATAGTTGACGACAAAGGCATTTTCGCAGGCAAAGGGAAAATCTGGTACTTGTACAGTGATGAATATTCAGGCGAACAGTACATATTCAGGACGGAAGATGTCTTGCACTTCAAGACTTCACACTGCCTGAACGGAATAGTCGGACTACCAGTTCAATACATCCTGAAGCAGACAGTTGAAGGCGTGATTGAATCGCAACGCTTCCTGAATAATTTGTACAAAAACGGATTGACAGCGAAAGCGGTGCTGGAATACACAGGCGAACTGAATGAAGATGCAGCCACAAAGCTGCGACAGACTTTTGAACGCTTCGGAGCAGGAAGCCAGAACACAGGCAAGATTCTTCCTGTGCCACTGGGAATGAAGCTGACACCGCTAGATATTAAGCTGACAGATTCACAGTTCATCGAATTGAAGAAATATTCTGCACTTCAGATTGCAGCAGCGTTCGGAATCAAGCCGAACCAGATCAACGACTATGAAAAATCATCATACAGCAATTCGGAAATGCAGCAGCTGTCATTCTATGTGGACACAATGCTTTTCGTACTGAAGCAGTACGAAGAAGAAGTGAACTACAAGCTATTATCGGATGACGAAACGGAAGACGGACTGTACTTCAAAATGAATGAAAAAGTATTGCTTCGTACCGACAGCAAGACACAAATGGAAATCCTGAAAGAAGGAATCAACAACGGCATCGAAACAGTAAACGAAGCCAGAAGAAAACTTGATTTGATGGATATGGAAGGCGGCGACACATTGATCGTAAATGGAACTTATGTGCCGTTGACGAAAGTCGGGGCAGCATATGACAAAGCTGAAGAACAGGACACTGAAGAAAACAGCGATCCTGACAATCTTATAAATGAGCCAAACACAGAAGGCGGCGAAAATACGGATCAGGATGAACAGGAGCAGGAAACAGCCGAAACGAATGAACCTGACACCGATCAGGAAGGAGGGGAAGACGATGGCGAAGAAAATGAACTTCACAAGAAGAAATCGAACGAAAAGAACGATTGAAAATGTCGGCTTCATGCAGATCAAAGACGCGGCAGCAGGCGGCGTTGAACTGTACATATACGGCGACATTGTATCTTCAGCGTGGGACAAGTGGACATCAGAAGACACCTGTCCACAGGACATCACAGACTTTCTGAACGGCATTGACAACAATGCAGAACTGACAGTGTACTTCAACAGCTGTGGCGGCGATGTATTCGCAGGAATTGGCATATACAACATTTTGAAACGCCACAAAGGACATATCACAGGCATTGTGGACGGAATTGCAGCGTCAATCGCATCCGTGATCCTTATGGCGTGCGATGACATTATTGTGTCAACAGGCGCACAGATTATGATTCACAAGCCGCTGACAATGGCGTGGGGCAATGCAGACGACTTCGCGGCGGTTATAAGCCAGCTTGACAGCTGTCAGCAGATGATCACAGACATCTACATGACAAAAGCAAAGGAAGGCGTGACAGCAGACCAGTTTGAAGAACTGATCAATGCAGAAACATGGATGTCAGAAAGCGAAGCATCAGAGTGTCGCGCTTCAGACTATTTCAACATCAAAGTGGATGAATCAGCGGAAGCAGTCGCAGCATGTGTCGGCTACATGATAGACAGATTCAAACATGCGCCAACAGGAATGAAGACTGAAACAGCTGAAGACATCGAAGCAAGACAACAGCAGGCAGACGAAACAGAAGAAATTCTGGGCGATCTGTACATGTATGGAATTTAAGAAAACGGAGGAAAAGCAATGAGCAAAGAAGCAAGAGCGTTGTTGAGAAAGATCAACGACAAAAAGAACGCAATCAAAGCCCTTGTGAATGAGGGAAAGACAAAGGAAGCAAAGGAAGCAAAAGCAGAACTTGTGGACATGCAGGATCGTTTCAACATCCTGATGGACTTGGAAGAGGACGAGGACGAGGACATCAAAGACCAGCTTGACAAGGATGAAGCAACAAGGGTTGAAGGAAAAGACAAAACACCTTCAAAGAAAGACATTGCGCGTGCATTTGTCAATCGTATTGTCTGCGGAATGCGCAAGACAAAAATGGACGAGAAAGACAAGAAGATCATGGATGCAATGTCGGAGAAGACAGACGAGGATGGCGGCTTCACAGTCCCACAGGACATTCAGACAGACATCCACGAATTAAGAAGGACAGATGATGACCTTGAACAGTATGTCAATGTTGAGCCTGTTAGCACATTATCAGGAAGCAGAGTGCTTGAAAAAGATGCAGATTCAACACCATGGGACGATGTAGATGAAGCAGCAGAGTTCGGAGAGGAAGAAACACCGAAATTGCGACAGATCAAGTACAAGATCGGCAAGAAGGGCGGCATCCTGAAAGTAACACGCGAACTTCTTCAGGACACAGCAGAAAACATTCTGGGCTTCCTGAATAAGTGGATCGCGAAGAAGTCAAGAGCCACAAGAAACGCTGCGATCCTGAAGAAACTTGCAGAGATTACAAACACGAAAGAAGTTGCAATCAGCACTGTGGACGATCTGAAGACAGTCTTCAATGTGACACTTGATCCAGCGATTGCAGCGTCTTCAATCGTTCTGACAAACCAGTCAGGATTCAACTATCTTGACACATTAAAGGATGAACGCGGCGACTACATTTTGCAGCCAGATGTCACAGACAAAACAAAGATGCTTCTTTTTGGCGTATATCCGATCAAGAAGGTCAGCAACAAAGTTTTGAAGAATGTCGAAGTGAAGACTGATGGAAGCAATGTGTCAGCGTACAAGTACCCACTTTATATGGGCGACTTGAAGGAAGCAATCACTTTATTTGACCGCGAGAAGATCAGCATCGAACTTTCAACCGAAGCTGGCGATTTATGGGCGAAAGACCAGACAGGAATCAAGGTGCGTGACAGATTCGATGTGCAGGCATTTGATGAAGAAGCAGTCATCAAGGGAGAAATTACAGTTCCTGTTGCTGGTTAATGGCAGCAGGCTTCAGGAGAGGAGGAAAAGACATGGAACTGGAAGAACTGAAAGCATATTGTCGTATCGACTATGACGATGACGATGAAGTGATCAAACTGATTTATGCAGCAGTGCTGGAAGAAATGACAGACCTGATCAAAGACTTCAATCCTGAAGCACTCACGAACCGCCAGAAGTTATTGATCTGCATGTATGTCAAAGAAGCCTACGACAACAGGGACAGAACAGCACCAACAGACGACAAAGTCAGATTCGCGGTGCAGTCGATGATGCTGAAAGAAAGGTTGAAGTGATATGTCAAGCGCAAGGATCAAAATATACAAATATCAGTATGGGAAAGTTGATGGAAGGCGAGTGGAAGCAGAACCGATCTTGTATCACGAATGCTGGTGCGAGATCGGCAGCCTTTACGGAAAAGAACTGTACAAGGCAATAGAAATCAGACTGGAAGACACAATCGTGTTTGACAAGATCAGGTATTGCAAAAAGGTCAAAGAGATAGCAGCACACCTGAAGGACTACTTCGTGGAGTACGAAGACGAAAAATACAATATTTTCGCAAGGGACTTCAGACAGAATGACAAGCAATATGTACAGCTGAAGGCGAACCGCGTCACATAGATGTGTCAGATTCTGACACGGAAAGGAAGCAGCATGAAAGTGACTTTTGAATTTGAAGGACTGAAAGAACTTCAAAACAGATTGGAAACGCTTGCGAGCGATTCAGAAATCAGAAAGACAAACAAGCAGATATTCCAGCGTTCTGTTGATTATACCGAACAACGAATGAAGGCGGTTATGGCAAGGTCAGCAGACAATTCAAAGTCAGGAAAGAAGGGATACAGACCTTCTGGACACGCTGCGGATAATATCCCCACGAAAGCGACAACAAAAGGCGGCGAAGTCGGCTGGACGCTTCTGGGCGATGCTGAAAATTGGTTTTACATGAAATTTGTAGAGTGGGGGACAACGAAACAGCCCCCACAAGACTTCCTTTACAACACAATGGAAGAATGCCGCGGACAGTGGGACACGATAGCGGATCAGGAATATCAGAAGTTATTGAACGAAAAGCTGGGAGGATGACACATGGACATTGTGAAGAAGACACTGGATGCGCTTGCAGTGCTGGAAGCAGAAGGAATCACAGTGCAGCAGGGCTGGTATGACGCAGACATCAAGGGACTGCATGTGACTGTGTGGAATCTGGGGGACTACGGCGGCGAACATTCGGACGATGACGAAGAAGTCGAGATTGCAGCAGTGCAAGTGTGCATCTGGTCAAGCACAGATCAAATCAGGCTAAAAAAGAGAATCAAGCGACTTATGAAAAAGGCAGGATTCGCATTCATGGGTGCAAACGACAATCTTGAAACAGATACAAAAATATTTATGAATGCCGCAAGGTTCATGGCGGCAGAAGAAGCAGAACAGGAGGACGAAGAAGAATGAGTGAAGCAGGAAAGCAGATCATCAGATCGAGAACAAAGTCATTTCGCGACATCTATGTCGCACCAGTAACACAGAACGATGCGACAGCATATGCAGCAGGCACACCAGTCAAACTTGCGCGTGCTATTTCGGGAAAAGTGTCTGACAAGTTCAGCGTTGAAAAGATTTACAGCGATGACGGAGTGGAGGACACAGTTGAAACCTACGAAGGAACAGATGTGGAGTTTGAAGTCAATTCCCTTGCACCGCAGGACAAAGCAATGTTATTCGGTCACTTATACGAAAAAGGCTGGCTTGTAAAAAACAAGGACGACAAAGCACCTGAAGTCGCTGTCGGATATAGAGCAAAGAAGCTGAATGGCAAATATGAATTTGTATGGCTTTATGTCGGAACATTCGGACAGGGATATGACGACAACTACCAGACACAGGAAGATAAAGTCACAACACAGACAGCAACACTAAAGGGCAGCTTCTATGAACGCGCATGTGACGGAAACTTTGAAACACAGGTTGACGAAAGCAACCTTCTGGCAGAACACACGGACGCAGCAGCAGCGATCAAAAACTGGTTCGGAAAAGTACAAGAGCCAACAGAAGCAGCGTAAAAGAACAATAGGAGGGCAAACACATGAAACATGAAGTAATTATAAACAACAAAAAATATGAAATGCCGAAGATGGATGTTGACACATACATGGAATATCTTGAGATCAGGGACGACATCATGGGAACTGAAAAGAAGAACGGACTGTATACAGCCGCACAGTTCCGAAAGATGATGGACTGCATCTGCATGGTATACGGCAACCAGTTCACTGTTGACGAGTTGAAGGACAAGGACACAGGACTGGGCGTGGCTGCAATTATCATGGAATTTGCGTCAATAGAAACATCATTAGGCGATGAGGTCAATGCAAAGGTCGAGAAGTTACAAGAAAATTTTTCAAATGGCAAATAATACCCGAACTGACACTGATCTGCAATGAAAAAGAATACATATGCGCATCAGTGTCGGTTGAAAAGTACAGAGCATACACAGAACTAATGGAAAAGAATGGCGGCGATGATGTTGCATCGGCTTTTCAGTTCAATGCGGCAATTATGAAAATGGTCTTCGGAATATCCGAAAGGGAAGTGCTGAAGGCAGATGTCGCAGAACAGCTGGCAGCAGCAAAGATGATTCATTTTGTGATGCAGGACATCATCACGCAAAAATTCCTTGAATTAAACCCGAACAGACCAGAGGAAGTCGAGAAGGAAAAGTCGGCATTCGATGAATACGATGAAGAAAACGGATACAACGAAGCTGAAAATCAGCTTGACGATGAAAACATCTGGAAAGTATGCCGCGACAATGTGGACAGGGTTGTGAAATTGTGTATAAAAGGGCTGAACGATTCACTTTCAAATGTTATGAAGTCGGATATTATGAGCCTTTTGGATCATGTGGCGTTCGAGATCAAGACCATCAACGAGAAGTGATGAAAGGAACGTGCATATATGGCGCAGGCATCAATCAAGATCGGTGCTTCAATGTCAGAATATCAGGCAGCAATGAAGGCGGCGGTCGCAAGTATGAAGCAGCTGTCGTCAGAATACAGCCTTGCTGCGGCAAATGCAAAGCTGTACGGCACGAAATCTGACGCGTTAAAGGCAAAGATCAGCGAACTTACACAGAAAATGGATGTCCAGAAGACAAAAGTCGCGGATTGTAAAACACATTATGAAACGCTGACAACACGACTGGACAACAACAAGAAAAAAAGCGAAGAACTGAAGACAAAAGTCGCAGAACTGTCAAGAGCCTATGAGGAAAGCAAGGAAGCGACTGGCGAAAATTCAGAGGAAACAAAGAAATTAAAAACAGAGCTGAACAAAGCGGAAAAGCAGCTGGCAACTACTGAAGCACAGACAACGAAATACGAAGCAGCAGTGAAGAAACAGGGGGCAGCAGTCACACAGGCTGAAGCCGATCTTGCGAACATGGAAGTACAGCTTCGTGAAGTAAACGCTGAACTTGCACGACAGAAATTCGATGAATATGCAGAAAAAGCAGGGAAAGTCGGATCAGCGGTCGAAACAGCAGGACAGCACATGATGAAAGTCACAACCGCAATCGGCGGCGTGGCTGCGGCATCGGTAACAGTTGCGGCAAACTTTGAACAGCAAATGTCTAAAGTGCAGGCAATCAGCGGAGCAACAGCGGAAGAAACTGACAAGCTGACAGAATCAGCAAGGCAGTGGGGGCGTGATACAAAGTATTCAGCAACCGAAGCTGGCGAAGCGTTTGAATATATGGCACTTGCAGGCTGGAAAACGGATGACATGCTGGAAGGTATCGGCGGCATCCTGAATCTTGCAGCAGCATCGGCGATGGACTTGGGAACAGCTTCAGACATCGTCACAGACTACTTGACAGCGTTCGGACTATCGGCGAAGGATGCTGGAAAATTCGCAGATGAAATGGCTTACGCAATGAGCCATTCAAACACAACAACTGAAGCACTTGGCGAAGCATACAAGAACTGCGCTGCGACAGCGGCTTCAATGGGCTATTCGGTAGAAGAAACAACAGCAGTATTGATGACAATGGCGAACGCTGGTGTGAAGGGCGGAGAAGCAGGAACAGCCCTGAACGCTATTATGACCAGACTTGCGACAGACACAAAAGGATGCGCAACGGAATTGTCGAAGTACGGCGTTGAAGTGTACGATGCGCAGGGCAACATGAACAGCTTGTCAAGTATTCTGACAGGCGTGCGCGGAGTATGGAACAACCTGACAGACGAACAGCAAGCGAACCTTGCAAAGACAATCGCAGGAACGAACCAGTTTTCTGCATTGCAGACGATTATGTCTGGCTTGTCAGATGAAGCGATTGCAAGCGGAATGTCCTTCAGCGATTATTCTGAAGCACTTCAGAACTGCGATGGAACAGCTTCAGACATGGCGGCAACAATGCAAGACAACCTTCTGGGAAGACTGACACAGTTGAAGTCAAAGCTGGAAGATGTCGGAATCACAATCGGCAATTCGCTTATGCCATTCATGGAAAAGGCAGTGGCGAAGATCGGAGAACTTGCGGACAAGTTCGCATCATTAAGCCCACAGCAGCAGGAAACAATCTTGAAGATTGCTGGCGTTGTGGCAGCACTAGGACCATTACTGACGATCACAGGAAAAGCGATCACAGTGTCGGGGCAAATTTCAAAGGGAGTCGGAAAAGTTGTCGGAAAGCTGGCTGAAATGGGAACAACAGCAGGCGGCGCAACAGGCGGCATGTCTGTATTAAAAGGCGCACTTACAGCGATCACATCGCCAGTCGGAATTGCAATAGCAGCAATCGCAGGAATCACAGCAGTAGTTGTGACACTGTGGAAGACGAATGAAGACTTCAGAAACAAGATCACGGAAATCTGGAACAGGATCAAGTCAGTGTTCACAGAGTTCGGGCAGCACATAACTGACAAACTCAATTCGCTGGGCTTCGATTTTGAAAACTTCGGGGAAGTGGTCAAGGCAATCTGGGAAGGCTTCTGCAATGTATTAGCACCGATCATCGAAGGAGTGTTCAATAATATTGCAATCTTCATTGAAACAACACTGAATGTAATCACAGGCGTGTTCGACTTCTTCGTATCATTATTCACAGGCGACTGGCAGGGATGTTGGGACGCAGTGAAAAGCATATTTGAAAGCGTGTGGAATGGGCTGAAGGAATATATCGGCAACATTCTGAACACAATCAAAGGCGTTGTTGACGCATTTCTGGGCTTGTTTGGAACGTCATGGGACGAAGTGTGGAACAGTATCAAGACAACCTTTGAAAACATCTGGAATGGCATTGTATCGTTCTTTTCTGGCATACTTGACGGAATAGTGAACACAGTCACGACAGTGTGGACAGCGATCAGCACGACAATTTCAGATGTACTGACAGGCATCTGGAACACCTTCAGCAATATATTCACGACAATCAGGGACTTTGTATCAACAGTCTTTGAAACGATCAAGAATGTGATCACAGTTGTGATCATGGCGATTGCGGAATTTTTCAGCGCAGCTTTTGAAATCCTGACAGTTCCGTTCCGATTCATTTGGGAGAACTGCAAAGAAACAATTATTTCAATCTGGGATGCAATCAGTACAAAGATACAGAGAGCAATCACGTTTGTACAGAATATTATCACGACAGTATGGAACGCGGTCAGCAGCGTATTCACGACAGTGTGGACGGCAATCAGCACGACAGTGTCGAATGTCTGGAACACGATCAGCACGAAGATACAGACGACATTGCAGACGATCCAGAATATTATCACGACAGTATGGAACGCGGTCAGCAGCGTATTCACGACAGTGTGGACGGCAATCAGCACGACAGTGTCAAATGTTGTGAACAGCATCAAGAACACGATCACGAATGTATTCAATGCGGTCAAGACGACAGTCAGCAACATATTCAACAATGTGAAGTCAACAGCGACATCAATCTGGAACAGCATCAGCAGCACGATCAGCAATGTTGTGAACAGCATCAAGAACACAGTCAGCAACGTGTTCAACACATTAAAATCAACAGTCAGCAACGTATTCAACAGCATAAAATCAACAGCAACATCAGTCTGGAATGCGATCAAGAATGCAATCACGACACCGATCAACGCTGCAAAGAATGCAGTGCATAATGCAATCGAAGCGATCAAGTCGAAGTTCAACTTCAGCTGGTCACTTCCGAAGCTGAAATTGCCGCACCCGAAGATCACAGGCAGCTTCAGCCTGAATCCGCCTTCAGTGCCACATTTTTCGATAGATTGGTACAAGAATGGTGCGATTATGAATGATTCAATGATCTTCGGAATGAACGGAAACACGCTGCTTGCTGGTGGAGAACCAGAAACAGGCGGCGAAGCGATCCTTCCGCTGAAGCCATTCTATCAGGAATTAAACACAATGCTTGATGAAAAGCTGAAAAAGATTGAATCAGGAACAAACGTGAAAGTCGAAAACCACACATATATTGACGGCGAAGAAATTGCAAGCAAAACATACACGAAGGTGGATGAACAGCTTGTGGAAGATAAAAGGAAAGGAAGGTAAGGCAGTATGAAAGTTAATGGTATAGACGCAAGAAAATACAATGCGAAGCAGCTGACAGCCGAAGTGCTGCCGCCTTCGCTTGCTGTCGATTATGAGATCGTGACAGGCGCGATCCTTCCGACAGAATTTGAAACAGACATGGAACTGGGAAAACTGAAGCTGTGCATGTACTTCAGGGGCAAGGATAGAAACAGCCTGATCAGGAAGATGTCAGCATTTCTGGAAAACTTCACAAAGTCAAGCGTGCTGGAAGTGGATGGCTACAAAGGAAAGTTCAAGGCATACACAGCAAGCAGCGACTATTCAAAAATGAAAGTGAAAACCAGATACAAGCTGAACATCGTTCTTGAAGGCTATTTTTTTGATGATGAATTAAATCTGGAATATGACGGAATTACACAGACAACGATTGATCGACAAGGGACACGAAAAGCACCAGCGATCATTGAAGTCTATGCGAAGAAGGCGTTGAAGAATTATAAAATCAGTGGATTTGAAGACGACATCATCGTGGAACAGCTGGCAGCAGGGCAGACGATCATCATTGACGGAGAAGAAGGACGCATCACGAACAATGGCGCGGACGCATTCGGAAGTGTTGACTTGTGGAAGTTCCCAGCAATCGCGCAGCAGCAAACAGCCCTGAAGTTTTCAAACGCAGATGCAGTCGTTCGGATCAGGTACAAGCCTATGTGGATATAAGGAGGAAGACGGATGCAGATTTTTAATGACAAAAAGCAGCGTGTCGGAATCCTGAAGGGCTTCAAAGATCGCAAGATCGTGAAGACGCTTAATTCTGGCGACAGGGAACTGTCTTTCAAATATCCTTCAGATGGCGAAAAGGTTGACCAACTGAAGGAAGAATATTACATCAGGACAAAAGATGATGAATATGTAATCAGGAAAAAGAAGACAGGTGTGCAGTTTAATGAGTACACAGCGCAGCTGAATGTCGAAGAACTTGAAGGGGCGGTGTTCCCTTATGGGTTTGAAAGCAAGGAACAGACGATCAGGGCGTGTCTTGAATTTGCCTTTGAAGGAACAGGCTGGAAGGTTGGCGTGTGCCAGATCACGAAGAAAAGGACGATCAACAAGGATGAAGAAACAAACGCATGGGACGTCCTTCAAGACTGCTTGTCAACATACCGCGTTGAATGCAAGATCAGAAGCCTTGAAAAGACGATTGATATATACGAACAGATCGGAGCAGACCGCGGACGATATTTCATCGAAGGACTGAACCTGAAGAAGCTGACAGTGACTTCAGACACATATGATTTTTATACACGGCTGATCCCACTTGGTAAAGATGGAATCGGAATCGAATGGCTTGGCAAGCCGTATCTTGAAAATTATCAATACAGCAGCAAGATCAAGACATATGTGTGGAGCGATGAAAGATACACAAACACAACAAGCCTGATCGAAGATGGAATCGCAAAGCTGGAAGAAATGTCGAAGCCTTATGTCGCATACAAAGCAGATGTGATTGACCTTGCAAGGCAATCAAAGAAATACAGCAGCGTATTTGATTTTGACATCGGCGACACTGTCTGGATGATCAGCAAGTCAACGAAGACAAAAGAGAAGCAGCGAATTGTGAAGCTGACGGAATATCCAGAAAGCCCACAAAGCAACACTGTCGAACTTTCAAATGCAACGAAGACTTTTGCTGAAGTACAGCAGGAAGCAACGGATCAGGCGAAGTCAGAAGCAATCAAGATCGCCAACAGCAGCGCGAAGAAAGTTCTTGAAGATGGATATTACACGAAAACAGAAGTCGAAACACACATAACAGCATCGAAGGAAGAAATCGAACTGGGCGTGTCAAAGACCTATGAAACGAAGACCATTGTTGACCAGAAGATCAAGAGTGTGAACGATCTGACCGATGAAAAACTGACGGAATACAGCACGACAGAACAGATGCAGGCTGCAATCAACCTGAAGGCAGAAGAAATTGATCTGGAAGTGTCGAAGGTGTATGAAACAAAGACCAGCGTCACTGAAAAAATTAAAAGCGTGAATGACCTGACGGACGAAAAACTGACATTGTATTCAACAACAGAGGAAATGAACGCGGCTATCAAGGTGCAGGCTGAAGCGATTGATCTTTCAGTGTCAAAGACCTATGAAACGAAGACGACAGTCACAGAGAAGATTAAGAGTGCAAACGAACTGGCACAGTCAGCAGCGGACACGGCTGAAGAAAATGCGAACGATGAAACCGATAAAAAGCTGAAAGAGTATTCAACGACAAAGGAAATGAACGCGGCTATCAAATTAAAAGCCGACAGCATCACGACTGAAGTCAACAAGAAGGTCAACAATTCGGAGTTCGGAACAAAGATCACACAGAACGCCTACAACGTGCGTGTGGCTTGGAATAATAACAGCAAATACATTCAGCTGGAATATGGTCAGCTTGCAATCTACAACGGCGATGTGACGGCAGCAGAAAAAAGAGCAGTATTTGACGAACGAGGAAATCATTTCTATCGTGATGGGTATTATGTTGGGAAAATAGGGACAAACGAATGGTCGGGGAACAACGCGCACAAAGGGCTTGAGTTCGATCTGGACTATCAGGGCAAATACATGGCATTTGCACAGATGAAATCACAGGGCGCAGGATCATACACAACAATGCTGTGCTTCTCACGCGCGAATAGTATATATGACCAGTACGGCATCCATCTGGGATGCGACTTTTATGGTCATTGGTTCGACATGTACAATGTTGATCTTCACGATGTCAATATAAACGGCTACGGCGTGGCAGATGGTAAAAGCATACCGATAGTGACAGAAATTCACGACAACGGAAACGGAACAGTCGGCTGGACGACATCATCAATCAGTGTCAGAGGTGGAATGATTACAGCAGTACCACAAGGGAGCGCGAATATATAATGAGCAAAGAAATCATAATCGAAGAAGATACAAAGACGGAAACAAAAGAAATGATCCTTGATCTGCCTGAAGGCGAAAGAGGGATCACAGAAGAAGAAACAGAAACAAAGGAACAGCAGATCAAAAACACGATGCTTGCGCAGATGGATTCAAAGCTGGACTTGATACTTGCATATCAGGAAGCTGCGCTGGAATAACAGGAGGATGGCACATGAAACCGATCGAACAAAGAATTGCTTGCGCGAAAGGAGAAATCCTGAACGCAATGGCAACAATCAGTACAGAACACGATCTGTCAGCGACAGTCATGGAAGGCGTGCTGGCTGACATACTGTCTGAAGTGAAGTCACAATCAAAGATGGAACTGCTGAACGCATACAACAAAGAAGTGAACGATGCACAACAGGAAATCAAGCAGCTGAAGGAAGAACTTGAAAAAGCGAAGGCAGCAGCAAAGAAGACATTGAAGACCGAACCTGACACTGATCAGGAAGGAGGGGGCGACAATGGCGATGCAGCTAATAACTGACATAACACTGGAACTGACAGGCGATGAACGATTATATATGGCATCAGCGAAGCAGGGCGACAAGCGCACACGATTCATCAGGATCGCGCTGACGAATAATGGCAAGGTATTCACGATCCCGACAGGGTACATCGTAATTGCGAACATAAAAAAGCCTGACAAACATTTCTGTTATAACGAATGCACAGTGACCGACAACAAAGTCATGGTTGAATTGACAAACCAGGCACTTGCGGCAGCAGGAACAGCACACTGCGACATTGAGATCAGGGATGCGCAGAACGTGTATGTGTTATCTTCACAGGCGTTCACTATCGAAATTGAAGAAACAAACAGGAATGATGCTGCGATTGAAAGCTGCAACGAGATCACAGCACTGGAAAAGAAAGTGCAGCAGTATATCGACAACATCGTTTCGACAAAGAATGACATCTTGAATGTTGAAGCCGCGATGAAGGTTGCTGAAGCTGCCAGAGCATCGGCAGAGGTTGACAGGATCAACGCTGAAGCACGAAGAAAGAAAAGCGAACAGGAAAGGGAAACTGCTGAAACGGCAAGACAACAGCAGCTTCAGATCATGCAGGAAGCGACAGGAGTAGCGAACAACGCAGCTTCTTCGGCAAACACAGCAGCAGAAGCAGCGAATACCGCAGCGGCACGCGCTGAAGCAACATATAAGTCACAGGAAGAATTGCAGAAAATGTATGAAAAGATGCTGGACATCAAGGGAGCAGTCGGAAGCACGATTGACGGCGGCACAGCGTTCAGCGTTGATCCAATGACTTGTGACGGCGGCACAGCATTCACAACAGAGGAATGCGAAGCAGATGCAGGCACAGTGTAGGAAGGAGGAAACACGATGGCAACATGGACAGTCAGACCGAAAAAGGACACGACAGCGAACTGGAAGGCTTCAGGACGCATCCTTGAAGTGAACGAATGGGGCGTTGAAGAAACCACATCAGGCAAGTACATATTGAGGATAGGAAACGGAAAAGACAAGTTTCTTGATCTTCCAGCGGTTGTTGATACGCCGACACTTGAAAAGATGTACAACACGATTCAAAACTTCAACAACAACATGCAGCAGGCGACATCAGCCGCGAACACAGCAGCACAGTCGGCACAGCAGCAGGCAGCGGCAGCACAGGCAGGCGCGGCAGCTTGCAAGGACATCCAGAAGGGAATCAATTCAATGTCGGATTCTGCAACAGGGAAGAAGTACACGATCGGCGTTGAAGCAGGGCTTGTGTACTTGGAAGAAACAACATAACAGGAGGAAAAAGAAATGGCAAGGCTTTATGTAGCAGACAAAGAAACGCTTGACGCTGTGAAGGCTGACACAACAGGAATACTGGCACAGCTTCAGGATAAAGATGGAAAATTCAGCAATGTCAAGCGATATGGAATCAAGATCAACAAGGCTGACAGCAATCCTGACACGCGCATCACATATCTGTATGATGCAGCAGGGTTCACACCAGCAAAGATGAACTTCACAGACGGATCATTCGACTTCGGTTCATGGGGCGAAGTGTTCTTCATTAAGCAGAACAGACCAGTCATGCTGAAGGCAGACAGAACAGTTGCGTATGAGTTAAACCACACAGACCATTCAAAGAAGCTGGACGGCACTGCATCCGATGTCGGGGACGCATCAACGACACTGAATGCGATGTCTGAATTTCCTTTGATGTGGCTGTGTCAGTATGAAGTCGGAAACTATGAATATATCATCGTATCTGACACAAGAGTTGACAGCAACTACAACGCAGATGCATACACAAGAGAAGATGGAAGTGTTGCAGATCATATGTACATGCCTATGTACGGCGGCAGCTATGACGGCGCGAAACTTCGCAGCTTGTCAGGAAAGAAACTGGACTGCAACACGAACGCGCAGACAGAGATCAGCAGGGCAGCAGCAAACGGAACAGGCTGGACAATTATCTCATGGAGCAGAAGAAATCTGATCGAAAGCCTTCTGACATTGATCAGTAAGTCCGAAAACTTTCAGGCGAAGTTCGGTCAGGGCGTATGTAGCACATATGTCAATGATTCATCAAAAGACTACGGAAAAGTTGTGACAGGAACGCTGGACACAAAAGGACAGTTCTTCGGCTATAATGACGGAACGCATGAAGTGAAAGTGTTCTATTGCGAAAAGCCATGGGGAAACCGCTGGGACAGACTTGTGGGCTATATCTGTGACAACGGAACAATCAAAGTGAAGATGTCGCCGCCTTATAACCTGACAGGGAAAGACTACATAAAAGTTGGAACAGCGTGCAAGACAGAAGGATGGCAGAAAGACACATTGATGACGCGCTATGGACGATTTGTCAAATCTGTCGGCGGCAGTGCTTCGACATATCGTTGTTGTTATTACTGGATCAACATGGCGATCCTTGCGGTCGCGCTTGTCGGTGGTCGCACCGGCCACGGCGCGAGCTGCGGCGCGTATGTGCTTTTGAGCGACGCTGCTTCGGTTGCGCATTGGGGCGTCGGCGGCTCTCCTTCTTGCGAAGAACCTTTGGCGGCATAAGCCGCACAGGGGGACAGGGGGAGCAATCCCCCTTGAAGTGTGAGTATAAAGAAAATTGAAAATATAGGGATATTGTGTGCGCCTTCCGATGCTTCTGCCTTGCGGTCGCGCTTGTCGGTGGTAACACCAACAACGGCGCGAACTGCGGCGCGTATGTGAATTTGAACAACACTGCTTCGAATGCGAATTGGAACATCGGCGGCTCTCACTCTTAACAATCATGGGACAATAACCTAATGCACACGATATTCCGCGTCACTTGGCGAAAGTTAAACCGAAGAAAGGGTTGTGCTAGTAGGGCGAAAGCCGTGAACGTGCAACAGGTGTTAAGAAGGAAACCTTTTGAATGAAGACATATAAACATATATTTGAAGAATTGCTGAAAGAAGAAAACATCACACAATGTTTTCACGATGCAGCAAAGCGCAAGACGACACGTCCCGAAGTCGCCAGAGTGCTGAAGGAAGAAAGAGAAGTCGGAAACGACAGACCTGAACCGCAATGTCTTCAGGAACATGTGAAAGCACTTCAAAAAATGTTGGAAGAAGAAACATATCAACCGCCAGAGCATAAAAAGATGCTGATAAACGAATATAGCTGCGGAAAGGTCAGGAAAATCATAAAACCTGAATTTCAATATGAACAGGTCGTGCATCATTGCATCATAAAACAGCTTCAACCGATCGTACTTCATGGACTATATGAACACGCGCTGGGAAGCATACCGAACAGAGGTTGTCACAGCGGAAAGAAGCAAGTCGAAAAGTGGATAAAAGGCTATAAGGGAAAGAAGTTCTATATCCTGAAGGCAGATGTCCGACACTGCTTCGATACAGAAGACATTCGCGTAATTGAAACAAAGCTGAAACGCGTGATCAAAGACGAAAGATTTGTCAGATTGTGCAGCACAGTCATGGAGCATGAAGCGACAATGAAGCCACCTGAATTTGATCGGGAATGGATCGAGGATGAACAATGGAAAGATGCTGAATTTTTGTCAGGGCTTCCGCTTGGGTTCGTGACTTCACAATGGTTCACGCAGCTGAATTATAAAGAACTCGATCACAAGATTGTTGAAGAGTGGAAGGAACTGGGCGGCGTTGACCATTCAATTCGATACGCGGACGACATTGTCGCGTTCGGAAGAAACAAAAAGAAACTTCACAGACTGAAAGATGTTATGTCGGAATATATGAAAAATGAAATGCATCAGAAAATCAAATACAACTGGCAAGTGTTCCGTTTTGAATATCCCGACAGGAAAGCACCGCCAGTCATTGACAAAAGGACAGGAAAAGAGAAACCGAAGACCAGAGGACGCGCACTTGACTTCATGGGATTTGTATTTCATTACAACCGCACAACACTTCGCAAGTCAATCCTGAAGCGAAGCACGAAGAAAGCGCATAAACTTTCAAAGAAAGAGAAAATAAACTGGTACGATGCTTCAGCGATGCTGTCATCAATGGGCTGGTATACACACACGGACACCTATGGATTTTATGAAGATCACATAAAACCATATGTCAATATAAAGAAACTGAAAAGAATAGTCAGCAAGCATTCAAAGAAAGGAGCGAAGAACAATGATGTCAGAATGGTATCAGTCAGAAAGCATGGACAAGCCGACAGAGTGGGACACGACATCAAGCCCGACAGTGGTCTATCAGCGAAAGAGCATCGCAGAGCAGATCAGGAAGGGCATTGACGGAGAAAAAGACCGCACTGTCTATGTGTACAGCGAAAGGACTATGACACAGGAAGAATATGCAAGACTTCAGGCAGAGCTTGAAAGTCCAGCAACAAAGATGATCATGCAGTCGATGTCATCAATTGAAATGAACGTGGCAATGATGCAAGAAATGATGGAGGTATAAGCATGGCAGAAACAAGCACAGGAACAAACACAGAAACAACCGAAAAGGTACACAGTAAAAAGTTCGATTCACTGAAGAAAAAGTGGGAAATGGACTATATCACAAAAGATACACTGAAAGGCTGGGTTGCGCTGAATGAGAAGAGAGCAGGAAAGGGCATCACAACAGAGGAATACAAGGAAATTACTGGCGAAGAGTATGAAGCCAGTGAAGAATAATGACGCAGATTGAATTGATCGACAGGCTGTGCGCCGTGAATACGCTTCTGACAGACATTGTCAGGGAACAGGCAGAAATAATGGCGCAACATGGAATCGAAGCGATACAGACGCAAGACGAAGCCACAGACAGGCTTGACGATCTATTCGGGAAGCGCAAAAGGGCAGAAGACGAAAACGATGCAATCGAAGCAGCACTTCGCAAATATATTTGACGGAGGAAAAGAAAATGACTATTGAAGTATCATTGTTACTTTCAGGCGTGTCGATTGCGTTTGCAATCTTCTTCGGAATCAGCACACGCAACAGAAATGTGAAGAAGGACACACAGGACGAAGCCAGAGAGGATGCAACGATCCTGACCAAACTGGAAAACATTCAGAATACTATGATTGAAGTGAAGTCTGAAATGGGATCATACAGAAACGAAATGAAAGAGATCAGGGAGTATTACATCAGGGCATCAGAAAGCCTGAAGCAGCTTCACAAGCGTGTGGATAGAATTGACAAGATCATTGATGAATCACATCCACATCAGTACATCGAAGAGTAACAGGAGGAAAGCGCGTGGAGAAGTACAGCTATACAATACCAGCGAGCAGAAGAAAGAAAAGACGCAAGAAGTCACTGACAAGCTGGATCATGGAGTTTTCAAAAAAAGTTGTGGTTGTCTGCGTGCTGCTTTACATCATCATTGAACTGTTTTCAGTAATAGCGATCTGGCACTTCGCAGACACATCGGTGCTGACCACACTGATCAGCGAAACATCTGAAGTGCTTCGCATGGGTGTGTTCGGGTACATGATAAAGGCAGGAATTGAGAACTGGCAGAAAATCAAAAAAGGAAAGCAGGAAAGTGAAAACGAGGAAGGCGGTGCGAACGGATGAAAAATGCAGCTTTAATATTAAAAACAATTTATGATAATTTGCCGATGATCCTGACAATCATTGCGATTGTGGCAGGCATCGGAATCAAGGTCAGAAACTTCCTGAAGCAGTCAAAGGAAGACCAAAAGAAGCAGCTTCAGGAACAGGCAGACAAAGTCGTGGAACTGGTAAAAGAAAGCCTTCTGTCTATCGTATCAAAGGCAGAAAAGGAATGGGGAAGCGGCACAGGAACAATCAAGAAGTCATGGGTATGGGAACAACTTCAGGCACAACAGCAGAAGTTGACGGAATACATATCAGAAGGACTGATCGACAAAGACATGGTCGATGATCTGATTGAAGCGGCAGTTGAAGAACTGAACGCTATTTTGAAAAAGAATCAGAAGGCTGCTGAAGCAGTCAAGCCGCCTGAAGAAAGGGAAGCGGCAGCGGTAGCAGCTGCGCTTCAGGTGCAGAAGATACAGAAGGAATAAAAAGACAGGAGGTCAAAAGGAATGCTACATGCTTACATTACATCATACGCGATCTGCTTCATGGCGACAGTGGTCATCATTATGCTATTGCTGATCGCAGGCGTTGAGATTGACAAGGAAGAAGCGAAACATCACGGCGCAGAGGTTGAGCCGCCGCCAACAGCGAAGGACTGGATCGGGTATATATTAAAAGCATTCCTGATCGCCTTCGTGGTATCATTAGCAGCCCCACTGGTATTGATATTTTATATCTTCGTGATCGGTTGCATTATCATTTCAGCATTAACAGAAGAATAACAGGAGGAAAAGAACATGGGAACATTATGCGGATGGGCTAGTATTGACGAAAGAGGAAAAGCAACAGGAGGACAGAAGGGCGATCAGACAGGTCGTGAAGTAAAGACTGGAAACTGGTATGACTTCGGTCAGACAGTCGTGCTTCGTTTCAAGGACAGAAACAAGGCGGCGAAGGCGGCGACAGCGATGAAGCAGCTGTGCGCGAATGACAATGTCGGATATTGTCAGGGACACAGAACTTCACTGTACACAGAACTTGAAAAGGTCGGCTGGAATCCGACAGCATTGAAAACACCTTGCGAAACTGATTGCAGTGCGATGATGCCGCCAGTGCTTAAATGCGCAGGAATCAGCGTGTCAAAGGATATTTACACAGGCAACATGGTCAATGCTATTATGGCGACAGGAGAGTTCGAGAAACTCACAGAAAGCAAGTACACAGGCACAGGCGACAATCTTATGACTGGCGACATTTCAGTGGCAGAAGGCAAGCATACAATCATGGCACTGGAAAACGGATGCAACGTGTCAGGCGGCAACGGATCAGGAAACGGATCAGGCAATAATCCAGCTGTACCATACGGAACAGCAAAGACAGCGACATTCACTGGATATGTGAACACAGGCGCATTGAACGTAAGAAAGCAGCCCGATCCAGATGCAGACAAACTTGTGTCATATCCTTGCATTAAGCAGAACACAGAAGTCGGAGTGTGCGGAAGTGCAAAAGCACCGAACGGCGCACTGTGGTATTATATTTACATTAACGGAGCAAAGGGCAAGAAGTACGGCTATGTAAATGCAAAATACATCACAGCGAAATAAGAAGGAGGAAGCGCGATGGAATACTTCATGGGCAAAACATTCGACAAAGAAAAAAACAAGCCATACAAGAAACTAGATGCAGCAGAGAAGGCAGCAGAGAAAGTGAAAGCCGCTGTATTTGATGAAAATGGCGAAGTAGTAAAAGACTTCAGGGAAAAGGCTGAAACGCCAGCAGAGCCGCCACAGACAGTCACAGACGGCAGTCAGGAGCAGCAGCCAGCAGACAACACCAATCAGGAAGGACAGGAGCAGCAGGCGACAATGACAGACAAAGTCCCTGAAGGCGCGCTGGACACTGACGCAGATGGAAACGTGCCGACATTCGATGAAGACGGAAATCAGGTCGGAACTGCAACGTCTGAAGAAATCAAAGCAGCTGAAGAAGCTGTCACAGAAAACATTGACGGCGTGCCAGCGGTAAGAATCAAAGGAAAGATCAGAAGGGTGTTCAATGGTAGCATCAGGATCAGAAAAACACCTTCATGGAGCAATGACGCTGTCAGAGGTGCAACGACATTCACAGAAAAGATTGTCACACATGTGATGGAAGTGGACGGAAAGCCGATGTACAAGACACTTGATGGATATTTCATCAGCGGCGATCCGAAGCTGGTTGAATATATCGAAGAATAATGTCGATAATTTTGGAGTAAAAGAGAAGCAAGACGGACAATGCGCCGCCTTGCTTTTATTTTGTCCACATATAGAGGATAACTGTGTGGATAACCACAATATATTGATTGTACTAACAAAGCAGTACCGACGGGAGCACTGGATTCAAAGGCAACAGATAGTTTGCTTAGGCTGTTCAACAGGATAAACGAGGAAGGACAGACCATTCTCATGGTGACACACAGCACAAAGGCTGCAAGTCATGCCAACAGGGTGCTTTTCATAAAGGACGGTCAGGTGTTTCATCAGATTTACCGTGGCAATCTTACAAATGACGAGCTCTATGTGAAGATTCAGGATGCACTTATGCTGATTACGACAGGTGGTGAGAAGCATGAATAAAATATATAGCAGGCTGGCATTTACAAATATAAAAAATAATAAGACACTCTATATGCCTTACATTATATCGGGAATGGTCATGATAGCCATGTTTTATGTGATGATGTTTTTAAACAACTCAAAGGGACTTGGCAAGGTGCCGGGCGCGGATGCACTGGCGTCGATAATGGGGCTTGGATGCGGAACAATAGCGGTTTTTTCATATATATTTCTGTTTTATACAAACAGCTTTATCATCAAAAGGCGCAAGAAAGAGGTAGGAATATACAATATTCTTGGCATGGAAAAGCGTCATATCGCGAGAGTTTTGATAATTGAGACACTTACCGTAGCACTCGCAGCAATAGTATCTGGAATCATAGCCGGTATTTTATTTTCCAAGCTGATGATTATGTTTCTTTATAGGATTATAAATATTAAAGCACAAATTGATTTCGCTGTATCTACTGGCGCTGTCGTAAATACAATACTTATTTTTGGAGTGCTGTATTTTCTTACTCTCATCTATAACCTGATGCAGGTGAAGCTTGCTAATCCGATAGAGCTGCTTCGCGGTGGCAATGTCGGTGAGAAAGAGCCGAAGAGCAAATGGCTTATCGCTATAATCGGACTAGGCTGTCTTGCCGGGGGATATTATATTGCGATTACCACAAAGAGCCCTCTTCAGGTGCTTTCACTGTTCTTTGTCGCAGTGCTGCTTGTCATCGTCGGAACGTATCTTTTATTTATTTCAGGAAGCATTGTAATACTTAAGGCACTTAGGAAAAACAAGAAGTTTTACTATAATAAAAAGCATTTTGCGGCGGTTTCAGGAATGATTTACAGAATGAAGCAGAATGCGGGCGGACTAGCGAGTATATGCGTGCTTTCCACAATGGTGCTGGTTGTTGTTTCCACAACCGTGAGTATGTATGCGGGCATGGAGGGAGAACTTAAGCAGAGATATCCTTCGGATATCAGTGTATATAGCTGGTATAAGGAAGTGCCGGATGATGTGAATCTGGATGATGCACTTAAAGAAGCTGCTGCAGATTCGGATAAAATAATAGCTGACTCTGCTTGTAATGTTAAAGACAGCAAAAGCTACACTTATTTTAGCTGGACAGTGTTTAGAGAGGGAACAGAGTTTAAGCCGGTGTTAAGTTTCGATAACGATATTTCCCTGTTGTATTTTGTCACAGGAGATGAAATTGATAATATGGAGGCCGGCTTTAAAAAGAGTCTGAATAAAAAAATCCCACAGCTTGATACCGGTTCGGTGGCTGTTTATGGAACAGAAAAGTTTAATGGCGATATAATTAATCTGTTGGGCAAAGAATTTAAAGTGGCTGCGGCGGAAAAAACTGCTGTAAGTAAAGACAGCTATATGTCCTCTATGTATAGTGGTGTGTACTATGTAGTGGTAGACAGCAAGGCAACACTTGCAGAGATATTTAACCTGAACAGCTCGCTGGGAGAGGATAGTGTGCCGACTATGCTCAACAATGAAATTGATTATAATCTGTATGGCAGCAGTGAGGATAAGCTTGCTGTGGCAAAGGCTCTGGATAAGCATTTTGAGGAAAATAGTGTAAAATCAGATGTGTCAGGCTTCTATGAGGAAAGCCGTGATGCAAACAGAGAACAGATTTATGTATTGTATGGTGGCCTGTTTTTTATCGGAATATTCCTTGGAACGATGTTTCTTATGGTTACTGTGATGATTATTTTCTATAAGCAGATTTCAGAGGGCTATGATGACAAAGCACGCTATGAGATTATGGAGAAGGTGGGCATGAGCAATGACGAGGTGAAGAAATCCATTACTTCGCAGGTGCGTATGGTGTTTTTCCTGCCGATTATCCTTGCAGCGTGTCATCTTGCAGCAGCATTTCCTCTGCTTCGCAGACTGCTTGTCATGTTCAATCTGACGGATGTTAAGCTTATTGTGATCTGTATGGTTGCTACGCTTTTTGTGTTTATGGTCATATACTATATTGTTTTCAAGATTACTTCGAGAGCATACTACAGGATTGTGGGAAACCAGATTTAGGGGTTTTATATGAATTATGAATGCGCTATAATAGGACATAGCAATGATGCATAAGAATATAGAGCGAGAGGAACAAGCAGTATGAGTATGACAGAAACAATTAAACTATACGACAGGGATGCATATGCCATAGAGTTTGAGGCAGATATTATATCATGCGAACCGAACAAGGCAGATGATAAGCAGTTTGATATAATATTAAATCAGACTTTATTTTTCCCGGAGGAGGGCGGACAAAGCCCGGACATGGGAATACTTGGAGGCTATAAGGTCGTTGATGTGCAGATTAAGAATGGAGTCATTACTCATACGGTGGATATTTCCGCAGATGATTGCTGCATAATGGGAAAAGAAGAGGCTCAGACAGAAAAGACGACTGATGGACAGATTATAGGTATGGAGTGCGTTTCTGAGAAAGTGGAGCTTGCAGCAGGAGTCCATGTACAGGGCAAAATAGACTGGCAGCATCGTTTTTACAATATGCAGCAGCACAGTGGAGAGCACATTTTTTCGGGAATTGTCCACCGCAGGTTTGGTTTTGAGAATGTGGGCTTTCATCTGAGTGATTCTGTAGTGACAATGGATTTCAGTGGCGTGATTTCACCGGAGGATATAGCAGAGGTGGAGCATGAGGTAAATGTAGCCATTTCAAAAAATATTCCGATAGAGGTGACATATCCGTCAAGGGATGAGCTTGCGCAGCTGGAGTACAGAAGCAAAATCGAGATTGAAGGACAGGTCAGAATAGTGACAGTGCCGGGGTATGATGTGTGCGCATGCTGTGCGCCGCATGTGAAGCGCACCGGCGAGATTGGCATGCTTAAGGTTATGAATTATCAGAATTATAAAGGAGGCGTCAGAATCAGCATCTTTTGTGGTTTCAGGGCACTGGAGGCTTTCAGACAAAAGTGTGACATCATCTCAGAGCTCATGGGGATATTTACCACAAATCAGGAGGCTATTGTGGATAACGTCACAAAGCTTAAGGCAGTAAACCAGTCACTTAAGTCAGAGCTTGGCACTGCAAAGTCAGCTCTTTTGGATTATAAGGTAGCAGAGCTTCCTGCTGATACGGACAATGCAGTACTGTTTGAGGACGGCATTGATACGAATACAGCAAGAAATTGCGTCAATGGCCTTGTGGAAAAATATAGTGGCTTTAGTGCATTTTTTACAGGAAATGATGAGGCGGGCTATAGCTTTATTATCGGAAGCAAGAATGCAGACTGCAATACAGTTGCCGCAGCGCTGAGGAACAAGCTGGGTGCCAGAGGCGGCGGTAAGCCGGTTATGGTGCAGGGCTCTGTCAAGGCAGCAAAGAGCGAGATTGAGGAAGTGCTAAAAGAGGTGCTTTAACCTTTTGAAAATATAGTTTGTGGGACGGATTAAGAACACAAAAGCGGTTTCAGGACATTTAGTCCTGAAACCGCTTTTATTGTGAAAAATATATCCAAAGTTAATTATTTGTTAGATCTTCTCCAAATGTGCATCTTCTCAGCCTCTTTGATGAGCTCATCACGGAAATCAGGATGAGCAACTGAGATGATTGCCTCAGCCTTCTGCCATGTAGAAAGACCCTTTACATTTACCATACCATACTCTGTAACGATATAGTGAGTGTTGGCTCTTGTGTCAGTAACGACAGAACCCTCTACAAGAGTAGGACGGATACGTGAGTGAACTACGCCCTGCTTGTCGGTGAAGGTTGAAGAGCAGCAGATAAAGCTCTTTCCACCGTTTGACATGTATGCACCGAGAACGAAATCAAGCTGTCCGCCGGCACCGCTGATGTGCTTTGTGCCTGAGGTCTCTGAGCTGATCTGTCCGAAAAGGTCAAGGTCTACACAGTTATTGATTGAGATGAAATTGTCAAGTGCGGCAATATTTTTGATATCATTTGTGTAGCTTACCGGGGCACTCATGAGCTCAGGATTCTCATCGAGGTAATCGTACATCTTCTTGGTTCCGGCACCGAAGCCGTAAGCCTGACGATAACGGTCGATGTTTTTCTTTGCTCCTGTGATTTTTCCGGCCTTTGCGATGTCAACGAATGCGTCAACGTACATCTCTGTGTGGACACCGAGATCCTTGAGGTCTGACTCAGCGATGAGTGAGCCTACTGCATTTGGCATTCCGCCGATACCGAGCTGGAGACAGGCACCGTTTGGAATCTGGTCAACGATAAGCTCTGCAACCTTCTTGTCTACATCTGTTGCAGGACCACCGGCACCAAGCTCTCCGATTGCAGGGTTGTCACCCTCAACAATGTAAGAAACCTGTGAAATATGTACATTGGCCTCTGAACCGCCGTGACAGCGAGGCATGTTTTCATTGACCTCAACGATGATTTTCTTTGAAGTCTCGCATACAGCACCGAGGTGAGATGCGTTAGGACCAAAGTTGAAGTATCCGTGTGAATCCATCGGTGCAACCTGGAACATAGCGACATCGTCAGGTGTTGTTGAATCTCTATAATAACGAGGAAGCTCTGAGTAACGGATTGGTGAGTAGAAAGAACAGCCTCTCTTGATAAGCTTTCTCTCATAACCGCCCATATGCCATGAGTTCCATGTGAAATGCTCGCCGGCATCCTCACGCTCGAAAATGGCAAGTGGTTTAAGCAAAATACCACCACGTACATTGACATCCTTAAGTTCATCTGTTCTTCGGGCAAGTGCCTTGTCGAGCGCATCAGGTGTGCCTGTGCACCAGCCGTAGTCAACCCAGTCGCCTGATTTGACAATCTTTACTGCCTCATCTGCTGAGACAAGTTTCTGCTTGTACTCTTCTAAAAAGCTCATAAAATCCTCCTTAGATACCTAAAATGATAGTAGCAAAATGCTACGTTAAAAAAATAACAAACTCTATAACTTCTATATTATCACTTTAGAGAGGATTTTACAAGTTGGTAAATGCTGGTAGAGACTTTTATATGACAGCCTTTGCTAGTCACCCTCCGGAAGCATCCATTCCTCAGCCTGCTTCTGGTAATCGGCCGCCTGGCTGCGCAGTGAATCAATCAGCTCCTTATCGCCTTTAAATACATTCCTTGATTTAGGAGGAAGCGAATCAAGCTTTTTCTGCTTCTCATCAGCCCATCTTGAGTAGCACTCAGACAGGGCATGAAGCGCCTTGCCACCGCCGCACTCCACATCGAGTACCGGCTTTGTCTCGAATGCAGCGTTGTAATACCACAGGCTTGCCTCCTCATAGTCTGCCTTGTCGAAATAGTACGCACCGAGCTCACAGCACACCTCGCTGCAGCCATCAACTGCTACATTTTTTAGGGCAACAGAAAAAAATTTGTCATAGTCGCCATTCATGCGATAGTAGCGTGATAGCACGCAGGTGGATTCGATGTCGGGGCTGTTACGGTATTCACCTTGAAAATATGGCAGGGCATTGGTAAAATCCTCGGGGCTTCCGCATTTTAAAAGCTCCTTGGCATACATAGTCGCTATACTTTTTGGCAGGGTGCCGTTTCTTTCAAAGGAGCGCTTGAATATGGTAAAATCACGTTTGCCGTGAGTGCCCTGCGGCAGATGTTGTATACAGATATCGCTGTCATAGACTACAGGCTCTAAGCGAACCGTTTCGTGCACCGGATTAATCCATGTAAACGTGCGAAGCCTCTTGAACAGCTTCGGGCGATACTCTGAGGATGAATTTTGCACTGTGTTGAATTTGCTTGGAGTAATGTATTTCATCTGGACAATCTCAATTTCCGGCAGCAGCGCAGCCTTAAGCATCATGAAACGCCTGCGGTTGGTATCGTCGAGCACCTCGTCGGCATCAGGTGCATATATGTATTCCTGCGTAGCCTTGGAAAACGAAAAATTCCTGGCCGCAGCAAAATCATCGCACCATGAGAAATCATAGATTTTGTCCGTATACCGTGCAGCTATCTCCTTTGTGCTGTCCGTCGAGCCGGTGTCCACTATGATGATTTCATCCATCAGCCCTTTGAGACTGTTCAGGCATCGTTCGAGCACCTCTTCTTCATTTTTTACTATCATGCATAAGCTAATTGTAATCATATTTATCTCCATTTACCGGTCGGATGTTATAATAGTTACGATTATATTATAATATATATATCGGCATGTTTTGCAGAAATATTTGTGTATTGTAAATATTGCCGGGATTTCATATAATTGAAATGGAATGTCGACAGATAAACTTATTTCTAAAGGCTATAGAATTTCAGATAAACTATATAATCAGATTTTAGCAAGGAATAATGAAGTAATTTAGAAGAGGAACAAATATGGAAAATCATACAATTGTAACACTGAAAAAAGGCGAAGGACGCACTATAAAAGCAGGCGGCGCATGGATTTTTGACAATGAAATAGACACAATCACAGGCACATTTACGAACGGAGATATTGTTGTGGTACACGATTTTGACGGATATCCGATGGGGCGCGGCTTCATAAACCAGAATTCAAAAATCCGTATCAGAATGATGACAAGAAAAGCAGACCAGCTGATTGATGACAATTTCCTCAGGATGAGAGTGCAAAATGCCTGGGATTATCGCAAGCAGGTGATGGCAGGAGGCAATGATAATGTGCCTGATTTAAACTGCTGTCGTGTGATATTTGGCGAGGCTGATTTCCTGCCGGGTATCACAGTGGACAAATACGCAGATGTGCTTGTGGTGGAGTGTCTGGCACTTGGAATGGAGCAGTTTAAGGTGAAAATCGTTGAACTGTTAAAGGAAGTGCTGGCGGCGGACGGAATAAATATTCGTGGAGTATACGAGCGCAGTGATGCAAATGAGCGCAAAAAAGAAGGTCTTCCTAAGGTAAAAGGCTTTATAGGAGCCGAGTTTGACACAAATGTGGAGATAGTAGAAAACGCAGTTCACTATATGGTCGATGTGGAAAATGGACAGAAAACAGGCTTCTTCTTAGACCAGAAGTATAACAGGCTTGCTATGCAGCGTATCTGCAAGGGGAAAAGAGTGCTCGACTGTTTCACGCACATGGGCACATTTGCCCTCAATGCAGGAATTGCAGGGGCAAGCGAAGTCACAGGACTTGATATATCAGAGTATGCGGTTAAGCAGGCTACAGAAAATGCGAAGAGAAATAATCTCTCAGACACAGTGAAGTTTCGCGTGGCAAATGTGCTGGATGAGCTGCCACGGCTCGCTGCAGATGGTGAAAAATATGATGTAGTCATTCTGGATCCTCCGGCATTTACAAAGTCGCGTGAGGCTACCAAAAATGCGATAAAGGGCTACCGCGAGATTAACATGAAGGGACTTAAGCTTGTTAAGGATGGTGGATTTCTGGCTACCTGCTCATGCTCTCATTTCATGACGCAGGAGCTGCTTGCAAAAACGGTCAAGGAAGCGGCAAAGGCAACTCACAAGAGGCTGCGCCAGGTGGAGTTCCGCACACAGGGACCGGATCATCCGATACTGTGGGCCAACTCAGCTAATGTACCGGAGTCGTATTATCTTAAGTTTTTCATTTTCCAGGTCGTTGATGAGAAGTAGATGACAGAAAGTGGCGGAAATGCTTGATTTACAAGGGCTGGAAGGTATTTAGTTGTATGTTGGAGTTATTCCACTTTTATGCTGTGGTCTATACCTCTGCCTCAGCCATGATAATCTCAGCAGCATCAAGTATGAGCTGTGAAGCTTTCATGTGAAGCATATCAGACTTTCCCTGATAGGATTGCCTGATAAAATGTCCATGTTTGTCCTCATTTCTTCTGTTTTAGTGTAATGAAACAGTAGTATAACTCATAATGGGGATTTATGCCACAGTAAACAACCGAACTTTAGCAGTTATTTGTGATTCAGAGAGTTCATATTTAAGTGAACCATTGTAATAATGAACCGTTTCTTTAACAATTGCTAATCCAAATCCGTGATTTATATTATCAGCTTTTGTGGTTGAAGAGAATTTACTGATATCTATAGGTGCGGATATATTATTAACAACGTCTATAAGCAAAACAGAAGCTTCCAGATATATGTTTAACCAGACGGTACTAAAATTATTCTTGGCACTGTATTCAAGAGCATTATCCAGAAGATTGTTCAATATACTGCATAAATCATAGTCGTTAATGGTGAGATTGTTTCTTATAGCCCCCTTAAATATGATTTTTATGTCAGGATATTCTGCCTGCTTTTGCATAATAATAGCATTTACAAGAACATTTCCAGTATCAATTATGGAAGGCGTTTTATTTAGAGTGTGCTTTTTAAGAGAATCGATATAGTTTAATGCTTCTTTATAGTTTTCGGATTCAAGTAACTGGGATAAAACATTAACTTGATTTTTGATATCGTGTTTTAGTTTGCGAATTTCTAAGTTTTTCTCTTTGGTTTCGTTATAATAATGCTTTAAAATATTTACATACTGAGTTTGTTTCTGTAGATTTTCATAATTTATATTTCTTTCGGATAAAGAGATAATGTAAGCTAGTATAATTCCTGATGATACAATGCACAGTAAGGCAAATGAATACAAAAAGTAACTATTAATCAGATTCTGGTATAGCTGTGAAATTGATAATATAATACATATAGTACCTGTATATCCGCATATAAAAATTTTATTTTTTAAAGATAAGGAAAAGTGGTATTTTTTCCTGATTTTTATAAAAAGAGCAATTGCCAGCATCAGGATTACTATGGTTTTTATTATATTTTTTTCTTTAACCGTATTCATGCCAACAAATATTGGAAAACCTAAGATTAAATCGCAAATAAGAGCAAGAGCCTGATAGAGTAATGAATCCAAAATATATACAAGGACAAATGAAACGATTTTATTGTACCATTTGTCTGTTAATAAGATAAATACTAACAGCATTTCAAGAAAAAAATCAATAAGTGGAGAAGCTATATTTGGTAGAACGTATAGTAATACAACCGAGAAAAAGAAAATAACAGCACATGTATAAAATTTATATAATGAGGTTTTTATTGTATCTGAGTACAATAAAAAAATAAGTAAAAATTCTATTACGATATCGAAAATTACGGTGTTCAATTGTTCCATATGCTCTCTGCCTTTTCATAAATATTTTGTGCGATCTTAGTCTGAACCTGTTTCTTACGTCTTCGCGCAAGTGGAACAGTAGTATCGGTAGTAAGAATAAGTTCATCAGAATTTAACTTTTTTATGTAATATGAGTTTACGATATATGATTTATGTACTCTTATAAGGGTATCGTTTGTAATGATTTTTTCCAGATCATTCAGTCCTTTTCTGATAAGATGACTGGTTGAGTCACTCATATAAATTGTGGTATAGCTGCCATTTGCCTTCATATAGGTAATATCACGATATGAAAGAGTGATATTATCATTAATTGAGTCTGGAAGAGTCAGATATTCTGCAGCTATTGTTTTATTTATAGTTTTCTTTAGAGTCTTGTTGAAATTCGTTTGATTGATAGGTTTTGTGATAAATCCGTATACATTTTTACCAAAAGAATCGTAGACTATTTCGTTATGACTGGTAATAAAAATAATAATGGTATTTTTGTTTGAAGCTTCAAACTGTTCTTTAACTGACTGTCCGGAAGTGCCTGGCAATTCTTCGTCTAGTAACAAAATATCAATATTGCTCTGGTATTTAAGTACATCTTCGCCAGATGAAAATATATGGTATTCAAAATTAAAATTTATATCGTTCTCCAAAAGTTTACAACAATTAAGAATTTGATTCTGCCAGTATTTTTCATCATCACAAATGGCAATAGTATATTTTGTAGGGCTCATAGTGTTCCTCTTTTATAATTATGACCGTTAATAACAATTTCAAACCGATAATAACATATATGTTGCTTGTAGACAATCCCTTGGTGAATAATAAGATTGTCACAAAGGAGGCGAAACATAATGGTTACGTATGGATTGGAAAATCTGGCACAGTGGATATGGGCATTTTTTAATAAGAGATAAGAAATGGGTAATTATAATATTTAAATGGGAAAGAATATTTAGTTTAGTAGGTAGTGATTTTGTATGTAACAGCTTTTACATAGAGTCAGAAGTGGTTGCAAACACTTCTGACAACAATACTATAAAAAATCAGAAAGGAAGTGAATTATGAATAGCATAAATATTTATGAAAACAAAACACTGAAACTCCAAAACGTCATAGTCCGTAGGCTTGATCTTGAATCAGATGATCAAAATCTTTTTGATTCTGAAATTAACAAAATAAGTACATACATACAGACGCATGGAGCAAACCAGATCGGACCGTTAATTCAATATTCAAAGGTTGAGCTGGATGAAAATAATGAGCCTGATATCAACATGCAGTTTATGCTCCAGGCGAACAACTTTATCCACAACGTAGAGCAACCATATAGGATGGAGTCTCTGCTGCGTGTAAAAAACTGTCTGTATGCCAGATATAACGGACCGGATGATAAGCTGAAGTTCGCTTATGATAAGCTTGGGGTGTATGCATTTGAGAATGATATTGAGTTGGATGGCTGCAATTATACGATCTACGTGGACAGAAACGAAGAAGAAGAGACAATGGTTGCAGATGTATTCATGCCTGTAAAGGAATAAAAGTGTTATGAGCAGAAGAGGATGTAATCATGATTTACATAAAGTTATGTCTGATTGCAAACAGACATGGCAGAAAAATATTGTTTAGAAGAAAGAAACAGGAGGACACAAAATGGAATTATGTTACGATGGAGCACTGGTGCTCCCAAGCAGTTATGCTGTAATGGATGAAGAGGAAATGACATATTTAGAAGGTGGTAAGGAAATTGCAAATCTTAGCAAAAAGCAATGCATAAATGGACTTTGTGCAATTGGATTATCTCCACAAGTGGCAATTGCAGGAGCTTTGACGTATACGTTAGCTAAATGTCTGATTAATAAGGTAAGTAAATTTGGCGGGTTAGCAACTGCTGTTGTTGCAGGTATACTTACATGGGCAGCAGGACAGGTTATAGCGTTTGGAAAGGGCTTGGCTAGAGGAGCACTAAATAATGGGGTGAGAGTGTCATGGAACTGGAATCCTTTTAAGGAGGCTGTTGGAATAGGAATTACGGTAAAATACTAATTGTCGTGAGAGCACTTGTACTGTGTTTTATAAATGAAATTGGAGATGGATAGAAGTGTTGGGAATGATATTAATAATATCAGACGTAGTCTATTATGCAGGAATATTTATATTATATAAACTTATTTGTGAAGATGATTTTAACTATTTAGTGCTTATATCGTTTATTTTTCTACTGGTAGGACTTTTAGGAGCATCAGTATCAAATTTCCTTAAAGACAAAGAATATATTTCATTACACAGTAAGTGCGTAGAGGTAAATGTAATAATTAAACAGCTCTTGATAGGAATATCATTTATTGGTGCACAAATTGATAGTGTTGTGTTTAAGTATGCTCTTATTGGTTTTAGTATGATTGGGATAATAGTAACAATTCTGATTTGTAAAGAGTTATATGGAAAGCATATAAAGTTGATAGATTTCATTGATACGTACGAAAAAGCAGATGATTGCCGTATAAAGGAAATGAATAAATGGCTATTGGCAAATGGAATTATTACGTGTATGTTTATGAACACAACTAATACAAAAACAGAATACGCGTTAATGTGTATAATCATTTTGATATATATGATTTTGTTTATAAGGTACAATAATGATAGAATAGGAGGCGTTAATTGTGCAATTGCTGTAATATTTGAATTTATTATAGTATTATCAGTGTTGTATGAATGGAATCTAATAACATGTGCTATTTTTGGATATTATTATCTTTGGATGATAAAAATAAGGAAAAATATGTGATATGGTGATTTTTATATCATGTATTTTAGTATATGTTCGGTGTGCAGATACTAATATCTACACATCGAATATAGGAGAGGAGAGCTGGATGGCTGCAATTATACGATCTACGTAGACAGAAACGAAGAAGAAGAGACAATGGTTGCAGATGTATTCATGCCTGTAAAGGAATAAAAGCGTTATGAGCAGAAGCGTTAAGAGTTTAGATGAAATAAGGGAATCAAGAATACTGTTTGATAAGAATCCACCGGCATTCGGCTATATACTTATAACAGTTGTAGCCGTTTTTCTTATTGTGGCAGTAGTATGGAGTATAAAAACACCAAAGGTGTATACCATACAGGCACAGGGTACTGTGACGAATGATGAGTCAAATTATGTCATGTGCAGCTATACGGGAGAGATTCTTGACAGCAACATGGAAGAGGGCGCACTTGTGGAAGCCGGGGATGTGCTTTTTACAATTAAAAGCACTGATTATGATCTACAGCAGACACAGCTTGAAGACAACAGAAAATCATATGAAGAACAGATATCACAGTATAGTCTTCTTATAAAATCAATAAAAGACGATACCAATTATTTTGACGAGACAAAAGCGGATGACGGTCTGTACTGGAGCCTTTTTGAAACCTACAAATCACAGGTGGAACAGAATAAGGTTGATGTGTCAACGTATCAGGCATATGGATATACTGATGAGCAGATACAGGCACAGCTTGAAACTAATCAGGGTAAGATTGATGAAGTATATTATTCTGCCATACAATCTGCCGAGACAAAGATTGAAGAGGCGAATCTGCAAATTGCATCAATAGATGCACAGCTTGCAGCGGTGACAAGTGGGCAGGATGCTTATGAGGTAAAAGCTACCACATCAGGAGTTCTGCATATGCTGGGAAATTATAAGAGTGGAATGGTTGTACAGACAACGACAACTGTGGCAACAATCACACCGGAAAATTCGCAGAGATATCTCGAAGCATATGTTTCCACATCTGATATGGCCAGAATGCATGAGGGAGACAGAGTGCAGGTGGTTATGGACGGTCTGTCACAGAATGTCTATGGGACGATAAGCGGAAGCGTATCACGGATAGACAGCAATGTCACTACACAGGAAGGGCAGGATGGAGCGACAAGCCGGGCGTTTAAAGTGATGATAGTGCTAGACCAGGATTATGTGCTGAGCCGTGAGGGAGACAAGGTAGACGTGACTAACGGTATGACGGCGGCTGCAAGGATACAGTATGATAAAGTCACATATTTTAACTATGTGCTTGAGAAACTCGGAATAAAAACCGGAAAATGACATGGGATAAGGTTATGAAGTTAAGAAACAGAATCAGAATATTTGCTGTTATATTTATACTGGCTTTGGGTATGGAGTACTTACCGATGGCTGTATATGCTGCAGAAGTGACAGCGGAAGAAAGCGATATGGCAAATGATGCAGAACCGGATATGGATGAAACCCCGGAAACGGACAATGCATCAGAAACGGCCAATGCATCGGAAACGGACAAGGAAGACAAAACAGACGTACATGATATGGAACAGAATATACCGGTAACAGATATCGAGATATCAGATCATGAGGAGGAAGTGGAAGTAGGAAAGACAATAAACCTTACAGCCACAGCACTTCCGGCGAATGCCACGGAAAGCACGATAACCTTCCGTTCATCTGATATAAATATAGCAACTGTGACTTCAGCAGGTGAAGTAAAGGGTATCTCAAAAGGATATGTTACCATATATGTATCTGCCGGAAGTGTAATAAAAGAGGTAAGTCTGACAGTAAAAGTAAAAACCACTGGAATAAATATAAATAAAGAATATCTCGTAATGAAGCCGGGAACGGCATTTAAACTGAGCGTATCTGTGTTTCCGGCAGAGGCAGAGCAGACGGTTTCATACAAATCAACCAACACATCAGTTGCAGCAGTATCGGGCAGTGGTGTGGTAACGGCAAAACAGACAGGTTCATCTACGATAATAGTTTCAAATGGGGATTTGTCTGGCGCTGTTTCGGTAATCGTAAACAGAGATACGGAAAGTTCTGTGGCTGAGCCGGCAGCAGATAGTACAGACGCAGAAAATACAAGTGAACAGACATTTGATGAAAATACTGATGTATCCGAAACACCTGTAATAAGTGAGCAGATGCTATATGAACTGTACACAGCAGGCAGATCGATGAAAGTGACCGGAGACGGCTACAGCATCATAATAGACGGAAAAAAGATAGTAAATTATAAAAATGAACTTAATACGGATATAGAACTCGAAAGGACAGGAGACAGCATAAAATTCAATCTCAATGATGGAGAGTATCTGTGCGGAGAAGTGACACTGCACATAGATGATGTAAAAGGAAAATATCTGTATCTATATAATAACGTAAAGCATAAATACGAACTTGTGAGTACAGAGGACATGAGCGGGCTTAATTTAAGCACACCAGGAAAGTATATGATCACGGCAAAGCCCATCAGAGAGGGCAGCGCAGCGGTCAGATATATACTGATTGCAGGTGGAATCGGCATAATTGCAGGAATAGCTGTGTATGTGGCGGTAAAGAGAAGATACTGGTTCTGGTAAAGGTGTATGTAATCATGATTTACATAAAGTCATGCCCAGTTGCAAACAGACATGGCAGAAAAATAATGTTTAGAAGAGAAAATTAATATATAGCGAACAGGAAGGGACACAATGCGATACACATTTATAAAGCAGCATGATGCAACAGACTGTGCAGCGGCATGCATGGGTATGGTCTGTCTGCATTACAGAAAAGAAACCACTATAACAAAATTAAGGGATCTTATGGGAACTGATCTGAAAGGAACAAATCTCATAGGTCTGTCAAAATGTGCAGAGCAGCTTGGCTTTAACTGTCAGGCGGTTAAGGTTGACAGGGAAGGATTCCTTAGTAGATATACACTTCCGGCGATTGCAAATGTTATTACTAAAGAGGGAATGTCGCATTTTGTTGTTGTTTTCAGGATAACGAAAAAGTATGTGATAGTGGGAGATCCGGCGAAGGATATAGAGAGAATTTCAATAGATGATTTCTATAAGAAATTTACAGGTGCGATGCTGCTGTTAAAACCAAACAGCGAATTTGAACGTGAGAAGATTAAGGGAACAAAGCTGTTTGACAGGTACATAAAGCTGCTTCTTCCACAGAAAAAGCTTTTTATATATGCACTTGTGGCATCACTTCTTGTAACTCTTCTTGGGATTTTATCATCACTTTTCAACAACATAATATATGATGAGATACTGCCTTACCGGCAGAAGGATGTTTTAAAGATCATGCTTGCAGTATTCCTAGGAATTTCACTGACCTCGACATTTGTCAGCTTTGTAAGACAGTGGATACTTATGCACCTGTCAATAAAGATAGATATTCCGCTTATGCTGGGATATTTTGAACACATATACAAGCTGCCGATGAAATTCTTTGCAAGCCGTAAAACAGGTGACATTACGACACGTTTCTCAGATGCATTTACCATAAAGGATATTTTTACAAATATAGCATTATCGCTTATCATGGATATATCAATGGCTCTTATCACAGGTGTGATACTGTTTCAGATGAACCCAAAGCTTTTTGCGATAATTGTAATGATGACAATCATAAGTATAGTGCTGGTATTTATATTTAAACAGCCTTATAAGAAGATAAATGAGGAGCAGATGCAGCAGTCATCAATACTCAATTCAGAGATAATAGAAGGATTGCGCGCGGTTGAGACAATAAAAGGAAATGCGAACGAGGACATCGAACTGGAAAGTATAGAACGCGAATACATAAAGTCACTTAGGATAAGTTATAAAGAGGGAATGCTTTCAAATGTGCAGGGAACCATATCAAGTGTCATATCAGGAGCAGGGAATCTCGTAATGCTGTATGTCGGCATTATGCAGGTGATAAACAACAGCCTGACACTTGGAAGTTATATGGCGTTTATGACTCTGGCTGGATATTTCATGGATCCAATCGGCAATCTTGTAAGTCTGCAGCTTTCAATACAGGAGGCAAACATTTCCATGAAGAGACTGTCTGAGATCATGGATTATGAAAGAGAACAGCAGAGCGAAAGACAGTATCAGGAAATAACACAGATTGATGGAGATATAAAGCTTAATCATGTCACATTCGGCTATGGAAACTGAAAACCTGCTCTGGATGATGTGAGTTTTACGATAGAAAAAGGGCAGAAAGTTGCACTTGTAGGCGCAAGCGGAAGCGGAAAGTCTACGATAGCTAAGCTGCTGCTTAAATATTATGAGCCACAGTCTGGTGACATAACAATAGATGGCATGGATATCTCGGAATACAGAAATGACGATATCCGGCGTGCTGTATCCTATGTACCGCAGAACATAGAGCTTTTTTCAAAAAGCATATATGATAATATAAGGGTTACAAGACAGAGTGCGACTCTTGATGAGGTCAGGGAGGCAGCAAAAGCGGCCGATGCACATGAATTTATCAAGAGACTTCCAATGCAGTATTACACATATCTCGAAGAAGCCGGAAATGGACTAAGCGGTGGTGAAAAACAGCGAATTGCGCTTGCAAGGGCATTTCTTAAGGAAAACCAGTTTTATATCATGGATGAATCCACCAGCAATCTGGATTTTGCAACAGAAAATATCATTTTTGATATGATATACAATAAATTCAGAAAAAAGACCATGCTTATAATAGCACACAGGCTGGCAACGGTAAAAAACTGTGACAAAATAATAGTCATGGACAAAGGAAAGATAATAGAACAGGGAACACATAAGGAACTGCTGGAAAAGAAAGGGCAGTATTACAGACTATGGGAGATGCAGCAGGGAAATTTTGTTATCAGAGAAGATGAAATAAAAGAAAAACAGTGTGAAGATTCAGTGGAATCGGACGATAAAGGTGTAATGAGCTACACCTAGATGATTAATTTTTGTATGTAAAAGCTTTACATAGAGTCAGGACTGTCTGCAGACGGGAATGGCAAAAATAAAAAAAAGAAAAAGGAGGTACACATATATGGATATGTGTTACGATGGAGCACTGGTGCTCCCAAGCAGTTATGCTGTAATGGATGAAGAGGAAATGAGTTATGTAGAGGGAGGTGCACTTTCAAAGGTTGATAAAGCGCTTATAATTGGTATTTGTGCGGCGAGTGCTATTACGTTGACAGTAGCGCTTGTATATGGACAATTGGCATTAGCTGCTAAAATTTTAAGATGGTCAGTTAAAAAGGTTGCTAGGAAAGCTGGAGCGGCAGCTGTCGTGGGATGTATTACAGGAACACTTGGGATTTCAGGTGGAGCTGTTTGGGCTGTAGTTAATTTCATTTTATAAAATATGAGGGGTTATATTTTTAATATAATCCCTTATTAAACGGATAGGAGGATAATAATGGAGCAAGATAAGCGCGTAGAAGATAAAAAAGTTAGATTTATATTATTAATAACACAAGTGGTTTTATGGTTTATGGTGATGGTTATGGAAATGGTAGTTTTGATAGTTAAGCAGATAAATGTATCGGAACATATGCTTTTTCTGGTGTCTATAAATTTGATTACAATAGTAACTATTTTAATAAATGTTCACAATTATAGGAAAAACAAAAAGAGGATGTAATTAAGTAGATATCCATACTATACAAGAGGTAAGTGCTATGGAATACTTGAATTTGGAAAAGGGAGGACTTATTACTATCTTGATTCCACTTAATCTTTTAATTGGAGAATATACATTGTTTTTTCGCTTGAATGGATGGAGCCGGAAAATAATTCACTTAATCACAGGTGTGATTGATCTATTTTTTGTGGTGGCAACAATTGCTAGTGGAGAGCATCCATATTATCCATTTGTGATTTTCGGTGGAATGTTAATTGGAATCATTCAAAGTGAATGGTGTTATAGAAAAATCAGTGAAGAAACAAATTGTTGGGACAAAATAGATATATTTAAAAAGGGGAGAATTTGGATGGGAGTGATATTAATTATTATTGAAATAGTGATTATAATGTCGTATCCGTCAATGTTTATGGTATTACCATTAATAACACGTATCTTTTCATATATCATTTTAGCTGTGTTACCTATTGAAGTGATAGTTTTTAACTGTTTTCTTGTAAAAAAACATAATGGTATGACAATTTAATATTTTTAGAAAGCAAGGTAAAAACATGCCGTTCATGACAAGAAAGTGTCGTTCGTGACAAAAGAAAATAGATTTTAGAGGAATGGTGATATAGGCATGGGATTATAGAATGTGCATTGGCAATTTTATTGACAGAAGAGATTCTCATAAAAATAGCGGAATAGTGTTTGGTTGATTGAAAAGTATGAGGTATTATATGGAAACGATAAAAATACAGCACTTATTTGGTAGATTTTCTATATTTTTCTTGGTGTTAATTGTGGTAGTATTTGCTGAGGAATATTCAATTAATAGGTTGTGCTTGAATATAAATGGATTTCCATTTATTTTTATGAATGCATTTATGATTGTAGGAATAGCATATATTTATCAAAAAGCAACAAGGAAATTATTCATAAAGGAATTGGAGTATGAGATATATGAAGATTTCTTCTATATTAATGGGAATAAATATGAATATCAAGATGTAATAAAATGTGAAATTCATTATTTCGATTATTTTTTTATAAATGTATTGTGTTTACATATAGACATGAAAAACACTTCTAAAAGCCCCCTTTTGTTATATTCAGAAGACTTGGATGAAGGAATAGACTATAAAGACATTCAATTGTTTAAGTTTTATGAATCAGTTAGCGAACATTTGAGAATCAGATAACTATTGACAGATAGGGTTGAAAGAAAATAATAGGCTTGCCAGGATATAATTAGTGAGCATATTATTTAATGTGGTGTTTTCGCAGGAGTAATATACAGCGGAACACATAAAAACTGTCTGAGGATTATTTTAGAAATTCCGAATCCGACGGATTATATGAACATTGTTTCGTATTATGCCGGGGATTGTATTCTGAAAATATTGTTCTCATCGTATAGAAATCTCCTTATTATTCAATCAGTTCACCATATCACTTTTATTTTGTGTTATACTGTTTATGGATTTTTCATGGATTACTTAGTTGGGAGTATGTCATATATTTCATTTTGCGTTACTAACTTCTTATTTGAAAAATAGTAAAATATGTAGGAAGTAATAAGATGCTACATAATGGAGAGAAAAATTATGATACGAGAAATTGAGAATAGAAGAAGTATAAGAAAATATAAGCAGGATAAGATTGACAGGAATTGTTGCGGTTGGCTTTGCCGATGAAGCTCCGGCTAAAAGGCCAAGGAAACCATTGGAAGAAATCGTTGAGTACAGATAGGAAAATCGGATTGAACAAAATCTTTAATATAATGTGTTTGTCATTTGAAAATAAGAAAATACTTAAAAATTAGTTATATAAATACTGCACAAGATTTTGGAAAAAGTGTGACAGTGTCTCACCAATTCATAACTAAACCAGATGTATTAGTGAGTAATCTTTCATTTTCACATATTCGAGAAATAATGGTGTTGGAGCTCTTTTATCAGGAAAGGGATAATGAAAAGATATGATATATTTAAGTAGTTTTAGATTAAGTAAAAGAAAAGTGAATAATCCTAATATTTATCCCTACAATGTATTCCGGGATAAGTATATTGAACCATTTGTTTTTAGACCTATCACTGTACTTTATGGGAACAATGGCTCAGGTAAATCAACACTTTTAAATATTATAGCCAATTGCTTACAACTAAAAGGGAAAGAATATGCAACGAGCAATTCATTTGGAAGCGTTGATTACTGTGGTTCGTTTTCCAGAGAATGTTTCTATACTTTGGGGGAAGATGATTATGGAAATACAATAAATAAATTACCGGAAAACAGCCGATATATTAAAAGTGAAGATATATTGTATGAGATTAAGAAGATACAACAAAAGCAGATATTATCAGATGGCATGGAGTATGATTACGTTAAGAGAGGTATGTCTTTACTTGAAGCAAAAAAATTTTTAGCATCTAAAGAAGGGTGTAAGCAGGAAGAATATATAAAATTTGCACAGGAAAAATATTCTAACGGAGAGACATCAATGCAATATTTTGAGGAGTATTTACAACCAGATGCATTATATTTGTTGGATGAACCGGAAGTTTCGCTTTCACCTGCGAATCAGGTTATGTTAGCAGAGGAAATTAATAAAATGGCAAGGTTGTTAGAATGCCAGTTTATTATTGCAACGCATTCACCATTTATGCTTGGAACATTAAATGCTAAAATATACAATCTTGATACGAAAGAGTATGATGTTACAAAATGGAGTGATTTGGATAATGTACGATATTTTTATAATTTCTTCAAAAAACATGAAGATGAATTTAAAGTCTAAATACCTAAATATTAGTTCAATTTAAAGGAGGATATTACATGCACAACGAAAATTATTCAATAATATTCAGTAGTATGACCGGCAACACACGTAAGCTGGCTGATAAAATTCATGAAATACTACCAAAGGAGAGCTGTGATTATTTTGGCACGGCTGATGCCAGTGGGATAGAATCCGAATTGCTATACATTGGATTTTGGACGGACAAGGGAAACGCGGATAGCGATACATTAGATTTCTTATCTAAATTGAAAAATAAAAAGATATTTCTGTTCGGAACAGCCGGTTTTGGAGGAAGTGATGCATATTTTCAAAGGATTCTTGGCAATGTTAAAAGCACCATTGATTCAAGCAACACCATTGTAGGAGAGTATATGTGTCAGGGCAAAATGCCACAGTCTGTGCGGGAGCGCTATGTGAAAATGAAAGAAAACCCGGAGCATCCGGATAATATTGATGCGCTGATTGAAAATTTTGACAAGGCTTTATCACATCCTGATTCAGATGATTTGGAGAGATTAAAAAATATTATTATTTAGCAGGAGGTATTATATATGTACAATTTCACATTTAACATTCCAACAAAAATTCATTTCGGAAAGGATACCATTTCGAGCTTATCAGAGCTTAAGGCATATGGCAGCAAGGTGCTTTTAGTGTACGGAGGCGGCTCTATAAAGAAAAACGGTCTCTACGATACCGCAATGAAGATCCTTAAGGATGCGGGGCTGACCGTGTTTGAGCTTAGCGGAGTGGAGCCAAACCCAAAGATTGAGACAGTCAGAAAGGGTGTTGAAATCTGTAAAAATGAGGGTATCGACATGGTGCTTGCAATAGGAGGCGGCAGTACAATCGATTGCTCAAAGGTTGTTGCGGCAGGTGCAAAGTATGACGGTGATGCATGGGATCTGGTGCTTGATGGCTCAAAGGTCAAGGCGGCACTTCCGATATTTGATGTGCTTACTCTTTCCGCAACAGGAACAGAGATGGATCCTTTTGCGGTTATCTCTGATATGTCTAAAAATGAAAAGTGGGGAACAGGATCACCATATATGGTGCCAACCATGTCAATATTAAATCCTGAATATACTTTTTCAGTATCAAAAAAACAGACTGCAGCAGGAACCGCAGATATGATGAGCCATACAATGGAGAATTATTTCTCTATGGAGAATGCTGACTGCCAGAAATTTATGGCAGAGGGATTGTTACGTACAATGATTAAAAATGGACCGGCTGCCCTCGCACAGCCTGACAACTACGAGGCCAGAGCCAACCTGATGTGGGCAGGCACACATGCAATCAATGGTGTTGTGGGCGATGGATGTTCACCGGCATGGTGCGTACATCCTATGGAACATGAGCTGAGCGCTTTCTATGATATTACTCACGGAGAGGGACTTGCAATACTCACACCGGCGTGGATGGAGCACATACTAAATGACGATACACTTCCGATGTTTGTGGAGTTTGCAAAAAATGTCTGGGGACTTTCCGGTGATGATGACTATGCACTTGCACACGCAGGCATTGATGCACTGAAGAAATTCTTCTTTGAGACAATGGGCATTCCTGCAAATCTAAGAGCTGTGGGAATCACAGACGACAGGAATTTTGAGGTGATGGCAAAGAAGGCCTGCGAGGGTTCAAAGGGATCGTTTGTACCGCTTAGCAAGGACGATATTGTGGAGATTTACAGAGCGGCATTCTAATCAATCGTTCCTGCAAATACCTTGATTAATAATTTGACTGAAATTCTCTTTGATGTATGAGAACAAAATATATTTATCTTTAATAAGCCATGTTACCACCACAGCGGTGAGAACATGGCTTATTTTTATGTGCTATTATATAAAAAATCGTAACTGTTCAGTACCTTCACAGTTGCGAGCCGCAAGCGCATTAGAATCAGCTGCGCTGATGGGCGCTTGCTCCTGCATAATATACGTTTTCTTACGAAATATGCGGTACCGCATATTTCTGTACTGAATAGTTATAAAATAATCACTTTATAGGGAATGCAACAGACTCTATAATGAACATAATCACAAATAGAGCAAAAATCACTGCCACATCTAGCAGTATTATGCCGACATAGTGCAGAAAGCGGTTTTTGCTCTTGCAAAGTGGCAGTATATTCTGTACATTGAGATAGTTAAAGCCACAGAAAATCGCAAATATGAACATACCAAGACAGAAGATTCTTTCAAGCCACAGCTTTGCACCATAAGTATTTTCTAATTCCAATGACAGGCAAAGCCATATTATGAACAGATATGCGACTGAGGATAGCAGCATTTTCCATGGAGTTCTCGTGCGAAATCCGGGTGGGATGAAACGGGAAGCACTGTCGTGGATAGCTCGTTTAGCAGTATCGGCATTGGCTGTATTGTTTGTATTATCATGGTTATGGTGTGCATATTGACTTGAATTACCGGCAGCAGAAGTGCTGTGCTGCGCAGGATAATATGACTGCGATACGGCATTTTTTAACTCTGCCACAGACTGGTATCTTGCGGCTGGTGTCATCTGAGTACACCTATCTGCAATCAGGTTAAGCCGGTGCAGAATTGGAGCAATGTTGGGAACCGGAGTGATGCTGCCAAGCATTTCGCGCAGTACTATGCCGAGAGAATATATGTCTGTTTTCGGAGATGAAGAGCCAAAGCCATACTGCTCGGGAGCTGCATATCCGGGGGTGCCAATCAGCACGGTATCAGATTCGTTTTGTCCTGAAAATTGTTTTGCGGCATTGAAATCTAAAAGCATGGCATAGTTATAACTGGTGATTATGATATTTGAGGGCTTTATATCGCGATGGATTATAGGCGGAGTCATCGAGTGCAGAGCTTCAAGTATATTGCAGAGCATAATCATGTAGCTTCTGATATCGGAAACACTAAGGTCAGAGTTGTCTATTTTTTCCTGCAGGGAGGTTCCGCTTATATATTCTTCGATTACGATAAGCTGGTTGCCATCTTCATAGTAATTGATAAGGCGCGGAATACCGGCCACAGGATTGCGATAAAGGTATTCGTACACGCGGATATTGTATACATCAAGGATTTTCTGGACATAAATATTGCCGGAAAGCGCAGATTGAACCAGATAAACCTTGTGCTCTTCATTTAAGGCTGAGATTATTTTGTAATCGCTCATGGTGCATGTATCCTTTCAGGTATCGCTAATGAGGTAGGAATAGTTACAAGTACAAGTATAACAGATAGGAGAAATTTATGAAGCAAAAAAATACAAAAGAATTGGATGATATCCTTGGAAAAACTCATATATCTGATTTTGATAAATTTTGTGTTGAGCAGAAAGGCAGCATGGATCCGGAGCAAAATGCATTTTCGGAGTACATAAAGGATTTGCTTAAGGAAAAGAGAATAACACAGCAGATGGTGTTTTTGAAGGCTGATATTCCGGAAAAATACGGCTACAAGCTTCTGTCAGGCGAAAAACATACCAGGCAGAGGGATATTATCCTGAGGATATGTTATGCTGCAGAGCTTACATTGGAGCAGACACAGAGAGCCTTGAGAAAATACGAGATGCCGCAGCTCTATGCAAAAATCCCGAGAGATGCTTTTCTTATGCTTATTTTTAAGGAACGTCCGGGTGGAATCATAGAAGTGAACGAATTACTCAGCAAAAATGGTATGGAAATGCTCAGGACAAGTGGTGTGCAGGAGTAGGTTTAGAATATAATTTTACCACCGCTGCGGGGAGAACAGTATTCATACTGTGATGGTATAATAGTCCTACAATTTACAGAGGAGGACTTAACCATGAAAAAAAGAACTAATTTACTGGCTCTTGTACTGAGTATCACAGCAATCACTTTTACATTATTGGGATGCAGCTCGGACACAGGGCCCAAAAAGAGCATAGCTGTACCGGGAAGCGCAACAGAGGCCGGTGGAGGCGCGGAGAGCAGCGGAACTAATGGAGGCGGCGCAGATCAGGCATTAGCAGATGAGAGCATCAATGAGCAGGTGCTTGTAGACCAGGATGGCATCAAAATAACTGCGACTGAATATGTGACGGACAGCATATGGGGAGATGGAATTAAGCTTCTGGTTGAAAATAATTCGGCCAAGGACTATACAATAGGCTGTGATGCACTTATCGTGAACGATTATATGATCACAGATCTGTTCAGCGCGGATGTTGCGGCAGGAAAGAAGTCGAATGAGGTTATGTATTTATCGTCAACAGAGCTTAAAGCAGCCGGAATAGATACAGTAGGACAAATTGAGATGTATTTCCACGCATACGATTCAAACTGGGATAATCTTTTCAAGAATGTATATTCAAAGCTTGAGACCTCTGAATTTGCAAACATGGATACGACACCAAACGATGAGGGACAGGAGCTTTACAATGCAAATGGTGTAAGGATTGTTGGAAAAACAGTTGATGAAAATTCCTTCTGGGGAACAGCAATTTTACTTTACATCGAAAACACCTCAGGTCAGAATGTCGGAATAAACGTGGACAATATGTCTATCAATGGATATATGATGACACCGCTGTTTTCAACCACAGTATATGACGGAAAGAAGTCGATAGATGATATAACCATTATGTCAAGTGATCTTGAGGCAAACGGAATCACGTCGGTTGATCAGGTGGAGCTTAAATTCCATATATACAATGCTGAGAGCTACGATACAATAGCGGATTCAGATGCGATAACATTTACGGCACAGTAAATAATTTAAACATCATATGAAAGTATGATTATTAAACAGTAGAGCTACGCAATATTTAATAGATAGGAGAAATTCATCATGAAGGTTTGGAAATTAGTTTCAGGTATTTTATCAATAATTTTATTTGTTTTTGTATCATTTCAGTCATGCGCTGCAGGAGTATCTAATGCATTGGAGGCCAATGGTGAGGCATCGGGAAGTGCAGGAATAATTGTGGCAATTCTTATGCTTGCAGGTGGAATTGTTTCAATCGCTACGAGAAAATCATTAGGCAAGGGTGGGAATATCGCACTCATAGTACTATTTGGATTGGCAGCAATTATCGGATTTGCGGGTTATGGAAGTTTTTCGGATCTTGCTATATGGGCAGGCTGGTGTCTGATAAATGCAGTTCTTGCGGTGGTTGCACTGGTTATGGCAAAGAAGAACAATTAAATATTACTATTTGAATTCATATGAGGAAGATTCTAAGGAGAATCTTCCTTTTTTGATATTTAAACTAAGACTAAATATGATACAATTCAATTATTCAGCACTATAAGCTTTATTTCCTAGAGGCTAGGCTTAAAGTTTACATAAGGGAAATTTTAAAGAATTAATGATGAAATGTAACCCCCACCAAACAAAATCCTACATAATATATAGAAGGGAGGTTTGTGGAAAATGTACACACAGGAACAGATACTTGATATGTATTTTGAGCGCAACCAGCAGGCTGTCAGTGCGACCTCGCAGATGTACGGAGCGAAGCTTACCCGGTTTGCAGACACGATGATAGCACATGAGGATGCGCTGGAATGCGTAAATGACACATACATAGCAGCATGGAACAAGATACCGCCGGAGCGCCCTATGCGTTTCCTTTCCTGGCTTTACAGGGTATGCCGCAATATCGTCTGCGACAGGATTGACTGGAATAATGCTTCAAAGAGAAATTCCAACATGAACTGTATGCTTGATGAGCTTGAGGAGTGCCTTGCAGACAGCAATGCAAAATACGAGGGCGAGCTGTCGGACATTGGAAGGTGTTTATCGGATTTTCTGAACGGACTGGAGACGGAAAAGAGAGTGCTTTTCGTGAGACGCTACTGGTATGGCATGACGATTGATGAGCTGGCAGATATGAGCGGCAGGAGCAAAAGCAGCGTAAAGACCACACTGTTTCGGATAAGGGCAGAGCTTAAAAAATATCTGGATGAGGAGGGCGTATATCTATGACGAAAAAGGATTTATTTGATGGTTTAAATTACATCGATGACCAAATAATTGAAGAAGCGCAGCCGACCGGAGAATCGGCCGGGTACAGTGATGAAATTTATGTAAAAAATCATGAAACCCATCACGGCGGAAAAGAAGACAAAAACAGGAAAAAGCACAAAAAATTTGCACGGACAGCAAAAGCGCTTGCCACAGTGGCGGCAGTCCTTGTTGTTGCAGTCTTAGGCACGGAGGTTGTGCGGCTTAATAACCGTATAGATGAGCTGGAAACAAAAACTGCAAATGTGATTTCACAGAATAATGCACAGAATAATGTCTATGCAGGGATAAAGAGCGGTGCAAAGCTTGGGGATTATGAAGCGGCCTCTGATTACGGGAAATTGTATGATGTGGCAAAAAAAGCTGAGGCTTCCATAAGGAATACTGCATCTGGAGACTTGCTGGAGAGTGCGGATGCAACAGGAATTACGTCTGATGCATCGTCTGCAAATAAGCAGGAGGCGGCAGCCAAAACAGAGTATTCAACCACCAACGTGATGACAGAGGGCGTTGATGAGAGTGATGTGGTAAAGACGGACGGAAAGTACATTTACATGGTCGAGGATGGTCAGATATCCATCACGGATATTTCAAATGGAAAGCCGGGGGAAGAGACGCTGTTTCGTCCTGATTTTGAGGTACCGTCAGATACTGTAGAGGAGCTTTATATCAGTGACGGAAAAATGCTTATCATATCAAACCATGCGGGCGATAAGGATGAGACTATATGCTATAGCTATGATATAGCTGACCCGACGAAACCGGTGCTTATAGGCAAAGCACGTCAGGATGGATTTTACAATACATCGCGCAAAATCGGCGATACGGTATATGTTTTTTCGGACACATATATAAAGACCTCCGATATGAATAAAAATGTGGCGCTGCAGGAGGATAATCTGGAGAAATGGGTGCCTCAGGTAAATGGCAAAGTGATAAGCTATGACTGCTTCTATATAGGAGAGGATACATACTCAGGCACAGTTATTTCGAGCTTTGATGTGGATAAACCTGATAAGACAATAGATGCAAAATGTATTATGAATAATAGCGGCGAGGTGTACGTTTCTGGCAATGCTATGTATCTGTATCATTCTGATTGGAGTGCAAGCCGTGAGCTTACCAAAATCAGCAAAATTTCGTTTGAGGATGGAGTGATGAAGACCGGGGAGACGACTTCAGTGAATGGTTATCTTAACGATAAATTTGCAATAAATGAGCAGGGAGGGTATCTGTATGTGCTTCCAACCTCAAATACCGGCAGTCAGCCTGTCAATTCGCTTCATGTGCTGGATAAGGATATGAATGAGGTCGGTGTGATAAACGAGATTGCACGCGGGGAGAGTATATACGCAGCCCGCTTTGTTGGAAAATACGTATATTTCATCACATACAGGCAGACGGATCCTCTTTTTGTAGCAGACATATCTAATCCGACAGCACCAAAGCTTTTGGGAGAGCTTGAGGTGAGTGGATTTTCTGAATATCTGCATATGTGGGATGATACGCACGTACTTGGAATAGGCTATGGTGATTCGCAGCAGAGTAAGATAAAGCTTACTATGTTTGATGTGAGTGATCCGACAAAGCCGGTTGAGGTGAACCAGAAGCTTATCGACAGTTCTGAGAGCTGGAGTAATGAGTTTGTATACAACTACAAGGCTATTCTTGCTGACCCGGAGAAAAATCTGATAGGATTTACTGCGAATGACTACTATCTGTTTTCGTATGACAGTGAAAACGGCTTTAGTCTTTTGGAGCAGCAGGCACTGACCTATAAAAATACAGAAGGCTACAGAGGCATTTATAAGGATAATGATTTCTATGTGGCAGGAAACGGAGAGATAAAGCATTTTAAGCTGGAAGAATAGCGTAAATAATAGTGTTACGCAATAAGATATAAAGACAGGCGGCGAATACCCAAAGAGGGTGTTTGCCGCCTGTTTTTTGTATAATTTTATATACAAACGAAATGTAACAGCATATTTAAGTATGCAACTCAAGGCAGTCGGTGATATAATATCTCTGATTTTAATAACACGGAGGAACTATTATAATGAATACAGCCTCAAAGACAAGACATGTCTTTATTTTGTTTTTGGCAGATATAGTCTGGGGAATAGCCTTTGTAGCGCAGTCAAAGGGAGGGGATGCAGTTGGAGCATTTTCATTCAACGGCATCCGCTTCCTTATTGGTGCGCTCTGCCTTCTGCCGGTCATAAAAATACTGGATAAGAAAGAGCTGACGGTAAACAGACCTGAAAGCAAAAAGCAAAAGAAAGAGCTTTGGATAGCCGGAAGCTGCTGTGGAATAGCACTTTTCTTTGCGAGCAACCTGCAGCAGCTTGGAATCAGCATGGGCGCAGAATCGGGCAAGGCAGGATTTCTTACAGCTACATATATACTTATGGTGCCGATACTTGGGATTTTCCTCAAAAGAAAATGCGGAGTCAAAATATGGATAGGTGTATTTATTGCACTGATAGGCATGTATTTTCTGTGCATGAATGGGACATTTTCACTTAGTGGCTCGGATTTGCTCCTGTTGGCAGGGGCATTGTGCTTTGCGATACAGATACTTGTGATTGACCATTTCGTATCACAGGTAGATGCGGTCAGACTCTCATGTATTGAGTTTTTTGTCACCGGACTTGGCTCATGTATAGTGATGATTTTTACAGATATGGGACCGTCTGCCGGCGGTATAGCGCAGTGGACACAGTCGCTTTGCACATGGGATGCATGGATTCCGATTCTCTATGCCGGTATTTTCTCAAGCGGAGTGGGCTATACGCTGCAGATTGTCGGACAAAAGGGCTTAAACCCGGCGGTGGCATCGGTGGCGATGAGCCTTGAATCGGTGGTTTCTGTGATTGCAGGATGGATTCTGCTGGGCCAGATGCTAGGTGGCAGAGAAATTTTTGGATGTGTGCTCATGTTTATTGCGATAATTATTGCACAGCTTCCGGATAGGGAGTATACTAAATAAGTTACAGTATAAAAATGAAATGTGATTATTCAAGTGTGGTTTTGCGAATGTGCGTGGGATGAATAGTTACAACGAGATAGGGATTGGATATGAGAAATAATAGTAGAAAAAATTACAGACGCCGCAGACAAAATACAAGAGCTTCACAGATTAAGCTTGTAGGAATAGTGGCTGTGATAGTCGTTATAGCGATTATAATAGTTATATCGTGCTTTAATAAAACAAAAAAAGACAGTAATAAGGCAAAAGACACAGGAACGGCCACAGAAAATGTGACCGGTGTGACTGAGCAGGTAAGTGAGACAGAGGAAGCAAAGGAGCTCTTTGCACCAAAGGAGTCTGATGCTACAGCAGCAATCGGAGATGAGCTTGAGAGCTCTTATGCCGTAGTGATTGATGAGCAGGACGGCACAGTTGTTGCGGGAAAAAATGCTCATGAGAAAATGTATCCGGCTTCCATGACAAAGGTTATGACAGTGCTTGTAGCAGCAGAGCAGGCTGAGAAAAATGCAATTGCTGCAGCGGAGAATGAAAACACCGAAATAGACAGGCAGGCTGTGATAGAAAACAAGCTCAACGAGGTTGTTACAATTACAAGAGAAGCCACAGATTATTCATATGTGCATGATTGCAGTACAACAGGCTTTTTAGACGGTGAGCAGGTGCCTCTTCGCGATGTGTTTAACGGAACCATCCTGCCATCAGGTGGAGAATCGGCATATCAGCTTGCGGTTTATACAGCAGGCTCCATGGAAGCATTTGTCGATATGATGAACCAGAAGGCAGCAGAGCTTGGTATAGGCCAGACCACACATTTTGCAAACCCTGTCGGCATATATGATGAGAACAATTACAGCACAGCCTATGATATGGCGGTCATCATGCAGGCAGCGATGCAGGACGACATTTGTAAAACAGTACTTTCAAATCATACATATAGCACGGCTGCAACACCGCAGCATCCGGAGAACCTGAACATATCAAATCTGTTCCTGCGCCGAATAGAGGACAAGATGACAAGTGGCGAGGTAATCGGTGCAAAGACAGGCTTTGTAAATCAGTCCGGTAACTGTGCGGTCAGCTACGAGAAGGCAGCAAGCGGAAAGACATATATATGTGTGACAGCAGGCGCTTCAAGCGGATGGCACTGTATAGATAATCATGTGTATTTATATAATACATACGGCAAGTAGTCAGCAAAGCTGATTTTAAGGGGTACAGATATGGCGGGAAATCAAGGCAATTCCAGAAAAAAGACCACGCATAACATGCACAATGAGAAAAAATACAAAAACCCTGCAGGACAGGAGAGGGTAAGGGAAAAAAGCAGCCGGGCAAAAAGCGATAACGTATGTCCGTATGCGAAGAAATGTGGCGGCTGCGACTATCAGGGCGTAGAATATAAGGAACAGTTAAAAACCAAGCAGGCATACATGAAAAAGCTGCTAAAGCCTTTTTGCTTTGTGGAGCCGATTGTCGGCATGAAAAATCCGCTCTATTATCGTCACAAGGTTCATGCAGCCTTTGACTGTACGAGGCGCGGTCAGATTGTGGCGGGAGCCTACAGGAAAAACACACATGATGTGGTGGATATCGAAAGCTGCATGATAGAGGAGCAGGAGTCAGATGAGATAATAAGGGACATAAAGGATATGCTCCGCTCATTCAGGATAAAGACCTATGATGAGGACACCGGCTATGGCCTTCTCAGACATGTTCTCGTGAGAAAGGGCTATGCAACAGGGCAGATAATGGTAGTGCTTGTCCTGGCATCGCCGATACTTCCATCGAAGAACAATTTCGTAAAAGCACTCAGGAAAAAGCATCCCAATATCACGACAGTGGTGCTCAACGTGAATGATAAAAGAACAAGCATGGTGCTCGGAGACAGAAACATCACGCTTTATGGCAAGGGCTTCATAGAGGATAAGCTGTGTGGCTGCACCTTCCGCATCTCACCAGGCTCGTTTTATCAGGTGAATCCGGTGCAGACGGAGCTTTTATACGAAAAAGCCATTCATGAGGCACACCTCACCGGCAAGGAGCGTGTAATCGATGCATATTGCGGCACCGGAACCATAGGCATCATAGCAGCGAAAAATGCAGGTGAAGTCATCGGGGTCGAGCTAAACCGTGATGCAATCCGTGATGCAGTCACCAATGCAAAGCGAAACGACATCAGAAATATCCGCTTCTACAATGACGATGCCGGAAAATTCATGGTTGAGATGGCACAAAATGGTGAGAAAGCGGATGTTGTCATAATGGATCCTCCAAGAACCGGCAGCGACGAGGCATTTTTATCATCGGTTGTCAAGCTGGCACCGGAGAGAGTGGTGTATGTGTCGTGTGGTCCGGAAACACTGGCGAGGGATTTAAAGTATCTCACAAAGCATGGATATACAGTGAAGCGTGCAACACCATATGACTGCTTTCCATATACAGAGCACATAGAGACAGTGGTCTTACTTTGCAGATAAAAGGCAGGTAAAAGGTCAATAATAGTATTCCAATTCGCCGTCAAATGGTGTAGAATAAAAACTACTTTCCATGTATACTAATGAATGATTACAGCCCATACACGGAGGACAAACATGAGAACGCTATATACATTTGACAAACACAATTATTCCGATGATATGGAGGTATTTGAGCGCTTCGCGGTGCGCGCGGTTATTATCAGAGACGGCAAGCTTGCCATGCAGCAGGCCGGTGAGGGCTACTACAAGATACTGGGCGGCGGCATCGATGCAGGCGAGACCAACGAGGTGGCGCTGGCACGGGAGGTGCGCGAGGAGGCAGGGCTTCTTGTCGTGCCGGAAAGCATCAGGGAGTGTGGCAAGGTCATAGAAAAGAGACGCGATATATTTGAGGCTGACAAGATATATTACTGTCACACCTACGTGTATTTCTGTGATGTGAAGGACGAGCATGTGGCAGCACAGATGACAGACAGCGAGATAAGGCTTGAGTATCATCTGTCATGGGCTACGCCGGATGAGATAATAAAGGCCAACAGCGCTTTTCTTGATAAAGAATGGATAGCAAGAGACACTAAGATTGTTGAGTTGATAAAAGAAATGTGTTAAAATAATGCCTGGATGTAAATCCGGGCATTTAATATAAGGAGAAGCAGTATAAATGGATAAAAATAAAATCAAAAATAAATTAAAGGACGATCCGGCCTTCACTCTTGAGGTGCAAAACCCTGAGGTTGAGGAGCTGATGGCACAGTATTCAAGCGACAAAAAGGCGGAGACACTCAATAAGCTCATTGAAAAATGCACTAAGAGCCGATTCCTGGTACCTGCAAATGTCGGAGAGAACAACAAGCCGATTCCGCTATTTATTAAAAACGGTGAGGGAGAGGCTTTCATGCCGATTTATACCTCAAAGGCACAGCTTTCTAAGGATCATCCGTCACCATGCATTGTAAATATGCCGTTTCTTGCAGTCAACAATATGGTGGCAAATAAAGAGTCAAAGCTTGATGGTATCGCATTCAACCCGTTCACTCACAATCTGATTTTCAAAAAGCCTCTTGTAGAAAAGATTGAGGCAGTGGAAAAGGCCAGAAGAGAGGGACATCCTACATCACCGACAAAGGGCAAGACTGTACAGATGACAGCAGAGCAGTATGTCATCTTTGAGCGTATGCAGTATGAGCATATTTTCCTGCCGGCGAAGATGTTTGAGGGCGGAAAAGAGTTCATGGACCGACTTGCCGATGAGAAGGAAAAGCTAATAGATGAGCTGTACGAGGAGGCATATCAGCAGAAGCGTATGTATCCATATATGGAGGAGGATTTCTCTGTTATGTCTATGCAGATTTCTGATACGCTCAATGTTACCAGAGTTGATTTCCCGACAAGAGATATGGCTCCAAACTGCGCAATCCGTGCTTATCTCGTGTGGGATGATGCTGCGTCACAGGGCAGATATTTTGTAATTGATGCGAAGGGCGATAAAACTACTGAGCTGGCTGAGATTACAGAGGATTACAAGCGTCTTGGATATGGAGCTGCACCGGTTGAGGGTGCTGAGCTTCAGACTGTTCTTGACCTGGTTAAGAAAAGTGCAGAGGAACAGAATTAGAAAAGTAATGTAGGGCAGGATATATAAAGGAGGTCGTGTATGAAGGAGTTTTTAGGCAGAATAAAGGCTGATTTTCTACTGTCATCAGTGCTTTGCATAGCGCTGGGACTGGTGTTTATCATATGGAGAGCTTCGGTGCTCACGATTGTGGCCAATGTGCTTGCGGTAGTGCTTATCATCATCGGAGTGGTCTATATGTGCAGCTATTTTTTGAATATAGTCACGAATGGTTTTTCAGCGATGCTGGGGCTTGTGGTTTTGGCAGTAGGTATATGGTTTCTGGTACAGCCAAAGGTTGTGGTGAGCCTGATACCTATAGTCATCGGTCTGGTGCTCATTTTTCACAGCATCAGGAGCATTATTGAGGCAGTGGATGCCAGAAAATACGGTTACGGAGGCTGGAGTGTCGGCCTGATTTTTTCAATAATCAGTCTGATTTTTGGAATAATCTGCGTGACAAATGCATTTGATGTAATGAAGACAGCCACTGTTGTTGTCGGTATCATACTGATTTTCAACGGAGTGTCCAATATCTGGATTACAAGCCGTGCCACAAAGGCTGAGAGCGCCTACAACAAGCAAAAGGAGTTTGAGGCAACGTTTGTCGAGGACAGAAAAGAGGACAATTAAGCAGTAACAGAAAGGCGGCAGAATGCGTCGGATGGAGTTTAAGATGGAGAGACCCGGACTTACCAAGGTCGGTGACCATCTGAAGGTAACAGAGAGCAAGCTTCCAACTTCATATTATTATACGATAGAGCATGCGATTGCCATGTCGGGAAACTACGTGGTCAGCGAGAGGCTCAAAAGCCGCGAGGGCGATGTCGTGGATGTGAGGGAGACTGAGAAGGGCTATTTTGTCACGATGGAGTTTGATGAGTAATGACACAGCAAGGTAAGAATGCAATAGATTTGGTGCTCGCTGAGAGCCTTATAGAGCTTTCAGCGAAAAAGCCAATCGATAAGATTACAATTAAAGAGATAACGGACAAGGCCGGAGTTATCCGCCCCACGTTTTACAATCATTTTCAGGACAAGTACGAGCTGATAGAGTGGATTATCAAAACCGAGCTGCTTGAGCCCATCAAGCCACTGCTCAATGCCGGAATGATTTTTGAAGCGATTGTGCTGATGCTCAATAATATCTCGGCAAACAGTGTTTTTTACAAGAAAGCACTAAAGCTGGAGGGGGCAGTGACGTTTAATCAGATTGCCATGAAATGCGTCTGCGAGATGTTTATGAATATCATAAGCGAAAAGAGCACAGGAAAGAAATCCAAATACCGCTGGCTCACACCTGAGGTGATTTCTACATATTATGCGCAGTCGTTGTGTTTTATCACGGAGGGCTGGATAGCCCAGGGCATGGATGATATTGAGCCGAAGGAGATGGCTGAGGCATACATGTATCTGATTACGCGTTCGATGGATGATATACTAAGTGAGCTGTAGAGGACAATTGTCATGGAAAATGACGGCTTAAGCAAGCTCATAAAGCAGAATCATAAAGAGGCGCGTGTTCATATAAATATGAAAATGCTGTGAAAAGGTGTCAGAAATCAAATACAATATCATATATGTGTCATATCGGATATACAAATTGATGGATTTGTATATCTCACATGACAAATCAAAGAGATTGAATATTTATTTATTCGGTCTTTTTTTTTATACTTCAATACGAATAAAAGAAAGAGTGGTGAATCTAATGATTAAATTTGGAAAAGGAGTCGTAAAACATCGTGTGCTGATACTGATAGTTGCATTTGCACTGCTTATACCGTCGGGAATCAGCTTTATCAACACGAGAATCAACTTTGATATCCTTTCTTATCTGCCAAGCCAGATAGAGACTATGAAGGGCCAGGATATCATGGTAGATGAGTTTGGAACCGGAGCGTTGTCATTTGTGATCTTGGAGGATATGAAGGATCAGGACATAGAGACTCTGGCAGATGACATAGAGGACCTTAAGGGTGTAAATGATGTCATCTGGTACGGAACAATCGCTGATTCCACATTGCCAAGAGAGGCAATTCCGGATGAGGTGTACGACGCATTTAACAACAAGGATGCAAACAGCCAGCTCATGCTCGTCACATACAGTGACACAATGGGTTCGGATGAGACAATGGAAGCCGTCAATAAGATGGATAAGATGGTGAAACACCACTGCTTCGTAGCAGGAATGGCAGCGGTCAACGCAGATACAAAGACACTTGTTATGCAGCAGGCTCCTATATATGTCATCATAGCAGCATTGCTTTCAATGCTTGTCATGGGAATTACAATGGATTCAATAATTGTTCCGATGTTATTCCTCCTAAGCATAGGAATGGCTATTATCTATAACCTGGGAACAAACTTTATACAGGGACAGATTTCATATCTGACACTGGCACTGACAGCAGTATTGCAGCTCGCCGTAACAATGGATTATTCGATTTTCCTGTGGCACAGCTATCAGGAGCAGATAGACAGATATGACGGAGACAAGAAGCGAGCCATGGCACATGCCATTTCCCACACAATTGTCTCAGTAACAGGAAGCTCAATCACAACAATCGCAGGCTTCGTAGCCCTCTGCTTCATGAGCTTTACACTTGGACTTGACCTGGGAATCGTAATGGCAAAGGGCGTTGTATTCGGAGTTATCGGATGTGTAACAATTCTCCCTGCACTGATTCTTGCATGTGATAAGGCAATCGAGAAGACAAAGCACAAGATTCTTATGCCGGATGTTTCCAGGATTGCAAGCTGGGTAACAAATCATTATAAGATACTTGCAGTGATTTTTATCGTAGTGCTCATCCCGGCAATATACGGATACACTCATGATCAGGTCTACTATGACCTTGCAGGAACCATGCCTGACAGTGCATACAGTAAGCAGGCCAATGAAAGACTCGACAAGGAGTATGCTATGGGTGCCACACATATCATCATCGCACCGAGCGATATGTCAAAGGCAGACAGCATAAGCATGATAAATGATATCAAGAAGGTCGATGGAGTAAAGCTTGCAGTATCGCTTGACTCAATACTCGGACCTACCATACCGGATGATATGGTGCCGGATGAGGCAAAGGAGATATTCAAAAACGGTGATTACCAGATGATGCTTGTTTCATCAAAATATGAGACAGCATCTGATGAGGTAAACAACCAGATAACAGAGATTAAAAAGATAGTAAAGAATTACAGCAAGGACGCAATGCTTATCGGTGAGGCACCTTGTACCAAGGATCTTATCACTATCACAGATACAGACTTTAAGCGTGTAAGTGCAGTATCAATCGTATTGATATTCCTTATCATCCTGATTGTATTCAAATCGGTATCGCTTCCAATCATACTTGTAGCGGTCATCGAGTTTGCAATCTTTGTAAACATGGGAATTCCGGGATTTACAGGAACGAAGCTTCCGTTTATCGCGAGCATCGTAATCGGAACCATACAGCTTGGTGCAACGGTTGACTATGCGATACTTATGACCACAAAGTACAGAAAGAACAGATACACCGGAATGGACAAAAAGCCGGCAATCACAAAGGCACTTGCAGATTCGACAAACTCAGTTATAGTCAGTGCACTCTGTTTCTTCGCCGCAACCTTTGGTGTAGGACTTTATTCAAACATTGATATGATCAGTTCTATCTGTATACTGCTTGCACGAGGCGCAATCATCAGTATGTTTGTAGTAGTATTTATACTTCCGTCAATGTTTATGATTTTTGACAAAGTAATATGTGCCACAAGCGCAGGCTTTAAAAACAAGAACCTGACAGCTTAGTAATCTGATTAATCATAAATGAGGGATAAAATACTTTTTGACCCTCATAACATAAAAATATGACCTCAAAAACAAAATCAGGAGGAATAAGACATGAAATTACCAGAATTGAAAGAAAAGTTAAAAAGTAAATATATTGTCCGTGTTGTAGCCGGAGTCCTCACAATAGCACTTGTAGGTACAGGAATCGGAGCAACAGCGGTTTTTGCAGAGAAGAACAGCACCGCAGTCACAGCCGAGGCAGATAGCACAACAGGAAGCAGCAAGGATGCTGATGACATAGCAGATAAGCTCATGGACAGCGTATCATTAAAGGATAACGATGCAGACAAGGACGAGAGCGTATACCTCATCTCAGATGCAAACGGCAACGTAAACAAAACAATCGTAGTAGATCACCTTAAAAATAAAGACAAAAAGGATACCTTGGAGGATGCTTCAAACCTTTCAGATATCGAGAATGTAAAGGGCAAGGAAAAATTCACACAAAGTGGTGATAAGCTCACCTGGCAGGCCGGTGGCAAAGATATTTACTACCAGGGCACAGCAACAGAGGAACCGCCTGTAACACAGAAGGTTACATATTACCTCGATGGAAAAGAAATCTCACCTGAGGACCTTGCAGGAAAATCAGGAAAGGTCAAAATCCGTTTTGACTACACAAATACCACATCATATACAGAGACAGTAAACGGCGAGAAGCAGACAGTTTCTGTACCATTTGCAGCAATAACGGGACTTGTACTCGGTGATGGCTTCGAGAATATCGAAGTGACAAACGGCAAGGCTGAGGTAAGCGATTCATCAAGCGTAGTGCTCGGCTATGCTCTTCCGGGCTTAAAGGACAGCCTCGGAATCAAGGACAAAGACCTTGATGGCGATGTAAATATCCCTGAATACATGGAAATGACAGCAGATGTGGAGAATTTCTCAATGCCTGCAGCCATGACCTTCGTGGTAAACGCATCTGATTATGTAAGCACAGACGGAATTGACACATCAGACCTCGATGACATGATAAATGACTTAAAGGATGCCTCAACACAGCTTCAGGATGGTTCAAAGACACTGGCAGAGGGTACTGACACACTTGCTGACGGACTTTCAACATTGCAGAGCAAGCTCGGCACATTCGCATCAGGAGTCGGCACACTGCAGAATGGACTTAAGACATATACTGATGGTGTTAGTACATTAAGTGGTGGACTGAATACCCTTGGAAGCAGTACAGGAGCCCTGGTTTCAGGAGCAGATAAGCTTAATAGTGGAGCAGGCCAGCTTGCAAGTGGAAGTGCAACACTTAAGGATGGTTTGAAGACTTATACGGATGGAGCAAATGGTCTTGCAAAGGGAGCAAGTGATTTAGATAATGGTGTTGGTCTGTTCAAGACTAATCTGCCAGCTCTTACTTCAGGAGCAGTGTCATTACAGACAGGTATAAAAAAATATACAGCTGGTGCGCAAGGAGTAAGTGATGGATTAAATCAGTTAAATGAGAAAACATCTACGCTTCCAGAAAGTGTAAAAGCATTAAATAAAGGTGCGAAAGACTTACAAGATGGAATCAATTCGGCAAATGGAGGAGCTGCATCATTATCAGCCGGAGCAACAACATTAAAAGATGGCATAGATAATGCAAAAACAGTAGCAGATACTTTAAGTACAGGAGCTGCAAAGGTAGATGCTGGTGTTGAGCAACTGACAGAAGCATTAACAACTATTCCGAGTGAGATTAAATCTGGAATAAATGAGAAGTTGAAACCATTAAATGATGAGTATAATGTTGGAAAATTATTTAAGGCACTGGGATATATTAGCGAGGATACAATATCTGCAGACAATGTAAGCGTTGCGGCAGACAAGGCTGTAGAAAATGGCTCTAATATAATCGATAAATTAAAAAGTCAAGGAAAATCTGATGACGAGGCTAATGCAATGTATAGTAAAATTGTTGTAGCATTATCAGAGGGAAAGGGTGCCGTTACTGTATATAAAAATGTTAGTACAAAGATTACAGAAAATGCATCAAAAGTGACTGCACTTAAGAGTGGTTCAAAACAAGTTGCAGATGGTGCAAAGAGTTTAGATACCGGATTAGGAGCTCTCTCAGCTGGAGCTGAAAAGATTTCAACTGGAGCCTCAGCATTAGCAACAGGAACTTCACAGCTTGCAACAGGAGTAACAAGTCTTAAAGCAGGAACACAAGCATTAGAAGATAATATACCTGCACTGACAACTGGAATAGAGCAACTTGTTGCTGGAGCAAACTTATTAGTTGAGAATAACGAGACTATTGAAAGCGGAGTTGATCAGTTAAAGGCAGGAACAGATGCTGTTTCAACAGGTGTTGATAGTTTAAAGGCAGGCTCATCTGCACTTAGCACCGGAGCAAAAACACTTACATCAAACAACGATACATTAAATGCCGGAGCAACAGCACTCAATGCCGGAGCAAGCCAGCTTTCAGCCGGAACACAGTCATTCATGAACTCAGTACCAACTCTTACAAGCGGTATCAAGCAGCTTGTAGACGGCTCAAACACACTTGTAGCAAACAACGCGCAGCTCAACAGCGGAGCTTCACAGCTTGCAGATGGAACAAATCAGATAGTTTCAGGTGTTGACCAGCTCACAACAGGCTCTAAGACACTTTCAGAGGGTGCACATACACTTGCAGATGGTATGGTACAGTTCAATGAGGAGGGAATCAACAAGATTCTCGACGCATACAACGGCGACTTAAAGCCATTCACTGACAAGCTTCAGGCAGTAATTGACGCAGGTGAGGAATATCAGACATACTCAGCAATTGCTGATGGACAGACAGGCAGTGTTAAGTTCATATATAAATTAGCTTCAATAGATGCTAAGGCAGATAGCGACAAATAATTAATTAAAGGATGTTTAAACATTAGGGGAGGCAAAAATGGGCTGGATAGAATATCTGTTAATCGTGGCGGGAAGCTCACTGGAGATTTTCGTTGCGATGGAATGTCAGGGATCCCTGATCCAGAAAGTAAATAAGAAACAGCTTACAGCCATTTGCTTCATAGTTGCAGTTTGCCAGTTGTTAGCAATGTACATCGGGTATTTCCTGTCAAGCTTCCTTAATGGGAAATACTCGGTGAAGGATGAAGCACTTTTAGGAGAGATAATTTCTATCGGAATACTGATAGGACTGGGGATCAGGCTTATAGGAAAGGCTATAAGAAATGAAAGGATTGAGGAGCATTGTCAGGCACAGCTTGACATGAAAAGAGTGTTAAGGATAGCAGGAATCACCGCATTTTATACGGTTCTTGCAGGAATAGCATTCGGCTTTCTTGGTACCGGACTTTTCACCATTATGATAATGGTGGCGCTGCTCACTGTTGTCTGTATAGTGGCAGGCATTTACACTGGATATCACTTCGGTTTTGAGCAGAAGACAAAGGTATATATCGTGGGGGCGATACTCTTTTGGGCGGCTGGAATTGATGTGATAGTAAGGCTTGTAAGTGCAAAATAATGCATAGGGCTCTGTTCGTAAGGACAGGGCTTTTTTGCTGTCCATTGAAGTATGAAATACTTTGCTTGAAATAAGGTGTATACTTCTCATGAAAATAGTTTCTCGAAGTTGGTGTATTATCATTATGTCAGCAAGAACTGACATGAAAAAAGTAAACCACAGGTTTATTGAAAAAACAGGATGAAGAAAATAAAATTAACAGTAGACGGAATTGTAAGGTATAATGGAAGGAGAGACAGCTATGGCATAGAAAATGCTGGTAACACAGGCATTTTTTAAAGAAATGGAGAATCATTATGGGAAGAGAAGAAAATGTATTAATATTTCAGGATACAGAGAGATTAAGCAAAACAAATGGAAAGCTTAATGCTGACTTAAAGGCATCTGCAAGTGGACAGAAACTAATATTGGAAACAGATGCTTTGGAGAAACCGAATCTAAATATATATGATGAGCCTGCAAAAGTGATTGTTTCAAAGAAGAGAACGTTTGAGGCTGCAAAGGCATATAGAGATAATAAGGTAGCTGTACACAATTTTGCATCTGCTTCAAATCCGGGCGGAGGTGTTGTAAGAGGTTCAACTGCCCAGGAGGAGTGCCTGTGCAGGTGTTCATATCTTTATTTCTGTCTGAATTCACCTGATATGTGGGATGGATTTTATACACCTCATAAGCAGGCAAGAAATCCATTACATAACGACGATATCATTTATACACCAGAGGTAACTGTATTTAAAAGCGATACAAATAACCCGGCTTTATTGCCAGAGAATGAGTGGTATAAGGTAAATGTAATCACTTGCGCAGCACCGAATTTAAGAGCCATGCCAAGCAATAAACATAATACAGGCGATGGCAAAAAGGCAGCAAAAATCAGCGATAAGGAAATGCTTGAAATACATGAGAAGAGATTAAGACGCATACTGGATGTTGCCGTTTCTGAAGGAAACGATACAGTAATACTTGGAGCATTTGGATGTGGAGCTTTTATGAATAAAGCAAATATCGTTGCATATGCTGCAAAAAATGTGATTAAAGATTATATGCATGCATTTAAAAATATCGAGTTTGCGATATACTGCAGCCCACAGGACGATACAAACTATAAGACATTCAGATTGATAGAGCACTAGGCAAAAATGAAATATGTTTGAATGTCAATACATATGAACTTATAAGAAATAATGTAGCATTTCAGGCAGAGGATATTTAAATGAAGGTAGATTTGATAATATTTCCGTCCAGTTATTTTTCAAAGAATTAGGTGGACGAGGATTTACAAGCTGAATATAAAGGGGCACTGGATACAGGGCTATTTGATATAATCATATTTGTATATGAGAGCTGGTTTGTTAATCATAGGCTGATACTTACAAGTGAGCCGGTGGATTTGAGAAGGGCGATATACAGAGGGTGGATGATGAAACCTGATGAGTATGAAAATTTTTATAATATGCTTTTAAATCATATAAGATGAAAGATAGAGGAAAATATGGTCTATTTAACAGGTGATACACATAATGAGTTTACAAGATTATCAAATAAATATTTTAAAAAGTATGATTGGGAAATAGGAGAGAACGATTATATCATAGTATGTGGTGATCTGGGTCTGTGCTGGTCAAAGGATAAGACATTTGAATGGAACTGTAAGTGGTTTGCTGAAAAACCATATACTTTACTATGGGTACAGGGAAATCATGAGAATTATGATATGATAGATGAATATCCAATTGAAAAATGGCATGGTGGCAATGTTCGTCATATCGTGAGAGACAAGGTGATATTACTTGAGAGAGGCCAGATATTCAATATTGAGGGAAAGACATTTTTCACATTCGGTGGAGCTTCATCTCACGACACACATGGCGGAATACTTGATAGAACATCTTGTGAATTTGAATTTATGGTTCAAAGGGCAAGATCATTGTATTTACCGTATAGGATAATTGGAGAATCTTGGTGGAGTCAGGAATTGCCTTCAGAAGAGGAGATGCAGGAAGGGCTTTTGAATCTGCAAAAGACTGATTATAAAGTAGATTATGTGATAACTCATTGTTGTGCAACTGAGCTTCAAAATAAAATTATGAGCTATGTTGATGGAAATAGTAAGCCGGACATATTGACTGATTATTTGCAGGAGCTAGAATCTAAGCTTGAGTATAAGCATTGGTACTTTGGGCATTATCACCATGATTTCAATGTAGATGAGAACCATACGTTATTGTATAAAAAGATTATCAATTTGGATGAGCAACTGCCGGAATATGGCAGGGTTCCAATTATCGGAATGCCAAAATTCAAACGCAACGATATGGTAGTTTTTAAATTCAGGGACGATGAAAAGTGTGGCATGATTCAAATAGTGGACGCATATGGAACCTTCGAGCAGGATGACGAGCCATCTTATGATATATGTGTCGAGGAAGAAAACTGTCTATATAAGCATATAAGAGAGACGGATATTGTAAGGAAAGCATGTTAAACAGATACTCAACAGATATTTATTTGGAATATGAAGTTCAGTTAATTCTTTCTGAAATATAGGCGGTTGAAGATATTCTTAAAGAAAATAAAAAATCTTTACAAATAAAATGAATTGATGTATTATAGCACCACACAAAACGTAGCAATCGATAATAATAGCCTTACATCCATTGAAAAACAGCGGTGTCTGATGCGTATGCAGAGGATGTTGTAATTAGTAAGTGACGTACCGAACGAATTTACACAAGGAGGCATTCATATGAATTATCCAGTATTAGATCTTAAAGCTACCGGAGAACGAATCAATCAGCTCCGCAAGGACAATAACCTCAGGGTGATTGATGTTGCGGAGTATATGGGCTTCGAATCAACGCAGGCCGTTTACAAGTGGCAGCGTGGTGAGAGCCTTCCGACGGTCGACAACCTGTATGCCTTGAGCAGGCTGTTGCACACTTCGGTGGATGACATACTGATAGGCGAGAAAGAGAGGGACGATGAGCCCTCTCTTTCTTTTTGCTTGTGCGCCTAGCGGCGCACGTTTCTAACGGGTTAAAGTCCCGAATCCGCCCGGTAGTGGGAAGGATATAGCCGAAAGCAAGGGTGTCCATCGTGAGATGGAATCTGAAGGAAGCTGGATGTGAGG